>Ga0315538_1002181_pt1 | contig 11116 bp, 15 predicted proteins | sample SalMarSW160230MG_2_FD_203834 | JGI IMG/M metagenome (GOLD analysis project Ga0315538, IMG submission 203834) | Salt marsh sediment microbial communities from the Plum Island Ecosystem LTER, Massachusetts, United States - Salt Marsh Sediment SW1601-230 ...
TAACTAATTGATTCTTAGATTGCATATTACAAAATCACCCATCCGCAATAAATTTTTTTCAGTAAACATACATTCTGGTCTCCTGACATATTTTTTCGCAGATGACCAATTTCACCTAACTCGTTTACATCCAGACTTAAGTACAGATATACCTCCAATATGGGATTATATCCGAAGTATACTTCGGATATACTTCACTATAGTTGCTCTTTTTCGTCTTTATTTATCAACCCACTTACGGTTTATTATAATTGTAGTACCTCTCGTTCTACTTTATAATAATATGAAGAAATTAAGGGAAAGTCAATAACAACCGTAAAATGTTACAAATTCGAGCAGCACCCCTCATTAATACTTCTTTAACCTCTCCATATTGCTTTTTGGATTACCTGGAACCGATCTTTGACTCCAAAACTTTTATACAAACTTTCGGTTAAAGTTCCTGTCGGATAATTAGTTTTTTCTTGTATTGCCATAAGTTCTATTGCAACAAGCAAAAATTCTACTGTGAATTCTCCAACTTTATCTAATTCTTTGAATAATTCAACGTGTTCAGGTTTAAAAAACTGAAGAGTTGGTGGAAATGAAGTTATAGATTTAATTTGACTTAGCATTTTCAGAATGTGGTCTCTTAATTTTAGAACCAATGATAGATTGTAAGCGTGTTTAACATACAGTTTAACAGTCTTCTATTTCCGCCAAGATCTCCGTTAACTCTGTTAAAGTCCACTTACGACCACATTCACAGTCTCCATTATATGTGTTTGGATACTGACTACCTTCAACCTTGAGTATCACTTCTTTACCACATAAGCATTTAATTGATACTTTAGTCTGCATATTTACTTCCTCCTCTTTCAGTAACCCCAAATTGTTCTCGTCGCTCACTATCATTTTATTTTTTCTTTCTCTTCTTCTTTACTAAATATTCCCTCTGTTCTTCAAGAAATGCAAGCTGTGTTTGGATATTCTTGATTTCATATTTTTTCATGTCCAATCGATATTTTTCTTCAATTCTTCCTTTATTTAGTCTATCAATAATCATCTTGTAATATTTTTCATCAATCTCAGCGGATATATATTGCCTATCAAGAACTTTGCATATCTCTATTTCTGAACCACTTCCGCCGAAAAGTACCAGAACAATATCTTCCGGCATAGTACAGGATTTAATTAACATTTCAGAAAGTTTTTGTGGTATCTGGCAGGCATGAAATGTCTTTTCTTTGCTAACATTTTTGACTAAATCAAAATAAAACCAATCGTAAGGCATTCTTCCTTTGGAACCATTTGCTATGTTTTTCAAAATCCGTTTATCTGTTGGATTTTTATAAGGAACTGTTACGTTATCTTTGTAAAATTTGTTGTTCTTTGTTTTCCGGCAATGCAAGATATTTCTATGGGCTGTAGTAAATCGCTTTGGCGTGTGTCCTACATTTGTATTATATACCCAAGCATAATCAGAAATTTCATAGCATGCCTTGTCTAAATATTTTACTCTTAAATAAGCATTCTGTTTAGGATAATTTATCAAAAACATATTGCCTGTGTCCTTTAAGACTCTCATAGATTCCCTTGCTAATTCAATATACCATTCAATATATTCATCAAAGGTTTTGGTATAAGACTTGTCCCCATACTTTATACCGACATTATAATCAGGATCCCCATAAACCATATCGATACACTTATCTGGCAATTCTTTCAAAAGTTCCGCGATATCTTTTAAAAACACTTTATTTATGAAACTTTCCATATTGTCTTTGCTACACACCTATCCCCCCTTTATCGCGTCATATAACTTTGTTCGCCCCTTGTAATTCCAATAGACAATATCTTCCATAATAAACATCCATTTTACCACTTTCAAAAGAATATCAACCTTTGCGCCCGTTTGAAACGATATCTGCAAATCAGGATAATTCTCCAGCAGTCGGTCAACATCATTTTCCGAACAGTCGTATATTGTGGTAAGAACCTGAAATAAGACATTAAATTTTTGCGGATTTTCTTGCTTTTTATTTTGAAAGTCTAATATAATATCATTATGTGTACCTTTCCCGAACCCGAATTCTTCCAGCACCTCTACTTTAAAATCAAAATTCCATTTATTTAAACCTGCTGGCCTGAAAATAAAAAGTTGTTCACCAATTGATAAATTCTCCACAGGGTAACGAAATTTTACCCCGTGTCCTCTCTGCTGGCTTTCAGCGTCAATAAATATGTTTACAACTTTTTTCACAATATCATGTCGAGCCAAAACACCTTTAATTTTAATCATTTTTCCTGTGATAATGGTTGTCTCTTTTTTCTTCATGTGTTCATCTCCTTTCAAAGCGACCAATTGCGTATAGCTTGTTTATATCTGATATGATGTCGTATAAATCATAAACTGCTTCTGAATTCCCTACTGTTCATTTTGATTGTGTTGGTTTTCATCTCACTTATCCATTTATAATACAAATTAAGGGAAAGTCAAGAAAGACTATCCTGTCTGCTTTCGTTTCCATCCAACCACGCAAAGGGCAGGCTGTTAGATAGACCGAACGATTCGAACGAAGAGAGAAAGTGCCTTTGCATTCTCTCATTTAACCTCCTTTTGATATTCAAAATAAGAATAAATAAATGTATAGATAGCAAGCAAAAACACTGGAACGAGAATGAAGAATACGGCATATCTCTCGAAGAATATTCCAATAAAAGCAATTACTCCGGCAATCTTAAATAATCTTCCACCAATCTTATGAGTTTTATCCCATACCCTTTCACTGCTCAATGTCCAGGGAGTTCTTATGCCTATGAACCAATTTCTTTTTGCATTGTCACAAAGGACGCCTGTATAGAAAAACAAAAGTCCGATACCAATCGGAACAATAATATTAGGACTTATTTCGATTCCAAGATTCCAGAGAATTATTTGAAAGTGGATTGAAAGCATGAAGATAAAAAACAAAATGATAAACCCATCATAATATTTTCTAAATTTCTCAATGTTTGTTTTCAATGGGTCTATTCTGGGAATAGCAGTAAAAAGTAGGGCAAGCCCAACGAGAACAAAGGGCATCAGAAACAATCCCCAGAATCTTGACATATATCCATCGACTTGTCCTTGAGCGTTCCAATGCGAAGCAATTTTCTCTGGCATTTGAGGGTAAAAATAGATACTAATAATAAAGGAGAGCAAAATTATCCCAAAGATGATTATTCCACTTTTTCTAATATTCATAATTAACCCTTCTCAAACCCAAAGTGTGAAAATTGAAAAATGATGAGATATAAAACCATTCCCCTTGTGACTCTATCTCTGTAATTTCATATATAACGCATCTAAATCTACTTTTTCTTCTTCCATTGTATTATTATCCATAAATAATAAGTATGTAGTTTTATTTTCTTTAATGAATCCCAATAGAGACCCAACATCTTCCCCTATTAACCGTTTATCTACCTTTTCTTTATATTCGGTGTTGTATAATATATACTCGGTCTCTACCCTATTAGTTCCTACATCAGCGGGCATCGTAATCACAATGACCCAATCGTTATCATCGCTTTTCTCTATTATCTGAAAAACAGCATCAGGAACACTATCCAGGATTATCTTTTTCTTCTTTATTGTATCTATGTAAATAATGTTCTCTTTACTACCAACATATATATCTGTTATTTTCCCGTAATCTTTTCCAACCCCCGATTCTCCACCTTTATCCCCGGCATATAGAAACCAGATATCAGAAATGCAGGTATCTTCATATTTACTACCTTTATAAACATCTACTATTTCCAATAGCATAATGTATTGAACGTTTAACTCACCTTCTTTTATACCTAAATCTTCCAATTTTTTTGTATAATCTTCCAATTCTTTTGCATGACTTTTTACAAACGATTGAAGTGAAGACTCCTTGAACTGCTTTAGTTCTTCGCAATCAAATGGAAATTCAATCTCTTGCGGCGCCATTGTATCTTCTAATTGAATTATTGTATCGTGCTTGAATTTTGTAGCATCATAAAGAACATATAGGTCTGACACATATCCCGGTTTATTAATCCCAACTAATATAGAAATCTTAATCTTTTTCACCCTGTTATTTCTATAAAATATATTCTTTGTTTTGGCATATCCATTGACTATGAATATACTCTGTATATTTTCTTCGAAGCCGACATACAATGACTCACCTATTCCATTACCAGGAACCCCTTCTGCCCAGCATGTTGAACTGTCATAATCAAATAGATTTTGAGTACCATACCGTCCAAATTTATAAGGTCCTGGGTCATCTAATTCTGAAGATGCAAGCCGAAGATGAATAGAACCATGAATGCATAATGTCTGCCATTCTTCTGCATACACATTAAAAGAGAAACATAAATTTATCAGCAGAATAAAAAAAATATTTCTAAAACTAATTTCTCTAAATCTCAAAATGGCCAGATAATCTTTTCGGGTGGCGATGGAACTCCCCATTCCTCATCTGTAATACCCTTTGTATACTCAGGAGGTACACTAACATTCCCATAGTTTTTAAGATACGGACTCGCGGTTTTCTTTATTTCCTTAGTTTCAAGGCTTAACTCATACACTTGTGAGTGTTGTTCAAATTCATACAAAAGGACATTCATACCACCTTTTTTCCAGCGTGTATAAACCAACTTTAAATCGGGTATTTTTTTAATTATACGATTATTCGTACCATCAACATCAATTACCCATAATTCATATTCTCCCGTTTTATTCACTTTTTGATAGACTACTCTTTGGGCATCGGGTGAGATGTCAGGCATTTCGCCATCTCCTACCAATAATCTGTTATTGCTACCATCTTCGTCTAATATGAATATGCCTTTATTATCCATAAATGCACCCTTATCCTTACCCCAGGAAAGATAAGATGTCCAGTAAACTATTTTATTTTTTCTCCAGGAAATACGCATTTTCCAGCGAGAGGGCCATCCATCATAAGTATCCTCTCCTAAATCAACAATTTTCCTTACCTTTCCCGTTTCTATGTCAAGCACATAAATAGAAACGTCCTTATATAAGTATTTGGGTATGCCTCCATCTGGAAAAGCAGCTATTCCGGTTGCCCTTCTAAAGATTCCGTATGCCCTGAAAAATGCCATCTGTTTTTTAGAGGGGTTAAAACAACCACTACACAAATGTTTTGATGTGTTAGCCTTTCTTTCATAGGTACACCCTGTAACAGACAATGCTGAATATAAGAATAACAATAATTTTGTCTTCAGGCTCACTGCATAATCTCTTTCTTAGGCAAATGCCTGAATTCAGTCATTTTGCTATTATTATAACCCTTTCTTAATCTCTTCCAGGGTCTGTTTTGCTTCAGGCACCATTTTCAAAAATTCATCTAATTTTTCGCAAATAAAATCATCACAATAAGCACAATTTGTAACACCCTTTTCAAGGCCACATTTCCTGATTTTACAAACTTTACAATGACTAAAAAGCCGTCCAGCCTCCTCTAAACATCCGTCACAGTTAATGTCGTCGGGCTTAATCTTTGCATTAAATTCACCAGACCATAACTTTGCAACTCTTTCCCTTTCCTTATCATCATCCTTCTGGGTTGCCAGGAATGCAGGGCATTCAGTACAGATTATTCCGCAAAAACCAATCATCTTATCCATAATTTCAAAACCTCCTTAATTTTATACGAATTCAGTCCTACATATACTTTCAAAAAAGAAAATTATTATATAATTTTATCTATATATACCTTTATGTCAATGCTTTTGGGTCTTAATGCGAAAAAACCAATGCACATCGCATACACCCTTCTTCTAAAGAATTTAACCACAGAGCTCACAGAGATTATTTTTGTTTGTAACCCCTCCTCATAAATCCTTCCTTTTCGAGAACACAGAGCCAGTTCCCACACCACAGAAAAGAGAGTTTTGTAGATAGTGATTATCATAGATAGTGATGTATCACGCCCCCGGGTTTCATAAATGAAACCCCTACGGAAAAAGATCGAGGCTGGAAAGCCTCTCCCACAAGATTAGTCGAGCGTCCATTTTTTAGGTCTTAGGATTTGGTTCTGGGTTCTGGGTTCTGGGTTCTAAGTTCTATGTTAAAGGATTGGACAGTTCAAATCTGTGTCCATCTGTGTCTAAAATTTAGTTCTGAGTTCAGTGTTCTTAGTTTATATAAATCAATTATTATCTGTGTAAATCTGCGTCTATTCCTTGGGTGGTGTGTGTTTTTATCTGCGTCCATCTGCGGCTAATATTAGGGTTTTGGTCGAGGAGTTATTTCGCAAAAAAGGCTTGAATCATCTACCTCTACTATCTTAGTATCTACATCTAATTCTGCAGTTAAGGAAAGGAATTGATCTGGATATATTGTCGATGCCTCAAACCCATCATCACATTCAATAATACCCTCCCGGGCTTTTTCCGCATTTATCTTCCCCAGAAGTCCAGCCTCTGACTGTAGTTTGAACCATTCCAGTCGATATTCCCAGAATTTATCAGAATAGCTTGAAAAAAGTATCTTCCCACCGGGTTTTGTAACACGGATACTCTCCTTGATTAAATCCTTATTATTCACATGGAAAGCCGAAATGCCATTCTGAATACAGATAACGCAGTCAAAAAAACAGTCCCGGAAGGCAAGTTGAACGGCATTCATATTTATCAGATAGCAGTTTGGGGCACTCCTTAGTATTTCTTGCCCGAATAACAGACTCGAAAGAGAGGTATCAATCCCAATAACCCGTCTAACTTTCAAAGCGAGTTTTTTCAGTATTCTCCCATATCCACATCCCAGTTCCAAGATTATATCATGAGGGGTTATTTTGTCTTGAACATGGGCTATGTTTGCTTCGAGGTACTGCTTAACTCGGGGTGGAGCGATTTCATAACATTGTCTTAAGCGAATGGCAGAGAGATTATCCCTATAATAGCCACCCATATTCCGCTTCTCCATCATCAATTCGAAAAATGGTTAATTTTAAAGTCCCTATTGATAAAGATAGGAAAGTTATGGTCTATCCTTTTATTTGACTCCCTGTTTGAATACAACAGTAGTAAAGAGCTCAATCAGGAATCCGTAGATAATGCCCATAATTATTGTTGCAAGAAAGATATATACCGCACTTTCTGGAGTAAAGAGAGTATTGAATGCCATTGGCAAGCTAAACAGAGCACCAATAATGATGCCATGAAGCCACCACTTCATCTTTAAAACACTTATACCTATTACAAAACCCATCAGTGTTCGACTTATTATGATTGAAAGAGACAAAAACCAGACTATTGGTGCTTCTCCAGATGCTGCAAGTCCTCTACAAACAAAGCCAAAAACCAAACCGAACAATGTGGCAATAAATACTCTTTTAGAATTAACCATACGTCCTCCTTTTTTGTAGGTTAGGATAGTGGAAATTTTAGGCCTGTCAACCCATATTTATACTTGAAAAAATGAAATTACTCGTAAGGTTAAACCAGCGAATAGAAGGCCATAAATTATCGATGCTATCGTCAGGGTTATAGCTTTTCTAAATCCAAATTCTCTGATAAGCATCCCTAAAGCAATTATGCATGGAATTCCGATAGTAGTTGCTACTCCAAAGGTATATATTTGAAGAGGGGTTAAGACCAGAGATACCTCACTACCCAGAACAGATACGAGCATCCCACCTGTTAAATCCTTCTGCAAGAATCCAAATACTAAAGGTATAATGGTCACATCAGGCAATCTCAACCAATTGGTAATTGGAGAAAGTGGTCCCACTACAGTATTGGTAAGATTATAAATATCAAGAATCCCATAGGCTATTCCCCCAATTGCCAATAATGGTATAACTATATATACAAAATCCTTCATCCTGATCCAGCTTTTCACAAGAACATTCTTGAGTAATGGTCTTCTATATGGCGGAAGTTCCAGGAGCAGATATTGACGCTCTATATGAACAAATCTTTTTATCCCAAAAGCCCATATTAAACCAGCAATAAATAAAACAGCAAAGATAGATATAGCTAACATTATACCACCATAAAATCCAACTATCCCCATTATTATGGCAATCCTTGAGGAGCAGGGCACAAAGGCAAATAAGGAAGCAGTGCGAAATCGTTCTTTCTTAGATGATAGCACCCTTGTAGCTATAGTCGCTGGTGCAGTGCAACCTAAACCAAGAGCTAAAGGGATAAATGATTTGCCTGGTAAACCCAATTTTTTCAAAAATCTCTCCGCATTAACAATAAATCTAGAGAGAATACCAATATCTTCTAACAAGCCTAAAAGTAAATAAAAAAGGAATATGTAGGGCAAGGCAATAGAAATACCTGCGGTAAGACCGGTTAACCCCTGAAATAGTAACACAGTGATAATGGAGTGCTCCGCTACTTTGATAGAAGACAGAAGGTTTTCCATTAATCCCATAAGAAAGCCCTGAATGAAATTGCCAAAATATAGCAACATACCAAAAACAACGATAAAAGATAAACCTGTAATGAATGGGCCCCAGATTTTATGCAAGAGAACCCTATCGATATCTTCTTGCATTCTTTCCTCTTTTTCTATGTGGATTATTTCCGTAACCTTTTCCGCTATAAACGAAGCTGTGCCATATCTGTTTATTGATATATCCTCTGCTACCTTTGGGTGTTCGTATAATTTTTCTTTAACTCCCCAAATTATTTTCTTATCCTTCAAATACTTATAGAAATCCTCATCTTCCTCTAAGATTCGGAGAGCAATGAATCTCTTGGGCAACCTACTTTCTCCTAATTCTAAGCGAATCTGTTCTATTGCCCCCTCTATATGGTCATCATATACGACCCCAAACCCTTTTGAGGTTGCTTTAATCCTCAACAATGAATCCAGGAGATTATTTATCCCTTTCTTCGTTAGAGGATTTATAGGAACGACTGCAACATTAAGAAGTTTACCCAATTTCTCTAAATCAATTCGTATACCTTTCTTTTCGGCCTCTTCGATAAAATTCAGGGCTATTATCACTGGCATCTCTGCTTCCAGGATTTGCAAAACCATGTAGAGACTCCTCTCGAGGGCGGTGGCATCAGCAATTATTATCACTCCATTTGCTTCCTCTTCGAATAAAACCTTCTCGCTGACCTTCTCTTCTTCACTCCTATCGGATATTGAATATATTCCTGGCGTATCCAGGAACTCTATTTCCGTATCATCAATTTTCTTCCTGGCTTCAGTCACTTCAACTGTAGTTCCAGGGTAATTAGATACCGTAACTCTTGACCCTACTAATGCATTTAGTAATGATGACTTACCAACATTTGGCTGCCCAATTAAGAGTATCTTAAGATTCCCTACACGCTTAGAAAATTTAGGGTTACTATAAATCATTTTTCCCCATAAAAAAATTTATATATTTAAGTACCAAAATAATTAATCCGTTAAAATTTTTACTGAAGAATACTACAATACCTTGATATCTTTCGCTATTTCTTTATCCAGAGCAAATTTTTTATTCTTTACCCTAACAATGATGCCGCCCGGGATTTCATTTGTCAATTTTATTCTGTTCCCCGGGAATATCCCCATACTAACTATTCTCTCGAATAGTTCATTATCGGGAATAGTAATATCAGTGATTAAAAACTCCTTAGCCAGCCCGGGTTTTGTAAGAGGACTCCCCTCCCCTTTAAATGTAGATAATACTTTTATATTCTTAATAACTTCTTGAGAAACATAGTGCTCGAGAATATGGGCAATCTTATGTGCTTCTTCTTCGCTCCTTGTCCTTTTAAAATAATCTTCAAGGACAAGATGTTTTTCAAGGATACCTTTTGCTCTACCCACTCCATTCTTCGTCAAGTTAACAAAATTCCCCTCAATCACTATTAGATCTTCTCTTAGAAGACCCTCAATTGCTTTAGATATATAGGAATGAGAGGCTTTAATCTCTGCTTTTACTGATTCCAGAGGTAGCTTTCCTTTTCTTTCATACAGGACTCTTAGCATATCCTCTTCCACTATTCGCAAGATATCAGATTCTTCAATCATACTAAGCCTCTAATTGCATATATTTAATATCCTTTATAACAGTAATAATTCAACCAACACAAAACCTTCAAGAGAACCCTCCACATTTCCTTTTGTGACTTCTTTCTATACATTGCTATATAGATTTTCATTCCGATACTCTTTTCATACAAGCACTCAGGCTCCAATTCCAGTCAACCTGTTTAACCTTATTGGAAAAGAATATAGAGCGAAGGAAACCAGATGTCAAGAAGCTTCTCCTGAACTATTGAAAATCTTTTTGGAAATTACAAAAAAGATATTTACCAGAGATAATTTATTACACTTAGCCCGTTAGTTTAAAAGCATATACTGATAGTTACCTTTGTCTTGTCCCTTCTCTCATACTTTCCGATTTATGAACTAAAAACTAATGCCAATCCCTAAATCTGGTTCTCTAGGCTTTCTTCCTTTTTAGTTTAGTTTTTACCTTACTTACGGCAAAAGCTTTTTTATCGCTCAAAATAACTACAAGTAATAGAACAATGTTTACGGCTAACCAGAATGAGCTCCCTGCAAGAAAGAAAAACCCAATAAATGATTTGGAAGCTATTGCAACAATTGTTCGTGAGAAGGCAAGACAGATGCTTAAACCAATTGCAACATAGAACAACCTGACAGCCAATTTCTTCATTAAGAAAAGCCATATAGAAGAAAATAAATAGAATGCTGAAACGGGCACCCCGATAAGTCCAAATATAATACTCCATTTATAGAACCAGGCCGGTAGGTTTAAGAGGTCAGCTCCAATCTCAAGAATTTCCTTTGGGGGTAGCTCCTCTTTGGCCTTTAAGTCCTTTTCGACCTCAGCTTTCTCATAAACTTCCTCTACACGTGTAAGCACTTTTTTCTGGAATTCTATTACCGTAGGCATTACAATAGATTTTCCGGCTCCCAGGATGCTAAAGAACCCTATGATCATTCCTATAACTCCTACAACTATAACCCATCCAGGTCTTTCCATAATCTCCTCCTTTTAATTAAATTTAAATAATATCCATATCTACATCAAAGATTCATTCATTTTTTCAATATTAAGGAAAACATATAGAAGAATAGCGATTAAGTCAAGTATAATTTTTA
>Ga0315538_1002183_pt1 | contig 11108 bp, 6 predicted proteins | sample SalMarSW160230MG_2_FD_203834 | JGI IMG/M metagenome (GOLD analysis project Ga0315538, IMG submission 203834) | Salt marsh sediment microbial communities from the Plum Island Ecosystem LTER, Massachusetts, United States - Salt Marsh Sediment SW1601-230 ...
ATTTTGAGAAAGGCTTCCCCTGGGCCGAAGCGAAAATTGATGACAAATGGGTTGTGGATCCCTTTCATGATGACCAGGGGGTGGCAGTCAAGGTGAAAGGCAGGGGACTAGTGGTTATCAGTGGATGCTCCCATGCTGGCATCATTAATACGGTCAAGCATCTCCAGGCGGCTGCACAAATGAGCAAGGTTCATGCAGTTATGGGCGGGTTTCACCTCACGGGGCCGATTTTTGAGCCAATCATCGGCCCGACAATTGAGGAGATGAAGAAGATAGGCCCAGATTTTGTCATGCCTATGCACTGCACCGGCTGGCAGGCCATCAATCAATTCGCCAAGGAGATGCCTCAGCAGTTCGTCCTCACAACCGTAGGGACAACATACGTTTTTCAATAATACTAATAGCAATCCAAACGTAATTGCGTTGGTCATTGACATCTCAGGTTCTGTAACCCACTACTCGGGTGCTTTCTGGTAACTGACCAGCAACTGCTGCAGCGCCGGAATCAGTTTCTTCTTTTCAAATAGAAGTTTGGCAACTGTCTCCTTAGGCTCACCATTCAGGACAAAAGGTAAAGCCTTCCCGAAGACCTTCGCTCTAGTTTTCTAACTTCTTCGCGAAACGCCGATTTAAGAGAGCCTACACTTTCTATAGCGCGAAGAATCAATCATCAATGCACGGTGGTATAATGGTAAAGCAGTTACATGACGCATGCTCAAATGGTCTAGAGTATTGCCATGAGAGTTTTAAAGCCTCTATCCGAACTTATCTCCCTGAAAGGTAAAAAAGCCTTAATAACTGGTTCCGCCCTTGGTATTGGTAAGGCAATGGCCTATAGATTTGCAGAAGCAGGTGCGGATTTAGAACTTGTAGACATGAACGAACGGGGGCTAAGGTCTGTAGCCAGAGAGCTTTCAAGGTTCGAAGTGGAAATCAACATTCATAAGGTAAACCTTTCCTCAAAAGAGGAGATAGATGCTTTGTGGGAAGGGTTAAAAGGGAAGGAGCCTGACATACTGGTAAACAATGCGGGGATATACCCCTTTAAGGATTTTTTGGAAGTAGGCGATGCTTTTTTTAGCAAGGTGATGGACATTAATTTGAAATCAGCCCTCTTGATGTGTCAGCATATGATAAAGAGACGATTGAAGAAAGGCGGAGTCATCATCAACATTGGCTCTATCGAGGCAATCATGCCTTTCGTAGAAGGCATGGCGACTTATAGCATAAGCAAGGCGGGAGTCATCGCTCTGACCAGATCTCTTGCGAAGGAATATGGCAAAGACGGTTTCAGGATAAATGCCATCATACCTGGCGGAATAATAACTCCGGGAACAAAGGCCGTGGCCAAGGAAATCACCCAGCTCCGGCTGAGCCTGCTTAGAACTGGCGTATTGTTTAGCACCAGGCTGCCTCTCAAAAGGGGCGGGCAGCCGGACGAAGTGGCTCGTATTGCTGTGGTCCTGGCCAGTGATTTATCCAGCTACGTTCACGGAGCGCTGGTACCTGTTGACGGAGGATTCCTGTCGGCATAGGGCGAGCGGGAATCGAGGTCGCTTAGCAACTCGAATCGTTATTGTGGGCCGTTTTCTCTCTTTGTCATTGCGAGGAGCGCAGCGACGAAGCAATCTCAAAGAATTATCGGAGATTGCCACGCCCCGACAAGTCGGGGCTCGCAATGACAGAAAGCAAAGGGCGCGGAATGATACGCCCTTCCTTGTCATTGGGTGGTTGTTAAACGCCTAATATTTTGCCAAAACGGCGCTGGCGGCGTTTATATTCAGAAAGCGCTTCCTCAACGTCTTTAAGACCAAAATCAGGCCATAACACTGGAGTAAAATAGAGTTCACTATAGGCAGCCTGCCAGAGGAGGAAGTTGCTCAGGCGGCTCTCACCGGCAGTGCGTATGACCAAATCGGGGTCGGGAATGTCGGTGCTATATAGATACCGGGCAAACACAGACTCGTCTATATTGTCACCGTGAATACCAGCGCTGGCAATACGTCTGGTTGCCTGCACAATTTCATCACGCCCACCATAATCGAAGGCGAGGCAAAGAGTAAGCCCGGTATTATTTTTGGTGAGTTCGACTGCTGCCCGCACCTTTTCTCTCAGTTTCTGAGACATCCTATCCAGCCTGCCGACGTGTACCAGTCGGATATTTTCTTGATGAAAAGCCTGAGTTTCCTGGTCAATCTTCTTTGCCAGAAGACCGAGCAAGCCAGCGACCTCTATCCTCGGCCGGTTCCAGTTCTCTGTGGAGAACATATAGAGGGTCAGGTAGTTTACTCCATAATCGGCAAAAATCCTCACCACCGGGCGAATATTCTCACCGCCAGCTTTATGTCCGGCAAGCCTGGGTAAGCCACGTTCCTTTGCCCAGCGGCCATTGCCATCCATGATAATGGCGACATGCCGGGGAGGATAATTTGCTTGAATCATAAACTAGCCTCCCGGGAAAGGAGATGCCTGATTTTCAGCAGGGGATATGCGGAGCTATGTCTCAGGACAGCCCAAATTAACCTGCTGTGCCAATCGAAGGAAAAATTACTTGAGTTGAGCAAAGATTCAGCCATACCACCAGAGTCCAACGCGTTGAATATTCCCTCGATCTGGCGGTCGCTTAGTTTGGCATAAGCCCATCTAGCCCGGTAGCCACGGGAAAGTTCCTTGCCCATTTTTGCCTTCCACTGCTTTTGATAGCGCGAAAGCTGGCCAGCGGTTAAATTATCACTGCTGAGAGCTTCATCAAGCACCTCGGCGGCTATCTTAGCACCAAGATGCCCAAAGTATATTCCTCCGCCGGTAGTTGGCTTTACATGTCCGGCAGCATCCCCGATAACCAATACTCTGTCTCCGTAGCTGCGAGCTAAAGTTCCTATGGGGATAGCCTTTTGCTCTATTTCCACCTCCCGACTTGTTATTCTACCCTGGCAAAAGGGAGTGGTGAGGAATTTTTGCAGATGTAGCTTGGCCTGAGATGTTGCTAAAAGACCAACGTATGCTTTATTTGTTGAAGTGGGCACAAGCCAGGCAAACAAGCCTGGTGCTATTTCCTGACTAAAGTATACTTCGAGTTCATCAACGTTTTTCGCTTCAATTTCGGCCTGAGCACCAACGAGGAAGCTCTTGATTTTGCCCAGCCCTAGCTTCCGGGGCAGTTTGGGCCTGAATCCGTTAGCCAGGACCACAGCTCTAGCACTGAATATCTCTCTGGCTCCGAAGCACAAAGTTTCAGCTTGTATGTTATCCTTCCCGGGAATAATGTCAATGACTGGGGAAGAGAAGAAATATCGTGCCCCCTGGGATTGGGCTTTAGAGGCTATCGCTTTATCAAGTAAAAGCCGATTGACAACGTAAGCCTGAACATTTTCAGTTTGTACTCTTAAGCATCTTCCTGAAGGGGAGAAAAACTTGGCCGAGTTTACCTTGGTTAGTATCACATCCGTGCCGAGGTCCAAGGACTGGAAACATTCGGTACTGATTATTCCTGTGCAACAGATATTGGATCTCGACGCACTTTGTTTTTCAAAAACAGCGACATCGTGACCCAGGGAAGCAAGTTCATAAGCTAGGTAGCTTCCCGCTGGCCCCGCCCCTACTATGATGACATCGTAAAATTGGCCTGACAATTCTCTCCCACCTTTTTCGATTTCTACTGGATTATATAACATATCGAACATATCGTTCAGCCATACCTATTTGTCGATTTGACATGTACCTTACCTTGTAACGGGGTACAGCACATTAATAGCAGCGGTGGCTAAGGTGTTTTTACCTGGGGATTGAAACAAGGAGCACGTTTCGTTCTACCGGGATTATTGCGAACCCTGCCGAGTTGCTCTATGCCAGCTAGCATAGGTGAAGTTAATTGTCCTCATCAGATGGTCTTTCCCTTCTCACTAGCCTGTTTGGCTTCAGGAGTGGAGGGCAAAATGTGCTTGGCCAGCTTTTCCATTAAATCGGCATGGCACTCGGCCTCGTCTCTCATCATTTTCTCTATATCCGCTTTGGGATTGAGATGCTCAATTGCCTGGCATTTTACCGTCTCGAGCAGACTGACAAGGGTACGCCTGCTCTCATATGGTAGTGGTGACAGGAGTTCCCAGATAAACTTCCAGACTGCCTGAGTTGCCGGTTCAAGGGCGGTTTCCCCTTTGCTGGTGATAAACACATTTACTACCCTCCGGTCACTCCTGTCTCTTACCCTTCTGACCAGACCGGCCTTGACCATGCGGTCGACTAGCATACTGACGCTGTTCGGGCTACGTGCTAACCACTGGGCTATGTCAGTTGGCCTTGCAGGCTCCCGGAGGTATTTAATAGTCACAAGCACTGAAAACTGCTCCGTAGTAAGATTGTATTCACCAAGTACTCGGTCCTCACACGTCCTAAGCAGGTCGTGGACTCGGTGAACCAGTAACCATAATCTCAAAACTAGGTTTTCGGATTCGGAATTTACCATCATTTTTAGCTTCTCCTTATTATTTCATGACCAATTTGCTCGTTTGGGAAAGGCACTATTATAACAACTTTCATTATTTACAACAAATCAACATGAATTAATAATAACTTTCTCCAATCCGTGCGGTCCTGCATTGTGTAAATCATGATTCATTCAAAAGGTACTCAAGGGAATTTAAGCAATGAAAAAATTGTCGATAGAGAATATCCCTAAAGAGTAAAGGGTATTGACTTTTTTTTGAAGAATTGCTACTCTTATATGAAGTACTCTCACTAGTTCCATCGTTATATTGCTATAACTGCTATAATATCAGGATTTTATTTATGAGTGTGGTGAGGCAAATGAGCCCAACTCATGTAGCAAGGCGGCTTAATATAGGCGAGAGACGGTTACTGAGTTGGTTTGGTAGGTTTTAGTGAAAGTAAACGCTCACGCAAGTGGGCATTTTTTGTGTTGAGGGCTGTTTATTAGTTACCGTGTGTTATTGCGGGGGTTGCGAGCACAAACGAGGAACTCACCGAAGCAATCTTTGGAAATTGCCATGCTTTGCTCGTGATGACACTTTGAGTTGTTAACCGACCTTGTGTGGCAAAAGGAAGTGATGCTTATGGAGGTGGAAATTTTGCGTGGGATAGGCTGTGATACTCCAAGTCAAGGAAGCAATAAGACAATAGATAAAGGTTAATGAAGGGAGGGAAATATGAGAAGAGCAATCGTTGTCATACTGTCTGCACTGGTGCTAGTGGTGGGCCTGTTGTCGTGCGTCAGCTACGAAGAATTTACCTATGCTAGAAGTGGCAACGTGGAAAGCGCCAATGATGTAACCTCAATCGAGGTTGCCAAGCCGACGGGAACTGCCAGTGATGATTTGCTCATTGGCGTCGTAATCACCGACGGCGATACTTCTGGCGAGTTTACCGGACCCGCAGGTTGGACACCAATAGATATGGGGTGGAGTGGGAATGGTAGCTATGGTGGAGGGTGTACATTAGGTGCGTGGTACCTGATTGCCGGGGATGGTGAACCGGGTTCATATCAGTGGACCTGGACTACTGAAGAGACGGTATATGCCTTTATTATTCGCATTACCGGGCATGATATGGACAATCCAATCGATGCCTGGAGTTCTGGCACCGGCACTGAAGGTATGTTACTAACCTGCCCCGGTGTTACCACTACCGTCGCTGACACCCTGGTCTTGCGGATTTTTGGTTATGATTCATGTTATGCATGTGATGCCGACTATCCCGATGAATACATCGGTATCACTGTTGAAAGTAGCAGACCCGGCTGTGAATCTGGGGCCGTAGGGCACTGCTCTGGTGGTGCCGCTTATACAGGTCAAGAGACTGCCGGTGACACCAGCACGGCAGTTTTCCAGGTTATCCAGGGCGAAGGTTTATGTGCGTGGCGGACACTTACCATAGCGGTTAGACCAGCAGCAGTTCAGTATGACCTCACCATGGCAGCAGATCCTGAGCAAGGTGGCACGGCAACTGATTTGACCAATGAATCACCTTATGCAGAAGGCGCAGAAGTCAGCATAAAAGCGGAAGCCAACGAGGGCTATGAATTTGTGAATTGGACGGCGACAGAGGGCGTATTCGGTAATGCCACTGCCGCAGAGACTACCTTCACCATGCCGGCTCAAAATGTAATTGTCACCGCCAACTTTGAGCTTGCGCCCACCACTCTAGTGCTTCTTCCTGAGTCTGACACTAACCCCGTGGACACGACCCATGACCTCACGGCCACGGTGAGGGACCAATTCAATAATGTGATGGCAGGCGTGGATGTGACCTGGGGCATAAGCGGCGTGGGCTCCTTCTCCGGCACTCCGGAGAGCCCAACCGATGTCGATGGCGAGGCAGATGCCGTGATTACCTCGAGCGAGCCTGGAACAAGCACGATAACATGTGAAGTGACAGGCAAACCCTCGGTATCTGACACCGCCACCACGGACTGGACTTATACCCCTGAAGCCACGACATTAGAGCTTTTGCCTGAGATAGACAGCAACCCCGTGGGCACGACCCATAACTTCACGGCCACGGTCTATGACCAATTTGGCTATGTGATGGCAGGCGTGGCTGTGACTTGGAACATAACCGGCGTGGGCTCCTTCTCCGGCACTCCGGAGAGCCCAACCGATGTCGATGGCCAGGCGGATGCCGTGATTACCTCCAGCGTCCCTGGAACAAGCACGGTAAGATGTGAAGTGACAGGCAAACCCTCGGTATCTGACACCGCCACCACGGACTGGACTTATACCCCTGAAGCCACGACATTAGAGCTTTTGCCCGAGACAGGCAGCAACCCCCTGGACACGACCCATGACCTTACGGCCACGGTGAGGGACCAATTCAATAATGTGATGGCAGGCGTGGATGTAACCTGGGGCATAAGCGGCGTGGGCTCCTTCTCCGGCACACCGGAGAGCCAAAGCGATGTTAATGGCGAGGCAGATGCCGTGATTACCTCGAGCGAGCCTGGAACAAGCACGATAACATGTGAAGTGACAGGCAAACCCTCGGTATCTGACACCGCCACCAAGGACTGGACTTATACCCCTGAAGCCACGACATTAGAGCTTTTGCCCGAGACAGGCAGCAACCCCCTGGACACGACCCATGACCTTACGGCCACGGTGAGGGACCAATTCAATAATGTGATGGCAGGCGTGGATGTAACCTGGGGCATAAGCGGCGTGGGCTCCTTCTCCGGCACACCGGAGAGCCAAAGCGATGTTAATGGCCAGGCAGATGCCGTGATTACCTCGAGCGAGTCTGGAACAAGCACGGTAACATGTGAAGTGACAGGCAAACCCTCGGTATCTGACACCGCCACCAAGGACTGGACTTCTGTGGCGACATACGACCTCACCATGGCAGCAGACCCCGCGGTAGGTGGCACAGCAACTGATTTGACCAATGAATCACCTTATGCAGAAGGGACAGAAGTCAGCATAAAGGCGGAAGCCAACGAGGGCTACGAGTTTGTGAACTGGACGGCGCCAGCGGGTGGATTCGACGATGCGAGTGCAGCGGAGACTACCTTCACCATGCCGGCTGCAGATGTAACCGTCACCGCTAACTTTGTTTCAGAGGTTCCGATGATTACCACACAAGCCGCCACCGGGGTCAGCACTGGCTCAGCCACCCTGAATATGAACTACACCATGGGGGATCTTAGCCAAGTAGAAGTACGCTTCGCCTATAAGAAGTCCACCGACTTGGCTTGGTCTTATATTGCCTGGGTATCTAAAACAGCAGACGGCACCCATGCTGAGGTGCTCACCGAGCTTGACTCCGACACTAAGTACAATTTCAAAGCCCAGCTTAAGGGCAGCGCCACTGTGGAAGGCACTACCCTTCAATTCACCACAGACAAATCATCACTCCCGCCCTCCGAAGGTTGTTTTATTGTCACTGCAGCTTATGGAACTCCCAGCGCTGAACAGATCGATGTGCTGCGAGAGTTCCGGGATATGGTGCTGCTGGAAAGCACAGCGGGCTCTCAATTTGTCGCCCTGTACTACCAGCTTAGTCCTCCTGTAGCGGAGTTCATAGCCGGAAATGAGCTTTTGAGGACTATGGTCAGGGAACTTTTGGTTGACCCCATTGTTTGGGTTGTTGAAGCTACGGGGGATATGTGGCGGAACTAGGGTGATGTAGATTGCTGCGTTATACGGATAAGCCTGCCCGGTGGTATCAGGTGTGTGAGACAGCAGTCCTAGCATAGGACATCACACCCGCCATGGCGAGAGCCGGCCGTGCCACTCAATGTCAGGCACGGTCGGCTCTTGTATCGTTATTGGCTCCACCCGAGGCAGGGAACTACAAAATGGATAGTGGTGAAGGCATGTGAGCTGTCCACCAGGAATACCTAGAGAGGTGGCGGCGGGATTTTGAGCCGTTCCCGCCGCCTATATTGAAAAGAAAGGAGGTAAATGATGAGAAAGGTGGTTAATTGCTCCCTTGTATTCTATATACTGGCCACACCAATTCCTCACCGAGCAATAGCTTCATTCGTGCCTTAGTAAATCATGTTTGATATATTGATAGAAGAATAACATTTGTTTAAAGGGATGCCAAGGGTTTAAATCATCTAAAATCTAACCAAAAACTATTATAACTCGGCTCGCTCCTCTGCCATTGCGAGGAGCGAGATTCCTCATTTAGGCCTCGGAACAGGCTCCGCAATCTCAGTGGGGAGGCAATCCCTGACAATTCCTCAATCTTGGAGGCCGGAGTACGCATAAGAGTAAAATTTGTTATAATCTAAAGTGGGAGAGTGAGGTGTCTAAGATACTGGGCAAAATAAACGCTCCCAGCGATGTTAAGGGGCTAAACCAGGATGAACTAGCCGAACTTTGTTCCGAGCTCAGAGAGTTATTGATAAGCAGGGTCAGTGAAAACGGAGGGCATCTAGCATCCAATCTGGGAGCGGTCGAGCTCGCTGTTGCCTTGCACCGGGTATTCGATAGCCCGAAAGACAAGATAATCTGGGATGTGGGGCACCAAAGCTACGTTCATAAGCTATTAACGGGAAGAAGGGAGCAATTTCCTTCCCTTCGCCAATACCAGGGACTCTCAGGATTTCCTGATAGGGATGAAAGTCCTCACGATGTATTCACTACGGGACATGGTGGCACATCCATTTCAGCGGCCTTGGGCATGGCTCTGACCCGCGACCTTGCTCGCGGTAATCACCATGTGGTAGCTGTCATCGGCGATGGGTGCCTTACCTGTGGCATGACTTACGAAGCACTGAATCACGCCGGGCATTTGGGCACAAGGCTTATCGTGGTGCTCAATGATAACGGCATGTCCATTTCGCCCACAGTAGGAGCACTATCCAAGCGTCTAAATGTAGTGCGAACAACCCATGGCTATATGCAGGCTAAAAAACAGACGAACCGTTTACTGTCTTTCCTGCCTGGAGGAAAGAGACTGCAGTGGGCATTGCGCCGTCTTAGGGAAGGAGTAAAAGCGGTAGTCATGCCCACCATGATGTGGGAGCAGCTTGGCTTTACTTACCTGGGTCCGATAGATGGTCATAACACTGCTGAATTGGAAACAGCTCTGACTCAAGCCAGGAATTACTACAAACCGGTCATTATCCATGTCTTAACTACGAAGGGCAAGGGTTACAAACCAGCCGAGGATAATCCCACTCGCTTTCACGGTCTATCCCCCAAAAGCGAGAGCTTGAGCACGATACCTACTTATAGCCAGATATTTGCTCGAACAGTCGGTGGACTGCTGAGGGATAATCCCAGGGTGGTAGTGATAAGCGCTGCCATGGTTGAAGGCAATAGCCTATCTTCTCTAGTCAAGGAGTTTCCTCAACGCATCTACGATGTAGGGATTTCTGAGCAGCATGCGGTTACCTTAGCCGCTGGGCTAGCTACCGAGGGCTTTATACCTATTGTAGCTATATATTCCACTTTCTTGCAGCGTGCCTTTGACCAAGTATTGCACGATGTTTGTCTCCCTGATCTGCCTGTCATCTTTGCCCTCGATCGCAGTGGCATTGTCGGAGAGGATGGCAAAACACATCAAGGGATATTTGATTTATCCTATCTTAGTTTGATGCCCAATATGATTGTTTGCGCACCTAAGGACGGGAATGAACTTCAAGACCTGCTCTATACTGCCTTCAATACAGAGCATCCTATGGCAATTCGTTATCCCCGGGGTCGGGGAACAGGCGTTTCCCTGGCCACCGAGCTTCATCAACTTCCTGTAGGCAAAGCTGAAATAATAAGGCAAGGTGAAGACATAGTCATAATAGGCATCGGCTCTACCGTCATGCCTTCTCTGGAAGCAGCAGAACATTTAGCTCTGTGGGGCACTGATGCCATGGTAATTAATGCCCGATTCGCTAAGCCCCTAGATACAGAGCTTATTTTGGATGTAGCCAACCACGCCAAAAAGATGGTCATAGTAGAGGAGAACGTTCTTAGCGGCGGCTTTGGTGCTGCGGTGCTGGAGCTGCTGGAAAAAGCTGAAGCCTCAGATGTCAAAGTGAAACGATTAGGCATTCCTGACGAATTCGTAACCCATGGAAAGCAAGATTTTCTTCGCTCTCTCTATCACCTGGATGCCCTGGGAATAGCCAAAGAATGCGTTGATTTCCTGGCTCACGTCCAGGCAAAGGCGGAGGAAGAGTTCCACACCACTATCCTTTAATGATAGTGTCTGGTCTCATAAAGGCGAGTCTTTATTCTCTTGGGTCATCCGCTTGAGCTCATAAAGCTTGGTGATTGCTTCCAGAGGAGACATGGAATCGATGTCAAGCCGGGCGATTTCATCAGCTAATAGGGAGCCTTGCGGGAAAAGAGGAATCTGGAGCGATGCTTTACGGCGGGGGACTTTGCCTTTTTTAAAAGCATGGCTCTCCAGCTCAACTAAGACTTCCTGAGCTCGAACTATTACCGCTTTGGGCAGGCCGGCTAGCTGCGCCACGTGGATGCCATAGCTCCTGTCGGTGCCCCCGGGGACAATCTTGTGTAGAAAGATAACTTTGTCTCCTTCCTCCGCCACCGCCACATTGAAGTTTTTTACTCTGGGCAGGATACCAGCCAGGTCCACCAACTCATGGTAATGGGTAGCAAAAATGGTCTTCGCCCCAAGCTCAG
>Ga0315538_1002197_pt1 | contig 11050 bp, 9 predicted proteins | sample SalMarSW160230MG_2_FD_203834 | JGI IMG/M metagenome (GOLD analysis project Ga0315538, IMG submission 203834) | Salt marsh sediment microbial communities from the Plum Island Ecosystem LTER, Massachusetts, United States - Salt Marsh Sediment SW1601-230 ...
CCTCCACTCAATTTTACTTGAGCTTCACTCTGGCCATGGATAGATCACCCGGTTTCGGGTCTGATCCATGCGACCTGCTCAGTAAACTGAGCCTCGCCCTATTCAGACTCGCTTTCGCTTCGGCTCCGCAACTAAGTTGCTTAACCTAGCCACATAGATCAACTCGTCGGTTCATTCTTCAATAGGCACGCCATCAGTCCGATAAATCGAACCTCTGACTGCTTGTAAGCACAGGGTTTCAGATTCTATTTCACTCCCCTCCCGGGGTTCTTTTCACCTTTCCCTCACGGTACTGGTTCACTATCGGTCATCAACAGTATTTAGCCTTGGAGGATGGTCCCCCCTGCTTCCCACAGGATTCCTCGTGTCCCATGGTACTCAAGAACACAAGCAGAGACTTTCCCTTTTCGCCTACCGGACTCTCACCTCCTACGGTTGCCCTTTCCAGAAGCATTCGACTAAGGAAAAGTTTTGTCACTCTGTTGCAGACCTTGGAATCTGCCCTTGCGTCTTGCAACCCCAAAATAGCTTAGGATCCAAGTCCACTTAGCTATCTTGGTTTGGGCTTTTCCCCTTTCGTTCGCCACTACTAAGGGAATCTCTTTTGATTTCTCTTCCTCAGGTTACTAAGATGTTTCAGTTCACCCAGTTCCCCCTCGCTTTAGCGAGTGCTTGGGTTTCACCCAAGCGGGTTGCCCCATTCGGGAATCCCCAGCTAAGCTAGCTAGACAGCTCACTGAGGCTTTTCGCAGTCTTGCCACGCCCTTCTTCGGCTGTTGATGCCAAGGCATCCACCCTATGCTCTTTCTCCCTTGACCCACGCCAGGCAGAACACAAAACCTATTCAATTGTTAACGTGCGAAATTGTTCTCCGTTCAGGAGTATGCCCATTATACAACATGGCCTTTTTGTTGTCAAATGAACCCCAAAGTCGGGCCTATTTATTTGTAGTTAATTTAATATTTTTAGTTTCCGAGGACAGAATCTGTCAATATGTCATTGCGAGCCTGATTTCCTCTCCCCTAAACCCCTTCCGTCATTGCGAGTCCCAATTTATCGGGATGAAGCAATCTCCTCTACCTCGACGTGAGAAGATTAAGAGTATGTCCTGAGTCTGTCGAAGGATGAAGGTGATGTGCCGCCGGCGCGGCAATTTCCGCCCTCACCAGCCCCACTGGGATTGCCAACCTTGCGGAGCTGCTCTACGCCAGCTAGCACAGGTAAGGTGAACTGCCCTCATCATATGGCCTTCTTCTTTTTACCACCCTGATGTTTGGCTTCGGGAGTGGAGGGCGAAGTGTACTGAGCCAGCCGTTCCATTAAGTTTTCATGACGCCCGGACTCATCTCTAAGCATTTCCTCTATATCCCCTCCGGGATTGAGATACTCAAGTGACTTGTAGTTTACCATCTTGAGCAGACTGACAAGCGTACGCCTGTCTTCATTTGATAGCTGCGACAGGATTCGCTGGATAAACTCCCAGCCTGCCGTGGTTGCCGGTTTAAGGGCCTCTTCACCCTTGCTGGTAATGGTCAGATGTACTACCCTGCGGTCCCTCCTGTCTCTTGCCCTTTTGAGCAGACCAGCCTTGACCATGCGATCGACCATCATGCTGATGCTGTTCGGGCTACGGTCTAACCAACGGGCTACGTCGATTGGCCTTACAGGAGCAGGGAGGTATTGTATAGTGACAAGCACTGCATACCGTTCTGAATTAAGCTTGTATTCACCAAATAGTCGGTCCTCACACATTTTAAGTAGGGCATCGGCTCGGTGTATCATGAGCCACAAGGTCAAAACTAGGTTTTCGGCTTCGAACTTTACCAGCATATTTATCTCCTCCTGCTATTTCATTGGACCTTTGCTTGTTTGGAAAGCTTCTTATTATAACAATTTTTATCATCTACAACTATTTACAACAAATCAACATGACTCAACAATAGCTTTCTCCAATCCGTGCAGTCCTGCATTGTCTTAATCATGATTCATTCCAAACGTGCTAAATGGAATTTAAGCTAAGAATAGCCCCACAATGGCACACGAGGCACTTATTGCAGAGTCATGTTATCTATCAATCTCGTTTTGCCTATCCTGACGGCCAGTGAAGTCACTGCCGGGCGGTCGATGGATCTCAATTCTTCCAGTGTTTCGACATCAGCAATGCTGACATAGTCAATTTGGGCTAGCGGTTCTTTTTGGATAAGTGAAGTCATTTGCCGGCGAATTTTGTCAGCATCCTTTTCCCCACTCCGCCCTAATTGCTGCGCCATTGTAAGAGCCTTGAATAGTATCGTGGCTGCCTGGCGCTCCCTAGGGCTGAGGTAAATATTGCGGCTGCTCATGGCCAGACCATCGCCCTCCCTGACCGTAGGTACAACTACGATTTCTATCCCCATGTTGAGGTCGGCTACCATTCTCTTAATAACCACCACCTGCTGGGCATCTTTCTGCCCGAAGTAAGCCCTGGTTGGCGTGACAATATTGAATAGCTTGGCCACTACTGTGGCTACGCCCCGAAAATGCCCCTGACGATCTGCTCCTTCAAGTCGCTCGGTTACCTTCTCCACATCTACCCAGCTACTAAATTCTGATGGGTACATCTCATCATCGGAGGGGACAAAGACGATATCCACACCCTCCTTCTGCAACAACTCCAGGTCACGATTGATATCTCGGGGATAACTGCCGAAATCTTCCCTGGGTCCAAATTGGGCAGGGTTAACATAAATACTAACAATAACAGTGGAATTTTCTATCCTGGCCTGCCTGACTAAAGCCAGATGACCTTCGTGAAGATAGCCCATAGTGGGGACGAAGCCCACTGTGCCGCTGAGCTTCTGCCTTAGTGCCCTTACCTCGAATATAGGCCCTACTACCCGCATACCACTAGCTTTCAGCCTTTAGCTGTTTGATGAGGCTTGCATCCATGGTATAGCTCTGCTCCATAGTGGGGAAACTAAGAGATTTAACTTCAGATATGTAGCTAGAAACAGCAGTCTTAATTTCTCCAGCTAACCTGGCATATTGCTTGGCATGCTTGGGCACGAACTCGGTGTAAAGGCCCAACATATCGCTGATTACCTGGACTTGACCATCACAATCAGGCCCGGCGCCGATGCCAATCGTGGGGATAGCCAGCTTTTGAGTAATTAGTTCGGAAAGAGGTGCTGGAGTGCATTCCAGAACGATGGCAAAAGCGCCAGCTTCTTCCAAAATACGGGCATCGTTAAGCAACTTTTTTGCTTCCTCCGCCGCCTTACCCCGTACCTTAAACCCTCCCAATTGATGTACAGATTGTGGAGTAAGCCCAATATGCCCCATGACCGGGATGCCACAGTCAACAAGGCGTCTGACTTGCTCAGCAACAACCTCACCCCCCTCCAGCTTCACCGCCTGTGCCCCTCCTTCTTGAATAAATCTTGCAGCATTATGTAGAGCATCGGAGACGCTGATATGATAGGTCATAAACGGCATGTCGCCTATTATTAAGGCCTTCTTAGCTCCCCTCACTACAGCTTTGGTATGATGAATCATCTCCTCCATGGTCACCGGGATAGTTGACTCATAGCCCAACATCACCATCCCCAAGCTATCCCCAACCAATATCAAAGGCACACCAGCTTCATCAACCATCTTGGCCGTTACATAGTCGTAAGCGGTAAGCATAGGTATCTTTTCTTTCCTTTGCTTCATTTCCTTTATTTCGGTAATAGTAACTCGCATTGCCTCACCTCTTTTAGTTTAAATCCTAAATCCTAATATCTAAACCCGAAACAAATTCGAATTTCAAATTCATAAATTCAAAACATTTACGTCTTCCTTCACGCCCCCTCCTTCCCTTTGCCATCCACGGAGAGGTACTACAGGTAAAGGCTCAATGATTCTGTTTTGACTATCCACCCGAACTATGCTTGGGGTTATGCTGATTGCCTCATTATCAGGAACCTGGCAATAAGAGAGGATGATTACTATGTCGCCCTTTGCCACCAGTCTGGCGGCAGCACCATTGATACCAATAATCCCCGAATTCGCCTCACCTTCGATAGCATAAGTGCTAAGCCTGGCCCCGTTGTTAATATTTAGTACCTCAACCCTTTCAAAGGGCAGGATGTCGCTGGCCTCCATGAGGGACCTGTCAATAGTGATACTGCCCTCGTAATCTAAGTCGACCTGGGTGACACGGGCTCGGTGGATTTTACTTTTTAGCATAGTTCTCATTTTCTACCTCCCTGGTCGTGAAGTTTCTTTGCTTACTTTCTTTGCAAAGAAAGTAAGGCTCTCATCTCTTCTGCCTTCTGTTCATTAATCTTGCCTTTAGCTAAAGCAATAGGAATAGTCTGAAGCCCTAGCTCCTTATAGGTGGTAAGCAACGAGGGACTCTTGGCCTCAAGAGCGCTCAAGTGCCTCTCTATAGTGCCTAAATCCCCGCGGGCAACAGGACCGGTGAGGCAGTTAGGCAAGCCGATATTGTCAATATTGTTTGTCGTTCCCTCGAGCAAAGGTAACAAAGCCCTGGTCGCCTCTTTCGACGATACTCCAAAATCTTGCCACAAGTCCAGAGCCAACTTAACCAGGGTCACCAGATAATTACAAGCGAAAACGGCTGCTGCGTGATACAGCACCTTGTCCCCTGGCTTCAGTACCACCCAGTTGCCGTTCAAGAGAGAAGTCAACTCCTTTAGCGTTGATAATAGAGGCTCCTCAGACTCTAGAGCAAAGGTAGAGCCAGGCAAATTCTCTATGGCTTGGTTAACATCAGCAAAGGTTTGCAAAGGGTGAAAGGAGCCAACAGCAGCCCCAAATTTTTTTGCTGGTTCCAAAATATCCACGGAATGAGCACCACTGCAATGCACGACGCTCTGCCCTTCACGCCACTGACCTTCGCCGCATACCTGGGCTATAACATCGTCAGGAGTGGTGATGAAGACCAGCTCAGCAGCATCTGCCAATTCCCGAGCTGTATGGCAAACCCGGCAATTGGGCACCAGTCCTGCTAGTTTCTGCGCCGATGACAAAGTTCGACTGGATACAGCCACCACCGGCCATCCCTTTTGAGAAAACCTTACTGCCAGGGCAGTACCCGTCGTTCCAGCGCCAATAAAGCCTATCTTTAACATCTGATTACATCCTTAGCTGCTGGCACACCAGCCAGAGTTTCCGCCTTTCGAATTGCTCTAACTATGGCTTCGGCGACAACTTCGGCAGCCGCTGCCCCCAGAGCATTAACGTCGGCCTCCTTCTCACCCGAGGAAAGAGCGAATAAAGCATCGCCATCATACATGGTATGGCATGGGTCAATAGTGCGAGCGATGCCAACCTGGGCCACGCGGGCCACTTTGCTTCCCTCAACTTTACTAAGTTTGGCATCTGTAGCCACTACACCGATTATGGTATTAAAAGGCGGAACTGCTTCCTTAAGTTCGCCTTTCCATAGCTCGGATGTAGATAAGAATCCGCTTTTGTCTGGCTTGCGAGGTCCCGCCAGAATCTTCCCCGTCCCAGGTTCAATCACATCTCCAACGGCATTTACCACCATCAAGGCGGCTACCACAATATCTCCGGCTATTTTTTGACTGGCAGTCCCCAAACCACTTTTAACCGCTCTCTCCACGCCGAGAATCTTGCCCACTGTTGCTCCAGTGCCAGCGCCAACGCACCCTTCAGCCACTTCTATATTAGTAGCAGCCAGGCAAGCTTGATAGCCTTCGTTAGCTCCGGGTCTGATTCTAGAATCACCTATATTCAGGTCGAAAATAATGGCGGCAGGCACAATTGGCACCTTCCCGGCGCTAGTCTCATAACCAAATCCCCGCTCCTCCAAATACCGCATAACCCCCGTAGCAACATCCAGGCCGAAAGCGCTGCCGCCGCTGAGAACGATAGCTTGGACCTTCTCCACTAAATTTCCCGGGCGGAGCAGGTCTGTTTCCCTGGTCCCTGGCGATGAGCCACTGACATCGACGCCAGCAACAGCCCCTTGCTCACAAAGTATTACCGTGCAGCCGGTCACTGCCTGCTTATCGGTATAGTGCCCGACCTTAATTCCTAGAACATCCGTTATAGCACCAAACATGGCCATAATTAAAAAACCCTCTCGGCAAAACCGAGAGGGTCACCAAAACAACTCCTATTATCCGTCTCGGTCACCGCCGATCCAAGCGGACTTTTAATTACTGAATTCTCTAGCTCACTGCCTCAAAGGTCAATGGCTTTTTATATGTTAACAAGTCCGCATTATTTTGTCAAGATATTGTGCTGGCTGACCACATAGGTAACACTGGACTGCGGATTTTAGCAGGTTCCTTATAATCTATGGGGTAAGATAGCCAAGGGATTGGGGTGGGGGTTGAAATTATACTCAATAAGCCATGAAGAATCTCGTAATGCTCAGGACAGTGTCTCTAGATTCTTCGTCGCCAAAATTCATTTGGACTCCTCAGAATGACATTACGAACCGCTTTCTTACAGCCTGATTGACATTAAAGCTGACACCTTCTAAAATCAGAAGGGTGACTGACAAGTGACTGGTGACGAACTTAGGCAAGCCTTTCTGAGTTTTTTTCAGGATAGAGAGCATAAAATTATCCCCAGCTCCTCCTTAGTGCCTCACAGGGACCCTACTTTATTGTTGACCAGCGCTGGCATGGTGCAAATTAAGCCCTATTTCCTGGGATTGGAGGCCCCACCTAGCCGGCGGTTAGCTTCCTGCCAGAAGTGCTTTCGCACCACCGATATAGATTCCGTGGGTGATAGCAAACACCTTACCTTCTTCGAGATGCTGGGTAATTTCGGTGTCGGTGATTACTTTAAAAAAGAAGCTATTTCCTGGGCCTGGGACTTTGTTACTAGGTACTTAAAGCTGCCCGAGAAACGACTTTGGATAACTATCTATGCTGATGATGACGAAGCTTTTGCCTATTGGCGAGAGGTTGGCGTCCCTGCTGAGAAGATATTGCGATTCGGCGAAGAGGACAATTTCTGGGGGCCGGTTGGCAATTCTGGCCCCTGTGGACCATGCAGCGAGATTCATTATGACCTTGGTGAAGAGTTTGGCTGTGGTAAGGCTGAATGTAGGCCCAATTGCGACTGTGGTCGTTTCTCCGAGATATGGAATCTAGTATTCACTCAATACAATCAAGACCAAAGCGGACAACGCACTCCTTTACCCAAACCGAACATCGATACCGGTATGGGACTGGAGAGGACTTTAGCCGCTATCCAGGGCAAGTCCTCCCCTTATGAAACGGACCTGTTTTCCCCTTTGGTAGACCGCATTTGCCAGTTGTCCGGGAAAGAGTATGGTCGTGACCAGAATACCGACCGAGCCATTAGAATTGTGGTTGAGCATTCACGCGGCATTGCTTTTCTTATCGCTGATAGTGTAATACCTTCCAACGAAGGGAGAGGATACGTCCTGCGCCGAATACTCAGACGTGCTTCGCTCTTTGGCAGGAAGCTGGGATTGAACGAGCCCTTCCTTAATGAAATGGCTGAAGTTGTCGTTAGCACCATAAGCCACGTATATCCTGAGCTTATAGATAAACGAAACTCGATTACCGATATAGTTAAAATGGAGGAGGAGAGCTTCATTACTACCTTAGATACCGGGCTCACTTTGGCGGAAAAGTTCGCCAATGAAGCTTCAGCTCAAGGGAGAGAGGGGCTAACAGGCGAAGAAGTATTCAGGCTTTACGATACCCATGGTTTCCCTCCAGAGCTAACCGCCGAGATTGCCAAGGAAAGAGGCCTATCTATAGACTGGGAGGGGTTTCAGACTGAGATGGAGAAGCAGCGGGAAAGGGCGAGGGCGAGGGGAGTGGTAGTGAAACCTAGGCCAGCGACAGCGGTGGTGACAGCACATGAGCCAGAGGTCGTTATTAGCACAAAATTTGTAGGCTACGAGGTAGCTTCTTCCCAATCTAAAGTCCTTGAGTTAAGTGTCAAAGAAACGCCTGTACAAGCTGCCTCCCAAGGACATAATGTTGACATAACACTAGATAGGTCGCCCTTTTATGGCGAGATGGGTGGGCAAGTAGGCGATACCGGCGAAATCAGCAGCCGGAAGGGGAAAGTAGTTGTCACAAATACTATTAAAACTCCCTCCGATGTGATTATCCACCAGGGAAAAGTTGTTGAAGGCAGCATATCTGTTGGTGAGGAAGTTGAAGCCAAAGTTGATTTCGCTCGACGCCTAGACATCGCTCGCAACCACACTGCTACGCACCTCCTCCAGGCTGCTTTAAGACAGATAGTGGACAGGCGTATTGAGCAAAAAGGTTCATTGGTAGAGCCGGAAAGGTTTAGATTTGACTTCTCCCATTTAGGACAGGTAGCTGAAGAGCAGCTCAATGAAATTCAGAGGCAAGTTAATGAGTGGATACGTCAGAACTTGAAAGCAGAAGCAAAAGACCTCCCCTATAAGCAAGCCATTGCTGAGGGTGCTATCGCCTTGTTCGAGGAAAAATACGGTGAAAAGGTTCGGATGCTGGAAATCGGGGAGCCAGCAATAAGTAAAGAACTCTGTGGTGGCACTCATGTGAGTTCAACGGGAGAAATTGGTATATTCCTGATAACCAGCGAAAGCAGCATTGGCACAGGACTGCATCGTATTGAAGCGATAACCGGAGGAAAAGCTGAATCTCTAATTAAATCTCGCTTAACTGCTTTGCAGTGCGTAGCCAAAGAAGTAGAAGGCTCGCTTGACGAAGTTCCTAACAAGGTGAAAACCCTTATCAGTGAATTGGAAGCAGAGCGTAAGAGAGTGCTTTCACTGGAAAGGGAGCTATCGCGCAGAATAGCAGAGGATTTGCTTGGGCAAGCGGAGCAGGTGAGCGGCGTGACAGTTCTGGCTGCCAAGGTGCCAGCATTGACCATGCCTATCCTCAGGGAAATGGGCGATATATTGCGGGACAGGCTAAAGAGCGCCATAGTGGTTTTGGCTACAGTTTATAATGGTAGGCCTAACTTTTTGGCCATGGTGACTCCTGACCTGATAGCTAAGGGGTTTCATGCCGTCGATATTATCAATCAAGTAGCCAAGGTTACCGGTGGGGGTGGTGGTGGCAAGGCTGCTATGGCTCAAGCCGGCGGAAAAGACGCAGCCAAGATTGACGAAGCTCTGAAATTAGTTCATAAACTGATTCAGAAGGTTTGATATGCGCAGCTTAGGGCTAGATGTCGGAGATAAGAGAACCGGGGTGGCCATAAGCGACCCCCAGGGGATTTTGGCTACCCCCTTAACCGTGCTCGTCAGCAAAGACGAAGATGCCCTTATAAATGAGATCCTCAAGCTTGTGGAACAGTATAAGGCAGAATGTATTGTCGTTGGCTTGCCTCGCCGCTTAAACGGCGAGCTGGGAAAACAAGCTGGTAAGGTAACAGCTTTCGCTGACAAATTGTCAGAGCGAGCGGAGCGAAGCAATCTCAACCAGCTTGATGTACAACTGTGGGATGAACGATTCTCTACCAAAGCTGCCGAGCGCTTGAAGATGGAGGCTGGTAGCAAGGGAAGTAAACTACGCTCCAGGGCAAAAAAAGGAGCTAAAAATCACAGCCTTTCGGTTAAAGCCGAAGTAGATGCCATAGCAGCGGCCCTTATTCTCCAGGGTTTTCTAGATAGCCACCGCCCTGAGAATAGCGAAGGATCTTAACCAATGTCGAGATACGTAGGTCTCATCGGTTATCCCCTTAAGCATTCTATCTCTCCTTATTTCCAGCAGGCGGCCCTAGATTATTATCGACTTGATATTCGCTATGAAGCTTGGGAGACAGACCCAGCCCAACTTCAGGACATAGTGAATGATTTAAGAAAACCTCAAAATGTTGGAGCTAACGTAACTGTACCCTATAAAGAGACAGTTTTACCTTTATTGGATGAAGTTGATGACCTGGCAAGTTCGATCGGTGCTGTCAATACCATAGTCAAAAAAGATGATAAGCTTCTGGGTTTTAATACTGACGCCTATGGTTTTATCGAGGCGTTAGACAAAGAAGGGCACTTTGACCCTGAAGGAAAGCGGGTGGTCATCCTGGGTGCTGGTGGGGTGGCGAGGGCAGTGGGTTTTGCCCTGGTGCAAAGGAAAGTAGCCTCACTGGCCATTACTGATGGTATCTTTGAGCGAGCCGGGGCATTGGCAGAAAATTTGTTGAGGCATATCAAAGGAGCTCCACCAAGCTCAAAGGATTTGAGGCCAGATATCACTGCTTTTCAGTGGCAGAATCTAAGCTCAGCCGAAACTTTTAACAACTCCGATTTAATAGTCCATTGCACTACCATAGGCATGAAGGATAGTTCTCAGGAAGGACAATCACCTTTGCCCCTCAAAGTGATTCCTAAAGGAGTTTTAGTATATGACGTGGTATATAACCCCTTGCTAACACCCTTGTTAAGGCTAGCACAAAAATCCGGGGCCAATATACTTGGCGGCCTAGCTATGTTAGTATATCAGGGAGCGGCTTCCTTCAAACTATGGACAGGAAAAGAATCCCCAGTTGATATAATGTTCGATAAGGCTAAGGAAATACTGATAGGAAGGAAGGGGTGAAAAAACAGGCCATCATTATCAGTTTGAGCATCATATTAGCATTGCTTGCGGCAATACTAATTCCGCTTATCTTAATTCCCAGACCGGCAGTAGATAAAATTGCTGTAATCTCACTCAGTGGGACTATTACCACCGAAAGCTCTTCATTGTTCTTCGGCTCAACCATTACCCCGGAGTTGGTGAGAGACTATTTAACGAAAGCGGAGGAAGACACGGCAGTCAAGGCGATTGTCCTCCGCATAGAGAGCCCTGGGGGTGAGATAGCGCCTTGCCAGGAAATTCTATGGGAGATAGAAAGAGTTAAGGAGACAAAACCCATTGTGGTAAGCATGGGGGGCACGGCTGCCTCAGGCGGCTACTATATCTCAACCAAAGCGGCTAAGATTGTTGCCCTTCCTACTACAATGACGGGGAGCATTGGGGTTATCTCTCAAGTAATGAACATCGAAGGGCTCTTGGAGAAGCTGGGTATCCAGATAGAAACCTTCAAGGGTGGCAAATATAAG
>Ga0315538_1002207_pt1 | contig 11019 bp, 9 predicted proteins | sample SalMarSW160230MG_2_FD_203834 | JGI IMG/M metagenome (GOLD analysis project Ga0315538, IMG submission 203834) | Salt marsh sediment microbial communities from the Plum Island Ecosystem LTER, Massachusetts, United States - Salt Marsh Sediment SW1601-230 ...
GCCAGCAGCTCCTTCCTCTTTCTCTCTTCTTGCTCGTCAACCGGGGCAAGTTTAATCTCTTCTTGCTCGTCCCCCGGGCCGGGGACATATACCCTGTGACGGCACGCAGGGCACTTTCCCCATTTGCCGCCGGCGTTGTCCGGCGCTTCGATTTTTTTGCCGCAGTGTTCACAGTGAAATGATATGCTCATTTGCTCACCTCTGACCGAAAACCTGCTTAACTGCTCGATTTATACTCCGCAACCACGTCGGTGGTTATCCCGCCTCGTGGCGTGAACTCGGCGGTAACCTTCATCCAGCGCGGTTTGCACGCCGTGGTTAAATCGTCCAGTATCTCATTGGTCAACGCCTCGTAGAATATTCCCCTGTTGCGGTAACTCTGCATGTAGAACTTTAAGCTCTTTAGCTCGATGCACAGCTTGTCCGGGCAATACTCTACGGTGATTTTCCCGAAGTCCGGCTGGGCCGTCTTGGGACATAGGCTTGTGAATTCGGGACACCTGATGGTGATGCGGTAATCCCGCTGAGGAAAAGGGTTCTCGAAAAGCTCAATTTCGGCTTTATCTTCCATTGCGATTGAACCTATCAAAAAATCTGTTAAGATAATATAATAAAAACCGATAATGATGGCAAGAAGGAGTAAAAAAAATGACACACCAAAATAACAAGGCGGTTATCCTGCTCAGCGGGGGGCTCGACTCGGCCACAATCCTGGCGATTGCTCGTGACGAGGGCTTCGACCTGTTTGCATTGACCTTCCGGTACGGTCAGCGACACGAGCGGGAGCTCGAGGCGGCCCAGAGAGTAACCCGGTCAATGGGGGTTGTCGAGCACCTGTTTCTGGGAATCGACCTGACGGCAATAGGCGGCTCGGCTCTTACCGACCGCAGCATTGATGTCCCCAAAGACAGACAGAATCTGGGTACGACCGACAATATTCCGATGACCTACGTTCCCGCACGAAACACCATATTTCTTAGCTATGCGCTCGCCTGGGCGGAGGTTCTCGGCGCCTTCGATATTTTCATCGGCGTCAACGCCACCGATTTCAGCGGCTACCCGGACTGCCGGCACGAGTTCATATTAACCTTCGAGAAGTTAGCGAACCTTGCGACCGCCGCCGGTGTCCAGGGCAGGGGCAGTTTCGCCATTCACACGCCGATGATAAATATGACCAAGGCACAGACGATAAGGGCGGGGCGCAAGCTCGGTGTGGATTATTCGCTGACGCACAGTTGTTACGACCCCGACGAAATGGGCAGAAGCTGCGGCCGGTGCGATTCCTGCCGGCTGCGTCTGAAGGGCTTCCGCGAGGCGGGACTCGAGGACCCAATCGAATACGTGCCGGGCTGCAGGGCCGCCTCAGCCGGTTAAAAAGCCGAACCTGCTCCGTCTGTCGTGAGCGGAAATGAGAGTTACTGAAATCTTTTATTCTCTCCAGGGTGAAGGTCTTTTGGCAGGTGTGCCGAGTGTATTTGTTCGCTTAGCCGGCTGCCCGCTGAGGTGCAAATGGTGTGACACAAAATATGCCTGGGACAAAACCGCCGGGCAGGACTACGGTGTCGAGCAAATCGTCGCCGCTGTTCGGCGGTGGCCGAGCCGATTCATAGTTATCACCGGCGGCGAGCCGATGGTCCAGCCAGAACTGCCCGAGCTTGCACAAAAACTCAAAGACATTCGCAGGCACATTACAATCGAGACGGCCGGCATCGCCTATATTGCCGATTTGCCATGCGAGTTGATGAGCATCAGCCCCAAGCTGAGCAACTCGACTCCCGCCGAGCCGGAACTTGCAAAAATTCACGAGCAATCCCGGCTGGATACCGCCGTGCTCGGCGAGCTGATTGACAAATATAATTATCAATTGAAATTCGTCGTCGATTCTCCCGGCGACCTGCCGGAGATAGAAGAGACCATCGAACGGCTTGGCGGCGTCGATTCGGAGAAGGTGCTGCTGATGCCGCAGGCCAAAACGACGGCCGAGCTTGCCGCAAAGTCACCGATGGTGGCCGAGTTGTGCAAACAAACCGGTTATACCTTTTGTAACCGCCTGCAAATTCTGCTCTGGGGCAATCAGCGCCGAAAGTAGCACGGATATTCCGTGAATAAAAACCCGCCCAGCCGGTTCACGTGAACAAGCTTCAGGAGCCGCCGGAGTACACGAAGTTCACCTTGCCGAGCTTGACCCCCTTGGTGCTCAGCATCTTTTCAGCCATTTTCTTTATTTCTCCCGCCCGGCCTTTGAGGACGATAATTTCGAGGCAGTCGTGGGCGTCGAGGTGGACGTGTGTGGTGCATATCGTCTCCAGGAGATGGCGGTGCTGCAGGTCTGTCAGTTTTTCCATCAGCCGGGTTGAATGATGGTTGTAAACCAGGTGCACCGCAGCGATTACTTTGGCTTTTGGGTTGCTCAGTTGTTCGGCGCTGAGCCGGCGGCGGAGCAAATCGCGGATTGCCTCCGACCGGCTCTGGTAGCCCTGGCCGGCGATAAGGGCGTCGAATCCGTTCAGCAGCTCTTTTTCCAGCGACACCCCTATCCGCTCAAGCTCTTTTCTATCCCGGATGTGTCGGTGTCGCATTCGAATTTTAGATTTTGCTTGTGACATAGATGACCTGTTCGGCAAAAAAATTTGGTGCAAATTTAACGGGTTTTGCCCGCGTCTTGCTCAATGGAATTCTTTTTTCTATCCTCGCTCCGAGCCGGGCACAGAACCGCTCGAAATCTTTCAGCGACAAGAAATGTATATTCGGCGAATTGTGCCAGTCAAATGGCAGTTGCTTGGTCACGGGCGCTCTGCCCGTAAAGAACAATTGCGCCCTGGATTGGAAGTGTGCAAAGTTTGGAAAGCTGACAATCACCTTCCTTGCTACCCGGAGCAGCTCGCTGAAGACCTTCTCAGGATTTCTCACCGTCTGCACCGTCTGCGATAGTATCACATAGTCGAAACTGCTGTCGGCGTAATATCCGAGCCCCTGTTCGATATCCTGCTGGATAATCGGCAAAGCCCGGCATACACAGTCAAGCACGAGGTCCTGGTCAAGCTCAATACCCTTTCCCCTGATGTTTTTGTGGCTGTTCAGATTCGCCAGGAGTTGGCCGTCCCCGCAGCCGACGTCCAGAACGGTGCTGTCCGGCTCGATGAGCGATTCTATCAGCTCATAGTCAACGCGTGAACGATACGCCTGCTCGAACCGGCTGAGCGACCGGTCTTTAGCGGCGTAGCTGGAACAGGGTTTTTTTTCTCCGTCCGGCCCGTATGTCGCCTTCAAAAAGCAGCATATAAATCTGCCGAGCGTCTCCGGCTCTAACAGAAACGCATCGTGGCCGTATGGCGAGCTGATATTGCAGTAGCTGACGTCCTTGCCGGCCGCGGCCAGCGCATCGACCATCGCCTTCGACTGGGCCGGTGTGAACAGCCAGTCACTTGTGAAACTCATTACAAGAAACCTGCACTCTGTTTTTGCAAATGCGTTCACCAACGAGCCGTAATCCTTGGCGAGGTCGAAATAATCCGCCGCCTTGGTTATGTACAGATAGCTGTTGGCGTCGAACCTTTCAACGAAGCTTTGTCCCTGGTATTCGAGGTAAGTCTCGACTGCGAACTCTGAATTGAAGTCATAGCTGTAATCGTCTGCGCCTCGCAGATTCCTGCCGAACTTTTCGCGCATACCCGCCTCCGACAGATACGTGATGTGTCCTATCATCCGTGCAATACTCAGGCCACTGTCGGGCAGTTTCCTGTTGTGATACCTGCCGTCGGCGAAGTTCGTATCCGCCAGTATAGCGTTTCGCCCGACCGCGTCGAAGGCGATTGACTGGGCGCCGAGGTGGGTGGTTGTCGCAGCGGCAATTGCAGCCCTGATAAACTGCGGGTATTCAATCGTCCACTGAAGAACCTGCATACCCCCGATGGAACCGCCGATTACGGCCAGCAGTTTTTTGATGCCGAGCTTATCGAGCAGCAGCTTTTGAACCCTGACCATGTCGCTGATTGTTATGATGGGAAAATCAAGGCCGTATGGCTTGTGCGTCTCCGGGTTGACCGAGGACGGCCCCGTAGTACCGCCGCAGCCGCCTAAAAAATTCGAGCAGATAACAAAATACTTGTTCGTGTCGATGCCTTTGCCCGGCCCGACCATAGAGTCCCACCAGCCGGGCTTTTTGTCCTCGACGCTGTTGTAGCCCGCAACGTGGGCGTTGCCGCTCAGGGCGTGACATATCAGGATGACGTTGTCTGCCGATTCGTCCGGCTTGCCGTACGTCTCGTACGCCACGTCTATCGGGCCGAGCGTCTTGCCGCACGCCAGCCGTAACGGCTTGGCCTGCTCGGCGACCCGAATTGTCTGTGTCCGGACGATACCGACCGAGTTTTCCATTCTCTGCTCCACAGCGCCAGTCAAATATAACTAAAAGTTTGGTATTGTAAAGCTCAACTGCTGCCGTCATTTTCGATTACCGGCCCGCCGCCGGGTACCACAATGTTCCTTGCCCATCCCGGGGGTATTCTATTGTTTGCTTTACATTACCGTGCCGGATTATTAAGATGTGGTAGAGGTGAGCCGCATTTTTGTAAAGGCCAATATCAGACGGATGGATTATGAGTGAAGAGCTTTCCAAGGTTTATGACCCGAAGAGGACCGAAGAGCGGGCGAATGAGATTTGGCTTTCGGGCGGGTATTTTCATGCGCAGGCCGAGTGCGACGACCGATGGCGGCAAAAGCCATATACTATTGTGATACCGCCTCCCAACGTTACCGCTGCGCTTCACCTCGGGCACGCACTGAACAATACGCTGCAGGACATTATGATTCGATATCACCGGATGAAAGGGGATAACACCCTGTGGATGCCCGGGACCGACCATGCGGGTATTGCGACCCAAACGGTAGTGGAGAAGCAAATTCTGTCGGAGGAGGGCAAGCGGCGAACCGACTTCGAGCGAGAGGAGTTCGTCGAGCGCGTGCAGGCCTGGAAGGACAAATACGAGGCGAGAATTATCGCCCAGCTCAAGGCGATGGGCTGTTCGTGCGACTGGCAGCGCACAAGGTTCACGATGGACAAGGTGTGCGCGCGGGCTGTTCGGGCGGCGTTCTTCAAGCTGTTCAGGGATGGCCTGATATATCGCGGCAAGCGGTTAGTGAACTGGGACCCTGCGACGCAGACGGTGCTGGCAGACGACGAGGTCGAACACGAGACGATACAGGGACATTTCTGGTATATGCGGTATCCGCTTGTCGAGCCGGTGCAGATTGACGGCCAAACGGTCGAATCTGTCACGGTGGCGACGACCAGGCCGGAGACGATGCTCGGCGATACGGCCGTTGCGATGAACCCGAGCGACCCGCGGGCGAAATATCTGTTGGGCAAGAAGGTTCGGCTGCCGATTGTCGGCAGGATTATCCCGATTATCGCCGACGAGCACGTTGTACTGCCGGATGTGAACAGCGAGGACGAGAAGGCGAAGTTCAGCACCGGCTTTTTGAAGGTGACACCCGCGCACGACCCGGACGACTGGGCAATAGGCCAGAGGCACGAGCTGGCTGTGATAAACGTTATGGCCCCTGACGGGTCGATAAGCGATAAACATGGCTGGGGCGACTGGCAGCAGATTAAGAATCCGGATGTCGAGAACCTGATTGGGATGGACCGGTTCGAGGCCCGCGAGGCGGTGGTCGAATGGTTCCGGCAGGAGAGGCTTCTTGAGGATGTACGTGAATATGCCCACGAGGTCGGACACAGCTATCGCAGCCATGTGCCTATCGAGCCATACCTGTCCGACCAGTGGTACATCGCCGTTAAGAAACCAATCGAGCATCTGGCGAAGGATTTTGGCGAAGGGATGATTGCCGGGACGGATGTGCCGGTCAATTCCTTAGCCGGTCTGGCGTTGAAACCGCTGTTAGATGGCCGATTGCGATTTATCCCGGAGCGATATGCGAAGACTTATCAGGCCTGGTTAGAGAACCTGCGCGACTGGCCCATCAGCAGGCAGCTCTGGTGGGGACACCGAATACCAATATGGACGAAAAAGCAGGACGGGGTCGGCAACAGTGAAGGCGTCGAAACGATAAAGGTTGAAACTGAGGGCGGTTCAGTGACATACTGCTGCGTCGAGCCGGGCAATGAAAATATTGAAAAGCAGCTTGAAGCCAATGGCTGGGTACGGGACGAGGACGTTCTTGACACGTGGTTTTCGTCGGCGTTGTGGCCTTTCAGTACGTTGGGCTGGCCGGAGGAAAGCCCGGAATTGAAGACGTTTTATCCGGGCGACGTGCTTTGTACGGCTCGTGAGATTATCACCTTGTGGGTATCTCGGATGGTGATGATGGGTCAGTATTGTGTCGGGGACATTCCGTTTAAGGACGTTTATATCCACGCGATGATACAGGACGGCGAAGGTCGCAAGATGAGCAAGAGCTTAGGCAACGGGATTGACCCGTTAGTGGCGATTGACAGCCACGGCGCCGATGCGATGCGGTTTACGCTTGCCAGTATGACGACCGATACGCAGGACATCCGGATGCCGGTCGCGCAGATGACGCTGCCGGACGGTCGCACCGTCAATACCTCGCCGAAGTTCGATGTCGGCAGGAACTTCTGCAACAAGCTCTGGAACGCCTCGCGGTTTGCGATGATGAACCTCGACGGTATCGAGCCGGACAAGTTCGACGACAAGCGAATGAACATTACGGACAGATGGATTCTGTCGCGATTGGCTAAGTGCATCGACGAGGTCACAGATGCGCTCAATGGGTACAAGTATAATGAGCCGCTTAATACGCTTTACCGTTTTTTCTGGAATGATTTCTGCGACTGGTATCTCGAGTGGGTAAAGCCGCGGATGGCCGATGAGCAGGAAAGACCGATTGCGCAGAACGTGCTGGCGTTTGTTCTCGATGCGACGCTTCGGCTTCTGCATCCGTTTGTGCCGTTTATCACCGAGGGGATATTCCAGAAGCTGAACGAGATTGCGCCGGTAAGGAAGCTGCAAGGTCTTGTCGAGAGCAAACAAGCCGAGGCGATGGTAATTGCTGAATGGCCGGGGCGTATCGACCGGCTGGTGGACGAGGATGCGGAAAAGCAGATTTCAATAACGCAGGCCCCCATTCGAGCGCTAAGGGATATCAAAAACAAGTACAACATTTCTGCGACGGCAAGGCCGGCAAGCTCGGCAGACGTTCCGGCTTATGCTGCGAAGATACTAAACGAAAATGCAGACCTCATTTGCCGGATGGCCGGGGTCGGGGAATTCACAGCCGGTACCGGGATAGCAAAACCCGGCAATGCCGCTACTGCGATAGTGGACGATATGCAAATCTACATGCACGATGTGATTGACCCGCAGGCGGAACGGCAGCGGCTGGCCAAGCAAAAAGAGCGGATTGCCGGTTCGTTGAAAGGTGTCGAAGCGAAGTTAGCGAACGAGAATTTCGTAGCGAAGGCCAGGCCGGAGGTTGTCGCGCAGGCAAAAGAGCGGCTCGGCAAACTGAAGGAGCAGTTGGAGACCATCGAGAAGCATCTTGCGGAGCTGGGTAGCTGAAAAGGTAAGGGGATTCTGAGATGGACGTTGAAGTAGAGCTGTCACGCATAATAATCAACGAGTCATCCGACCAGCAGGTGATAGTTTTAAAAGAGCGTCACGGGCAACGGAGTTTCCCGATAGTTATCGGGATAGTCGAGATTTTCGCCATCGACCGCCGGCTGAAGGGTCTTACGCCGCCGCGTCCGATGACACACGATTTGTTAGACAGCGTAATCAAAGGGCTTGGCGCCAAAATAGAAAAGATAGTGATAAACGACCTGCGCAGTCACACCTTCTATGCGAAGATTCATCTTATGATGAACGGTCAGGTTGTGGAAATTGATTCTCGCCCTTCGGATGCGATAGCGCTTGGAGCGGCGTCAGGCGCGCCTATTTTTGTGGCGGAACACGTTCTTGATAGGGTTTGCGAGTAAAGATACTCGATGCGATGAGCAGGGCCACGGCGATACAAAGCATGCTGTCGGCGACGTTGAAGGCGGGCCAGTGTTTTCCGGGCCAATAGACAACGTCGATGAAATCACGGACAAACCCGTCGTTGAAGATTCGGTCGTAGAGGTTTCCGCAGACTCCTGCAGCGAATAATCCGAGAGCGATATGGACGAGCCGGTGTCTGCGCCCTCCGAGAAGAAAAAGGCCGACAACCACGAGCAGCGCAACGACCGAGACGGCAATCAGCAGGCCTCGTTGACCGGCCGCTATCCCGAAGGCCGCACCGTCATTTTTGTAGGCGACTAATCGGACAATGCCGTTCACGATTGAGACCGGCTCTGCGCCCGGTTCGCCCAGCCGGGCAAAGACAGCGAACTTGCTGGCCAAATCCAGGGCAAGACCCCCGGCGAACAGGGAGAAGAAAATAAGATGGGCCGAAAACGGCGGAAGGCTCACTTTGATTTTCGATTTTCGACTTTCGATTTTCGATTTAGCCCTTTGTCTTTGGCCTACTATCTGTGGTCTGTGGTCGAGTATCTGTCTATGAGCTTTAGCAGCCGGTCTCGGCGGGGCTGGTCGGGTTTTATTTCCAGGCAGCGCCGCCACTGCTCCACGGCCCGGGTCTTCAACGCATCGTCGCCGGCATTCAAAGCCCCGAGCATATAGGCAACCCCAAGGCCCCGGTACGCCTGCCAATCCTGGTCATTGAGCTCGATGGCTTTTTTGTAGTTTTCGACCGCCTTGTCCCCATCTTTGAGCTGCAGGTAGCAGTACCCGAGATACTGATAGGCGGTATTATTTTCCGGCTGCAATTGTATGACGGCGCCGAGCAGCTCCTTAGCCGGGGCATTCCGGTTTGTCCTCAGGTATGCGACGGCCAGCGACAGTATAATATCGGGACTGTCACTGTCAATTTCGAGAGCCCGTTTGTAAGAGGCGATTGAATGTTCATAATCTTTTTGAGAATCGTAGATACCGCCTAACAGTTGCTGCAACTCCACTGCGTTCGGGTCAATCTGCTCGGCCCGTTTGCCGTAAATAAGGGCGTCATTAAAGTCCTTCAACTCGTAATAGCACTTGGCGGCATCGAAATGCGCCTGTAGATGGTCCGGCCTAAGCTCACAGGCCCTTCGGTATGCATTGACGGCAAGAGTGAATTTTTTCATTGTTTTGTAAACCCGGCCGAGGGCAAAGTAATCCTTGAACGACCACGGATTAAGCCGGGCGGCGTCTTCGTAGGCGGCGGCACTTTTTTGGTAGTCATTGAGCTGTTCGTAAATCTCGCCGAGCAGCGAGTGTGCGAGCGAGAAACGGCTGTTGACCTTCACGGCCTGGTTTAGCTTTTCGACGGCCCCGTCGTTTTCGTTCAGCTCTTTTAGCATAACGGCATCGACGTAAAGCTCGACGGCCTGCTGTTTGGGCGCACAGCCGGGGGAGAACAACAGCGCAAAGCCAACCAGACACGCAGCAATTATAAGACGAGCGTCCCTGCTACCGGACATCCCTTTTTCCCCGTTCGTGAATAAGAGAAAGTTCTTACATATCTTCACAGACAGCAGTCATTTACATTCAGTGGAGCAATTATACCAAAGCGACCGAACCTGTCAAAAACTTTTGGGCCGGGCGGCATTTTTTTGAAGGGGTGGTTTTTGTAAATGTTTGACAGACCCACAACGGGCTCGTATCATATCCGGTAAATCTGGTCGTCCTGCAAGCCAAAGACGAGGCTGGCGCCTCGTCTCTATTGCTTTTTATGGAAAGGCGTGGTCTTGAAAATGGCAAAAAAAGTGACACTTGAACGCAAGCCGTTTGTGCTTATTATCCGTGACGGCTGGGGTTACAACCCGGATTCGGCGCAAGACGAATACAATTCGGCTAAACGTGCAACAACGGTCGTTGACGATATGCTGATGGCTGAGTACCCGAATTGCCTTATTCACACCAGCGGCGAATACGTGGGGCTGCCGGCCGGCACGATGGGCAACAGCGAGGTGGGCCATCAGAACATCGGTGCAGGCAGAATCGCCCCGCAGGAATCGGTCCGGATAAGCAGGGCGATTCGCGACGGCTCGTTTTTCGAGAACGACCAGTTCGGCAAAATGGTCGAGTTTATAAAACGGCGCAAAGGCCGGATGCACGTTATGGGACTCTGCAGCGACATCGGCGTACACTCGTTTTTGGAACATTTATATGCGCTTCTGGAGCTTGCCAAAAGAAACGGTATCGAGCGGGTCTTTATCCACGCTTTTATGGACGGTCGGGACTCACCGCCGGACAGCGGCGCCGGCTACATCGCCCAAATCGAGAAAAAGGCCGTTGAGATAGGGGCGGGCAAAATCGCATCGGTGACGGGCAGGTTCTATGCGATGGACCGTGACAGCAGATGGAACAGGGTCGAAAGGGCATACAACTGCCTCAGAACAGGCAAAGGACTCAGGGCGGCAAGCGCCGCCGAGGCGGTGGCCAACAGTTATGCAAGAGATGTGACAGACGAGTTCATCGAGCCGACCTGCATCGTCAACGAAGACAACGAGCCAATCGGGACAATAGCCGACGGCGACGGCGTGATATTTTTCAATTTCCGGGGCGACCGGCCCCGTGAGATTACAAGGGCGTTTGTCGATGCGGACTTCAAGGATTTCGCCAGGACGAGCAAACCCGACATATACTACGTCTGTCTGACCGAATACGACGCCACAATTGCCGCGCCGGTGGCATTTCCCAAACCGCCCAGGATGAAGAACATCCTTGGTGCGTACATCAGCTCGCTGGGCTTGAAGCAGTTTCGCTGCGCAGAGACGGAAAAGTACGCTCATGTTACCTTCTTTTTCAACGACTACACCGAAAAGCCGTTTGCCGGTGAGGACCGGCAGATTGTGCCCTCGCCCCGTGTGCGGACATACGACCTCAAGCCCGAGATGAGCGCATACGAGGTGACGGAGGTGGTGCTGGAACGGCTGGATTCGGGTAAGTACGATGCGATGGTAGTGAACTTTGCCAATCCCGATATGGTTGGGCACACCGGTATTCTCGAGGCGGCAATCAG
>Ga0315538_1002208_pt1 | contig 11018 bp, 14 predicted proteins | sample SalMarSW160230MG_2_FD_203834 | JGI IMG/M metagenome (GOLD analysis project Ga0315538, IMG submission 203834) | Salt marsh sediment microbial communities from the Plum Island Ecosystem LTER, Massachusetts, United States - Salt Marsh Sediment SW1601-230 ...
CAGGAATAAAACAGAAAGGTGTCAGGGGACTACAAATTTTACTACCTGACCGAGATTTCTTGGACCTGTTTGACGGGTATTTGAACCTCTATTGGCGAGATTGTTTAATTTGGCAAAAAAAACCAAATTCTCCGCCAAACCCGAGAGCTCCACTTGCCCAAACTCATCTCCGGTGAGCTGGACGTATCCGATCTTGATATAAAAACAGGAGGGCATATGCAATGACCCAGATATTTAATGTTTATTGCGACGAATCCTGCCATCTTGAAAATGATCAGCAGAAGGTTATGGTATTAGGTGCTGTGTGGTGCCCTCTAAAAAAAGTGCGGGACATCTCCATTCGCATCCGAGAAATCAAGGGACTGCACAATATGAGGGCCGGCTTTGAAATAAAGTGGACAAAGGTATCACCTGCCAAGACGGATTTCTATCTTGACATTGTCGATTATTTTTTCAGTGAGAGAAACTTATATTTCAGGGGATTAATTGTTCCTGACAAATCCAGGCTTCAACATGAGATTTACAGTCAAACTCACGATGAATGGTATTACAAGATGTATTTTGACATGCTAAAAGTGATTCTCAGTCCCGAGGCCAGATACCGGATTTACCTCGATATCAAAGATACGCGCAGTGCAATAAAAATTGCCAAGTTACACAATGTATTGTCAAACAATCTCTATGACTTTTCGAGAAATATAATAGAACGCGTACAGACAGTGAGGTCTCACGAAGTGGAAATCCTTCAATTAACAGATCTCCTTATTGGTGCCATTTCATATATAAACAGGGGGCTTTCAACAAGTATCGCCAAACAGGCATTGATCAAGCGGATACAGGAGCGATCGCATTACAGTCTAACCCTTACAACCTTACTTCGAGAAAACAAATTTAACCTTTTTCGGTGGCACGCGTCGGAGTTGCAATAATGAAGGAAAAGCCTGATTGGTTGCCCGTAATAGTTTCCATAGACGGTGTGTGGGGGCTCGTGCTATCTCGCCTCTATACTATATTTGACAGAGATTTTAAGCAATTAAAGCCTATGTTTAGTGCTATGCAGGTATGGTGGGATCGCCGTGTTCTGGGGGGAGAACGTTATGAAGAAGGATTCTGGCATCTTATATCAAGACATGAAAAAGAAACAGGGGAAAGGCTTTTAGATCCCAGACGGGCTGAACGCCTGCCATGGTGCTGCCCAACCCTCATTAATGCTCGGGACAATGCTGTCAAGGTCTGGGATTATAAAGAGGGGAGTGGCCGTATGCGCACATATGTCTGGCTGGAAGACTGGGACTATGTAGTTATCCTAGAAAAAAGGAAGCACCGCATCGGCAAGATTGCTTTTTTAATAACAGCATTCCATGTTGACGGGAAATCACGAAGGATAAATCTTGAAAGGAAATATTTGAAAAAAGAGACATAAATGCAATCACCGCCCCGAAGGACGGTGAAAGAGCTCCTTTTACACATGGCAAATGAACTAAGAACATTATTATCAGTTATCCCGAAAAAGTCAAGAAATATTTTTAAAAATTTTGTAAGACTTTAGCTCTTTGAAAAATTATGCTGCCAGTTTCAGTTCATGCTCTGGCGCCATCTCTTTTCCGATAGATGCTCTGGCAAAGGAGAGGACGCTCTCTACCGGATTTTTTCCTTGTAGTTCCGCAGAGCGAAACAGACTCATTAAGACAGCGTGCGTTTTGGCCCCTTGCTCAGAGCGATTCTGTTGACAGACCTTTCTGGTCTGTACCGGTTTTCGCATCTGTTGTTCTGCATGATTGTTATAGTATCATAACGTTGGTTCCGAAACGATTTATGAACGGGTAAGGCCTCCGTTTGACTCTTGTTAGATCAGCAAACGTTCCAGGAAATACCAAATGAAGGGCATTGTCGGCGTCACGGATAATGATTGGAGCAGGAATGGCCGGAGGCGCAGGGCGCAAGGCGTAAGGAAGCTCAAAGCAACCAATAGTAATTGGGCAAACTCGAATCGTGAATTGCCACATGAATACGTTATTCGGGAATACACCATGCCCCGCATTTCTCAAAGCCCTGCGGTAAAGGGTAGTGAAGAACCCGATTCAATCTTCCGGATACTGATACCATCACATGGCTCTCCCCCATTGCAGAAGATGAATATGCAGAGTATCAGGATGAGGCCCGCCAGAAGCATGGCGGGCATGCCTTTCTCGACCTTCTGGATATTAAACTTCCCAAGGCATCCCTTTCTGATTTCTGGCCTTCGAGAGGGCCGGTCTGGGATGGGCTGGATAAATTTAAAACTGGGAAAGTATTCTCTGCCGATTTCATCTCAAGGCTTTTTTAGGCAAATGGGGCTCTCAGCGATCAGTTTTCAACCCGTTTCCATTCCTCACGTAATCCTATCGGCCAATAAATATATTCTTGCAAATTAGAAATCTATTTCTATAATGTAAGATATGATAAGACGAAAACTAACAAACACAATCATATCGCGCCTTAAACAATTTCCTGCTGTTGCCCTGTTAGGCCCAAGGCAGTCTGGGAAGACGACGCTGGCAAAGACCTTCTCCGCGAGGTATTACGACCTGGAAGTTGAGCAGGAAAAGCTTAGGCTTGACTTACAATGGGATGAGATTACTCAATCCGATCACCTTATTATTCTAGATGAGGCTCAAAGCTATCCCGAAATCTTCCCCAGGATAAGAAGTGCCATCGACAACCGAAGAGACACCATGGGTCGTTTCATGATTCTCGGTTCTGTCTCACCGGGGCTCATGATACAGGTGTCGGAATTCTTGACTGGAAGAATCGCCCTTTGTGAACTTTCGCCTTTTTGTATAGATGAAGTGAGGCGAAAGGGTCTGGATAATTTGTGGCTTGTAGGGGGGTTTCCCGATGGAGGAATACTCAAGAGGGATAGGTTTCCTCTGTGGCAAAAGAATTATCTCGATGTGCTTGCCATGCGTGATCTTCCCCAATGGGGCTTACCGGCAACTCCACAGGTCACCCAGAGGCTTTTCAGGATGCTGGCTGTAAGCAACGGCAACCTCTGGAATGCAAGCCAGATTGGCAAGAGCATGGGGCTTTCCTATCATACGGCTAATTCATACCTGAACTACCTCGAGCAGGCATACCTTGTTCGAAGGCTTCAACCGTTTCATGCCTCTATCCGAAAAAGGCTTGTGAAGAGCCCTAAAGTGTACTGGCGTGATACAGGCCTTTTGCATAGCCTCCAAGGGGTGAACAGCTCAGATGATTTAATCGTCCAGCCATGGGTCGGATTCAGCTGGGAAGGTTTTGTGATTGAACAGATCCTTATCTGTCTTGAGGCGCAGGGGACTCATTATGAAGCATACTTCTTCAGGACAAATGACGGACACGAGCTTGATCTCCTTTTGATACTTAATGGTAAGAAGTGGGGCTTTGAAATCAAGCTTTCGGGTTCTCCTGGAAGGGATGAAATTGATCGATTAAATAAGGCGGCAGAGATGGTGGGAGCTGACAGAAAGCTCCTTATCTCCAGGACAAGAATAGAGATCGAAGGGACGGATGTTGTTTCTACTAATCTGTACGGTGTGCTCAGGTTGCTGCAGGGTAAAAACACGAACATAGCTTAATTATTCAAGATTTGTTAAGAAAATTTTAAATTCCGAATTCAAGGACTTCTTTGACCCCGGTTACATAAAATCAATGACAATGTAACTGGGCAGGCTAGGTTAAATCCGCCGAAGGCGGACAAGCCCGCCATAAATACGGCGGGCAGGGGTCCATTCCCCGTAGCATGCCGGGTTCCAATTTTCCTGCTTTTGATGCCTTTTGGCTAGCTGCGAGGCAGTTCATTAACGCAAGACATCAAGGCAATATAGAACAAGAGGGGATCCTCTCTATCCCCATTGTATAGTAGCTACGTTGGTATCCATGTGTTTATAACCTTTAAAGAAAGGAGCTAGGCTATGAAAGAAGAATACAAAAGACTAGTTGAGATGGTTAAGAAAAACGTGCCTGATAAGGAGATGATGGAGAAGCTGGGCGTCCAGAGTAAAGCTACTCTGAAGAAGATGTATTACGATGCATTAGTCGAGGCCGGGAAGATCAAGGATATCCTGACAGAGAAAGAGGTTAAAAAAGGGTCGGATAAAGGAAGAAAGCCAAGTATCGGCAAGAGAGGGACGATTACTCTCAGCAAGGCCATGCTCGTAGACAAGCTTGGCTTCACAGAAGGAGACCGGTTTACCGTGTCAAAAAGAAAAGACAGCATCATCCTCAGAAAAGAATAAAGGGGGTAAAGAACAATTCTGAATGCGGAATGCGGAATGATGAATAAAGCTAAAGATATTTTGGAAAGGACAAAGGCTTTTGCGCTGAGGATTATTCGGCTCTATACGGCGTTGCCCAAATCAACAGAAGCGCAGGTGATCGGTAAACAGGTTTTGCGCTCGGGAACATCGGTCGGCGCACATGTGCGGGAAGGTAAACGCAGCCGTTCAGATGCAGAGCTCGTCAGTAAAATTGAAGGTGGTTTACAGGAGCTTGAAGAAACGGTTTACTGATTGGAATTGCTTGTTGATTCCGGCATCGTGAAGGCAGAGCATATGGCAGAGCTGATGAAAGAGGCAGACGAACTCATTTCCATCCTGGTTTCGAGCGCAAAAACGGTAAAGCAGCGGTCGAAAAAGAAATGATTCATCATTCCGCATTCATCTTTCATCATCCACTGAAGGGGGACGGGCTTAAATAAGTACATAACTTTTCATTCGTGAAGTCCGGGACATCCCTGACTACGTTGGTTCAAAACGTCAGGGCAATAGGGTTGCATCCCGCTCTCAATTTTTAGAAAGTATTTGAAAAGAAAAGGTCTTTTGCTTTGAAGATGATGAGACAAAGGAGCATAGGTCGAAGAAAAGAGGACCATAAGGTCCGAAAGCAAATCCGGCGACACGATCAGCTCTTCAAGGTCGGGCAGATCATCACCTCTGAAACCAATCTCGATATTCTCTTTGAAGTCATTATGGATCAAACAAACCGAGTCATAGAGACCGAACGAAGTACGGTATTCCTGCATGACAAGGAAACCGGGCGGCTTTGGTCGCTCGCGGCTACTGGCGTCAAGGGAGATATCATCCAAATCCCTTCTGATCATGGTGTCGCAGGCTGGGTCTTTCAAAACAAGACGCCCTTGGTGATCAATGACCCGTATCATGACGCTCGATTCTACCCGGAGATAGACAGGAAACTCGGTTACCATACCAGAAACGTGCTCTCCATCCCGCTCATCAATCGAAATGGAGAGTGCATCGGGACACTTCAGGCCCTCAACAAGGTATCAGGGGATTTCGAAGAAGAGGACATTGAGCTGCTGACATCCATATCCCACTATGTGTCCATTGCCCTTGAAAACTCGAAACTGATTGAAGAATTGAAAAAGAAACGACGTGAACTTGAGAGGGAACTCAAGACACGGGCGGAGTTCGGTTATATCTTTGTCAGCATCGTTCTCATGATCAGCTTCTATATCTTCTTCACGGTGATATTAAAGCATTTCTACCTGATTGAAGGCCTCAAAACCCTTGCAGATCGCATGTCCCATGTCCTGGAAGGGATTTTCATCCTCGCTTCCATTTTCATTGTTCTCAGGAGTAGACTGCCACTCTCCGATTTCGGTTTGAACCTTCACCGGGGCAAACAGGCCATCATCGAGTCATCGTTGGTTTCCTTTCTCATCATGATCGGCTTTGTCCTGTCTAAGGCACTGCTCCTGGAGAAGACCTCACTATTCCAAGAAGGATCCCTTATGTCCTTGCATTCTGTGGACCTATCCTACGCTACCTATCTCTTGGTTGCGCCCCTGCAGGAATTTATCACCAGGGGAGTGTTCCAAGGCACAATTCAGCGATTAATGGTCGGACGATTCAACTGGTTATGGGCCGTGCTTTTGACCTCTTTTCTGTTCGGCATGTTTCATATCCATGAATCAATCGTGCTCGGATTGACCAGCATTTCCTTTAGCACCCTGTGGGGGCTCATGTACGTAAGGCACAGGACTATTGTGGGTATCAGCCTCTCTCATTTCCTGATTGGCAATTGGGCGGGCGTGATCGGATTTTGGCCCTTGCTGACAGTGTTTTGAAGGACGGGGCCGCTCTTATTATCGAGAGCTGGCATACGTTCTGGATTTTGTTGTGCAAAATCGTACTATACAATGACTTCCCATTTCGGGCATTGGTAGTAATCGATCTGAGCCTGATTGATGGGGTATCGACCACAGTTGAAATATCTCCAGTAGGGGGAATTATGTGAGAGACAGCAGTTCCGTACGCGGTCATAGAGCGGACATCGTAATTTCGTACAGCACTTGTTGCAGTTCCCGCAGGTCTCTTCCCCCCATTCCCACCTGTCTGAAATTCGAACCTTGGTACGGTCCGGTCCAGTCATTGGCCTCTCCATCAGGGACATGGACATATAATGGCGGTAGTCCCGATCCCTAATGAGCATAAAGACATGGCGATAGGCAAACCTCATCATGGAGGGGAAGTATCCTACAAATTTCCAGAATCGAAACGTAGAAAAATAACAATGAGTCACAACAGGTGCCGCAATGTAGATACCAACCCCCGTTAAGACGCAAAATGAAAAGACCGTGAAGAATAGCATTCTATAGAGGGACCATTTGATTTTGGTAAGAGTCATGGTAATCCCAAGCTCGACATGCCGGAGCGAGTGATGAAAGCAACAGGAATCGTTTTCATCAGGGTGTGCTATAATCCGAGCACCATTCATTTCCTTGACAATCCATTATGAATCAGCCCCTGTCAAGGAATAAAGTCGGGCCTTCATTCTTGACAAATATATTGAATTCCGGAATATCCTTGACTTTGAAGTCCGGGACGTTGTTGACCCCGGTTAAATAAAATCAATGACAATTTAACTGGGCAGGCTATGTTGAATAACTCAAAGCCTCAAGACAATGAAAAAACAAGAGGGTATCCGGACATGGTAAGATATGCGTTCACCTGATTAGGCTAAGGCAGCAACAGTAAATCATTAAAGAGTCTCATCATGGCAAAAATGTATCCTGATGACATTGAGGGGTATGAGGCTGCTACTGACGGTGAGAAGAGGGTTTTCAGGTTTTTACGGGAAGCGGCAAGGCCTCACAAGGCGTTTATCTGCTGGTATGAGTCGCCGATTGGTGGTGCGGGAAAAGAGCCGGACTTTATTCTCTACAGCAAGAAGCTCGGCATCCTTGTGATTGAAGTAAAGGACTGGACCGCTCATCAAATCGTTTCCTACAATCCCCACCAGTTTACCATCCTCGTTTCGGGCAGACAGGAGAAAAAGACCAATCCCGACAAACAAGCAAAGGGCTATGTATATGCCCTTATCGATAGATTAAGGGCGTTTCCCGAATTTCTTTCCGACGATCCCAGGTATAAGGAAAAGATAAAGATACCCATCGGCAGGACCGTAGTATTTCCAAACATTTCTCGGGATGAATATGCCCACAGCAACTTTAAGTGGCTCATCGAATCCGAGAGGACCCTGCTCAAGGATGATCTCGAGGCCGCCGGAGAGATCCTCCGTGACACCTCGGGCCGCACCTTCCAGGAACGAATTGCGGGAGCCTTTCCCTTCCGATACAAAGGCCTCACGAAACATGAGGAAGAAGCCCTCTGCTTCACCATATGGCCTGAGTCAAAGATCGATCTGCCTCCACGCCAGGGTGCGGGCAAGGCCCGGTTTCAAAGAGAAGTGCTGGCATTGGATGAAGCGCAGGCTCGGCTGGCCTTACGCCTTGGGCCGGGACACCAGATCATCAAAGGGCCGCCGGGAAGTGGTAAGACCCTGGTGCTGGTGCACCGTTGTTGGCAGCTTTATAGGTACCGCCCCACATTCAAAAGGATCCTTCTCGTGTGTTTTAACATCGCCCTGGTGAGCTACCTGAAGAGGCTTATCCAGGAGAAAGGGTTAGGAATTGGCAGAAACGGCATCAAGGTCTGCCATTACTATGAACTCTGCTCCCAGGTCATAGGTGAATCCGTTCACTATGAAAACGAGGAGTCGGATTACTACGAGCTGGTCACGCAAGAAGCGCTGGGTAAGGCCCAGAGGGAAGACTGTGGTGTAGGTCCCTTCGATGCGATTCTCGTGGACGAAGCACAGGATTTTAACAACGACATGCTGAAGGTCCTGTTGTCCTTGCTCAGGCCGGGCGGAGACATGGTGATAAGCCTCGACTCCTACCAGGATCTCTACATGAGACGGCCTTCATGGAAGAGCCTGGGGATCAAGGCCGGTGGCCGGACGCACTATCTCAAAAAGGTGTACCGCAACACGGCTGAGATCCTCGATTTCACGCAGTGCTTTATAGGTCAACAACCAGTGCTTGAGAGGCAACTCGCCCTCCTCCCCCAGGAGTTTGCCTTCCACGGGGAACTACCGTTCGTGCAAGGGTTTCAAAGTACCGAGGAAGCAGAGGACTTCTTGATCAGGGACCTCCATGAATTTATTCATGAAGGTGAGTACAAGCGCTCGGAGATCGCCATCATCTATGATGACAAGGTTTACGGCCCGAGCCGTTTTGCCTACGATAATAGGACACTTCCCATGCGCCTCCTGAAGCGTCTGGAGATCTCCGGCATCCCTGCGACATGGGTTTCCCAGGACGTGAGGGCAAAAGAAATGTACGACGTTACTACCGACCGGGTATCTCTGATCAGTGTCCATAGCTCAAAGGGGCTGGATTTTGACCTGGTTTACTTGATTGGCATCGATCACATTCAGCCAACCGAGAACACGAAAGAGGCGCTCGTATCGCTTGTCTATGTGGCCATGACCCGGGCGAAGTACCGCCTGGTAATCCCGTATGTGAAAGAAACGGGACTGATAAGCAGAATGAAGGACTGCCTTCCAAGCGGAAAAAAGAAAAAGCGCTAAATCTGTAACAGGAGACGCTTGTGCAGCAATTGCTTAACGTTTCTTGAGGCACAAAATGAAGGGCTTTTTCGGCGGCATGGATCATGGTTGGAGCAGGAATGGCCTAAGGCGCAGGGCGCAAGGCGTAAGGAAGCTCAAAGCTCAAAGCTGATAGCTCAAAGCAACCAATAGTAATTGGGCAAACTCGAATCGTGAATTGCCACATGAATCCGTTATTCGGGAATACACCATGCCCCGCATTTCTCAAGGCCCTGCGGTAAAGGGAAGCCAGAAATGGATTCAAAACCTGGTTAACGAAAGGCCGGATCTGCTGAACTCGCTTATCAGAACCCAATTCAATCTTCCAGATACTGATACCATTACATGGCTCTCTCCCGTTGCAGAAGATGGGTATGCAGAGTATCATGATCAGGCCTTTCTTGACCTACTGGGTATCAAACTCTCAAAGGTTCTTCTTTCTGATTTCTGGCCTTTAAAAGGACCGGTCTGGGATGGTCTTGGTAAATCTGATAGTGGAAATGTATTCCTTGTTGAAGCGAAATCCCACATCTCTGAAGTGCTGTCACCAAAAATTCGTGTACTTCGTTAATGATAAAGACATGAAAGGCCCTAAATCAATCGACGAACCCCCGGAGCGATTGAACTGCTTCATTCAGTTTTAGGCATTGGACGACATAAGTTAAGTAACTACATTGCTGATATATTCATTGATGTCCAGATGTCATAAATTCATTAAATTGCGGTAGAAATATTGTATATGGATCATTGCTTTCCAACGCTCTATATCATCTTGTACTCGCTAGGTTTCTCAGATTCAAGTATGGCAGTACTATCACAGATTCTGGCACATGAAGAAGTGTTGCCATCTCGTGGCTCTGTTTGATGAAGACAAAAGCAAGTATATGTGGTACTCTTCAGTCATGATAGCCACATAACAGATCTGAGGATCTAAGGCTATGAGCCACCACAATACCTCTGCAGAGCGCAGACGACATCCCCGTATCAAAGAAGGGGTCCAGTTAATCCTCAAAGCTGAGGATTTTGATACCGTTACCGAGACGATAAATCTCAGCTGTCTCGGGGTATATTGTCAGCTAAACAAACACATTCCGTTAATGACGAGTCTCAAGATAGCCTTAGCGTTACCTCTTGGTGATCAAAGCAAAGACCTTGAGTATGTAGAGTGCCAGGGAGTCGTGGTACGAGTTGAGGAAGCGGGATCTCATCCTCATAAGGGCGGTGTCTATAATACCGCCATTTATTTTAATAAAATTGAGAAATCTGAGAGGGAGAAGATAGAGAGGTTGGTTGAAACCCGCAGAGGCTAGCCGAACAATATCCATCCTCAGTCATGACGGGAACCAATTCAACCACAATAAGCGCTTTCTGTGTACCTTTTTATCCCAGAATCTTGTATTCGTCATTCATTACTTAAAGGGGGAGATTGGTTCCGAAACAACTTATGAATAGGCAAACCTCTGTTTGGCTATTGTCAGGTCGGTAAACGTTCCAGGAAATACGAAATGAGATGCTTCGTCGGCGTCACGAATAATGACTGGTTTGCATGCCTCTCCCAGTAGCCAGAGGTTGATAATTTGGGGGGATGTTCTTACAGAGCGTGTGCAATTAACTCATTATACCATTGATAGTGAGCTAATCTCGGCAGAGGTTTAGGTATCATAGTGAAATAAAATCGTCATGCATGTTCTTCACGAACATCCCCTCTCAAATTACCTCCCACCCTTTTTTTAATAATTCTTTTGTCGCTGCCAGTCCCATCCCGTCGGAATTGCCTATTAACAAAGCTTTCTTATTCATTTGCTTCTCCGGCCTTTTTTCAGAGCTTTTTCCACACATTTCATAAGCGCTTTTGATGAAACGGTTGCCCCTGAAACCGCATCCACTTCGGGGGATTGTTTCCGCAGTATGCGCGGGATCACCCCCAACCCCTTTTCGGCATATTCATTTTCAGTGCCGTTCTCCAGCACTTCAATATTCGCTATCCTCCCTGATTTCACCGTAACCTTTACCCGATAAAGGTATCTCTGCCTGAAGGGAAATTCACCGGTGTATTCACCGTCGGGAACAGTGGCAGGATCAAC
>Ga0315538_1002209_pt1 | contig 11018 bp, 8 predicted proteins | sample SalMarSW160230MG_2_FD_203834 | JGI IMG/M metagenome (GOLD analysis project Ga0315538, IMG submission 203834) | Salt marsh sediment microbial communities from the Plum Island Ecosystem LTER, Massachusetts, United States - Salt Marsh Sediment SW1601-230 ...
ATGGTAGGCTGCGCAGGCGTTATCTTGCCAGATTTGCCCTGAGCGCGGCAGGATTACCGTGACGCCGGTCCTGGCGAGGCGCGGCTGGTCGTAGATCAGGGTGCGGTGTCCCACCCAAACGCCCGGCACATCTGTGATAGCGTTGAGTGGACCCGTAGGTAGCGAACCGATGATTATTCCGAGATCACGTAAGCGTGCACGACTCATTCTTCTGCCCTCCTCGAGATGGTGATGTGAAAGATCGTAGTTTTCGGTCAATGAAACCAGCTGGTAGGGAATCGAGCTGATTCTTAGTCAAGCGCTGAACTTTTACGAACAGAACTGCTGGCAAAACCTCGGTTAAGTATATAGGCATTTGGGTGTTTTGGGCCAATAAACTGTGGCGCCTGTCGGAATTTAGAAATCTCACTCGGTGAAGGTGGTCTAAACTACCCTGTCAAATCTCGCATAACTAACTATGTCAATGGTTCCCCCTTGACAAGAACATATGTTCTATTTTATAGTGTAAGGGAAAGCTGAAGGTAGCACCATCTAGAGGTGTTTATGCCTTCTGAAACCCGTTCACGCGCAGCTCTTGTCGATTTTTATCCGATGAAACCATTGGAGAAGGTTCTTAGAAATTTACGGAAGCGGTCTTCGAAAGATCTCAGATTCCATCCTGACTTGAAACTGGCTCGAAAACTCCAGGTGATGGCTGAGTACGAAGGGCGCCCAGCAGAGCAGCTTGCGGCAGACCTGATCCTTTACGCGTTTGAGCACCGTGTTGAAGCCGAGGAAAAGTTACGCCCCTGGCGAGAGCTCACCCCGCGCGAGCGAGAGGTCGTTGCGCTGGTCTGCCAAGGCCCGGGAGGTAAACCTATGTCAAACCGGCAGATCGCTGAGCAGTTGTGCATCTCTCCTGAAACGGTGAAAGTCCATATCCGCAACGTCTTGCACAAATTCAACCTGCGCAGCAAAATCGAACTGCGCCAAGCCCTGGCGGATTGGGACTTCAGCCCCTAATTGCAGCCTTGAGAGGTCAAAGTCCCCGCCCAGGATGGCGCAGGTGGTAATCCCTGCTGCCCGATCCGGCTCGCTTGTGTAACCGGGCAATTAGGGATTCTTCCAGGTGGTGGGTAGCATGACTAAGGTTTGATTTCTACAACTACCCCATTTTCTGCCCAGTTGTAAAGCCAATCGGCGGCGTCGAGATCCAGGATGATGCATCCGTACGAAGCCGGTTTTCCCAGGATATTGGCCCACAAACGCTGGCCATTGGAGAGCGTTGGTAGACCATGAATTCCGTTCAAGAAACCGGGCCAGGCTTCGTAAATTCCTATGAAGTGAGGCATATAGAGATCCCAGACCGAGGCGTAGGCATTGATCTCGTGAGTCTGCACTTGGAACACGCCGGGCTGGGTGGGTGAGCGGTCAATCCCGGTGCTAATAATGTGCTCCTTTAGTAGCTTTCCATCCCGGTAGGCCCACAGGCGTTGCTGGCCGATGCTGATGACGATGCGCTTGTCTGAGATGACCGGGAGAGGCAGCAGCTCGTCTTTGGATGGTACCGCCAACTCTTGCCCTGCCAACAATTTGTCGGCGTTCAAACCGGGATTGGCTTCGAGCAGCTTCCAGTACGGTATGCCCAGTTTCCAGCCAATGTTGGTCAGGCTATCGCCAGGCCGAACCACATAAGTGGTGGCCTTGTGGTTGAGTATCAGGTCGAAGGAATCAGCTTGTTGGACGGCTTCGGCGAGCTTTTCGCGATACTTTTGTGCATCTATCCAACGATCCGGTCCGATCGAATCGCTTAAGGAAGCCAGGTATTGCTCCACCCGATTTTGGTCGATGCCGGCTTCTAATTCCCCATCTTTCGTAGTAATCACCAACCACGAAGCGATTACCTCCCGCTGAATCTGCCATTCAAAGTGCTCGTCAGTGATTGGATCGTAGCCTCTTATTATGAGGGGGGAGGCGAGCAAGCGGCGGGCCTCTTCCATTGCCCTAGAGACATCGCTAACCCGGGGTGCGACTGGCTGCAGCTGCAAAGGTAAATAACCAGCCAGCAGCACGCCTCCCGGATCAGCCGATAAGATGCGCATGGCTTTTTCAATATCCAGGGAATAACCGGGTTCTCCGGGTACTGACACCAGGTCATTTCCATCAAATAGGAGTGAAACATCTTTAGCGGGCCGGTCAATTTGTGCAGATAAGGCTTCCAGGCTGGAGAGGGCGGGAGAGGCTTCAAAGCTCACTACGGGTTTGAGCGGCCATCCGAGCAGGGTAGCCTTGATAATATGGTCGATTTCTGCCAGGACACCCCCCTGGCGACCCTGCACATAGGCAATCTCGGCTGTCTTTAGCGGGTCCAGGTGCAGACCGAGTTCAGCTGCTGAAAACTGCCAGGTGCGAATTTCTCTCGCAGCCACCACCCCAACCACTATCTCCCCCTGCATATTCCACCTTCTATTTAACTCAACGGCAGCCTGGTATTGGGTCTTTCCACCCAGGTTTGTATCGCCGACCTGGGTGCCTGGCAAAATGCGTTCAGACAGCTGGAAAAAAAAGTACGTGCCGCCCAGGATTGCCGGGGGCGCTACCGTTAGCATCACCAGAGCTGCCGCCAGAGCAGCCTTGAGCAACAATGTTCCTAATGCAGGTAATCTGCGAGATAATTTTGGCTGGCGTCCCGGTTGGGTGCGATAAGAGAGGGGATAAGGTTGTAACGCAGGAGGTAGGGCGCTTTTTTGCATGCTTAAAAAACGTAGGACAGCTATATTTAGTTCCCTGACCAGGGGATCAATCCGGTGGTAGCAGTGGCTTGACTTTGGGTGAAGCCGCGGCCGATGGGGTCGTGCCTTCGGTCTCTAACGGCTGGTGGTTGGCTCTTGAGCCGATCGCCATCCACAAAACCCACAATCCCCCTGGGATCAGGGTCAGCGCCCCCATCCACCACAGCATACCACTGATACCTAGAGAGGTGCTGTCCAGAGCCCATCCACCGATGGAAGTGCCGATGGCGTTGCTGAGAGTTAACATAGCGAATTCGGTGGAGAAGATGCGTCCACGCACGCGGTCGGGAAGCAGTTGTAGAAGTAGCTGGGTCGAGAAGACCCAATTGATGCCGCCCCCAAAAGCCCGCAATAACGTACCGATCAGCACAACGCCGAAGCTAGTCAGGGGCGCGGTGATCACCAGACCAAGGATGCTGATAGCGTACGAGATTGCTAGAAAAAAACGTAATTTATCATTACGATCTCCGCTAAATCGGCGCGCAATGATTGGCCCTATGCCGGTTCCCACCCCGGCAACTGCGTATAACAGACCCAGAGAAGTGCCGCCACCTTCACCAATCACAAAGACCCTTTCAGCCAGCGCCACCTGGATCACCTGGAAGGCGCCGCTGATCGTCAAGGAAACAGCGGCTTTTTGGGATGAAATCATCAGGATGTCAAGGTTTTGTTTCAGATAACGCAAACCGGCGAGGTATTGATTTACGATATCCCGCAGGCTCTTACCACCATCGGATCTGGCCAGCGCAGCGTGATAATCAATATGGGAGATGAAGAACGCTGACAGCAGAAATGTCAGAGAATCGATGATGAACGCCGGGTAAATACCCCACTCACCTGCTACGATCCCTCCCAGAGCGGCACCCAGGGATAACATAACCGACCAGGTCGCCGAACTCAGCGCGTTGGCGGCACCGAGCTCACCGCGATGGACGAGATCAGGGAGGATGGCATTGCGAGTCGGGAAGAAGAAGCCACTGATGGCTAACTGCACTGCTGTGAGCGAGTACAGTAGCCAAATATGGCGGGCATCACGAACCACCAGAAAACCCAATACGACGACGGCACGGCTCAAATCCGCCGCGATGAGCAACCTTTTGCGGTTGAATCGGTCGGCTGCCACACCCGCCAAGGGACTGACCAGGAAAGGTGCCAGCATGCGTACTACAAACAGTCCGCCAACCGCGAATCCCGAGGTGGTTAGTTGTGAAACTAACGCGGCTGAGGCGATCAGGTTGAACCAGTCGCCAAACAAGCTGATAATCTGACCCGACCAAAGAGATCGAAAGTCCCGATTCCCACGCACCAGGGCGTAATAACCTACAGGCGCTGTCTGTCCTTGCATTGCCTCTTCTGCCAAGCCTCCCTCAGAAAGGTAAAGAATCTTAATTCAACTCTCCCGCCAGTGAATATGCCTGCGAGATGGGTAGATTATAGCAAAGATAGCCAGGGTGGGTGTCAGCCAAGTAAATTAATAACAGGACTTACGCAGTTGGTGAGAGGATGGGGGTGTTTGGGTGGGCGTTGCCCACCCAAACACCCCCAATTTTCCCCTGAACTGCGTAACTACTATTAATAAAATAAGCCGCCAGAGGCTAGCTGGCGGCTTATTTTAGGTTTCAAAAAGACTTTAAGTGGAGGTTTCTGGGGAGGCAGTTTCCTCTGCCTGGAGTTCCTCAGAGAATTCTTGGAGAGACTCTCCGGAAGGTTCTTGAGGAGAGCTGGCTTCTTCGGATAGGGTTTCATCTACCCGGGTTTCTTGGGTAAGTTCTGGTGGAGATACTTTGGTTGGAGTTTCTTCTTCTACGGCGTGCTTCAAAGTTGCCTGCATTGCAGAAAAATCTTGCTCTTGTTCAGAGCCATCAAAATTCTTTACCATCCAGGTCATCTGCTCTTCATAAGTGACTCGTTGCATGCTCATGCTCAGACGTTCCTTCTCAGGGTCAATCTCGATTATGCGCGCCAGGATTTTGTCTCCGGGTTTGACCACCTCTTTGGGGTTACCGGATCCTGTGAAGCCGATCTCGCTGACATGAACCAGGCCCACCACGCCTTCCTCTATCTGGACAAAAGCTCCAAAATCCCGGACATTGGTGACCTCTCCTTCCACCAGGTCTCCGACCTTATACTGTTCTAGGAGCTGCTCCCAGGGATTGGGCAATAAGGGTTTTCTGCTGAGGCTAACCCGCTCACGCTCAACATCGATGTCCATCACTTCTACCTCAACTTGGTCGCCGATCGAAAGCAGCTCGGAGGGGTGATCGACTCTTTCCCAGGCTAATTCGGAAATATGGATAAGACCATCAATACCGTCTAAATCAATGAATGCACCAAAATCCACGATGTTTACAACCCTACCTAGCAACACTTGCCCTTTTTCTAGCTGGTCTAAGCGGCGTTGGCGGAGTTCCTGATAAGCATTGCGTTCTGAGAAGAGAAGCCGTCCGCGCTTTTGATCGACTTCTAATATTTTTGCCTGCAGGGAGGTCCCGATCATCTTGGATTTAATATTGTCCTTTTTTTGAGGGCTGCTTCCTCGGGGGATTGCCGTGAGATGAGAATTGGGGATAAATCCTTCTAAACGATTAAATTCAACTAAAAGACCGCCCCCGTTATATCCGGCAACCTGAATCTCTACCAGCGAATTGTCCTTGAGATGTTCTTGGGCTTGGTCCCAGTCTTCCAGGGTGAGACCTTTATCAAGAGAAACGAGTAAATCATCATCTCCAGCCCCGGTAAAGAAAATGTAAACCGGCACGTGATCACCTATCGATATGTTCTCTAAAAAACTCGCATCGAGTTTATTGAGATCATTCTTAGGGATGATGGCGTCTCTTTTAGCGCCGATATCAACCAGGATCATGTCATCATAAATGCGAATGACCTTGCCATCGATGATTTGACCCCGTTTTGGACGATCATATTGATAATCATCAACAAGATTTTCGAATTGCCCTTCGCTTACCGCCTCCATTTCTGTATTTACCATTTCTTCCATCACAATATCTGTCATTAAGAATTATCCTTCATAAAGTATTTTTGAAGCCTTCACATCTGGAATGGGGTATTGTACCAGACTGTGGGTGTCTATGCAGCCTTGATGCATTGGTTAAGCATGTTGTTTAATCTCTTACCTGCTTCTTCTAGATCGATATGCATACATGCTGCCCATTCGCGTAGCATGTGGTCTTTAAGTCGTTCTAAGGCGCGTTTTTCCGTCGTGTTGAGTTTTTTCTCTGCTTCGCGCGCCGATAAATCTCGGACAAGCCTGAGGGTAGGTTTGAGCGAGCCATCTGATTTGACAATTTCGATGCGATTTTTGCGGTTATTGTGGTTTGTGTCCATTTCTTGCGGAGGTTTTTGCAGAACTTTTAGGGCTTCTTGTAATTCAATGGGTGAGGTCAACGGTCGAATACGTTCATTATTGATTTTAGAAACCGGCACCCAAAAGACACTATTGTACGTTTTTACCATGTAATAGTCCTGGGCGTTGCCATTGAGACGCTTCTCTTCAACTTTTTTAATCTGGCCGACCCCGTGATATAGATGGACAACCCAATCTCCAATGGCTAATTCCAGACCATTCTTACTCAATTTAGACCTCCTTACCAGAACATTTGTTCAAATCTAGGAACGATACAAATAGCCCCACTTCTCTTTGGTATGCGGGATATCTATCCCGGCGAAATGGGGCCCACGTCTCTTTTCTCAAGAGATATTTCGATAAGTAAAGCCACAACTAATAATAATTATACCAGAAAACTTGTTCTAGGTCAAATCGATTCTAACCCACGAGTTCATCCCAGATTGGGGGCGAGTATACAACCTGCCCCCAGTCTGGGGAGAAATTGGACAACACCCCAAACCCCATTTGCCCCAGAAATGACATACACCCCTAACCAAGGACAATCTAGGTAGGGAAGAAGGTGACGACTAACAGGATTAACCCTAAAATAATCAAAATAAGTGCAGTCGTCCAGGCCAGTATGTTGAAACCAGCTTTGTTAGTAAACCTACCCATCAAACGAGCGTCATTAATCAGGTAAAGCATGGCGATTAAGATTACCGGGAGGAGCAAGCCGTTTAGGGTTTGGCTGACCAACATCGCTTGCACCAGCGATTTGATCGGCAAAAGGATTATGGCGGCTCCCAGGACGATAAAGGCAGTGTATATGCCGAAGAAAATCGGCGCTTCCTTCAAATTACGGCTGAGGCTGGCTTCCCAGCCGAAGGCTTCACAGACTGAATAAGCTGTCGAAAGCGGAAGAATGGCTGCGGAGAAAAGGGAGGCGTTCAGCAATCCCAAGGCAAAGAGAATGCTGGCGTATTTTCCTGCCAGCGGGCCAAGAGCAACCGCGGCGTCCTGAGCCGTTTCGATCGATATTCCGCTTTTAAAGAGGGTGGCGGCGCAAGCGATCATGATAAAACCGGCCACAAAAACCGCAAATAGAGATCCGACGATCACGTCGATGCGCTCATAACCATAATCTTGGGCATTCAGACCTTTATCCACGATGGATGATTGCTGGTAAAACTGCATCCAAGGTGCGATGGTGGTGCCTATGATGGTCACGAATATGGTCACGTAATCGGCGTTCAGTTGGAATTTAGGTGTCGCTAGTGCCTGCATTACCTCCCCCCAGACTGGGCGAGCCAGTATGCCCGAGGCTACGTAAGCTAGGTAGATGGCACTGGCTACCAGAAAGACTCGTTCGATAAGTTTGTAGTTGCTCCTCAGGATTAGTAGCCACACGACTAAGGCCGCCAGAGGGACTGAAACATACTTGGAAATGCTAAAGATCTCCAGGCTGGCCGCGATACCAGCGAATTCGCTGACAGTGTTGGCCAGGTTGACGAAAACCAGCAGACTCAAGATCAGAGTGGTTAAACGTACGCCCATGCTCTCGCGGATCAGGTCAGCCAGCCCTTTTCCCGTTACCACGCCCAATCGGGCGCTCATCTCCTGGATGATCACTAGAGCTAAGGTCACTAAAGGCATCACCCACAATAGGGCATAGCCATATTTAGCCCCGGCCACAGAGTAAGTGGTAATCCCACCGGCGTCGTTGTCGACATTGGCAGTGATGATGCCGGGACCAACAATGGATAACAGCAGTAATAGGCGGAGGCGGTAAGGTTTGATGCGGTTGCGAAAGCTCATTATTTCATCCGGCCAGCTTAGTGATACAGGCGGGGCAGGCGCTTTTTCCAGGCTGTCGGGATTATTTTGTCCAATGCATCGTCAGCGGTGACAATGCCCTGCAACTTGCCCTGGTCGTCTACTACCGGAACTGCCAGCAGGTTATATTTAGCAATTACTTGGGCGCAGTTTTCCTGTGAAACTCTCAGATTGACAGATACCAGTCGTTTCTCCATGAACTCAGACACGGGTGTATCCGGTTGAGCCAACACCAGTTGCTTGAGCGAGAACACCCCGGTCAGACAGCCTTCCTGGTCGCTTACATAGAGATAAAAAACCGTTTCAGCTTCGTGGGCGGTTTGGCGCAGCACAGCCATAACCTGCTCGGCAGTCAGATTGGCTGGTACGGAGATAAATTCGGTATTCATGATGCCGCCAGCCGAGTCTTCAGGGAAAGCCAGCAGCTTGCGTACGTCGGCGGCTTCTTCATCTTCCATCAGCTCAAGCAGTTCCTGACTGCGGTCTTCGGGCAGTTCAGCCAACAGGTCAGCGGCCTCATCGGGCGCCATCTCTTCCAATACATCCACCACACGCTCATCGGGCATGCCTTCGACCAGACTGGCCTGGAATTCTGGCTCCACCTCTTCCAGGGTCTCAGCCAGGGTTTTAACATCCAGAGCCTCCAGGAATTTACTACCTTCTATCCGGGATAGATCGCTGAGGATCTCAGCCAGGTCTGCAGGATGCAATTCGGTAATCTTATCTCCCGGCACTTTCAGCCGGATCGGTTCGTCGCTCGAGATCAATTCGACATTCTCCCAAGAGATAAAACCAGGCATTGTTCCAAGCTGCGAACGCTTGGCCAGCATGCGACTTAATCCAGATAGACCCAGGCGTCTGACCAACCCTATGCTGCTTGTATCGACATTGGCGATATATAAATCTCCGCTTATGCGGGTCAGCTCCAAATCGTTGACCCTCACCACTCTTATACCGTTAGTATCGATGATTTGTTTATCCAAAACATCGCGCACCAAATACAGATCTTCGGGGGAGGGGTGGTAGGGTACTAGATCGGAGCCTCTTTTGTTGAGGGGAATCGCTGGTGCGATCAAGACCACCACATCTGTGATCGGTATGATTCTGGATTCGCGACCTTGCTTTACTTCAATCGCCACGATCTTGGGGTGGTGCACTTTCTCCTGGGGAGCGGCAAGTAGGTCTGTAAGTGTCCCGATTTTCTCCCCATCCAGGTCCGTCACCGATCGGCCGGTTAACTCACTAACAAAATACATATGTGCATCCTCGCTATCTGCTCTTTTTTTCTTACTTAATCTGCAAACCTTGAAAATTTAAACCGTACTTGCATTCACATTATACATTTTTTGCATTTACTTAGTTAGGGGTCATCTAGGTTTTTTGGACAGGTGAAGCCCGCCCAAACCTCCAGACAAAGACATCTAATGCTGGGCAGGTAGCGACATACCCTTTCCGATGGCATCTGGTCAGGAATTAAATGACCAAGGCAGTCGCAAATCAGTTGCTCAAAACGGCTATAAAACTATACAATATATAGACTTTACCTTGATAATTTTTTAAAATTCGTCTATAATGTTCCAAGGTGCGCTTACCCCGCCAGGTATCCCGGCCCGTAAATGGCTCATCTGTATGCTGGTCACGATCTAGGGTGTGAGGCTCAGGCTCAACATCCTGTATCGCAACTGGGGGAAAGGCGAGGATTTCCGCTATCGCAAGTGGCATCAGGAAGCCGGAGATAAATGGTGGTGGCAGATGCAACTCGACCACTCAACCGAAAGTGATATCTGGCTTCTTGGCCTGGTTGGAGACAGCATTACCAACCTGCAATCCTGGTTCTGGGATCGGAAGCCTTCCTGGATGGGTAATCAAAATAAAAACGAATCGAGGAAATAATGAACAAGGACACATTAAGGGCATCAACAAATCTACTGGCGGTTATCGCCACTATTATCGTCAACGGTTTGGCCACCGCGCTCCCATTGAACGGTCAAACCACCGGAGAAATCTCGGATCGCTTCCAGGTCCTCTTTGTGCCGGCGGGCTATGTCTTTTCCATTTGGGGGTTGATTTACCTGGGCTTGGTTGCTTTTGGTATTTACCAATTGCTCCCTTCCCAGCGGCAGAATCCACGACTGCAGGGCGTTGGATATCTCTTCGCTTTCAGCAGCCTGGCCAATACCGTCTGGTTATTTTTATGGCATTACGAATTCTTCGCGCTGACTCTGGTCGCTATGTTAGCGCTGTTGCTCCTGCTGATCGCTATCTACCTGCGTTTGGGCATCGGCCACCTGCCGGTATCTACCCGCGAAAAGTGGTTCGTGCAGGTGCCCTTCAGCATTTATCTGGGTTGGATCACGGTGGCTACCATTGCAAACGTCACTTCATTGCTCGATTATATAAATTGGAATGGTTGGGGTCTCAGCCCTGAAATCTGGACGGTGATTATGCTTTTAGCTGGCGTGATCATTGCTGCAGCTATGCGTATTACTCGCAATGAGGTCGCTTTTTTGTTGGTGATTATCTGGGCTTATATCGGTATTTTTATCAAGAACTCCGGGAATCCTCTGGTTGCGGTGATGGCTCTCATAGCTACGGTGCTGGTCTTGCTGGTGTTTTTGGTAAGGCCAACCACGTTTAAAAAATTCCCACTGTCGGGTGTGAATGAATAACTCCGATAAATAAGAAGCGCTTCAGCCTTCTGAGGATACACCCGGGAGAATCCTTGTTGACCGGGAAGAGGTCAGCGCGGCGGCCTGAAAAGGTGTTTGCTTGCAGGTGCAATCAGTGAGGATCAAATCCTTAGAGAGGTATAATTCATCCGATGTAATCGGAGTGAATCAGATGGGTCGGCGATATCTGGCACTTGGCATGCTATTGTCACTTGCCATAGCTGCATGTAGTCACGCTGCTGGCGGCGCCTCACCCACCCCGGGTGGAATGCCATCCTCCTCAGCCACACCCCAGGCAACTATCACCGGCAGTCCCTCGCTGGCTTCCCCCTCCTCCACCTTACAGAACCCTCTTCTGGATCCAGAGGCCATCTTGATTTTAGAGCCTGGTCCGGGATC
>Ga0315538_1002210_pt1 | contig 11017 bp, 8 predicted proteins | sample SalMarSW160230MG_2_FD_203834 | JGI IMG/M metagenome (GOLD analysis project Ga0315538, IMG submission 203834) | Salt marsh sediment microbial communities from the Plum Island Ecosystem LTER, Massachusetts, United States - Salt Marsh Sediment SW1601-230 ...
GACAATTGCGTCTACTTTTACTTCTTTGTCTTTTTTCTTAAATTCCTTGAAGTCCACTTCGTCTCCTATAATTCGGTAACATTTATCTTCGGTGAGAAATTCTTGGTTTAGCTCAATAAGAATATTAGCCAATTGAGTCAGAGCGTCTGCTACTCGAGAAGCATTTAGGCCTAATCTAAGATTACCCTGCCCCAGAAGCGTCTTTATCTTTTCTGCTGGTTCTTGTTTGCTCTTTGGTATGCCTTGCATGTATTCGCTCAGTGCTAATGTTCTTTCTATTTCTTGCCTCATTAAGTTATCTTCAGTGATTCCCACTGCGCTAATCTCTGGCGGTCTCTCTATGACTACATCGTCGTGTCGTCTCAGTTCCCATTTTGTTCCTGGCGCAAAAATGATGTCCTTCTTTGAAATGCCTGCGTCCTTGCGTATCTTAATCACTGGGTCAAGCATCAAAATTACATCGTCCATTCTTTGATTTCTTAAGTCGGCAATTTCAAGAATGGTGGTTTCCACTGGCTCGATATGACCCATTGCCCATAATTCCCAGTTAAGCGGATGGTCAGACAGATCTATGAAAATTCTGCCGTTGTTAACTTTCTGGTAGGGATTCTCGTCGTCTCTGATTAATATCTCTTCATTGGCAATAACTATTAATTTTTGCTCTTCAAAATCCCAGCACTCCCACAGCTCTGATTGCTTTTCGTCTTCTGCTTTTTCCGTCAGCGCTTCGCCCTCTTCTTTGTCGCTGCTTCCGGCAATCTGACCCATCTTTTTAGTGTTAATTTCGTATCGCTCTTTTTTCCAATCTTCTACTTTCTTATTCTCTACAAATTCCAAGTTTTTATAGATTTTATTGTTGCCTCTGGCTTCTTCCTCTTTCTCTATCTTCTCTTTTGTCTTCACGATTCTTTTAATCAGCCAGGGGCAATCTTCCTGCAGGTCTGTGGTTTCCGGGGCTGGCAGGATGTCCCAGAGGTCTTGGATATAAAAATCTGGGTCATCGTAATCGTTGTTTTCATCGGTTCGCCAAACCGCCTGGGCTATCCCGTTGCCATATATCCCTGATGAATTTAGCCATCTCGGCAATTTCTTTTTCAGCTTAATAATGTCAAAGTCGTAATTGACTAAGTCATCCCATGAATCAATTGATTCTGACTCAACGTCATCCTTATTTCTGGGCAAAATTCTCGTCTTCCTTTTGGCAGTAGCCAATCTCGAAACAACCGTTTCTATAATTTCAAAAGCAATTGCAGGCATTAATCTTGTCTGGTAGGCATAGTTCTCTTTTTCCTGATAAGCCCGGTAGAGCTTATACATCCGCAGCCATTTAGCTTGAAATGGGCTTCTGAATTCCTTTGCCCGTTTAAATCGTTTCTTCCATTTCTTTATTAGTTTCTCGTCCTCTGGTGAGGGCTTATAATCTGCGGCTGATTTTTGTTCAGTTTTTGTTTCTTCTTCTGGCATAAAAATAAAGCCGAACCCTGTTAAAGGCTCGGCTTCTTCCTTAATGGCGCATCCCTGAACCATTAAAGGAAGAAACTAAACCTTCAAAGGGTTTGGGATGCTTTTCTTAATTTTTAATTACTCAAATAAAAACAGGGCTGCAACTTCTAATCCTCAAAAACCAACCGTTCTTTTAACGGTTTGAGGACAGAAGTTGTAGCCCCGTGCTTAGCCGTCAGACCACTGTTTGACTTCTGCTATTTTTATTTTAGCAAATTGGAAATGCGTGTCAAGTATTTATCTTTTCCTCTGCTCTTCCTTACATCGCTACATCGCTTACAAATTCTTTCTCTTCCTCCGAAATAATCTCCACTCTCTAATACCAATAAGAGCTAATCCCATTAAACACAGAATTACAATAATGGTTAAGAAAGCAGATTTACTGATTTCTCCCCAAGTCATACCTATGGATGCCAACATCGAAGCTAAACCTTTTTGGGATGTTTCTGTGGACGGAACAGTTTCTCCTGACGGAGCAGCTTCCTCTTCTAATGCCGAAGGTTTTTTAGCTTCACCGCTTGGAACTGAAGGAGTAATTTCTTCAATAATTTTCTTAATTCCTTCTTTTATTATTTCGGGAATCCCTATTCCCTCAGTAGGTTTTTCTTCCTTTTTAACTTCTTCTTCACCTTCTTTAATTTCATCTTCTGCCAGAGTTAAAGTAGTAAAACTATGTTCTCGGCTTACTTTTTCTGGTGAGGATTGAGAAACAGTCCGATAGAAATATGTAGTTTCAGAAGTTAAATCATCAATCTTAATTGAGTGAAAAGTCACTTTTGGCTCTTTATCTTGCTCTGGTGTGGAAAAAGCATAACCATAATTTGGAGGATTACCTAAGGTTGAGTGAGAGATTGTATCATAAATCACCCGACTGGTTGCAAAGTTATTGGTTTGCCAAGTTATAGTAACTGTATCAGTTTTAATAGAAACGGCGCTCTCATTAGCAATTGTAAGTCCTGCTATAAAAAATCCTCCCCCACCGCCTATCACTGTTAACGGAGTCACGACTTCCTCCCCTTCTTCAGTAGTTCCTCTTAACTGCAAACTAAAAGCGTATTCTCCCGGACAAAGATTTGGAACGGTTTCTATATTAAGTTTAGGCCAAGTTTCGCCTTCGGTAATCTCAAAACCCGAAACCGATGTTGCCCCATTTTCCCAATCAGAAAAGTTTAGCCAATTGTTATCTATAACAGAAAATTGGGCTTCAATTCCTTCTCCGTCAAAGTTTTCTAATTTATCATTACTGCATAATCCCTGATAATCAATGTGTAAAAACGCTTCTCCACCAAGAATCTCTCCTGTATTATTGGTTACTTTCAGCTCAGCGATACAATTATCGCCGCTATATTGAATATCGCATTCTTGGATTACTCCCAAAACAAGTCCATTGTTCTGGGCTTGAGTAAAATAAACTTCAAAACAGCATCCTAAAAGAAAGGCTAAAAATAGAACTATTAAACTTTTTGATACTTTATTCATAATCAGAGGCAGATTTACTTCATAAAAATAAACCTGCCCCTGATAGCCATCACAAGAAATGACTATCAGATTTCCTTCTGCTGTTTTACTGAACTGGCTGCACTTCTGTCTTCACTTTGTATTCGCCTGGTGCAAGATTGATTGCCAGAACATTCTTAACAAAGAAATTCAATAGTCCCGTTCCTAAATACAGAGCTTCTCCGTCTGTGTCAGTATCATCATAAGTAATCAGGTCTGTCTCATAAAGATAGCTTCCTGGGTTACTCCAAGTAACTTTCTTTGTCCCAGCACTATATTCGGCGGATGGAACTAACCATATCTTTGCTCCTCTGCACAAGTCATAATCGTCATATGTGTTATTCTTATCGCAGTAGTTTGCTTCTGCTGTGCCATTCCAGTCGCTTGCGTGAGGTAGATTCATAGCGAGGTTCTGGCTTCCAGTTGTTACAGGAATATTACCGCTTCCATCGGTTGTAAAAGTAGCTATCAACGCACCTGGATTATCTCCACCCCAATTTACAAATCTGTCCTGTTTATCTGCATAGTAAATCAAGGAATATTCTGTGACAGCTGTAAGTCCTGTAGCTTCAAACTCGTAATTGAAGGTTGGAGCTGCTAATTCGTAGGTCAAAGTTCCCTCTATGCCATCGCCTGTTACTGGTTGCCAATCTGAAGTATTCTTATTCTCCAACTTTAAAGTGCTCCAGTAAGAGGTTTCAACTCCTGGTTCGTCATATCCTGAAGTACCGCAATTTCCGCCGCCAACTATACATTGCGAAGTGACAAACTTAATCGGTGCTGTGGTCTCTGACCTATTTTTCAGATTATAATCCTGGGTATAGGTGTTTCCTGCGATTGCCGGTGAGTCTCCAATAGTATATTCTTTCTCAGTATCTCCATTTCCAAATACTACTGATTGTTCTACATCTCCTGTCCCAATCATAGTTGTATAAACGGCCAAAATTGCTGCTGAAGCTGCTCCAGCTATCAATATTCCAGCTACAACCATTGCCAGAGGACTTCCTTTGAGTAAATTCTTTATCTTGTTCATAGTTTTTCCTTTCTTAATTAATTATTTTCCTCCTAACTGATTTACCTTCAGTTTTAGGTCGACCTTTATCAAACCAAATTTAAAAGCCAACCCTCCAGTTGACTTTTCTTTGATTTCAAAATTATTATTTCTCATCTCGCAAATTTACCTTTAAATCCGAATACTGACGTATAATGGGTTATCTTAGTTTATTTTCTTAAAAATGTCAAGCCAGTGTCCTGTCTCTACTCTGTCCTACTTTAACAGACCAAAAATGCGTGTCAAGTGTCTATCTGCTTATCATTTTTTCCACCTCATCTAATTCTTCTTTTACCTTCTGTCTTGCTTTCTCAATATCTTTTATTTTTTTAACGATTTTATCCCGAGTTCTTTTATCTAATTTTGGAAGAATAATCTCCATCAAATCGTCATCTTTAATTGCTGGCTGAATTGTGCCAGCTACCATCCATCTGATTTGATTAAAGGTAGTTTTAAGTCTCAACAAAACATACAACACTTCGGGCGTAATGCCTTCTTTTGGTCTTAAAACAGCAAAGCCAGTTGAGACAACCTCTCCGTCCAGCTCTGGCGGAATAATAGATACATTTTCTTCGCTATCTTTTACTTTAGCCGCTATAACATCATCAGCCTTTATTAACATCCGCCCTCTTGAAGGCATTTTGTCTCCTGTATATTCAGACCAAGAAACAATATTGCCCAATTTCTTCTCTACATCGCTGAATTGGACATACTTAAACACTCTTTCTGGATATTTTTCTGGGTTTATTCTATCTTCTGATAAATAAGCAACAACTGATAATTTTACGCTCGGCATATCTAACTTAAAAACATATTTTGAGTAAAAATAGGTAGCGTCTAATCTTTTATCTAATAGATCTGGATCAATCATAAAACAGGCTGGATTTTCAGATACGATATAAGCTTTACTAATAGTTGATTGAATTGATCTATAATTTTGAGTAGTCAAGAAGTCTTTATATTGTTTTAATATCAAAGGTAAATCATTTTGACTTATTGCTTTGGCTTCTTTGGTCTGTCTGTTATAGCCCACCTCTTCTGCGATAGCCATAAATACTGGTTTTTGTATTTCATTATTGCTTTTCTTTCTGATAAAAAGCACGCTTGTTTTACTATTCGCACCTGACGCTTTAAAAGCTCTGTCTGGCAAACTAACTACTGCTTGGATTATGGTGTGTTTTTTAATGAACTCTCTAACATAATTCAATTTAGAATTATTAAGAATACCGTCAGGGAGTAGAATTGCTAACTCACCGTTTTCTTTTAATAGTTTTATACACTCTTCAATAAATAAAATTTCTCTTGCCTGTTGTGGCGGATTACCAGCGGTATATTTGCCCAACTCAAAATCTTTTAATATTTCTCCTTTGTCTTTATTGCCAAATGGTGGATTAGTAATTACTAAATCAAACTGCTTACCAACAAAGCGCTCGTGTTGATGCGTCTTTAACCCATTATAACGAAAAATGCCTCCGTGTCCGTCTCCATGTAATACCATATTCATTTTGGCAATTCTAACCAAACGAGGATTTATATCAATTCCGAAAAGTTGCTGTTTTGATAAAATTTCCAACCTCTCTTTTTTCTTATTGCTATTTTTTTCTGTCTCTCTAATTTGATTTGCTATGTGAGTAAAAACACGAATTAAAAAACCGCCACTCCCACAAGCAGGATCAATAACAGAGTATAAGTTCCTGCCATTTGATAATCTGGTTGGATTTACAAAACCAACCATAAAGTCAACTATAGTCCTGGGAGTAAAAAATTGTCCTAATTTACCAGTAAAAGTCCTGCCAAGAAAAATCTCAAATGCCCGTCCTTTAACATCCACTTCTGTTTCTAAAAGTGTATAATCCTGTAACAACTTGGTCATTCCTTTCACTGTTTCGTTGTTTAATGTAATTTTTTCATCTCCTTCAAAAATATCGGTATTACCTTCTCGAGCTCTTTTGAATAAATCATTTTTGATATAATGCGCGTCTGTTTGCCCGTCTATAATAAATCTACTTTTTCTATTTTCTTTAAGAGATTGTCGTTCCTCATACATTTTAGTAAAAAGCAACATACTTAACTCATCAAAGGCATCTTCCCCTGTCAATCCGTCAATATCTCTTATTAAATCCTCGCATTTATAAAGTATTGACGAAAACTCTCTGATACCCTCAAAAACTGATAAAGTCTTTTTTGCTTGTTCTTCCTGCTCTTTAGTAAAGGTATCAATCGCTTCTCTTTTTTTCTTTAATAAACCTTTCTTACTTAAAAACTCTGGAAATATGGAGATATTTTTATCCCAAACAACTTTTTCTGTTTTGGTGTCATAAACTCTTAATTCCTGCCCATTACATAAAACAGAATAAGGTGCTCTTAAAAGTAATCCATAAGAAATAGCTTGCTCTTTGTAGAAATCAAGATTTTCATTAGGAGCTTTTGCGTCAATAACAAAAGCAGTTGCCTTTTCTATATTGATCACAATATCAGGATAGACATATTTGCCCCTCCCAATAGAAAGAGGCTTTTCGTATTCTATCTCCCCAGAGACAGTTTGCGAAAAGCCTAACTGTTTAAGCAGCTCACCGATAATTTTGATCTTTACATCTTCTTCTGTGGAAACTTTTACTTTCTCTAATTTAGTTTTTTTGAAATTATTTTTTTTCTTTTTCATAAAGTTATCCACACTAATATATCTAAGTTAATTATACCAAAAAAATTAAACTCTGCAAAGCCCTGGCTCTGAACTTTTATCCACAACTACGCAAGACATTGATAATCGCATTAAATACCAAAAAACGAAACCTATCGGTTTCGCCTCTTAAATTTTTATCTTTCTTATCTTTCTGTTTTCAGGCTAATAGATTTCTAACTTTCCGTCAAGAAGAAGTCAAGTATTTTTTGATGTTTTCTTTATGTTCCTCGTAAGTTTTAGCGCAATGAATCTGTCTGTTCTCGTCGTGTAAATAATAAAGGCATTCGGTTTCTGTTGAATTTAGCACAGCATCTATTGCTGCGATACCCGGATTGGCAATCGGGTGTGGCGGAAGTCCTTCATGGAGATAGGTATTGTATTCTGAATCAAGCTGCTTGTCTGTAGCCGTAATTGGCTTCCACCAACTATCAATTCCCTTATAAAAGCCATCTCGTATATAACAGCTATCTTTCTCTTGTTCGCAGTCGCACGGCCACTGTTCTCGATTGCCCGGACTATGGCAAACATCATCAAAAGCAAGCTCGCTGTCCCGTGCGTATTGGAGAGTAGCGTCAATTTCTAATTTCATACTATCAAGCAAGCGATTCCAAATAATACCCGCTATCAAAGGCATATCATCCTTGCCAGCCGCTTCTCGCTGCACAATTGAGGCAATCTTTAATGCGGTATCCCACTTAATGTTTGCTTTAAGGAATTGGTCGCTGTAGGCTGCGAATTCTTCATTGAACTTATTGATAAATCGCTGGGCGATTTGAAGCCCAGTTTCGTCTTTGGGTATGAGATAAGTGTCAGGGAAATAAACGCCTTCGACATAGTCCCAGCTCATAGCCGTATGCTTGGTAACCCAATCTCTTTTTTTCTGATCGTCCCAGCCCAGTTCTTTTGCCAGCAATTCTGCGATTTGTTCTTTTCGCCATCCTTCTGGAATCATAACCCATTTCATATATGGCTCACTTGTTAAAACTTCTGCTAATTTCCAAGCATTCATACTCTTTGTAATCTTGTAGCCCCCTGGCTTGATAGTATCTTCTTTAAGGACGATATTAAACGCCCACTCGCTTCTTATGTAGCCCTGCTCTTTTAGTTTAGGAATGAGTTCTTCTGCGGTTGTAGTTAAGTTTATCACAATTCGTTCTTCTTCTGCTGTTCTTTGTGGCGCTGAAAATTGGTAGAGGAATAGAAAAATAACGATGCCTATTAGCAGAATTACCCCGCCTGCGATTACAATTTTTTTATTTCTGGTCATAAGTCGTTTCCAGTTTTATTTTACTACGTCGGAGCTATAATACCATTTCATGTTTGGGTCTTTTTCTTTTTTCTCTATACCGATTAAACATTCCTTACATCCCGCTGGACAAATATCGCATCCGTTGATACAAACTGCGCAGGGATTTCTCTCTGGTTTTTGGTAGGACTCCTCTTCTGAAACTGGCACACATCTACCCGTCTTAATAAGGGCTTTGAGTCCTACTATTCCTTCCATTTCAGCGCATTTTTTTACTCTTGAGATTGAATCGAGAATTTTATGGTCAACAAATTTATATATTTTATAATTCAATCCAGTAGAAGTTATTCCTATGACGATTCCTATTAGAACTATTCCGATTATAATAATAATTTTTAGGTTTCTGGTCATATAATTACCGCTCCTATGATAAGTAAATTCTTTTTGTTCATGTTTTTCTGGTTTTCAATTAATTTTTACTTTGACCTTTGATTCTATTATCATTATCGGCTTCATTTGAATTCAAGTCAAGCGGATTTTTCCTTTCCTGTGCTTGATTCTGTTGTCTCTATCCTAAATGCGTAACCATCTTGAACATAAATAATTATCCTGCCAAATTTTAACTTTCGAGCATCTTGGTATGCTTTCTCAATAATTCGCCTTGCTCGTTCCTTTTTTCTTTTTTTAGCGGTTTGGTTCATATTTAAGTCGCTTTTTTAGAGCGATATGCCAATAAATAAGCGCCAGCCAGAAGTGATCTGCTCCCAGATTTGTCCATTCTCTTTTCTCTTGGCCGTGCTTGTCCGTAACCGTTCTGGCATAAACGGTCTGGGCATGTTTAATTAATAACTGAAAGGTCAGGCTATCTTTGGGCATTGCGAATCTTGTTTGTCCTCTTCTTAGTGACGAAATGGTATCATCGTAGATTCGGTTTCTGGAAGTCAGCACTTTTATCTCTTCTTCAAACTCCTCTGGTCTTTTTTTCTTTTCGTCGCCGAACCTAACCACTTCCAGCATCTTTGGGTCATCCTTGAAAAAGTTGAGGTAAATTCGGTATGGAAATTTCTTTGCCAATGCTTGAGCTTCTTCGGTATAAGGTAATGCGTCTACGACCCCTACTCTCACATCATAGAATTGAATCAACTCTGCCATTTGTTGCCACCGGGTGCTGTTGGGTTTATCTTTTAACACTCCCATCCAGAATATCCCTTTCCTATTGCCAATAATAATATGGTTCTCGTTGCCCGTATCTGCACCCATTAGATTCCAATCTTCTCCGCTTGTTTTTTCTTTGACAATATTTCTCAAAAACAGGCTGGCTTCGATTTTCTGCTCGGCTGACAGGTAAGGCAATCCCAGCACGAAGTTATAGAAGTATTCCTCATCTTCTGCGTCTTCTCTCTCTTGAATCAGGTCTGCGGCAGTCCGCCAGGGACAAATCATCTGGCTTATCCAATAGCCACTGATTGGCTGGCCCGGGAATCTTGCTTCCCACGAACCTAACTCGCTTATCTGTTGCGGCGTTATTTCCTTTCTGCAGTTCTGACAAACATAAATTCCCCGCTCAAAATCCACATTCTTTTCCCATTCCATATGCTGTCTGAATCTGCAGTGCGGACAATTAAACCTCCAATACTTCTGGTCTGATTTAGCAAAGAGCGCATCAATTCCAAAGTCAGGAATAGTTGGCGTTGAGAAGTAATGCTGGCTTCTAATTTCCGAATAGCCCATTCGGGAAGTATAATCTTGAATCACTTCTGGCTTTGATTTATCCAGCTCGTCGTGAATATTTCTGTCACTGGTCAGCATTATCGCTTCTTTTTCGGTATGCGTGCCTTTGAAAAAAACGAATGCTTTGCCAATCTGTTTTTGCTCTACTGAATCTATGTCTCTCGGGTCTATGTCCTTTTTAATACAGGGATTCACTTTTATTATTCGGTTTACCTTGCTCTTCACGAATTCACCCACATCGTCTACCGTCGGCAAGGTATAAATCTGATTGATTCCCCAAAATTTCGCACTATGCAACGTTCTCAAAATTTCCATTGTGCTTGCTCCTATTTGTGACGCTTTCTTGATTACTTGAATCGGTGATTCGTCTGCATAGATATCCCACATAAACCGATGCTTTACAAACTCAATTGGCTTTTCATTTTCTCCTTTTATTTTGTTTGTCAGTATCCAGTATATGAGGCTTATTTTTTGCTTGTTGTTCATAGACAATTTTAAGGGCTGCATCTAATTTCTTTTTCTCTTGTTTTTCTTCTTCGGTTAGCGGTTTCTGTTCTTCTTTAAGTGCTGTTCTGCTGGTTGGTTTTCCTAACTCTACTTGGAACATTTCCCAAACTTGCTTCCATTCATTGATGGTCGGCTCTTCCCCTTCTCTTAATCGTTTAATGATTTTATTGGTTACCCGTTCAAACCCTTCAGCAATTTTATGCAATTTCTCTCGTTTAATTTTTTTGGTTTTTTCCCGCAGGGCTTCTAAAATCTCAACTAATCTTAACTCCTTTCTTTCTACCCAGCGGTATTTCTTAGACCAGGTTTCTATTGTTGTATGACTTGGTTTTTTCCTTAATCGTCTGGCAAAATCTACCCCAGTTTCACCCAAGAGTTGCCCAACCCTATCCCAGGCATCCAATGTCTTCTGCAGGCTTCCTGCTTCGCAATACAAAAGCCAAGCCGTGTATTGCCGCTCGGTTTCCTTTGACATTTTTGAAATTGTTAGAGTTAATCTCTTAGTCATATGGATTTTATAATAAAGGCTTCTGAGCTAATCTTTTTTCTGCGATTTTTATGTATTCAGGATTGATTTCTATGCCCAAATAATTTCTTCCCAAATTTTGAGCCACCAAAGCTGTTGTTCCTGAACCCATGAAAGGATCAAGGACTATTCCTGCTTCGTATTCTGGGTCTTTACAATCACATTTTGTCCAACCAATAGTTTTACCAGCATATTTCACAGTGTTATCGCCTTTTCTTTCGCCACTCTGCCGTTTTTTAATATACTGACCCGAGGTAGCTCCGATTCCTTTGT
>Ga0315538_1002214_pt1 | contig 11005 bp, 7 predicted proteins | sample SalMarSW160230MG_2_FD_203834 | JGI IMG/M metagenome (GOLD analysis project Ga0315538, IMG submission 203834) | Salt marsh sediment microbial communities from the Plum Island Ecosystem LTER, Massachusetts, United States - Salt Marsh Sediment SW1601-230 ...
TCTTCGGAATCTGTGGTGGGGAAGTGGCAGCCAATGGCCTGTTCCAATGGGAGGGCGAGCTGGTGCTCGGACCCGAAGCGCTTTGGGGGCAAGCCGGCACGGCCAGCGCGCTATATGCCACGGTCACCGTGCGAGATGAACGGGATACGGTGAGATAATGTCACGCCTGATAGCGCGCCTGCTGGGCAGGCGCTTCGATGGGGATAAAAGCGTAGATGCGGCGGTTAAAGTAGATGGGACCTACTACACAGCGGGCAAAATGCAGGTGGCGGAGCTGAGAAAGCGCTATTACTCGGCGCCATATATAATCACAACCTCCTGGGCGTACAAATATGGGGCGCAAGCGGCCTCGCCAATGCTGCTGCGCCGGCTGGAAGTCTTGAATCCAACTGCCGGCGCATTGACCTTCCAGCTGGCCTTGATGACAGCCACCACGGGGACCCCCACGACCTCGAAAGCATTTCTGGCATGGGATACCAGCGTTGGTGCAGCGGATTTATGGAGCTGGGAAGGGGAAATCCCCTTGATAGGCCGGTGGATCCACGCCAAGGCCAGTGGATCCGGGTTGGTCTTGTTGGTGGTGGCGGAAGAAATCGACGCTTAGCTAAGGAGCAGCGCAGCGCACGAATATTTTAGGCGGGAATTCTCCCCAAATTCTGGCTGGTGCGCTTCGAGTGGATTGGAAAGGGAAAGCCCCCTGGTATCCAGGGGGCTTGGGCGTGGGAGGAGTGGGCGATAGGAGCGCCCTTATCTACTTAAGGACGGGCATACGAAAAGAGGCCAGCAGCTAAAACTGGTTAATTTACCGATGCCCGAGTTTACCGGTTGCGATAGAGAGCTGTAGCGTCACATAAAGAAAAAGTGCGCCACCGGCGGCTGTGATCAACTCCGGCTGGTGGTTTGGCCAGCGCATCCAAGCGTAAAGCCATGTGCTTAGTAAGGCGATCCTGCGGAGGGCGATGAGCAGGATTCGTGACCTTTCAAGGTTGTACATAGATTCCCCATCAAAAATAATCTATAATTCCTTTTAAACGGGAGAGGTGCAAGCAACCACTCGCTTCCTGATACATCTTTATTTTGTCAAATCCTGAAAGTTTTGACAGGCTTTCATTAAAATATAACGAACAATTTCAAGAATTGTTACACTAAGTAGTTACGCAGTTCAGGGGAAAATTGGGGGTGTTTGGGCAACGCCCGCCCAAACACCCCCATCCTCCCACCAACTGCGTAAGTACTAACACTATTAATGGTCGAGGAATAAATATTGCTATTCGATCTGCCCCAAATTAGTCAGTAATTGTTCTTGATGGTGAAGAGACTATGAAAATTGTATGTTGGGAGGCAGGTTTGACCCTAATTTTCAAGCGATTGTCTGGTATGATTAATATCCGCCAAGATTCTTATTAAGTTGCTATTAAAACTGTAACAGATATTGCATTTATGCGTTTATAGAGGTAGATAATCGATGCCGGATTGGCGAGAGGTTGATGAAAATCAACTGATTCAGAATGCAAAGGATGGTGCAGCAGAGGCGTTTGGTGAACTGTACGAACGGCATCTCCAAGCGATCTTTCACTTCCTTTATGCTCGCCTTAACAACAGACATGATGCAGAAGACTTGGCTGAAGATGTGTTTGTGAAGGCATATAAATCGCTCTCCAGTTACCATGAAAGGGGTATTCCGTTTCGCGCCTTTCTTTTACGGATTGCTAGGAATTCACTCATCGATCACTACCGGCGGAATGGGTATTCCCCGCGCCATGTTTCAATAGAAGATGTACAATTACATGATCGAGGATCCAATCCGATGGATATCGCAGCCGATAAATTCGATCATAAGGAATTACATGAAGTCCTAGAGCAACTTCGCGATGATTATCAAGAGGTGCTCGTGCTGCGCTTTGTGAATGATTTATCGACAAAGGAAACAGCAAGAATTATGAAACGCTCGACCGGCGCAGTGCGGGTCTTGCAACATCGAGCCCTGGCCTCCATGCAGAAATTACTCGAAGTTGCTGGATGGAACCTATGACCAGAGAATACGAAAATGCACTGCAAGACTGTCTTGATCAATTGCAGGCAGGTCAAGCTACAATTGATGCGGTAGTATTGCAGTATCCGGATTATGCGCAGGATTTAAGGCAGCAACTTGAAGCTGCCCTCTGGCTACGCGCCCACCGCAGTGCGCTAGATCCAAGCCCGCAATTTGTACAGACCTCTAGGCAACGGTTAGTCAATCGAATAAAGCACGAAACTGCCAAGAAAGAAATCCCAGCGCAAACAAAAGAACCGTGGTGGCAGGGCTTTTTCGGGTATTTACAGGATAATCTGCAAAGCAAGACCATGGTTCCGTTGGCTTTTGTGCTGATCCTGCTGGTTATGATGTTTACTGGCAGCCGGATACTCGTTCCGGTTGCATACGATTCCTTACCAGGTGATCGTTTATACTCCGCCAAGCTGGCTCTAGAGCAGGCGGAGCTGGCCGTGTCGATGGACAACGCCGATGCAGCCCAGCTCAACGTGATCCTGACCCAGAGACGCTTTACTGAGATCATGCAGATGATCGCTTATGGTCGTTACGATCAGATCGATGATTCGGCCCAGAATTTTGAGCAGCAGGTCGAACAAGCGGTAGATTCTGTTAATGCAGTCGCCAGCGATAATGCCATCGAAGCGGCGGTTATCGCGGCTTCTCTGGAAAGGATTCTGACCGAACAAGACAAGACTTTAACCATATTGGGTAAAGCTGCGCCTCCCTTGGCAAAATCGGCCATTGGGAAAGCAATCCGGGCGTCTCGATCGGGAATGAACGCCATGCAGCAGATTCGCCGTAATTTACCTCCGGTCTCTGGAGTAGTCGTCCCGACGGAAAGGCCAAATCCGACCTCAAAGCCGCAGCCAACCGCTACCCAACGGTTTATACCGACGGTGCCGCCAACCTTGGCTCCTACGGCCACTTCCACCTCAAGGCCACTTCCAACCGAACCGCCGGAACCGACCGCCACGCAGACCAAAGTGCCCACCGCCACGCCGGTACCGCCGACCAGTACTCCAAAGCCGACGGACACACCCGTACCACCGACCGATACGCCGGTGCCACCCACGGACACACCCGTACCACCGACCGATACGCCGGTGCCACCCACGGCTACTCCGACGCCAGTTCCACCGACCGCCACCAATCCGCCGCCGACCAATACGACAGTACCGCCTACCCCGGCGCCCACCAGCGTGCCCCCGACGGCAACCAGCACCCCACTGCCGACCATCACTGTTACACCACCGCTGGCAACCACACCACCATTGACCACGACAACCGGAACTTCAGAGCCGGTGCTTAATCCTCCAGAACCGTAGACAACTGCGACGCCAAAGGTTGAGGCTACTGACAATTAACCAGGGATAAGCATGCAGTAACCAGCTGAAGCGTTGTAATGAGGGTACCAAAATCGATGCTGCCGCTTCTTAGAAATAGCAGTAGCATCAATTTTATTTGTATCTTAAATTTTGATACTCGCCCTTGCTTTTTTCTGCAATTAATGTCATAATAATATCGTCCGCCCTGCCTGGTTGTCCCCCCCAACTAGGCAGGGCGGGCTTTTTTTAATCTCTTTTCGATCCATTAATAAATAGCGGGGCGGGTCCCATCCCATTTATACCCGCCCCTGGCGTATCACCCCTCAATAATTGCTTGAAATGTTCAAACCAGACCGATCGGTTTAGTGCCTATGTTTTGGTCCTCTACTTGTGGCTGAAGGACGTCAATAACCTTGAATCCATTACCTTGGATCACACGGCGTGATAAACGGCGCTATAAGGGTACCCGGTTGATTGGGTGTTAAGGCGTTCAACCACTTCCCGGGCTTCATCCCAGGTGCCATATTCCGGGGGAAGTGCTATTAATTCATAGGTGATTGGATAGCCCTTGCTCGTGCGGGTTTTGACATCCTCGTAAACGACCTGGTAGGAAGTCGATCCGAACCCTTTTCTCGAGATGTAGTACATGGGCATGGTTTTCTCCGTAGCACGATGGGAACCGTGATATCGGTCCTGAAGAAGTTGTGTTTTTAAAAACGATAAAACCGCAGAATTGTTACACATTTCTTCTTACAGAATTCTGTCATAGGCGCTTCAGGCGAATGAAGAAATCCTGGATAGAAGCATATAGGGGGAATAAGAAAAACTAAAAACCCCAGCCGTGTAAGCGGTCGGGGTTTCATGAGGGAGATTCAATTTTGTGGCGAGGGATCGGTTTCTTGCGGCTAATGCGGATCTTGGGATATCTGAGGAAGGTAAGTGCCACAAACAGAACTAAGGGTTAGGGGCTTATTTATCACTCTTACTCAGTTTATGCAGGTAGAGGGCCTGATCTGCTTTGGCTATCATCTCATCAAGCGTTTCACCTGATTGAGGGTCAAATTGTACGATGCCGTAACTTACCGAAAGCTGATAATTGCGGTTTTCAGCGTTGGTCTTATTGATGTTCTCCTGTAATCGGCCGGCGATGCCCTCCATGCCTTCATTCGAAAAGTTATTGGCAAGGATGATGAATTCGTCACCTCCCAAACGGGCGATCACGTCGGAGGTGCGAAATGTTTCTTTAAAGATGAGCGCCGTTGCTCTAAGAGCCTGATCCCCGATTGGGTGGCCGAAGCGGTCGTTAATATCCTTTAAACCATCCAGATCAGCAAAGATCAAGAGCAATTGCCATTTTTCTCGACGGGCGATCTTGAACTGTTGGTTAGCGAGCGAGATGAACCCTCGCCGGTTGAGCAAACCAGTGAGTTCATCGTTGAGAGATAGGTATTGCAACATGACGCGCATGCGATTGCGCTCGATGGCAAAGCGAATCGAGCGAACCAGCCTCTCGGCATCGAATTCCCCCTCGATTAAAAAATCCTGGGCTCCTTCCCGGATGATCTCAAAAGCCATGGCTCGCTGGTCTTCCTCAGAGATCACCAAAATGGGAATATCAGGTGCCTGCGAATTAACTTGAATAAACGTATCAATACCCAAGCTATCTGGTAGAGTAAGGTTCATTAAAATAGCGTCAAAAGATGAATTTCGAAGCGTGTTGAGTGCTTTACTCAGCCGATTGACGTGAGTTGGTGCAAATTGAACAGACTGGCTTTCGTCGAGAATGGCCAGCAACCAGGAACCCTCCTTATCCTGGCCCCCTTCAATTACGAGCAATTTGATCAGTTTAGTTCCTGTGGGGTTGATTTTTTCTTTCTGCGCCGTCATCAACGATTGCCTCATTCTAAGGTATATGTAAACCGTTCGCTGTGAGCTTTTCTGAAGAAGGCCGGCCGTCTCAGAATCACAACCCGTGTATTATACAACCTCTAGCTGAATTTTCGGGGAGAACCGGTCAAAATTCACCTCACACTTGGTCAAATCGCCAGGAGGCGAACACACTGAGGGCTAACTTATGGAGGGTAACCCGCACCATTAGTTTTCAAGCTGGTAACCAGTCCATGACCGAAAAGTAGCATACAGGAAATTTCTCAAAAAAGCAAGTGACAAATGTCGTATTTCTCAAAGTTAATTCAGGCTGAAAAACCAGGTTCATCCCAGGCGCTAAAATCCCAATCGGTCAGAGCCAGGCGCAAATCGGCCTTAGCGCTCAGGTTAAATTTGTAGAGGACGTTGCGTATGTGGGTTTTCACCGTTTCAGGAGAGATCAACAACCTGTCGGCGATCTGGTGGTTGGAGTAGTTCAGGCAAACCAGGGCGGTAATTTGCTGCTCCCGCCGGCTGAGTTCTTGCCATCGCTGCAGGTTGATCTCGGTTGCATCGCATTTTTCAAGGGCGAAAGCGAGCATTTCGGTTGCGATTTCATCCACTGGACATCGCTCGCGCTCGGCTAATGCCTCCAGCAAGCCAGCCAGCTGGCCTTCAAAGTGATAGGTCTGCCTGGGGAGCTTGGTGAGGTGCAGAGTACGCAGCAAACGCTTTCGAAGGGACACAATGACTCCCTCTCTTATCTATTGGCGATCAAGGCAAGGATATTATACCAGAACATTCGTTCGGGAACTGAGATAATTCTTTGACATTACCCCCGTCCTAAAAAAGGCAGGTATTGCTGGCGAATGAATTTGCCGCCAGGTAAACACAAAGTCCCCCTGCGGGGACTTCATGATGGGCTTTCGTTTCCAGGGATGTCAGTTATTTAGATCTCAAACTACAGCCCTAGACTGCTTTGGTAGATGTTCTTGATCTTGCCGCTGACGCTGGCTTATTCAAATGGGCGGCGTGGCTCAGGCTCCAGGAGCAAAGCCTGAGCCACGATACCTAAAAGGAGTAGAAACAGAAATAGGATGGCGCTGGTTTGTAGAGGGTAGTTTACCGACTGGACAATTAGGGTTGCGCCGACCAGGGAGGAAAGGAAGATCAAAGCCCATTGGAACATGGCGGTGGCAAATAACGCCGCGATAGCCCCTCCGACGATAAAAACCACCCAGGGAAACCCTTGAAATTGCCAGCCCAGGTTCGTCATCAAAACCATGCTGAAGTATCCCCCTGCCAGAAATCCGGCTACCAGGACGGCAAAATGCTGCATGGCATAGGCCATCACCACCCCTACCAGTCCGGCTGCCAAGCTGATCAGGATCAGCATCCATTCATTCTGACCGGGATAATAGCGGAATGCTAAAAATGCCCCGATCGCAAAACCAACCCCAGCCACGAAAAGCCAAAATACCTGACGTCCCAGGGTAAGCATCATTAGACCGATCAACACTCGGATGATGAGCATAATTGTCCTCCATGATGAAGCCTCAATGGATGGATAAATTATACCTATAGGAACTTCCTTGGGTATATACGCTTTTGTTAGCTGCCAGGTGACTGGGATACCGGTTGAGTACCGGGTGGTAGGTCATGGATAGGTGTCTTGGATCTGATCTATCCCAAAGCCATTCCAACCGAAAACCTCATGCCGGGAGTTACTTACACCTCCCAGCAGATCGATGGAAAGATAGACTTCACAGCCACCCATATTAAACAGCCGCGGGATGTAGAACCGGTCGCCACCCGTGTCGACGATGGTGTAACGCCAGGCCTCCTGATAAAAACCCAAAGGTGAGAGGTATTCAACCACCACGCCGAAGATCGTCTCCGATTCTTGGGGTCCTAGCGGTTTGAGATTCGCCCGGTTAAGTGGGAATGGCTGGTTAAATGAAATCCTTTCAACGGTACTACCAGGGGTCGTTGGGAGGGCGCTGCTTGCCTGTGGCGCCGGTACCAGGCGGATGCGTTCACTTTGTCCATCACAGTTCAAGTCAGTTTCAGCCAAGGTGATGCGTTGGTCTGTAAGTGGAACCGTGAGGGTTTCGCCGGTGAAGATGTAATCGCAGTTGTTGGTCAATCTATTCAAACGCATGATCTCCCCCACAGTGGTGCCGAAGCGCCCGGCGATATCCGAGCAGGTATCCCCCTGGCGGACGGTATATGTCAGCTGGATGGGCGTTTGGACAGCAGCCTGGTTGAGCTTCATGACACTCCCAGCTATATCGACCAGATCGGCTTCGCTGAAGTATGAATATTCTTGGGCGGCCTTTTCCGGTGCCCTGACCAGGATGGTGAGCAAGGCATTGCCATCCTGCCAGCGTAGCCACTGGTAAGGAGCCTGGGAATCCCACATCGGGGACAAAACCGGTGACATTCTTTGGGATGGAGAAGCATCCGCTGGAGGGGCTGCCCAGTGTCCATGGACATATTCAGCGTTCCTGCCATCGATCTGAACCCGTTGGATGGTGGCACTGGCTCCCAGGATGAATTCAGGGGAAGAGCTGCTGGGTTCATGCTGGAAGACATAGATGTCTGCCCCCGGTCCCGAATCTTTCTGTTCCCGGTATTGGTAATGAAGTATGGCAGAAGAACCGTTCCCGGAGAGATTGACACCTGCAAAGGTCACACCAGGGGGCATATATGTCGGGGCGCGTAGATCGAAGTTGCTTAATGAGTCTGCCTGGTAGAGACTGAGAGGGAAACTATCATCAGTTTCTATGCCCAGATCAACGGGGGAAAGAAGACTCGGGTGATAATGATCGTCCGGGGCGTGTTTGAAAAAGCGAGCATTGCTGGTGATTTCTAGCCTGCGAAAGATGCGCATGTCTCCGGCGCTGGTGCTGACCGCCAAGGTTTCGCCATCAAAAATCATCAAACCGTTAGGCCTTAGGTCATAACGATTCCATAACGGATTCACCGCGGGAGAACCATCAATGAGATTCCAGAGTAAAAGGTTCCCGCCGGAAGCGAGGGCGGCCAGGATTTCACTATCCTTCGAAAATGATATTTTTGTGACCTGACGGGGCAATTGCAAGGTTTGGGTGTAAGTGGCTTCAATAGCGCCGCTATCGCTTAGCTTGAGGGCCCAGAGGTGCAGCGAGCCATCCGCAGAACCGGCAGCCAGAATGGTCCCGTCAGGAGAGAAAGCCACACTACTTACGCTCTTATCGAGGTTGTCGAGGCGGAGGGTCACCTCCCCGGTAGGGATGCGCACCAACCAGACCGTATGATCATCTGTCGCGGCTGCCAACCATTCGCCGGAAGGTGATAGCGCCAGGTCCTTCAAGAAGCTTGCGGGGTATTGCAGCTGGATCACGTTTACGAAAAACTGACCGCGCAATTGCCAGAAGGAGATAGTCTGGCGGGTGGCTATGCTCAGGATATTGGTTTGCGCCGAAAATTCCGCCTCGATGATTCCCCCCGAGTTGTTTTTGATGGTGTATAAATCAACCTTGTCAGAGAGCCGCCAGATTTCCAAAGTTCCGTTTGCCCGGCCAGCGGCCAGAAACTTGCCATCAGGGAAGAAGTCCAAGCTGCTGATGCTGGTGGCGGGTTCTTTTGATTGGAGGGTCTCCAGACTTCCATCGTCAACCTTCAATAACCGGATGGTCCCATCGTAATAGCCAGTAGCTACCAGATCCCCATCAGGTGATAAGGCCAGGCTGCTTATCCCGCTGCCGAAACTTCGAATGCTGTCCTCGGACATCCAGGAAGATGGCGGCGCTGGCAGAATACCCTTAGTGAGCGGGCTGGTCCAATCGTTCTGCTGGTCGTAAAGCCAGACCTCAGCACACACCCGCCGAATTGAGTTTGGATCACAGGTGGGGTTCAATTCCGTGTAAGCCAGCCAGCGACCATCCGCCGAGATGTTCGCGAACAGGTAAGCGCTTTCTTCCGAGTTGGAAAGCCGAGTCACCCGTTTGGTCTGACCGGTTTGACGGTCATGCAGATAAATGCCTTCGCAGTTCCTTTGCAAGGATCCTGAGAAACAAATGCCCGCGGGTATGGGAGCCAGGTTTTCAGCCTCAGAAAGGAAGGATATATATTGACCATCCCGTGAAATGCTGATGGTCTCGCCCCACGATCCGGTTAAACTATGGAACGAACCGCTTTCACCATTACCCTGTTCTCCGTTACTCGAGAGACTTACCCGTTCGAGCGTGCCGGTCGCCAGGTCTCGCACAAACACATCTGAAAAACCGTTGGTATCGTCTGGTACCAGGTTGGTGGAAGTGGAGGCGAAAGTCACAAAACGACCATCGCTTGCAATGGTGGCATAATACGAGTCGCCGTTTCCAGGTTCTCCCGAGGAGGATGCGTTGAGAGGCTGGAATTCTCCGCGTTGCAGATCATAGAGGAATGCTTCCGCTTGATGCTGGAGGTCTAATTGGTCTGCGATTATGTCGGTATTAAACACCGTGAGGGAGATCCAGCGCCCATCCGCTGAAATGCTTGTCTGTAAATTATTGAAATTCTCATACTCTTGCTTGCCGATCGGGATGCGAGTGCTGCTATCAGTTTGCTGGTCGTAAATAAATAAATCCAGACAATCGCCAGTCAAATTGGAGAGGCAGCTAGTGCTCTTACCGGGGTCGAGACGCTTATCTGAGGACCAATATACCACCCAGCGCCCATCCGCCGAAATCCCTGAAAGGTAGTAGAACAAGCCGGTGCCCCCCTTTTCTGGCGGCAGGCTGATGGCGCGGAGCGAGTCGTTCTCCCGATCATAAAGGTTTAATCCCAGGTTGTCTCCGACCGGCGCGTTGTAGACTACGTAGCGACCATCCCCAGAGATAAGCGATTGCAATAATATCCCAGCAGGGGTAGCGCGAGAGGCGGGTATGGGCAGCGTTTGTAAAGAATGGCTTTTCCGGTCATACAAATAGATTTCAGGGGTAAATCGACTTTGGTCGCTTCTCAGGGAGAATTCCAGGGAAGTAAAGGTGATCCAGCGTCCATCGGTTGAGAGGCTGGGCATCAGGTGGGCAGTCATTTCTGCTTCAGCAGGGCTTTCTAAGACCGGGGTGGGTGAGATCGGGCCGGGCTTTATTTGGGATAAAGGGGGCAGGCGTGTAGGGGTTTGGGTAGGGGGAAAGACTTTTTCGTATTCGATATCGCTCAGACGGGTCACACCCCAGATCAAGCCAACCGCTACTACCATTCCAGCGGCAATCCAGCTTCCCCTGAATACCATATTCAATATGGATTTGTTTCGCCGGGGGCTTTTGAATCCTACCTGGGCACTTTGCCTCAGAACCGCCAACCCAGGGGCATCCAATGTGGGCATGGGCCAGCGCCTGCTCAAGGATTTGCCAAGGGCGCGATCCAAGTCCTGCAATTTCTCAGCGTAAGCTTGGCAATCCTGGCAGCCAGATAGGTGGCTCTCGAGCTGCTCGCGCTTATATGCATCCTCTTTGAGCAAACCGTCCAACGATTCGCCGATCAATTTATAGAAGCGGGTGTGGGGTTTCGATATTTTGCGGTCCTGCGCAGGTGGCTGGCAGAGTTCCCTGAAGCGGGTTAACTGCCTGGCTAGCCTGATCTGAGCTCTTCCAAGCAGGTCGGCAATCTTGACCAGGTCCATCCCGAGCACGTAATGCAGAACCACCACCAGGCGTGCTTTGGCGGGCAGTTTCTCGGCAATTTGCAAAATGAATGATACGTCTTCCCCCAGCGGTTGGGGTCTGGTTGCTGCACCCCAGGGCTGCTCTGG
>Ga0315538_1002219_pt1 | contig 10999 bp, 10 predicted proteins | sample SalMarSW160230MG_2_FD_203834 | JGI IMG/M metagenome (GOLD analysis project Ga0315538, IMG submission 203834) | Salt marsh sediment microbial communities from the Plum Island Ecosystem LTER, Massachusetts, United States - Salt Marsh Sediment SW1601-230 ...
CAATCCTGTCTGGCAATGACCTCTTTAGTCCTGTAGCTACCGCTGCCCCTCTCCCATGTGGCGCTTCTCCCATGTCAATATCAAAATAATCATAGGCAAGCACCGCACAACCTGCTGGAGGAACACCGATTACCTTTCCTCGTATATTTAATTCATCAATAATTTCAGCAATAAGCCTATGAATGATGCTATGCCCACAACCAGGGCAGTAATGAAAGACTGCATCTTTCATACTCTTAGGTCTGCTAAAAACTTTTTTCATCTTTTATTCTCTCTCAAGCCCTTCCTTGAAATATATGTTGTTTATAACCTTGGCAATCTCATCAGGCATAGAGATTATTCCTCCAGGTCTGCCATAAAAATGGATCCTCCCCCTGCCTTCTAACGATAACTTAACATCCTCTAACATCTGGCCGGTGCTCATCTCAAAGACGAGGAAATCACTTATAGTCCTGCTCATCTGCAATAATATCCTTTTTGGAAATGGCCAGAGCGTTTTAGGCCGTAAAAGACCTACCTTGAGTCCCATCTCTCTTACCCTTTTGATTGCACCTTTTGCTATCCTGCTGGCTGTTCCATAAGAAATAACCGCCAAGTGGGCATCATCTGTGAGAAATCGTTCCATTTCAGGGACCTCTATGTCTATCATTTGGTATTTTCTAAATAGCTTCCAATTATGTTCCTCCATAGCCGATGTATCAAGTATAAGGGATTTGATAATTCTGCTCGGTCTTCCTTTCGCGCCATCAAGAATCCACGGTTTTGGAGGGAGAGACTTGGGGTCAATCGGATCTGGAAATTCAACAGGCTCCATCATTTGACCCATCATCCCATCTCCTAATATTATAACAGGAATCCTGTATCTGTCAGCATATTCAAAGGCCATTCTTGTGATATCAGCCAGTTCCTGACCGGATCCGGGAGCCAACACAATGGTTCGATAATCCCCATGACCACCACCTCTTGTAGCCTGCAAGTAATCTCCCTGGGCAGGGGCAATATTCCCCAATCCCGGCCCGCCCCTCATGGTATTAATGATAACCGCGGGAAGCTCCTGACCAGCTAAATATGAAATTCCTTCTTGTTTCAGGCTTATCCCAGGGCTGGATGAAGAGGTCATAACCCTCTTACCCGTCATTGAAACACCTATAACCATATTAATGGCAGCCAATTCACTCTCTGACTGAATAAAGACACCGTCGGGAAGAGAGGCCAAAGCATTTGCCATATATTCGGTGAGCTCATTTTGTGGAGTTATAGGATAACCAAAATAAAAGCGGCAGCCAGCCCTGACTGCTGCCTCTGCAATAACATGACTACCTCGCAATAGCATTTTTTCACTCACGATATACCTCAATAGCTATATCAGGACATACTATGGCACATAGTGCACAACCTTTGCACACATGGCTTTCAACCTCTATCCCTTCCTCACTATATTGAGCAGGATAGTAACCTTTCTGATTCAAACTATCAGAAATTGAAATCAATTCGAAAGGACACACTGATTTACACAGATAGCAGCCTTTACACAATTCCGTTTCTATCTTTATAAAACCTCTCTTTAATTTAGTAGGCATAATGGAATATTATCTTAATTCTTTGGAACATGAAGGATAAATTTTTTATTTTTTTAAAAAATGAGCTACCTCGAATCTCCGCTCAGGCGGGAACTCCGCTACGCTCTGACGAGTTGCAGGTAGGAGATTACCCCTTGTCCGCCTTTGGCGGATTAAAGCGTTAATACATAATAGTTTATTTTTGGGCTGTCAATCAATTTCCATTAATTTTCAAAACAATTTTAAAGTATAGGGTATGGGTATTCGCACCCAATCCTTCCAAGATGGAAGAAATCAACAGGTTATTTTTTATTATGACGTGGTACTATAGTAATGTAAACCGTTTAAAAGAAAAAATGCCCTGTTAAAACATTGACTTGACCTGCATGTACCTTTATCTTATTATATTAGTACCGAAAAAAGTAGGCCACTTCAATTTAGCAAAGAAAAAATGAAGTAATGATACATGTACTTAAAGGACCCTTTGAGAAGGCATCAAGGCCTCTCGTAGACCTGTTGATCAGGCATCACTGCACAGCTTTTCACCTGACCATGATTGCCTTTTTTGGGACACTTGTGGCATCTATTTTAATATATTATCAAAACTGGATAATCGGTTCTTCACTCTTTATGTTTTTCTCACTTTTCGATGCCCTCGATGGATCATTGGCCAGAAGGAACAATAGCGCTAAACCTATCGGTGCCTTCTTTGACTCGGTGATGGATAGGTTTTCTGATAGTGCAATACTGTTTGCTATCATCTTTTATGCCTTCAATACTGGGAAAAGGAACGTCTTTCTCCTTGCCCTCTTAGCCCTTATAGCATCTTTGATTACAAGCTATATTAAGGCAAAAGCAGAAAACTTTCTGGAATTCGGCTCAATAGGACTTTTACAAAGACCAGAAAGAGTTCTCATTATATTTCTGATGTTATTATTCCCCAAATACCTTCTTTTAGGTTTGTGGGTGCTTGTTATCGGTGGTTATATTACTATCTGCCAAAGGCTTTACTCTGCCTACCAAAAATTTAATCAGCAGTCTTTTTCTTAAATCTTTAACTCTAGCTTCCAATACGATCTGATTAATTTTTTAATCCATTATCGTTATTACTCAGGTTATCCGGTTCAGGGTTTCCCGATGAAATCTGGATTAGTCGTTTTGTGCTTTTCTTCAGATCCCTTAAGATAGCTGATGAATCCATGAACGGCAGCACGGATTCGCCTGACCTGTTAGTAGACATCTTGGAACTCGTTTGGAAATATATACTCTAATCAGGTTATCAAGGTTCATTGCCGGTTGATCTCTGACTTTGAACCTTTGAACCGTGAACCCCTGAACCTGATTAGTTACCCACTATCTTACCAGTCCTTTGACATTTCTCGCCTATCGTGTGAAGACAGCTGCAGCAAAACTGACTGCTGATCTGGTAGGATCTTCCTTGAATACTTCATACCCTAATAGGTGTCCATGGCTCGGAGGGAGTATTTCCAAAAGACAGGCAAGAGCAGAAAAACCGCAGACATTATATCTATCTTTTATTCTTTCCGATTCCAACCAGAAACCATCGGCATCCCTCGTGCAAAGATAGTGCAAAAGTTGTTTATCATGCCTCTCAGACTCATTAATAATTAAGGAAGCAGGCATATCATGACCAAATTTTGGTCCAACATGGGAGAGATCAACTCCCGCAATTACAATCGTAGCATCATCTTGCATGAAATCAGCTAAAGTAGTGAGAAAATCATGCCCTATAGATTTATATCTCTCCCTGCTATATTCAGGTAAATATCCTATGAGAGAACCGCACAAAATAGGGATGATGGAAAAAGAAACATCTCTAAGGATGTGTTGCAGAAAAATGAGTTGAAACTCTATTGAATGCTCATCTCTATGGGCAAAATCGTCTTCTGAAAGTATATCTTTCCCCGCACTCATTAATTCTCCTACAGTCTTTTTATCGGTTTCTACCGTACCTAATGGTGTTTCAAATGTTTTTGTAGTCAATGACAACATTTCTTTTGTCATAGAATGCCCAACACCCAAGATAATCACTCTTTCTGGTCTAACACCCTTTATTGCCTGATATGCAACTGAATAAATCCTCTTACCCGCCTCTAAATCTATATGCGGAGCTACTAACGCAGTAATTTTACCATGGGAAAGTAATGTGTTGTCCTGGCTTGAAAGAATGGCTTCTAATCTCTGTTGTAATTCTTCTTTCTGTTTTGGATATGATTGCCCTGCATGTGAGCAATATCTTATCTTTTGGGCTGAAAAATCGGAAATTATCACCTGCCTCGCCTCTCTATACCTGGGGCTGTCCAAAAGATACGAAGAATCAAGTTTTTCTACTAGACTCTGAACTTCCTCAATCGATACCAAACTACCTCCTTGCTGACGAATCAGATCTAATTGAATATCCCTCATCGATCTTTTTCCATTGAGTGTTATCATGAGTTTATACAATTCAGGACTAATAAACTTTCCTTTCTCAACCAGACCGAGTTTGTCCTGGATCATTACGATCATTCTTCCATTAGATTGAACTGGAAAAAAATCAAGATCCTCTCTTATTTTTAGCCTTTCGAGAGCCATTCTAAGCACCTAACCCGGATAAACCGGAAATGAACAAATGTCAAAGCTCAAATGTCAATCCCGATAAAATCGGGACCAAATGCATCAATGACAAAACATATCCCTCCCACCTGCCTGCTGTAGCCACGGTCGACGGCGGAACTCACAGCAGTGCGAACTTTTATCCAATTTAGTCATTTGGTATTGGTCATTGACCTGCCCGGCGTCTGGCAGGCGGGTTTGACATTTGGATTTTGGAATTTGGCATTAAATACGACCACAACGGAGATTTTCTGTCCCTTTTGAACACAAATTTGTTTATAAGGTACTAAGGTTATTATCCATTAATTCCCCAATGGGTTCAAAGCCTTCACACCTTCAGACCGGTATTATCTCTAAATGAGGCATATACTCAATAATCATTGAGATTTTATAAAAATCCTTGACCAACTATCTTGTGTACCCTATTATCCTTTTGGTTTTATTTGAAAGTATACTATATAATTTTTACCATATCATGGATACTATATGAACTATAAAAAACTAAAGAGGAGGCTGAAAAAATCTTGGTATTCTTATGACTTCGATAAAGTAAAAACCCAATATGATACTCTTTATAATATAAGGCTTAAGGAAAAAAAGGATATCGTTGGTATGCAAAAGGCAGGCAGGGTCGCAGTTGACCTTCTCAACCATGTTGAGGAACATATAAGGCCTGGAATTACAACCAATTATATCAATTCTCTTGTAGAAGAATTTACCAAAAAAAATCATGCCATATCCGCTCCTCTGAATTACAACGGCTTTCCTAAAAGTGTTTGCACTTCCATCAATGATGTGATCTGTCACGGAATACCCGATGATACTGTCTTGAATGATGGCGATATTGTAAATGTTGATGTTACTCCTATATTGGAGGGATACTATGCTGATACGAGTAAAACATTCTTTGTGGGATCTCCTGGCAAAGATGCCGAAAAGATAGTTTCTGTGGCCAGGGAATGTCTTCAACGTGGAATTCTTCAGGTTAAACCAAAAAACAGAATTGGCGATATTGGGTATGCTATTCAGAAATATGCAGAAGGCCAAGGATGTTCAGTTGTGAGGGAGTACGTGGGTCATGGTGTTGGATTTGAGTTTCATGAACCACCACAAATTCCCCACTTTGGCAAAAAAGGCCAGGGCATTCCATTTGTTCCTGGTATGGTATTTACTATAGAGCCCATGATAAATCTTGGGAAATATAATCTCCATGTTCTTTCCGATAACTGGACAGTTGTTACAGATGATGGGAGTCTCTCTGCGCAATTTGAACAAACAATTCTGGTAACAAATAATGGCTTTGAGATTTTGACACCATTTGACTAAACCTTGATGCTTATTAAATAATGTTTAGTGCTACCCTATGTAAAAGGTATACAGATTCAGAAACATTATCATTTCTATCGTCAATAATGGAGGAACATATGTCTGATTTTAATAGTAGGATTATTAGGGCTGCCAAATTAGATGTAAGGCTCTACGAAGAGGTGGAAGCAGATACCACAGCGCTCAAACAGGCTATGGGAGTTGTTGTACTTTCAAGTATTGCTGCCGGAATTGGCACTATCAGCAAAGGCGGTATAAGTGGAATAATAATTGGCACTATTCTGGCGCTTGCCGGATGGTATATATGGGCCTATATCACCTATTTTATCGGCACAAAGCTCCTTCCTGAAGCACAAACAAAGGCCGATCATGGCGAGCTATTAAGGACTATTGGGTTTTCCAGCTCACCAGGTCTGATCAGGATACTTTGTGTCATTCCTGGCCTATTTGGAATTGTCACAATAATCGCCTCTATCTGGATGCTGATTGCAATGGTAATAGCAGTTAGGCAGGCCCTTGATTACAAGAGCACCATCAGGGCTGTGGCTGTGTGTATAATTGGCTGGATTATTCAATCATTATTCCTTGTTCTGCTGTTTTCTATAATTGGAAATATTCTTAAATAAGTTTTTGATTATATTCTAATGGTCCTTTGTGTTTTGCCATCGATCATCGGTTACCTTAAGCTCAACCTTTTTATGCCTCGCCTCTTCATCTGCGATCTTCTTCTCCTGAGGAGTAAGGTTTAAATAACACTCAGCACAGAGGCCGGTCTTATTGACACACATTCTCATATTATTGCAGAGGACGCATGTTCTTTGTTGTATAGCCATGGCTATCCTTTTGGTGTCTTTCAGGATAGCAAAAACGCTGCCCTCCCCACTTCTGGCCTTCCGAACTTCTGCCAACTGCACTATTTTATGATTATTGCCCAGATCGTTTTTCATGTGCCTCTTTGCGTTGTGAACTATACATCTTTTTTCATTTTACTATTTTCCACTGGAAATCAAAAGAAATATTTAAGAAAAAAGAGAGAGCTGCTTATTCCGTACCTTCTTTTTCCCTTTTTCCACCCTACCCCTCTTAATTAACTCTTCCTTAATATTGTTTAAAAATGGGCTAATAGGCAAATGTAACGGGTTACCAAAAAGATTTCTTTTTTTTGCATGCGATAAAAAAAGTGACCGTTTAGCCCTTGTCATACCCACGTACAAGAGTCTTCTTTCCTCTTCAATGTCAGAGGCATTATTTGAAAAGAGTGTATACGGCAGAATACCATCCTCGCAGCCTATGATAAAAACATGAGAAAATTCCAAACCCTTTGCTGCATGGATCGTCATGAGGGCAACCTGCTCTGTTGATGGATTGTAGGTATCAGAAGGGCTTCCTAACTGTAGCAATGAGAGAAATGAAGAGATGTCTGAACCATATTCCTTTGACAGGGACAGGAGTCTTTCAATAGCATCCTGGTGAGATACCATGATGTCAGGGAAAAAGAGTGTAATTATTTCGCTAAAATATTCCTCTATTGAGTGTATGTTTGCATTCCGTTTTATTTTCAAAAGGGAGGATTCAGATAGTCCTCTTATCTGTTTTTCCTTTAGCCTTTGATTCAATATACTATGAGAGGGCATCATAATAAGACGGAAGATATCTATAACAGTTCTTACTGGCTCTTGTTTGAAAAATGGTTCTTCCCCTACAAGCTGGAAGGGAATACCATGATCATTCATTGCCTTAATAATATCTGGAGCCATCCTTGAAAGCCTGAACAAAACACCAAAATCAGAGAAAGAGGTTGCCTCGCTTTCCTCACTGCCATCGGTAATCTGGCTATCAAAAGAGAAAAATCTCACACCTCCCATCAGCTTTTCTATAGTTCTTGCCACAAACTCTGCTTCGCTTTTTTCAGTAGAGCACTCACGAATGTCGATTGATACACCCGTTTCTATACCCTCTAATAGATTGCCTCTTTCCCGAGGCCTTACAACCTGGTTAGATGCCTCAAGGATTGTCTTTGAACATCGGTAGGATGTCGTAAGCCCATAGATTGCCGCACGAGGATAGTCATCCTTAAATTGCTTAATGAAGGTATTATCAGCCCCTCTAAAGCCATAGATAGCCTGATCAGGGTCACCAATAGCAAAAATATTAGAATTCTCCCCGGGCGCAAGAAGCCTGATCAGACTATACTGGGCAAAATTTATATCCTGATATTCATCGATACATACCCACGGGTATCTTTCTTGTACTGCCTTCATTGTCTCACCGCTGTCTTTAAGGAGTCTTACCGGACAGACCACAAGATCATCAATATCAAAGGCATTTTCTTTCTTTAACCTGTCTTCATAGGCAGCATAAAGAGGTGCGAGCTCTCCATCCTCAAGCTCTGAAGGTGTATGCATCCTATTTTTTGCCAGGCTTATCCGTTCTGCAATCCCATGAATATCCCTGCGTTTTACGCCCAGAGATGAGGTAAAAATATAGGCCTTTTCCTCATCGCCAAAAATAGCAAATCCCGGGGACCTTCCAAAGTAATGCGCATGCTCTTTTAACAAGGACAAACCAAAAGAGTGAAATGTGCTGACTGTAATCTTGTTTAGTATGCTCTTATCATCCAAGCCACTTCTGATTCGCTTTTTCACCTCCTCTGCTGCCTTATTGGTAAAGGTAATAGCCAGTATATTTTTAGGATCTACTCCCCAGGATGTTATAAGGCGCATGATCCTCATTGTTAAGGTTAATGTCTTTCCGGTACCTGGACCCGCCAGAATCAGGCACGGCCCCTTGTAATGATTTACTGCCTCTTTTTGTATGGAATTCATTGTGATCTCATACGTAGTCTCATGCAACCGCATTTCACTTTCTTTTATACCAACTTCCGGTCTTTTTTCATCGACTCGTATATGCAAATCTTCTACCTTGATACTCGTTTTATCTGGCTTTTCATATGACTGGTCAAACAAAGATATCTGGGATGAGAGAGACCGGATTTCTCCAGGGAAAAAAACCTTTATCCGGCCAAATTTGCCATCATATCCTTCCTCAATAAACACCTCTCTGTTCCTGAGCCTCCTGATACCTTCTGCTAATACTTCATTCCCAATTTCTTTAATCTGCTCAAAAGGAAGATCAAGAAGGAGCGAGAATTCTGATCCCCCCTTGCCTAAAAGTTCTTCATATTCTTTATTCACCGCCTTGCTGTTTGCGCCAACACCTTTGATCTCTGCAATAAGATTTTTCAATGGAGTAAGGGAGTAAAATGGTTTTTTATCATGCCTTAACGACGGATCTACCCGGTCAGCAAGCTGCATAATCCTGTTCAATACCCCTACGGTTACCTTCTTGCCACATACAGGGCAAATTCCTTTGTGTTTTATTGTCTCCTGCGGTGTCCAGCAAATGCCACACTTTCTGTGTCCATCTAAATGATATTTCCCTTCCTGTGGAAAGAACTCTACGGTTCCTAAGAACCTATTAGTTCTATCTCCTTTCATTGCGGAAATGATAGCAGGATAGGAAAGCTCTGCGTCAAAGAAATTCGCTTCCCTACCTAACTTCTCCGGTGAGTGGGCGTCTGAGTTCGAAACCAGTGTATATCTATCTAAAAATGAACAGAGCCAATTCATAGATGGATCGGATGAAAGTCCGGTCTCAACTGCAAAAATGTTTTCTGTAAGGTCACCAAAACATTCTTCCATAGTATCATAGCCACTTTTTGCACCAAGCACAGAAAACCATGGGGTCCATATATGGGCAGGAATAAAAACTGTGCCATCTCCGGCATCTAAGGCTATCTCTAACAAATCCTTTGATGGTAACCCAAGTATGGGCCTTCCATCAGAGCTGATATTCCCCACTGCTTCCAGCTTCCTTTGTATCTTCTTTACCGCATCAAATGATGAGGATAAGATAAGATTATGAACCTTTCTGACCCTGCCATTTTTTTTATAGATACTGCTTATCTCCCCTGAAAGAATAAACCTGACTGTATGTGCAGATGAAGGGAGAAGATAGTCTTTCTTTATGCGATATTCATCTTTGAGTTTATATAGTCCATCCTCTGCTGGTATCAACCGCTCCTTCATATCCTTATACCAGCCCGGATGAACTATATCGCCCGTTCCAATAACCTGAATTCCCTTGCGGTGTGCCCAGAGATCCAAATTCTCCGGGGTAAGACTACTGCTGGTAGCAATGGAATAATGGGAATGAATGTGGAGGTCGGCTATAAAACGCATGGTAAGTGGCTAAAGCTTGTTGTCCGTTGTCTGAATTAAAATTCCTTAATCCCTTAATTCATCATTCATGATTGTTTCTGTTTTCGGTAGGCGTAAATAATCTCTGCACAAAAAAGAAATATAGCTGATGCATAAAAGATCCACAGGAGCATTAGAATTATTGTGTTTAATGACCCATACACAAGCCCAAAATTGGGATTATGTATAATCATCCAACCAAATATATGTTTGGCAATCTCCAACATAATGGCACAGATAAAACCTCCGATCATGGCTTCACGAAACAAAATCCTCCCTGGAGTCACTATAGCATAAAGTCCACTTAAGAAAAAGAAGGCCAATAGCAGGGGAAAGATATATTTGAGCCCTATACTATTCAAAAAAATCGGCACCAGGGTGATACCAAAATAGTTATTCAGCAAGATAAAGGCATCTATGGCTAAATTAAAAATCTGAAGGAAAATAAAAATAAGACCGACTACCGGCACAAAAAGAAAAGACATGATCTTAGAAATCAAAAAAGGTCTTAGATATTCACCTTTAAATACCCTTGTCAGGGAAAATTCAATCGAATCAAAAATAAGGGTACTTGACCATAACATAAAAACAACAGCAAACCAGGCAAAAATCCCGCTACCCAGGTTTATCCGGCTAACCTCATGTAAGACCTGCTCGCTGATAAAGGGTATGAGTTGATTGATATATACGCTTACCTTTGGTAATATCTCACCCTTAGATCCAACAAAAACACCAACTATGGATATAAGAAGATAGATAAAAGGAATAATAGAAAGAATCGCATAAAAGGAGATAGCAGCCGAAAGATTAAGACACCCATCTTCCTTGAAAGCTAAAAAAGATTTTTTAAGGATTCTAATTATACCCATCTATCTGACTTTAAGATGCGAGAGGAGATGTACCGTCTCCTTATCTGTATATATAAATATTTCGTGCCCAATAACCTCATCTACTACGGGGCCCTTTCTTACCATAGGAACTACATCTATCCTCGTTATATTTCGCCACTCACCGGTAACATTAATCCTGGTGACTATCCCATACCTATCAATAGTATAATTAATCCCAGATTGGTTAAGGACTTTTGCCACAAACCTATTTTTTCTTTTGCTAACGGTATCTGCTCTTTCTTTCATGGCCCTGATCTGACCCTTGGACTTTGCCTGAGACACAGGGACAGAACAGAAGATAAATAGTGAGAAAATAATGAAGGAAATATAGGGCACTAATTTAACTTTC
>Ga0315538_1002221_pt1 | contig 10992 bp, 7 predicted proteins | sample SalMarSW160230MG_2_FD_203834 | JGI IMG/M metagenome (GOLD analysis project Ga0315538, IMG submission 203834) | Salt marsh sediment microbial communities from the Plum Island Ecosystem LTER, Massachusetts, United States - Salt Marsh Sediment SW1601-230 ...
TAACCTGGACAACATACTGAGATTTGTTGGCATTGCTGTCGCCCTGGCTGTGCTCATCTTCGTGGGAAATATGGTCTTCCTCTCCTTAAGAAAAAGCTAACGTGTTTCTCTAAACACTTATACCTTGTTTTGCCGGTATTTTTAACAGGAGCATCCGCTTGAAGCCCGAGGACATCGCGCCTGTCTAAACTTCTTGACGAAAAGTGCAATTTGAAATACTGGCCTAGGAGTAACAGTTTTGAGGTGGTTGGCATCTAGTAACGTGGGCGGTACTGTACAGTAGACAGAACCAGGACGTTTGAAATGGCGTTCAGCATATAACTATGCGGCAGATTTGCTCAATCATTAGAGATGTTATAAGTAGAGTTGATGATTCTTTCAACTCGACTCTTAACCTAAACGACATGGATTTTATTAGCTCTTATTCCTCAGCGAACGTAGCTTTTCAGGAATACATTGAACGAAGGACAGAGCAGTTCTATATAACTCATATATCTCATCAGTTGTTTTTTCTAGCGAGAATGTTCCGAAATCCTGATGTACCAAACGATTCCGTTCCCGACCGAGCTCGATAAAAGCTTTGATTGACTCTCTCAGCTTCCCATCATTTTCTACCTCTTCTGTCATTAGAGTCTTGAATGACTCGCCGAAAAGACCAAAAAAGGCATTTGCATTTGGGGATTCCCAATTAAAAAAAGTATGGTATTGCCGACTGATTGCTTTATTCTTTATGAACTCGACTAGGCGTTCGTTATCCGAAGATGTTTCTTTAGCAAAGGTGATGATATCATCGCAAATTCGGCGCTCAAAGTAGCTCGCCGCAGCAAGTAGAAGAGCCTTTCGGAAATTTGCATCAGCTGAAACTTGAAAGGAGATCTCGTCTTCCTCTTTCAGGTAAGAGACCAAGCGTATGAAATCTGTGTAGAGCTGGTCTACGATGGTGCTCTCTTCATCATGGTTCATCGCAAAACCTAGTGCCCGCCGAGAATTTCACGAGCCCTTTCTAGGCGCTTCTTAACATTAGCTGTGCTTGTTGTGCCTTCTAACGACGCCTTGGAAAAGTCTTGGTCCGCTTCGAGCTGGCGCAGCCTGTCTGCCGAGATTGAGTTGACAGTTGCCTGACGTGCAAGAAAGGGTACCTCGCAAGACACGGTGAAAGTAGCTTCATACAAGGCTATGTTAAATCTCCGGTTTTTCTTGTTGAGAAAAGCGTCTTCAGGAAGACCGTCGCAAGCCTTTAGAAACGAATTGAACAGATCTTTAAGATAACGGTTTTGGTCATCAGTGTGGGATTCACACTTTCTCGAAAACTGATTAAGAAATTTAGTAAGTGACGGTCTGTAATTCTCGCCATCTATGAGCATTGCAAATCCTCGGAGCAGAATCTCAATATCCTTGCTATGTAGGTCTGGGACAGGCATAGACAAAATGCGTCTCCAGTGTTCCAGTGTATTTATTTCGGAGAGCATGTCGTAGAATGGTGAGTGATGTAGACTGGTTCTGATTTCTTGGGGACGCAGGTTAATACCTCCCGTATTCAAGCGGTTAAAAATCTCGTAGATTGCAGAGTCATCGTCCTTGGTGACGTTCTGCTTGATAACCACATTGCGAATCGGCCGTAGCTCGAATTGAGTTTTATAGTCGCCGAGAGTTGCGTAGTTCAAGCCTTTGAACTTGTTGGGATGGTCCGGTAGTCTCTCAGGCAGATTGAGCTTAAAGCCAGAGAAATAGGCATCATCATACAGTATCTCATCTGGAATGCTCCCATACCTAGAAAAGATGCTTCGTAAGTCGACACGCTTTTCCTTGAATGGAAATCTCTGCTTCATGAAATAATATATTGACATCAGACGTTGATGCCCATCAATCACTAGAAATGAATTACGAGATTCCTCGTAAAGGAAAATTGGGGGTACCGGCAATCCTAATATCAGCGATTCGATTAGTTTTGACGCTCGAACGATATCCCAAACGTAGTTTCTCTGAAATCCTGGGATTTTTACAGCACCTGATTCGATAAAGTTGTAAATTGTTATGACGTTAAAATCATTTGGGGTGGCCGTAAGGTCATATTCATCAATCTGCAAATCATCCGTCTCTTCAGCATAGTCATCGAACCAGCGCTCCTCTTGCTCAACTTCGGTGTTATTATCCGATGTGGTCATCTCTGGCCTCCTTGTTAATTCTGACCTGGGAATCCCAATTTTCCCGTCAAGTTAGTTTTTGTGCGATTCCATCCTATTTCGCCAAATCCCTCAGTGAATTCTGTATGTCTTTCAGCTCCTCTTGGGTAAGACCCCAGAGGGTTGCTGCCACTTTGTCAATAGTCTGTTCGATCTCTTTGACCTTGCTGTGGGCACCATTCGGAATTCCAAGGACACCATACCAATCAGGCCTCCTACAAATCAGGTATTATGTCCCCAGAATACCACCATCCAGAAGTCCAGTTTCTACTTTTTTGGCTTCGCCTCGCTTTCAGCTATTATACCTTGTTTTGCCGGTATTTTTAACAAGGAGCATCTGCTTGAAGCCCGAGGACATCGCGCCTGTCTAAACTTCTTGCCGAGAAGTTCAACTGCTCTTGAGCTTATATGTACACTTGTAAAAAAGGGCAAAAGAAGCTAAAGTTCAATACAGAATCGGTCATACAGGAGGGAGATATGAATAAATGGCTTGTTGTACATGATTTGGAATCCTTCAGCGAAAACTCAAGGATGATTGGTTTTGTTGGAAAGAGGAATTTGGATGGTTCTCCTACACTAGACAGCCGCGGAAATCCCTTACCTTCTGATCCAAAGGCGCTTGAGCTTAAACCTGGCGATGTGGTGGTCTATTATTGTCGCGGTGACTCAGTTATCAAGGGGTTATACGAAGTTGTACAGGCTTGTTACGGGAAGGAAACCAAGTGGCCAGAATCCCCATTTCAATTTGAAATCAAACCAGTTAAAGAACTCGATGAACCTTATGACTTCAAACCGCTGGTTGGATCCCTCGATTTGTTTAAGGATGTTCCTGATCCACGGCGATGGGGGTTAAAATTACGTGGTATATATAACGCTATCAAGCCGCTTACTGAAAAGGATTACAATACGATCAAGGATGCGTTGACTGCTGCAGAGCAGATAAGCACAGCGGAAGAGGATAGGAGTGGACTGGCAGGGTATAGGAAGCATTTACGTATACAGCACCAAATTGCGGAGGTGGGCATAAAAAGAGGATTGAGTGTCTATGTGGCGATAAATGATAAGGGGAAGCTGAAGGAAAATCTGAAAGAAATTCTAGATGACATACCTAAATTCCATACTGATAAAATTCTAGACATCGCAAAGAGAATAGACGTGCTTTTCTTCGACAAGAAACGTAGCATACTAACTCACGCATTTGAAGTTGAAAATACTCCTGTCATTTATTCGGCATTGCTACGTCTTAATGATATAGCAGAAAGTTACCCCGTCGGCGCAGTCCAATTCATCATAGTTTCTGATGAATCAAACAATGAAAGATTTGAGAATGAACTAGAAAGGCCTTCTTTTTCTCTATTACGAGAAAACAATTGTAGATTCGTTACTTATAAACAAGTCGAGGAAGAGTGGAAGCAACTTCAAAATAGGAAGCCACCGCCATTCTGACTTCTAGCCTATAGTGCTTTATTTACATTGTTGCTGAATTAACTGAGGAAACATTCAACCACAGCAGAGCATTCCATTAAAGGGTCTGCGCATCAGAACACTCTGGAAGCTCCCTCCTATATTGTGGTGAAGTGTTTTCCCAGCGTCAAGCGCGCGTCTATGCATCTGGCCGCCTATGTAGCATTGGTCTGGGATACCACTGGCAGATTTGGCGCTGCCCATCTATGGAGATTACCACAAGTTCGGATTATCCAGCCCACTCTACTGATAGCAATTCTGCCTGCTCCAGCACAGTCTGCGTTGCCTTTGCTTGCTTATCCGGCGGATAAGCGTATTTACGAAGAATCCTTTTCACTATCACTCGCAGGCCAGCCCGCACATTTTCACGTATTGTCCAGTCAATTGTGACGCTCTTTCGCACAGCTACCACCAGTTCCCGTGCAATAGTGCGAAGTGTTTCATCACCCAGTATTTTCACCGCGCTATCGTTTGTCTCTAGCGCATCATAGAAAGCTAGCTCATCCTCATTAAGATTGAGCAACTCGCCACGGGCATTAGCCTCTCGCATTTTTTTCGCCAGCTCGATCAGTTCTTCAATTACCCGTGCCGCCTCTATGGTGCGGTTCTGGTATCGTCGTATTGCCTCCTCTAACATCTCCATAAAAGAGCGTGCCTGCACTACGTTCTTGCGACCTTGTGTCTTTATCTCGCCTGATAGCAGCTTTCGCAATAGTTCCACCGCTAGATTTCGCTGCGGCATGCCACGCACCTCTGCCAAAAATTCGTCGGAAAGGATAGATATGTCCGGTCTCTTCAGACCGGCAGAGGCAAATATATCTACGACCCCATCAGAGGCTATTGCCTTGGATACTATTTGCCTTACAGCCAAGTCAAGCTCCTCTTCCGGTTTGGCTTCCCCTGGTGCTCGCTTCAGTAGCTGAGCACGTACTGCTTGGAAGAATGCTACATCGTCGCGAATACGCAAGGCCTCTGTATGTGGTACTGCCAGAGCAAATGCCTTTGATAGATCAAGTACCACCTGCACAAACCGGTTCTTTCCATCTGGTTGAGACAGTACATGCTCCTGTGCCCCTGGCAGTATGGCCAGACGGTCAGAGGGCACTCTTGAGGTCCATCTTGACCAATCGAAACCGTGCATTATTCCACAGCATATTTCGTGCTTTTCCAGCAGTATCGCTACGGCCTCTCCCTGGTCAATTGCCGTCTTACCCGTACCACCGCTCTCAGTATAGATAGCCAGTGCCTCTTTTAACTCCTGCGCTAACCCGAGATAGTCCACAACCAATCCACCGGGCTTGTCCCCAAAAACACGGTTTACCCGTGCAATTGCCTGCATCAAGCCATGGCTGCGCATCGGCTTATCCATGTACATTGTGTGCAAAGACGGGGCATCGAAGCCAGTAAGCCACATATCACGTACAATAACCATTTTGAACGCGTCTTGTGAGTCACGAAAACGGTTGGCTAGCTCCTCACGTCGCAGCTTGTTGCGGATATGCTGTTGCCAGTCGACTGGGTCAGCAGCCGAACCAGTCATCACCACCTTGATAACACCCTTGTCATCGTCTTCGTGTTGCCACTCGGGGCGCAAGACAATAATCTCGCGGTACAGTTCCACACAAATACGCCGGCTCATGCACACCACCATGGCCTTGCCTTCCATTGCCTCGCAACGTGTTTCAAAGTGGTCGACTAAGTCCTTAGCAATGAGTTTCAGGCGTTTCTCTGAGCCAACGATTGCCTCCAGCTGAGCCCATTTCCTTTTCAACTTTTCTTTGCGCTCGACTTCCTCGCCTTCTGTTACCTCCTCAAATTTTGGGTCAACCTTTGGCCGCTCGGCTTCGTCCAGTTCTAGGTTCGCCAGTCTGCTCTCGTAATATATCGGTACAGTTGCCTTATCCTCTACAGCACGTTGTATGTCATAGATGCTGATATAGTCACCGAAAACGGCACGCGTGTTTTTATCTCTTAGTTCAATGGGAGTACCCGTAAACCCGATGAATGCCGCATTTGGCAAGGCATCACGCATGTGTCGGGCGAAGCCATCAATGAAATCATACTGGCTGCGATGTGCTTCATCGGCAATAACCACGATATTGGGTCGCTCCGAGAGCACCGGATGCCGGTCACCCTTCTCTTCTGGGAAGAACTTGTGTATGGTCGTGAAAACCACGCCACCAGCTTTTACCCGAAGCTTCTCTCTCAAATCAGCGCGGCTCTCTGCCTGTACCGGCGGTTGTCGCAATAGATCCTGGCAGCGCGAGAAGGTGCCGAAAAGCTGGTCATCAAGGTCGTTACGGTCGGTAAGTACCACAATTGTCGGGTTGCCCATCGCCGGCTCACGTATGATGCGTCCCGCATAAAAGGCCATTGTCAGGCTCTTACCCGAGCCTTGAGTATGCCATACTACACCAATGCGTCGGTCACCAAGCTTGCCCCCAGGCTTCCGTCCTGCTTCATATCCTCCGCCGACTTCTCTCACTCGCTTGGCTTCAATCTGCAGTTGCGCTGCACGCAATGTCTCATTCACCGCCACTTGAACCGCGTGGAACTGGTGATAGCCTGCCATCTTTTTGGCGAGCTTCCCGCCACCCAAGTCCTCATACACAATGTAATACTGGATAAGGTCTAAAAAGCGTCGCTTGTCAAATACCCCGTTAATTGTAACTTGCAGCTCGGGCATAAACGGGTCAGCCAACGATTCGCCGGAAATCGTTCGCCACGGCTTGAACCATTCCCAGCCGGCACCGATAGTACCAATGCGGGATTGGATGCCATCAGTGCAAACCAGCGCCACATTATAGTTAAATAGCGTTGGAATCTCCTGTTGATACGTCTGAAATTGGTTGTAAGCCATTACTATAGTGGCGTTCTCGTCTGCTGCGTTCTTCAGCTCAAGCAGCACCAGCGGCAGGCCATTCACAAACAGCACTACATCTGGCCGGCGGGTGTGCTTGTTCTCCGACACTGTGAACTGATTGATTGCCAGCCAGTCGTTATTGTCGATATCATCGAAGTCCAATACCCTAGCCTGTGCACCGCGTATGTCGCCTTCGGTATTACGGTATTCCACAGTTACCCCCCCCACCAGCATCTGGTGAATAGCACGGTTGCGCATCTCCAGTGTTGTCCCTTCAGGGCGTGTTAGCTTGCGGAAGGCATCCTCCAACGCCTCTATAGGCAGTCCGTGATTGAGTCGCACCAATGCATCGCGCAGCCTGCGCTCCAGAACTACGTCGCTGTAATCAAGATCAGTGCGTTCTGCTTCAGGCTCACCAAATGCAATCTCTGGACCATACTTCACAGCCCAGCCCAGGCTTTCCATCCAGGCAAGGGCAGCCTGTTCGATCGCCGATTCCGTTATACCTCTAACAGTCATTGCTGGCTCTCCGTTGTGTTGTTTCCGGTAGCGTCGATCTCTTCTGCCTCCCTATCATCACGAAAACCGGTGAGATAGACGCGGTAAGGCTCCGGCGCCATCTCAAAAAGTATTCTGCTTGGCATAAATTCTTCTTCAAAGATGCGCACGGCCTCGTGGGTCTCATCCACGAATGCATTGAATTCTCCGTTCTCGTCGTATTCCATACGTGTAGAACGGGATGCCAACTGGTCTTGGTGGTGAACGCGATGTAGAAAGCCTACAATAGTGTCTGCTGCCTCCGCGGCCAATAGCGCCTGCATGCTTTCCATCTTTGGGCGTGGTCCTTCGGAGCCGTGCGAGGCAAAGCCACATGCATTACGTAGCTCGCATATACCCTGTACCGTTGTGTTCAGACCATTCAGTGTCTGTGCTAATCTCCTCCGTACATCAGTCTCTCCACTTGCCTCAGGTGGGAGAAATGGTAGGTTATTCGTGACAGCCCTGAATAAACTCGGCGTATCATCGACTTGATCAAATGATATACCCCGCTCATTGAGGATTGTCCGGCATACGCTCTCGATTAGAGTTTTGGCAAGGTCAAAGGCAAGTCCAGGGTTCTCGTTGACAGTCTGCTCGATGCCTTTCACCTGCTCTTCAATGTGTATCATGCCACCAGCGATGGCTTCGCGTGCACCATGCATAATAAACGGAGCAGCTAGTGTGTCGGCCATCAGGCCACCCTCCCGATGAACTTTGCAGCTTCCTTGAACCGTATCTCCCCCGATAATAGCTTAGGTAACAGAGTGTCTCGGATGATAGCGAGGGTGCGAGACTCTAAATTATTGTCAATCATGCCAGCGAGAAGGGGGGATATCATTTTGTCCATTGCTTCCAAGATGTTCTTAGGAGGGATTACGACCAAGGCACTACGCAGATGATATCGTTGAATGTGCCCCATGGTTGTAGCTTTGCCTGCCGCGATCGCCTGAAATTCTGGTAAATGATATTTAATCCAGTGGTAGTAAAACCACTTCGGATAAGCTGTAGATGTAACTTTGAACAAGTGTTGATTCAAGGCACCCCTTCCACCACACCAAATACACACCTCCAAACTTCCTGACCACGAAAAGAGGATGTCGCCATCCTCAACTATGTATTCCTTGCCGATAAATGGACTGGCTCTTCCACTAGATTCAGTTACTCCCCTTCTTAATTCCACAATTTTTATTACTGGTAAATAGTCTTCTCCCTCCGGAGGATATTCTTGTAGAGCAAGTCCATTTAGAAAATAGGCGACTTTATCCAGTGGCTTAGTCTGCCACCCCACTGGAATCTCCCCCAGTGGCGAGTCCTGCATGCCCTGGTCACGGAAGGGTTCGAAGTCCACAAAACACGATTTAAACAGCGCTCGTGCCATGGCTTCTAGGGTCTGGTTCATCCGGCGGTTCAGTTCTATTTTGTCATCCAGTGTACCCAGGATGTAGGCGATGGCGCGTTGTTCTGGGAGGGGAGGCAATTCGATAGTTTGCTTGGATAAAGCTGAGACCGGAACGCGTTGGCGGCCAGAAGTGCCTTCCATTTGTTGAATTGAATAGGACCTAAATTTAGGGTCACGTGCCAGATAGTAAACGAATAAGTTATCGGAAAAGCCTTCCTTACCACTCATTACTATGAACTCAGTGGAGCCATGGCCCACAATATTATGAGGTAATTTTGAAATGAAAGCAGTCTTCCCATTTTCAAGACACGGAGTAATGCGCGCAAATAGTGTATCCCCATTCGTAAAGCGCGACCCCGATCCTTCATATTTTCTTATCTGTTTCGCTTCAACTAGGCGCTGAAAGGGCACTATGTCTTCCATAGCAATAAAGGGAGCCTCCACCCCTTTTGGCAAGGAACGTTGGGGATTTATTTGGATGGCTTCTTCGAGAGTCATTACTTGCCAGTTATTTGCCATATCCCAGCTTCTCAAGATTCTTTCGTATCGACGCTTCCAGTTTCGCCGATTCCAGGAACTGCTCTTCCAGCTTAGCCGTCAGGCGTGCCATCTTTTCTTTAAACGGCTCGCCATCATCCTCTATCTCCTCAGCGCCCACGTAGCGTCCTGGGGTAAGCACGTAACCGTGAGCGGCAATCTCCTCCGTTGTGGCGGACTTACAGAACCCGCGTATATCCTGGTAGGCACCGGCTCCTGCCTCACCACGCCATGCGTGATATATGCCAGCGATGCGGGTGATGTCCCCTTCACTCAATTCGCGGTGAGTGCGGTCCACCATGCTACCCAGTTCTCGAACATCTATGAAGAGGACCTGGCCGCACCGGTTGCGAAACTTGCGGTTCTTCTTGTCCCGTGCTAGAAACCACAGACACGCCGGTATCTGTGTAGAATAAAAGAGCTGGCCGGGCAGTGCCACCATGCACTCCACGAGGTCAGCCTCGATGAGATTCTTGCGTATTTCCCCCTCGCCGGACTGGTTCGATGACATAGAGCCGTTGGCCAGAACAAAACCTGCCAGCCCAGTGGGTGAGAGGTGATAGACGATGTGCTGAACCCAGGCGAAATTGGCGTTGCTCGTCGGTGGTATCCCATACTGCCAACGCTTGTCCCCCCGTAGACGTCCACCACTCCAGTCACTTACATTGAAGGGCGGGTTGGCTAGGATAAAATCAGCCCTGAGGTCGGGGTGACGGTCATTGTGGAAGCTGTCTCCATGGGCAATCTGTCCGTCGATACCCCGGATAGCCAAGTTCATCTTCGCCAGCCGCCAGGTGGTGTAGTTGCTTTCCTGTCCGTATATGCTGATGTCCTCTTTAGCTTTACCGCCGTTGCTGTTACCGCTGGCGTGGGCTTGAATGAACTCCACCGATTGCACAAACATCCCCGATGAGCCGCAGCATGGGTCGTATACACGCCCCTTGAAAGGTTCAAGCATCTCTACCAGCAGTTTCACCACACAACGCGGCGTATAGAACTCCCCACCTTTCTTGCCTTCGGCACTGGCGAATTGAGACAGAAAATATTCATAAACACGGCCCAAAACATCCCTGGAGCGACTTTCGGTGTCGCCCACCTGAATGTTTGTGACAACGTCTATAAGCTGCCCCAGGCGTTGCTTGTCCAGTGCTGGGCGTGCGTAGTCCTTGGGCAATACTCCCTTGAGCGACGGATTGTCACGCTCAATGCCTTCCATCGCGTCATCTACAAGTTGGCCGATGGTTGACTGCTTGGCTTGAGCCTTCAGGTGTGCCCAGCGTGCCTCCGGCGGTACCCAGAAGATACTTTTGGCACGATACTCGTCAGGGTCCTCTGGATCAGCTCCCTGTGACCTCTCGGCTTCGATTTTGGCGTGTTGCTCCTCGAAAGCATCAGAAATATACTTAAGGAAGATGAGACCAAGCACTACATGCTTGTATTCAGCCGAATCCATGCTGCCTCGTAGTGCGTCTGCCGTAGCCCAAAGAGGAGCTTCGAATCGCAGATTGGAAACCGGAGCAGCACCTGTCGAATTTCTCTTAGCCTTTGGCATGTTCACCTCCCAAGAGTATCAGTATAGCCTTTTATCAGCTCTTTGTCGTCACTTTACCACCCTACAAGGTGGCTGTATTTCAATTAGATGTAAAGCCTTCTTGAATAAGAATTCCAGGGACACCTTACTAATTAGGCCTGCTACAAATCAGGTATTATGCCCGCGGGTTATGTGCTCGGAGTGATGCTTCAGCTACCCGCTCATTTTGGGGTGACTCTTTATGTTTGCGATTATTGGCTACATCGAGATACGTTAGAGAGGTTTGGAGGGCGGGGGGAGTTACGAGCTCTTCTACTGACTACTGACTACTGTCTACTGTCCACTAAGCGCCATTTTCCCCTTGTTCGAATAAAGAATAATGTCCCCGGAATATGAAGCAATCACTTATTATAGATGTCGCCCCGAGGGCCAATGGCGAGGACAACCACTACATTCTTCTTGGTATCTAGTCCAT
>Ga0315538_1002232_pt1 | contig 10960 bp, 12 predicted proteins | sample SalMarSW160230MG_2_FD_203834 | JGI IMG/M metagenome (GOLD analysis project Ga0315538, IMG submission 203834) | Salt marsh sediment microbial communities from the Plum Island Ecosystem LTER, Massachusetts, United States - Salt Marsh Sediment SW1601-230 ...
TCTATCTCCTGACGAAACTGAGAATGATAATCTTCCATTAATTCCTTTGCCAATGATTCAGAGATCATTATTCTTGCGCCTTTAAGATGACCATCCTTAATAGTCAGTCGCTCATCAAGCATTTCTTTTGCAGTTTTCATTTCTATATTTATAATACTCTTTAAAAGTTGTTACTTCTGTAATAATTAAATCACATTATGGAATCCAATTAACTCCTTCTGTTGGTTAAAATATCATTTGTCCTGCAAATTTTTCATCACCTTACGTTTTAAATTACATGTTAAAAGTAATGCATAAGAAGATTCATGTCAGGCAGCTAAAGTCCAATTAGTGGGGAAATTAGAGAGTCCTAAGAGCTCTTTGTCAATAAAATATGGCGGATTATTTACAGTTAACAACAACTGACAAACAGAATGATGTAATTCGTCAAAAATGGATCAATATTTATCAGAAATCAAGGAAAGATATGGATTTTCAAGTCACGTAATATCCTATATCGCTAATTATCTGAATGATAGAGAAGTAATATATTTAATATTCAGGAAGTTGCTGTTTTGACAAATGAAAGGTTTAAAAGGATAAGATTTAATCCCAAAGGCATATTTCTGATCCTTTTATAATGGGAAACTTATTACAAAACAATGAAAAAGTTTTTTTAACCAAAATTACACTTGCATCGGCTTTAATTGGAAAAGCCAATAGCCCTGACCATAGTTGGCCTGATCATATTGACCACCTATTGCCGAACTAAATTGAGCTACTTCCAGGATATATACAAAACAAAGAAACATACAAAAGGTAAATGTATTTATAGGAGGGGCTACTCTTCTAAAAGGGAAACTTAAAAATTGACCCCACTCCACCGATAAAAGCATTCTTTTTCCTGACTTAAAATAAAAAGCAATTGATCTTTTCTTATACGAGGGATAAGTATGAAAGAATTTAGTCAATATACACCTCAAATACCTTCCGTATACAGGCATATGTGGGTTGAGTAGTGGTAACCACACACTAAAAGATATACCCTTATGCTGCACACATACTGGATAACATGTGGCATGATTCTAAAAATAATTGACTTCGGATTAGACAGTGTGTAACTTTCCTCTACAAATCTAATAACCTAAGCACTAAGAGATTCTTGCTGAATATTTTCTTGATATTCCAAGTAACAAAGCCAACTCCTTAAATGATTTTTCTGAGGGTAAAATAATCTCTCTTTCATACTTGGCAATCAACCTAGACCTTGCGAACTTGGGACCATCCCAATCATACTTCAGGTAATTATATATCCAGATGTCCTGCCAGATATAGGGTTTGTCTTTCATTAGGTCAAAATCAAAATGTCTCTTAATAATACTGATGAACTTTCTATCCTGCTGAGGAAATTCTTTCCCTATCTGATCCATTACCATAGCATAGGTAGCATCATCCAGGTACTTGGTTACTGCACACAAGATAATATTCCTTGGCGAGTATTTCATTAGAGTAAAGTGTTATCCTTCTTTGGGTTATTCAATATAGCTTGGATTAATGATTCTCTTTGCTTCTCGCAGTACTTCCTCCACAGGTAGAGTTTCTTTCCGCCTCTCACATTGGTCCAAAGTAAGTTCCTCAGCACCTTCATAGACTATATGGAGGCAAGTATCTTTTCTATCCAATTAATAATAAGGCTTACTCCAGAACGAAAATACCAAATCGAAGTATCTATCTGTCCTTCGTGAAAATAACCATCTCCTTGAATAATCTTTGACGGTTACCAAACATCTTCCTGCTTTGACATTCTCACTTAGGCAATAGCTCTTGAATATGTATTCTCTGACCTCTCCCAATACTTCATTAGCACAATGATACCTCTGGGTAATCCTCCGGAATTTATTGCCATAGTTTAAAGATACTAAATCTAAGGATTGTCACAAGTCAGGATTATTCAGGATTTATTAAACAGATATATATTATATTTATAGCCTCATTTAAAATCATAAATTTTGATCTATGGAAGTTTCCGTAACAAGAAAAGATGTTAAATTTTATCCTGATCCTACCAGGGTAATTGCCCGCTTTAATTATACTAATAACGAAAGAAGTGCAAATATAATCCGTCAGGTATTAGCTATGTCAGAAGTAGATGTAGATATAGCAATAAGCCAGGTGCTGAGAGGATATTCCAAGCGTCACAGAAATATTTCAAAAATATTTGAAAGTCATTTCAATAAATTAACTCACTTATTTAAAGAAATGAATATTAACCCTAATAACCTTAATCTATCCAGCAAAGTGCTTATTGGTTCCTATTTCACAAGGGAATATTCTATTGAATCGGCAGCTTTTTTTAATCCATCCATTGTTGAACATCCTGATCAAACCGAATTAGGGACTAAAGAAAAAAGGGCGATTTTAAGTTTCAGGGCAACAGGAGAAGGACATATTTCCTCAATCGTTTTCCGTACGGGGGTTCTTGACAAGGATAATAACCTTAGTATCGAACCTGTCGGCAAAATGTTAGATGAGGCAGATTGTATCAAAAGACATGTATATGATAAAGAATCCTTTACAAAGAAGCTTGATGAAATGCAGAAACATAATAAAATAATTCCAGCTGAACTTATTTTTGACAAATTAGGTGAAAATTTTACTTATGAGGAATTGAAAAGGTGTGTTGAAGAAACAAGGAAGACTCTTAACCTTGCGGCAAATAAAGAATTGTTACTTAATCAAATAATGTGGCTGGCTTCATCTCATTATGAACTTGAATTCTCCATTGATTCGGCTATATCTGAAAGAGTTATTTTCCCTATCTCTGAAACCGAAAAAAAAGGTATTGAAGACGCTCGTTTTGTTAAGTTCACAGACGATAACGGTGAAGTAACCTACTTTGCCACTTACACTGCTTATGATGGTATAGCTACCTTACCGAAGTTACTTGAAACTAAAAATTTTTATAGTTTTAAAGTATTACCCCTTCTCGGTGAAATTTCGAAAGATAAAGGGATGGCATTATTTCCGAGGAAGATTAATGGAAAATATGCCATGCTCTGCAGAATAGATGGAGAAAATAATTACGTTGCATTTTCAGATAATATCAATATTTGGCGGGATGCCAAACTCATTCAGGAATCTAAATATCATTGGGAATTCGTTCAAATCGGAAATTGCGGATCACCCATCGAGACGGAAGAAGGATGGCTGGTTATAACGCATGCTGTCGGACTAATGAGGGAGTATGTTCTGGGTGCTTGTTTGTATGAACTTGATAATCCTGAAAAAGAAATAGGAAGATTAAAGACTCCTTTAATGATGCCAAATGAAGTGGAAAGAGAAGGATATGTGCCCAATGTAATTTATTCCTGTGGTTCGATTATTCATAATGGTGATCTGATTATTCCATACGGTATGTCAGACTATTCTTCTTCTTATGCATGTGTTAATCTAAAGGAGCTTTTACATGAACTGCAAAAACCGGAAGACCTGACCACATTTCGCTGGTCAGATTACCATTATTATAAATAACAGATCAACAGGTACTTAACTCCGGCTTATGGTGGTCAATTTGATCCGGCTAACTATGGTCAAGGCCACTGGCTTTTCCACATTGCAACCATCAGGTCTAAACAGGACTATATCCTGACTGATAAGAATGGCAAGATGGTTCCTGAGAAAGTAGGTCTTAAAGGTGTAACCAGGGATGGTATGGACTATGAATTTACTCTTGTACTTGACCTGGATATGAAACACCAGGCTATTGCATCAAAGGACAGAACAGGTTTGTTTACAAACCCACTTCCTTTCCTTATATCAGAATCAACTGGCAGCAGGATCAAGACCTGGTGCATGGGTAAAGACCTTATTAAATCAGTCGAAAGACAGATTAGTGAAGCCCGTACAGTTCAGGAGTTACGAAACATCCTGATTAAGTATCCTACTCTAAAGGATAAGATTGAACCACTCTGCATAAACAGGAAAGCAGAGCTGGAAAGTATCGTCACTGATTCAGTTGTTGAACCTCCAAAAACAGGATAGCTATGGAACTCATTAATGTACAAAACAGTATTCTGCCAGATGAGGCAAAGATTGTAGGGACCTCAGATGACAGGTTTATTCTTGCCAATACTCAGTCTGTCTCATATGCTGATCTGAAGCACAGATGTATAATCCCGGTATTCGCAAAGGATAATGAGTCAACCATTTCTCATGCTGAATTCATTGACACTGTAGGTCAGGCTGCAGATAAATTCTTTGCTGCAGAGAAAATACTTCACCCTGCTATCAGGATCTCTCATCCTATAAAGGGAAGAATACCTGATGCTATGGGTAAGCCTGCAGAGGCACTTACAGAAGAAGAAAAAACAATTTATTATTAGAGATGTGCCTTCATGTATGAGGTGCCAGGGATCAGTACAGATGTCGATGGCAATAAGCTGTCTCTATCCATAGGTGGTGTACGTGCTTTAAACCATGAGAACCTGTATGGCAAGAAAACAGAGGAACATTTCAAGGTGTTCATTGGTTTCAAGAACCATGTATGTATTAACCTATGCATTTCAACTGATGGTTTCCTGGAAGATCTCAGGGTCATGTCAGTTCATGAGCTCTTTAACAGGGTATTTCAACTTCTTACAAGGTTTGATGCTGAAAGGCAGATAAATCATTTAAAAACTCTGTCTGAATATGCTTTGACTGAACATCAGTTTGCCCAGCTTATAGGCAGAGCAAGGTTGTATAACTATCTGCCACAGAAACAAAAGAAGGAGATTGAAAAGCTGCCTTTATCAGATACTCAGGTCTCAGTGGTAGCCAAGGATTACTACCAGGATAAATCATTCTGCAGGTCTGAAGATGGCGATATTGATATGTGGAAGGTTTACAATCTCTTTACCAGCAGCGTGAAAAGCTCATACATTGATACTTTTCTCGGCAGGAATGCCGGGTCATTATTATTCATGTCACATCTTATAAACCATCTTAAAAGCTCTGCAACATCCTGGTATCTGTCATAACCAAAGTGTTAAGCATGGATAAAGAGAAGTATTTAAAGGAACTACTCAGATGGATATCATCAGACAGTCTCCTTGTGATAGACAAATCAGGTAATTTAAGTCGCATTTATTGCCCTTTTAAGGTCATTTGCTTTGTTAACTTCCCGGTTATCACCAGGGGTGAGAAAGTGTCTGTGGATGCCATAAAACTGACTATGGAGGTAAAAGAGGTGTATATCATCAGGGGTACAGCATATTACATTGCTTACTTTATGATTACCCTTGAAAATTAAGTCTCGCTGCATCTTCATTTCAGTTGTTGGTTAAGTGTAGTTGTGTTAAGTGGGGTGGCATGAAAGTGCCATCCCCTTTACTAAAATTTGGCAGTCTTTTAGTCATTAATAAAACGGGTCAATTACAGCAACTGTATTGCCTTTTCAAGGTCGCAGTAATAATAAACGATGGCAAACTGAATTAAAGTCTTATTTGCCTTCTTTCTGCCCTAAAAATGGATTTGACGTTAATTGACGTTTACATCATTAGTAACAAAGCCTATTACTTCCTTAATTTCAACGCAATAGGGTGCAAATAAAGGAAAACCGGGTACCAGGACGAACAGACCCTAATCCCGGTTTATTGCTGAGTCATGCTGCATTTTCTTTACTGTTGTTCTGAGATGGTTCAGCTCAACTTAAAAATCTCAAGAACCACTGAAAATCAACAGTGCTATTACCATTCACCAGGTCCCTCAAAGAGGGACTTTGGGTGAGTGGTTTGTAATTCGTGCTGATTGTTAAATAATAACTAATAATATGGAAACAATAATAAAAACAGACCAGAAGACCATTACAATCGAGTTGGCAAATGCCATAGCTTCATTTGACATTGATAAAGTAACCACACTACTGTCAGAAAAAGGGAAGTACAATATCCTGGATGAAAAGAATAAGATTGTCAACGGCAACAAAGTGAGCTTCATTAATTGGTTCACTAATTGTATTGATGAATTCTTATTTGTCAATGATGACACTACCAAATTGGACTATATTATAGACCAGTGTTTACATTGCAGAATTGGTAATCCTGTCATAATCTTTGAAAATGGTAGACTCCCAATACTTACAAGAAATGCGTGGGAAAGAGAGAAGTGTGGACTAATGCTAGAGTTTGATGATAACCTGGTATCAGGAATAACATTCTGTTTCGTATTCTTAAAGACAGACAATCCTTACCTATTTGAGAAGAGATGTTCAAAACAGTTAGATTAGTTAAGTATTAAACATCTGAGTTAAGTCTTGGGTGGATGGATTATTATCCGTAAAATAAATTTGATTTTGACTTATACACGGTCTAATTTTACTTATTTTACGGTTCTGAAAACTCATGTTCTACATCCAATAAACAGATAAAAAATAATTCATATGAAATATAACTTTATTTTTACTATTGTCATGTTTCTTCAGATATCAATTCTGCAGCATGGTTATGCACAGGAAAATATCATACAACCTTCAACTATCAGTTTCTTTATCGATTGTGACGACTGCGATTTTACTTTTATCAGGCAGGAGCTTCCATTTATCTCATTTGTGCGAAATCAACAGCTGGCCGATGTCCACATACTTGTTACCGACTCAAATACCGGAGGCGGAGGGAATAAGTATTTCTTTAATTTCATCGGTTTAAAAGAATTTGAGGGCCTGAATTATGATTATACAGTATCAACAAATCAATCTGATACTGATGATGATATCAGAAAATCACTTCTAAAGCTAATCAAGATAGGAATTTTACCCTATTACTCAAGAAAAGGTTTCCTTGATCAACTAAATATAGGCCTGGAACAATCTGAGACCAGGGATGTAGACGATATGATAATTGATCCATGGAATAAATGGATTTTTAGACTTAGTGCTGCCGTGGATTTTCAAAAAGAGAGGAGTCAAAATGAATTTTCATATGACTTAGATGCCGCGGTTGGTAAAATTACAGAAAAATGGAAAACAAATTTTAGAGTTTCATATGAAGTCAACCGTGAGAAGTATTATGATAATGGAGATGAATTTATCAATAAGCAAGATATCAGGCTAGCTCAGACAAATTTTATTAAAAGCCTGAATGACAAATGGTCAGTGGGTTTCTTTGGAGATTATTTATCACGGAACTATTTAAATATTAAAAACAGATATCTTTTTAAAGCTGGTATTGAATATAATTTCTTCCCATGGAAGGAATGTAACCGTCGGGTATTTGTTATTCGTTATAGTGCAGGAATTAGCAATGTTAACTACATTGAAATGACATTATATGAGAAACTGAAGGAGACTCATTTATCTGAATCTCTGGAGTTGAATCTGGAACTTATTCAACCCTGGGGTGAAATATCTGTTGGACTTGAAGGGAACCATTATTTTTACGATTTTTCAAAAAACAGATTAACATTTGAATCTGACGTTTCAGTCCGCCTTACAAGAAATCTTTCAGTTTTTTGTGAGATGCAAGCGGATGCTATACACGATCAATTATATCTTCCAATCGGTGATGCTTCACTTGAGGATATTTTGCTTAGAAGACGTAAGCTGTCTACAGATTTTGAAATAAGTGGAGAGCTTGGATTCCGGTTTACCTTTGGATCGATTTACAATAATGTAGTTAATGAGCGATTCTGAACCTAATGTACTATATTGGATTTTTTGGGAAGGTGTTCGGATTGCTCTCTTTGCAGTTGCATTGCAAATACTATAGTTTATGGTATGCAATGCAATTAACAATTTTGCAAACTTACTACCCAAATCCCCACATATCTCAATTAATTGTGTGTCAATCACATAGTATTTAGTAGACATTTGATTTAAGGCTATTTACAACCATTCTCAGCCACTTTTAGCAACTCAGTAGTATCTACCTATTACTTTGATTCAAAGTGTCTTAAATCGCTTAATATCAGCTAAATAAGATATATTGTGCTTTTTGATAAATTTATATATAGTTGAATATCAATGTAGTATCCTATCTAGTTTGTTACAGATTTTCAATTTTTAGGAGGGAAGTTGGGGACAGTAAAATATATTTGTTTAGAATGAGACTAAGGTATAATTTTGAAAAACGAAATCAGTTTTAACGCCGGTCTAAACTGATGCCACCTACCGATAAAAATTGATACCACTATTTTCTTAGAGATAGAAATCTGTAATCTTTAGCTTTTTGTAAGATTACAATAATGATCTCAACATTTATCTGTCATCACTGTGGCAAACAAGGAATAAGTAATCCAAGGATTAAAAAAGGTCAGAAGTATTGCTCTAGGGAAGAATGTCAAAGGGCTCGTAAACGAGAGTGGGATAAGGAACGTTACAACTCTGACAAGACTTATAAATACAGGCGTTTATCGAGTCAAAAGATATGGCGAAAGAAACGTCCCTCTCATGAATACCAGAAAAATTACCGCAAGATGCATCCCGAATATGTAAATCGCAACCGTGAGTTACAGAGAAATCGTAATGAAAAACGACAAAAATTAAAACAAAAAGATATTGAAGGTATGATTGTAAATACGGACACGTTATTTACGCATCCCCTAATAGATGGGACATACGCGCTTATGCAAGTAACAAAAGGAGGAAAGATTGTAAATACGGACACGTTAATGGTCAGGATGCAGATTTTATAAGGAGGAGCGATTTATTTTGTAGCAAAACGATTGTGATTGTAAATACGGACTCGATTGCACAAGGCATATTAACCATCTACTTTTACCAGGACCAAAAACTGGCCCGGTGAGTTCCAGAATCGAAGAAATATCCATATCTGAATTTGACCTGTCGTTATCCGGGATGCGCATCATTAACATGACCCGGATCCTGCAGGTTGAGAAGTCGATGCGGCTGCATGGACAGTTGCAACCAGTTGTTGCCCGGGTACATGAAGGAGGTTATCAGTTAATTGATGGTTTTAAACGTTTTTACGCAGCAGAGGATCTGATGATGGAGTCCCTTCAGTGCCGTCTGTTGGAGATAGATCTGACTCAAGCCAAGGTTCTGCTGTTAAGCTACAACCGTCCCCATCAGTCGATGGAAGCCTGGGAAGAGGCTATGGTATTGCAGAATCTGCGGAAGACCCATTCTCTGGATCAGTGCAGCTTGGCCCAGCTTACCGGTTACAGCCGCTCATGGGTTAGCCGCCGTCTGTCACTGATCGATAAAATGGATGAGGAGATCTCATCTGACATCATGATGGGAGTACTTACCAGCAGCCATGCGCGTGCGCTTACAAAGTTGCCGCGCGGCAACCAGGGGGAGATGGCCCGTGTGATCGCTGACTACCGTCTTACCAGCCGGCAGAGTGATACACTGGCGGAAGCCTTTTTGACGGCCAAAGACGAGAACCAGCAACGGTATATCCTCTCTCACCCGGAGCAAATACTAAAAAAGGATCAGCAGAACTCAGAAAAAGAAATATATGATGTGCGACTCTCTTCCTATGGCAATGATCTTATGCAATCAACAGGGTATTTAATCCAGGCTGTTCAGATTATGCTGACGAAGTTGGATGATCAGCGTATTGGCATGTTAAACGAAACAGAAAAAATGATCATCACTCCGAGCTTTGAGAAGGCATCAGGATATGCAGAGAAACTAAAAAAGGCCATTACCCATTTACAAATCCATAAATCAGAACAACAAGATGAAAGATGAAAGCTTAGATAACACTATAGTCACTCTCCATGGTCAGGGCTGGTCGATCCGCAGAATATCCCGTGAGCTAAGGATCTCCCGCAAACGATTACGCCACATACTGGTATCAAACTCGCTTTTTCGTGATACCACCTCCAGGGATGAAATCACAACCAAAAAAAGACGCCCAGGAAAGCTGGATCCATATAAAGAGTTTATTGCCGAGCTGTTGGATAAATACAGTAATATCACCGGACAGCGGGTGTATGAGCACCTAAAGAAAAGAGGGTATGATGGGAAAATTACCATTCTTCGGGATTATCTCAGAAGCATCCGCCAGGTGGGTTCAAAAACGCCGGTACGGCTGGTAGAAACGGACCCGGGTCAGCGAGGTGCCCACGACTGGAGTGATTACAATATCCAGTTTACCTCTACGGGTAAAACTGAGCAGGTAACTTTTTTCAGTTACATCCTTGGGTATTCCCGTCGGCAATACATTGAAGTAATGGATGACAAGAAGCAGCAAACCCTTTTTCGGGCCCTGATCAATGCCTTTATCTACCTGGATGGTGTGCCGCGGGAGATCAAGAGCGATAACCAGAAGGCGTGCGTTGACCGTTGGGAAGCTGGCCGGCCGGTGTTCAATAGAAAATACCTTGAATTTGCTACCCATTACCGGTTCCGGCCTCTGGCGATCACACCAGGCCATCCACAAGAGAACCTTAAAGTAGAGCGGCCTTTCTCTTACCTGGAAAGAAGCTTTGTGAATGGACGTGAGTTCAAGGATATGGATGATCTTAAAAAGCAGTTGCAAAGATGGCTCATTGATGTTAATGATGTCCGTATCCACGGAACTACAAAGAAAAGACCCATTGATATGTACATTGAAGAACATCCCTTCCTGCAGGTACTACCTGCAAACCATTTTGATACCACACAGGTGGTACACCTTGTGGTCAACCAGGAGTCTTGCGTTCAGTGGAAGGGCTACCTTTACGTGATGCCGGATAAATACATGTATGAGGTATGCCCTGTGCGTATTGCAGATGATCACCTGGTGGTTTATTCTCCCACCGGTGAGCAACTGGTTACACACCCTTTGGCTGAACCGGGTCGCAAGGAGCGATACGTGGGAGTTCACCAGAAAACCAGTAAGAAGCCTGATCTGGTCATAGCTGATGTTATATCCCGCCTTGAGGCCTTTGCTCCGGAGATGAGGGAGTATATCGATCAAGTCAAGCGGCATAAGCCAGGATCCTGGCGTCATCATCTGAAGAGTCTGCTGGCCATGAAGGTAAACTACCGGGTAGA
>Ga0315538_1002236_pt1 | contig 10951 bp, 5 predicted proteins | sample SalMarSW160230MG_2_FD_203834 | JGI IMG/M metagenome (GOLD analysis project Ga0315538, IMG submission 203834) | Salt marsh sediment microbial communities from the Plum Island Ecosystem LTER, Massachusetts, United States - Salt Marsh Sediment SW1601-230 ...
GCGCGTCGAGCGGCCCAGTTACTTCATCTATCCCGAGGATCGCCTCAAACCGCTTCTGCATCCGCTCGATCTTCTCTAGGGTCGCCGTGTTGAAGATTCCGTTTTCGTTCTCTACGGCGACCATGAGCAGCCCTTGCGCGCCATAGCGATCCTCAGCACGCTCCATCGCCATTACTGTCGGGTCGGTTTTATCGATGTAGTTGGAGAAATCGGTATCCGTATGAAGCCGCGGGATGAAGGCGAGAAAAACTAGGGTAATTAACAGGATAACGCCGATAGTAAAATAGGGATGATCGGCGATCAGTTCGAAGAATCGCTTCATCTAAGCCAGCCTTGCTTAAGGTAGAGCGCGGCATAGAAGCCTGGCCAGAGGTCCTCGCTCACGTCAATCGCCTCAGCGACCCCTTGAAAGACCTGATCGATGATCCCGGAGAGAGCCATAAGGCCAGCGTATTCCAGTGAAGTTTCTTCAAAGAAGCGTGTAACAAGCCAGATCTGCCCCACAGTTCCATCATCTATCCCTCGGGGGATGATCAGGATGATATCGTAGGGTTCCTCTGCAAGCGCGATGTCATTGAGAGGGTCCTCATAACTTGACTCAACGTCGACAAGCTCGATTGAAACGTCGACCATCCCGCTGTTGCGAAGGATCCCGGCCAATGCTCCCACCCGCATCGTCAAGGAGAAGGTTTTGGTCTCATCCACGAGGAGCAAGCGTGCTCCTCCCTGTGTCCCTTGGTCGCTCTCCCCCTGCCCATACCCCGCCAGGGCAACCGTGAACAGCCAAGCGAGGACCCACAACAGTGAAGCAGCTTTGATCCCTTGCTTCATCGGCTATCTCCTTTCTTCAATCCGTTCCAGATAAAACCGGCAAGCTCGGCAGGGGCAGAATGGAAGAGCTCTCGCACTACCTCCTGCGGATGGATCATCTCCCATGAAGCAATCGATTGCACAACGGCGAACAGCGCGGGAGCGATGATGCGAGGATTGCACGGTCGGACCCAGCCTTGATCTATTCCTTCCTGGATTAAGACCTCGATCCGTCCCACTACCTTCCGGTGAAAATCGACCAGTTTGTCCTTGAACCTCTTCCCTGGGTTGAACTGCTCTTGCAAAAGGACCTGGGCGAGCTCCGTATTTTCCTGGAGAAGGGAGAAATGATCCGCAAGAATCTGCGCGATCTGCTCGGGAACCGACAGCCCGCTTCCTCGAAGCTCCTCAAAGAAGGAAATACGTGCCTCGAACTCCGTTTTGAAGATGGAGAGGAGAATCTCCTCTTTACTGTTAAAGTAGTTGTAGATCGTCCCTACTGCCACTCCGGCCTCGTTGGCGATCTCCTCTGCTCGCGCTTTATAAAACCCTTTGCGCGAGAAGACGCGGATCGCGGCCTGTCGGATCAGTCCTTTCTTATCACCTTGAGACACCTTCCCCTCCTTTTCTGAATGAATGTTCATTCATATTGTGCCTCAGCCAGGCTCATCCGTCAAGGTGAGAGAACCGGAATGCGGATAAACAGAATGAGAAAGGTAATTCCGAATCAGCCACACGCACTGATGCTCTTTCGCACGCGATCTGCCGAACGTAGGCTTAACAATCTGGTGGAGGCAACGTGACTGTAGATAGGACTCACCAGGAAGATGCCTTCGCTACGCCATTACAAAACTTCAAGAAGAGCCGAGATGATTGTAAAACGTTCGCTTGCCTTGGGCCCTAGATTCTCTCTAAGCCGTTCTCAACCGACCAGCCAGTGAAGCCTAGATCGTACTGTATCTTCCACCATATGTAGCCGTCGGCTGAAATGGGGCCGTCCACTACCGTTCCTAGGCTCCCCGCTGGTGCATATCCCGGATAGTCCGGATCTGTGATCTCAGGATGACTGGTGCTCGGTCCCGTCCTTACATTGAGGTTTGTGGTTACCCGTACCCTGTCCCCTATCTGCAACTCAGATGATGGAGTTACAATAATTGTCTCGATGTCAGAAGCCGTGGCATCGTCATTGTCTCCGACCATTAAGATCGCGGTGTAGTTTCCACTGGTTTGATAGGTATGAGTTTTCGTTGAAGGTGGACTCCCATTGCCAGAGTAAGAGCTGCCATCACCTGGGTTCAACACCCAAGGAGATACCACACCATCCGGATCACTCGCGCTCATTGAGAATGTGACAGTCAGAGGCGCTCGCCCTGACCTCGGGTTTGCAGATAGAGAGCATGTCGGGGGTTGATTAGACGAACCCACGCTTATTGTCTCCGTATCAGAAGCGGTGGCATCGTCATTGTCTGAGACCATTAGAATCGCAGTGTAATTACCACTGGTTTGATAGGTATGAGTTTTCGTTGAAGGTGGACTCCCATTGCCGGAGTAATTCGGACTTCCATCATCCGGGTTCAACACCCAAGCAGATATTGAGCCATCCGGATCACTCGCGCTCATTGAGAATGTGACAGTCAGAGGCGCTGTACCCGATCTCGGGCTTGCGGACAGAGAGCATGTCGGGGGTTGAGGTGGTAGTGGCTGGAGGTACGCATGCTTGGCGGTGGTCGAGGTGATGCTCTGGTCCCAGGTCTTTGACTGGTAACCAGACTTGGAAGCGGTGAAGTGCCAACTCCCCGGTGCACCCGTGATCTGTACGTACCCGCTGGAGTTGGTGGTCTGGTTGAATGAGCTGCCAGAGCCGTCGTAGCCTTGTACTTGCACACCAGACAGATTCGGTCCACTTGTGCTCCCCTCGTGGACGTACAGCGTCAACGCGACATCTGATGGACTCACAACGATTGTCACCGTATCAGAAGCCGTGGCATCGTCATTGTCTCCGACCATTAAGATCGCGGTATAGTTTCCACTGGTTTGATAGGTATGAGTTTTCGTTGAAGGTGGACTCCCATTGCCGGAGTAACTCGGACTTCCATCACCCGGGTTCAACACCCAAGGAGATACCACACCATCCGGATCACTCGCGCTCATTGAGAATGTAACAGTCAGAGGAGCCCTCCCTGACCTCGGGTTTGCGGACAGAGAGCATGTCGGGGGTCGATTTGTCGGATCCCCGCTTATGGTCACCGTATCAGAAGCGGTGGCATCGTCATTGTCTGAGACCATTAGAATTGCAGTGTAATTACCACTGGTTTGATAGGTGTGACTTTTCGTTGAAGGCGGACTCCCACTGCCGGAGTAAGAGCTGCCATCACCTGGATTCAACAACCAACGGGATATCGAGCCATCAGGATCGGGATCACTCGCGCTCATTGAGAATGTGACAGTCAGAGGCGCTGTACCCGATCTCGGGCTTGCGGACAGAGAGCATGTCGGGGGTTGATTAGGCTGTGTGGTGTTATTCAATGTCACCGACTTGCTGGCTGACTTGGTGACCCCGTTGTAGGTGTAACTAGCTCCTACCGTACAGGTCTTGTCAGAGGACAGATCTCCCACATCGAGGAGACCAGCAGAAGAGATGGTGGCGTAGGTGGCGGGGTTCACGCTCCAACTGGCTGAGTTGGTCACGTTCGAGCTGCTTCCATCGCTGAAGTGCGCAGTGCAGGTGTACTGCGCAGTCTTACCTTCATCGACCTGATCCTGTCCGGAAATGGTCACGGAGGTCAGCGTCTTGGGTGTGGGTACATAGTTCAGCCTCACCGACTTGCTCTCCGACTTGGTGACCCCGTTGTAGGTGTAGCTCGCTGTTACCGTGCATGTCTTGTCCGAGGAGAGACTTCCCACACTGAGACGGCCACTGGAGGAGATGGTGGTATAAGAGGAGTTCTCACTCCAACTGGCTGAGTTGGTCACGTTCGAGCTGCTTCCATCGCTGAAGTGCGCAGTGCAGGTGTACTGCGCAGAGCTGTCCTCATCTACTTCACTTGCGCCGCTGATGACCACACGGTCCAGCACTACCGGCTGAGCAATTTGGAAGTACAGGGTGTTGGAGAAGTCGCTCGAGCCCGCACTGTTGTGGGTCCTCATGTTCCAGCGGTACCTCACCTCGTGCTCTAATACACCCCCTGGTAGGTCGAACGAGGTCCGGCTCCCGGGAATATCGTTGTTCGTGTAAACCAGGTGGCTTGTCCCGTATGGGAACTCACTTATGTAGAGGCCGTAGCGGTCTGCCCCAGGGGCACCATCCCACTGGAATGTCGGGGTAAGGTCCTCAATCTCTGGCCCAGGCTGAGAGCTCGACCCTGGAGAAGTGGGCGTGGGTGGGTCCGGTGTTTGCGAGGGAGTTGCGGATCCACCTATGTGAATCAACGTAAAGCCACTGCTATATGTTAGGTGCCAATCGCCGTCATCAGGGCCCCAAGATTGCGAATGGGCTGCGACTTTATTATCACCTAAGTAAACGGCTACATGCTCAATTTCCGTGTCCTTGTCTGTGTTGTAGGCAATAACATCACCCGGAGCCAGCTCAGTAATTGAAGTTTTTTCTGTTCCCCTATGATAACGTGAATCAAGCAACCAACTAACCAGTTTGGGGGCAGAGACATAGCCATAAACCTCATAGCTATAATTATGAGGAACTTCGAGTCCTCCGCCTCGTTCATGTTTTTCGTTGCCAATGCAGCAAGATACGAAGTGAGCACAATCGACTCCACTAGCTTCTGGGACAGGTGTCCCGGCACCTAGAGGAGCGGGAGTGGAACTATTTTTAAAGAAATATCCATCACTACAAACCTTTTTATAATACTTTTGGGCATAGCTACACGCTGCATCGCGATCATAATTTCCGGAAGAATCTTCTTTTCCAGCAGTGACTTTGAAAATTACAGTTTCAGAATCGGTATTAGACTGGCCTTCAGCCGTAGGAGACATTTGCCCTTGGATTGTAAAGGTCTGTGTCTTGCCAACGTCAGGGGCAGTGTATTCAAGCTCACCAGTGTAACGTCCGGACTGATCAAACAATGGTCTGAATTCTCGGTGGTACGTCCCGGCTCCTGGTGTAATGATTGCCGTGAAAAAGTAGTCATAGTCCTTCAGCTCTACCGCGTATTCAAATTGGAGAGTCTGGGTTTTCTTGGCCTGACTAGCGGGAAGGGTAACGTCTTCAGGAGGGAAAAGTGCAGAAGTAGAAGCGAACTTTTCGCGCTCGATGTTTATCGGAAATGAGGGGTCAAGACAAGACAGCCCCTCATGGACTGGACAAAACCCAGGGTCCCAAGATCCCAAAATATGTGTAGTGATGTCAACACTGACAGGAACAAGATTCGCGAAGAATTTCACTTTTGAGCCTGCCAGATGCCAAAGCGAGTCTATGAGAATCTCCTTCACCAGCCAAAGCAGGTCTTTGAATTCCCATGCCCCCTCAGGATACCGCTCATAGGTTTCAACTAACAGATCGAAAGCGCTGAGAATGTCGTCAATGTCGTCTTTGCCAACTCCTAGTCGAGCGGCCCAATCAAGAGCGGCAGGAGGCAAGGACGGAAGGCCTTTTCGGAGGATTACTTCTGCATCCCCTCCCTCTGCGGGGAAAGTGATCACCACATTGTGCTTGATGCCTGGCGAAAGGTATTCACCATTCTTGTCAACAGCAAGCATATCACTGCTCTCAACATCTATGCGATAATGCATGCCTCCAAGCGTTCGCCAATAGTAAGGTGAGAAAAGCTCGACCGTGACAACCCAGTTTTCCCTGTTGTCCCTTTCTTTGTTGAGTATTCTCGCTTCCGGGGGTTTCGGTGGAGGCTCAGGAATGCTATCAAGCGCATGGAGGACCGTTTCACCGATGGATGCAAGCGAAAAGGAGCTCAACCGTTTGCGGGTAACGGAAACACAATGTCCATCTGCTGAAACCGACCCCCCAGGTAGTCCGGTTTCGTTTTCTGCTAACGTCCATCCATCATCTGTCCATTCCACAATCATCGCGGAGCCTGGATCCACGCCCGAGGGAATATCAAAGGTGAGTTTTACCAAAGAAGAATCTTGAAAGACATTCTTTGAAACTATCTCTTGCGGGCTGCTTCCCTGGGCTAAAGTAATGCTATAAACTGACTGTAGTTCTATAAAATCCCCCTCAGGCTGCTGGGGGGTAGGATTTTCAGTAACAACAAGCCTTCTCTGCCCACCACTAGGATCTGGAGGAATAGAGACCTCTAACCCTGCACCGGAATCATATTCGATGCCATCCTGCGCATGGAAGGTTTGCTCCTCAGTGGTCTCGTCGGGAGGCTGAGAAACAGAGATGAATTTGCTTGATTTATCGAATTTTCCCCTGCTATCAGTGACAAGCAATCGAACGGTGTAGCTTCCTGGGGATCCGAAGCCGTGCTGAACGGTTTCCCCTTCTGCTACGTTACCATCCCCAAAGTCCCACTCATAGCTGATCTCATCGCCATCCGGATCGTATGACTCAGAGGCATCGAAAGTGACTTCTAATGGCGCTTCTCCAGAGGTGGGAGTTGCCGAACATTCAGCGACTGGCGGTTTATTAAAGAGCCACGCGCAGCCCCCAAGCATGGCCGCGATAGTTACTAAGAGAAGGATACTCCCTACAACTTTGATCCCTGGCCCTGGTCTCCCTTCCCTTTTGAGGAGCATACTATCGCCTCTTGACTTACCCCTTCTTGCTCACCATACGACGGGCTATGCGACTATGACGACAAGAAGTTCCGTTCGACGATTAAGACATCCTCTTTTTGAGCACCTTCGCCGTCGTACGGCGAAAACGAAATTATACTACGGCCAGTTAACGGGAAAGTCAAGCGAGAGACTTGCCTCACGCAAGATGAGCATAAACAGGGACAGAGGCCACGCAGGATATTTATCCACCCGATAAGTCCGGTGCTCGCGTTCTCCTTCACCATCTCTCCGACTCGGCACTGCAGCACGGGCGCGGATCGTTCGATCGAGTGAGTCCTTCCTGGTGGAGGCTGGGTGACTGATTGGAGAACTGCTGCAATCTCGGGTAGCCCTGAGAATCAGCCCGTGGCATACTCCTAAAGACGCTGATTGAGTACATGATCCAGGAGGAGATCCCGCCGCAGTTAGCCCCGGCGTAGCGATTCGAGGCACCTGAACTGGTGCAGCATTTCGCCGCACAGCCGCAGCGGTGAGCCAGCGGACGTTACGGGGAGTTGTCCGGCTCAGATCAACATTTGCCAGTAGTACGGATGCAAGGGTGTTCGAAAGTGCCTAGCTGCTATGAATAGGAGCTGCTGGAGGCCCTTGCTGTAGCACGAGAACACATCTGGTCCCGGAAACTCCGTCCTTATGGCACCAAGTGCTGCCCGGGCTGTATCCCGATCGTCGGGCAAGCTCGCGAGAACATAAGTCGTTCCCGACTCATTCGCTGCATTCCGGGCGTAGATGTGCTCCTCAGTCTCTGTACTTGGGTACCAGTACTGAAGCGTTGTCTTCGCGAACAGATTTTCGGCGACCCCACGGAATCGCTCGTGCTCGTCATCCATACCCAGTATTAGGAACCAGTCAGCGAGGATGGGCACGATCGTGGACAGATCTATTGCATCCTCAGGAGAGGCCCAATCTTCCGCCTCCATATCAACCAGTTGATCATAGGAATCCGATGACAGTGGATAATGTCCCCCCAGATGGCAGGCATTCACGATATGTCAAGACAAGCCAAGAGCCCATTTTGCTGCATCGTTTTGACGGTTTGTCCGATAGAGCAAGTACAGCCCGAGTGCAATCTCGATTGAGTGTCCGTCAAAACAGGGAGCCTTGGATGCCGGGTTGAGCGCAATCAGCGCGGCGAGTCCATCAGTGACTTCGGCGAGGTTCGGTCGGTAACGTGAGATGCCGATAGCCGCGAGAGCCTCGAAGCCAAGCGTAGACAAAAACCCGATTGTCTCGAACACACGGATCGGGTACTCGATGCGATCACCCCCGTAGCCAAACAGCCCATCCTTCACATACAACGCAGGTCGTAGCTTCTCGAAGTACCGGCTTTGTAGCATGTCGTAGGTTCGGTAGACCTTCCCGAACTCAGGCCAGAGGGATGGAGGGAATCCGAGCTGGCGCATCCAATCCCAGCTGCTGAGAATCGTGCGTTCGGCTGCGATAAGAGCCTGGCGAAGATTGTCAGCTTCGTCCGCCCACCTGGCGACCATTCGCAGACAGAGATTCGCTTGCCTCATGCGGTGTCGCCTCTGCTTGGCGGTCAGCGAATTCTGCCCCTCGGATAGGGTATCAGTCACGAGGGCGTAGTAGTCGTCCAGTCTGTACTCATTGAGGTCTATCAGCGCAAGCGCTCTCCGCAGCCTATGCTGAGAGATGGTCGGGAACGCCGGTTCCTCCATCATGTGGCGCTCGATGAGAATCGAGAGGTAGCTGCCGTCCCATTTGGTGAGCCGAATACCGCTCTCCTGAAAGCTATCCTTGAGGGAGGTAAGCTCGTGACAAACATCCTGCTCGACCTTGCCGCCACAGCAGATCACGACAACCACGGGGAGATTCGCGTATTCAGGAGAAACGCAGTTTCGCACATAGTCGTAGCGCACGTCATTTAGAGAGGGTCTGATAGCCTGCCGAGAGCCGTCCCAGTCAGACTGGCCAATGTCGCCTGACTTGATCACGAATAGGAACAGTGACCGCGGCGCAGCCTCATCGGGTAGCCGTCCAATGGCGGCAACATCAACTCCGTGCTGCTTCACACCACGCTTCGGCGTCTCCAATAGACGCATGCCTATTGACAGCAGGAGATCCGGGAGAAGAGCATCGAGCTCTTCCGATTCCCGCAGCCCCGCAAGGTACTCGCGGATCGCTAGTCGCATGCGCTAGTTATTCCTCCCGCTTCTCTAGCTCACTTCGAACCTTAGCTTTGGTCTCCGCCCTGAACTTGTCAAGCATCAAGGCGTGACCGATCGGGGCAATGCTATCGCCCCTCGGAAGCTCCATTGTCTCAGAGTGCTCGTGCAGCTCTCCTCGACGCAGCTTCCCATCAGGGCCCCTGAACACATACGGGCACTTGAACTTGAGCATCTGTCTCGATGCAAGCTGCAACAAGCCTGGCTTCTTTTCTCTGGCTTGCTTGTAGCTACGAGCCACCGCCTTGGCTACCTCTCTGTTGTACCGCGCAAGCCTGTCAGAGGGAGGAACAAGTTCCTTGAGGTATGGCCTTCCCTCACGTTCCTTGCGGTACTCCTCGATCTTGCTCAAAGCTGCAGTCGCTACGCGCTGAGTGATGCTACCTTCCGATTCACCAAGACCCTTCAGATACTCCTCGCATGAATGGGGGTAGTCGTAGCCAAGTGCGTTGCCAAATGCTGCTGCCGCCTGTCCCTCCAGAAGCGGATCGCTGTCGGCACCTTGGAGCACGGAGAGCGCAAGACCGAAGAGCGATGTGTTGTCAATGCCGTATGTCCAGCCGAGGACTTTCCTCAAGATGAAGACCTTGTTGATGCTACTAGTGCGGGCCAGCACTTGGGCAGAAAGCACCGGGGGCAAGTCTCCGCGGACGGAGAGCACTAGAGAGGCCTCGCGAAGCATTTGCGCAGCTGCTCGGTGAAGAGGCTGGAGGTCCGTATTCAACCAGGCGGTCACAAGGAACTCCAATGGCTCCCGCAGTCCAAGGAGCTCTAGGAAGGTGCTTCTGAAGGACTCGTGAATCGCGTGTTGTTCCAGTCCTTCGGAATGCTCGAGAGCCCAGCGGGTCAGGAAGCGGTTGGCCACGGAGGCGTCCGACTTGACCAGTCCGGAAAGTGTTCCGTCAAGGTTCTTCAGTGTTCTTGCATGGCTGAGGTCAGTTGTTCTTGCCAAGTTCATCAGGCAGATCGTGATCCAGCGCTCATCATCTTCCTTCTGAGACCGGCCAAGAAGAAGACTGCTTAGGTGGTGTCGGGCAATAGGAGCCGTGTGCTGAGATAGCTGAACTAGCTTGTCGCCGAGGTCGTGACCCTGCCTAGCGAGGTTGCAGTAGGCAAGCGACACTGCACCCATTAGATCCTCATTGTCTTCGAGCATTCCAAGCTTCTCGATGACTTGCCCCACGTGCCCTGCAAGCTCCAGATCGCTGTAGTCCATGTTGCTTAGAGCGACGACAGCTGCTGACGCTGTCTCGGGGCGATTTGATTCTGTTAGCTCAAGAGCCAGATCGTACATGTGGCGCGGCCGCGCCTTCGCGGCACCGACCATCAAACAGCTCGCCATAGCCGCCGCTGACTGCGTGCCTTCGTCGAGCAGGCCAACGCATGCCAGCTCCGCTGTCTCTGGATGAGACCCGCCAAACTCCCGAACGGAACCGTGGAACACACCTGCTAGCAAGTCTTCGCCTACGATGTCATGTATGCGCGGGAGATGCTGGATCAGTGATTCGACGTCGGCATCCAAGCCAGGCAGCAGGTCCCAGAAGACAGGGAGGAGTTCCCATGCGCACGAATGGTCTGCATGAAGCAGAGGCAGGATCGCTAGTAGGCTTTTCCCGTAGATAGCATCTAGTGCCGCAAGAGAGAAACGGTAGGCCTCAGGGCGAGGGAGCACGTCCGTTTCGGCTAGCCTCCATATGGCATCGCAAAACAGCGCTGGTTCATCACTGACAGAAGCCAGATGCCCTTCGACGTATGACAACAGCCACGCTTGAGCAGCACTTCGCTCTGATAGTGCTTCCACAGAGGCGCTGCCCTCCAGTTCGATCCCATGTGATCCGGCTGCTCGCACGGCATCAGGAGGGATCTCTGTTGCGGCCGCATCGAGGTTCCGATTTGAGGTCTGAAGAATGAGACGGTAGGCATCTGGGTGAGAAGAACGAAAGCTTCTCCACTGACTGACGTCTACGAACAACAGGTCCAGTTCACCGCGATCCATCAATCACCTCTGGGCCGCTGGCAGATCTGCGGACGTGTCTGGAAGGAATTGTCGTGAGGCAAAGAAGCATGTAATACGATGCTAGTACCTACTTGCAAAGTTAATCGTTAGTATGTATCCTTGGTGGTGTATTTGCGTGAGCTACCAAGGAGGCAAGATGGGGAAAGAGGCAACACGGATCGAACTGACCTCAGGGCAGCGAGAGATC
>Ga0315538_1002237_pt1 | contig 10944 bp, 11 predicted proteins | sample SalMarSW160230MG_2_FD_203834 | JGI IMG/M metagenome (GOLD analysis project Ga0315538, IMG submission 203834) | Salt marsh sediment microbial communities from the Plum Island Ecosystem LTER, Massachusetts, United States - Salt Marsh Sediment SW1601-230 ...
GGGACTGAAATTCAGGGTGAAACTGAATCGCCACGAACCAGGGATGATCAGAAATTTCAACGATTTCTACCAGGTCTTTCTGGGGAAAGACTCCTGCCACCCTTAATCCCATCTGCCCGAAAAGACGACGATACTCATTGTTAAACTCATACCGATGGCGGTGACGCTCGTAAACTAAGGTCTTTCCATAAGCCCGGGAACTAAAACTATCCGGGTCCAACCGGCAGGGGTAAGCACCCAATCTCATGGTGCCACCTTTATCCCTTATATTTTTTTGTTCTGGTAAAAGGTCTATTACAGCATAAGGCGTATCAGGGTCAAACTCTGTTGAGTTAGCACCTTTTAACCCGGCCACATTTCGGGCAAACTCAATGGTAGCGCATTGCATTCCCAGACAAATTCCTAGAAAGGGAATTTTCTCTTCTCGAGCATACTGGATGGCCCTTATCTTTCCTTCCATCCCTCGGGAACCAAATCCACCAGGAACCAGAATCCCTTTCACCGAGGAAAGATATTTTGGTGGATCGGCCTCGAGCTCCTCCGCTTCTAGCCACACCACCTTAACCCTTACCCTATTGGCAGCCCCGGCATGAATAAAAGCCTCGCGTATACTTTTATAGGCATCTTTCATTTTTACATACTTACCCACCACAGCAATCCTTGTTTCCTGGTCAGGATTATTGACCTTTTCCACCCATTTTCGCCAGCTATCCAAACTCTTTTTGGGAATGGAAAGACCCAATTTTTGCAAAATATTGTCGGTCAATCCTTCAGTGTCGAAGCGAAGAGGGACCTCGTATATATTATCTACATCAATAGCCTGGATAACATCTTCTCTCTCTACATTACAGAAAAGAGAGATCTTCCCCCTTGCCTCAGAAGTTAAGGGAATTCGGGTTCTACAGAGAATTAAATCTGGCTGAATTCCTATCTCCCGGAGTCTGCCCACACTGTGCTGAGTTGGTTTAGTTTTAAGTTCATCCGAAGAAGCGACATACGGAAGAAGGGTTAGGTGGATAAATAAGGTATTTTCTCTGCCTATCTTGAGACGAAATTGTCTTATTGCTTCCAGGAAGGGAAGGGATTCGATATCTCCCACTGTTCCTCCTATTTCAGTGATGACTACTTCGGCCCTATCTTTTTCGGCCACCTTTTTTATCCTCTGCTGTATCTCATCGGTGATATGAGGAACTACCTGGATGGTCCTTCCCAGATATTCGCCCCGTCTTTCCTTCTCGATCACGGCACTATAAATCTGACCAGTAGTTGCATTGTTATGAGATGATAACTCAATACCCACAAAACGCTCATAATGACCCAAATCAAGATCGGTCTCGGCTCCATCCCTGGTGACAAATACCTCTCCGTGTTGATAAGGATTCATTGTTCCTGGATCTACATTGATATAAGGATCAAATTTAAGCATGCTTACCTTCAGGCCCCGTGATTTAAGAAGAGCTCCAATGGAAGCTGAGGCTATTCCCTTACCGAGGGAAGAAAGAACTCCCCCCGTAACAAAGATAAACTTGGTCATCTTCACCCCAATTAATCAGCCTCCTGACTCATTTTCTCGACCTCTTCTAACAAAACTCTGACTATATCTTTTTCCTTAACCTTTCTCAGCGGTTTCCCCTTTTTAAAAAGCGTCCCTCCTCTTTTGGTACAGGCTATGCCAATATCGGCTTCCCTGGCCTCGCCTGGCCCATTAACTTCACACCCCATCACGGCTATCTTTAAAGGAGTCTTGATTCCTTCTATTTCAGAGAGCACCTCTTTTGCTACTGATTCTAGGTCTATTCGGCACCTCCCACAGGTAGGACAGGAAATTAAATCAGGACCCCCTTTAAACAAGCCAAGAGATTTCAGGATCTGATATCCTATTTTGACCTCCTCCACCGGGTCATAAGTTAAAGAAACCCTGATAGTATCCCCTATTCCCTGAAAAAGAAGAGCCCCTATGGCAATGGATGATTTTATAATGCCTTCAGGAGGAGGGCCGGAAGCAGTTATACCTAGATGAAGAGGGTACGGAATCTTATCCGATATCAGTTGATAAGAAAGAATAGTGGTAAGCACATCACTAGCTTTAAGAGAGACAACAATATCTGAAAAATCCACTTTTTCTAAAAGTTTCACAGTGTTCAAGGCACTTTTTACCATAGCCTCAGCCACTGTGGTCCGATATCTTTCTTCCTCATCCTCCCTTACCCTTCCTTTTAAAAAATGGTCCTTTAGAACTCCTCTCTCTAAAGATCCCGAGTTTATCCCTACCCTAAGAGGAATTCCCTTTTTTTTAGCTTTTTCTGCTATCTTCAGTATTTCTTTTCTGCCCATATTTCCGGGATTGACTCTTACTTTATCTATCCCTCGGTCTATAGCTTCCAGGGCAAGTTTATGATTAAAATGAACATCAGCTACCAGAGGAATATCCACCTCGGCCCTGATTTTAGAAAGGGCCCTGGTAGCTAAAATATTGGGAAGAGCTATCCTCACTATCTTTGCTCCAGCCTGGGTGAGCTTTCTGATCTGGGCAACTGTGGCTGGAACGTCCTCGGTTTTGGTCTTGGTCATTCCCTGCACCACCACCGGGCTGCCACCACCAATCTTTAATCCACCAACCTTTACCTCTCGACTTTTTCTTCTTTTCACTTCCCTTCCCTCAAAATTTTCTTTATCCTTTTTGTATCCTTCTCACATAAAATCAGGCCAGGCTCGGCCCTTATTTAATATGGACAGCCTGGCCTGTATTGGACTATTCCTCTTTCATAGTGATAGCCTCAGAGGGGCATGCTTCTGCACAGGATTCACATCCATCGCAATCATCAGGCCTGACAAACTTAGCAACGTCATCCACCATCTCCAAAGCGTTATTTGGACACTCATCAATACAGATCTCGCATCCCGTACACAGCTCCTCATCTATGAGTGGCTTTTTCATCTTTTACCTCCTTGAGCGTCAGTTTTTGTCCTTTCCTCCCGTGCATGTAAGCTTTATGAAAGAACCAGGTCCAGAATTCTGATTAAGGTGGACCTAATTTTACTTCTCTCCACCACTAAATCAATGACCCCATGTTCAAGCAGTGATTCAGACTGCTGAAAACCTTTAGGCATTTGCTGTTTAATGGTTTGCTTTATGACCCGAGGCCCGGCAAATCCTAAAAGAGCTCCCGGCTCGGCGAGGACAATATCTCCCCGACTGGCGAAACTGGCCATTACACCTCCCATGGTCGGATGAGTAAGCAAAGATATATAGAGCAGTCCCAGTCTTTTGAGTTCAGCTATGGCAGCACTGGTCTTGGCCATTTGCATCAAAGAGATAATTCCCTCTTGCATCCTAGCTCCACCTCCTGAACCGGAGATAATTAGGAGTGGGTATTTTTTTTCCATAGCCTTTTCTATGGTGAGAGTTATTCTTTCCCCAACCACTGAACCCATGCTTCCTCCCATGAAGCCAAAATCAGTAACTCCAACGGCTATGGGTCTCCCTCTGATTTTCCCCTCTCCAATCAGAGCAGCCTCATCCAAGCCAGTGGCTTTTTCGCTTTTACTTAATTTCTCTTCATACCCTGGAAAGTTAAGCGGATTATCGGAATTTATCTTCGAATCGTATTCGATGAAACTATCTTTATCCAAGGTAATCTCGATTCTTTTCCTTGCCCGCAGGTAGAAGTGAAATCCGCATTTAGGACAGACCTTAAGGTTATCTTCCAGGCTCTTGTTGTAAACGATTTCAGAGCAGTTGGTGCACTTGGTCCAGAGCCCATGAGGAATGTCTATTTTCTTCTTTCCCCTTTTTATCCTGTTATAGGTTCTCTCAAACCAGCCCATTTGTGCCATCTTCGCTCAATTTAAGCGTATAATATCACATCAGACAAAAATGTCAAAATTATGAATTATGTCACGGGAAAGGATTAAGAGAAAAGTTTATAAGAAGACCTGCAGGCGTTCCATCACGACCGTTGCTAGCTACTCTTCTTCACCTTCGCCATCTTCGATCCCAGCGCTGTAGCCAACACCACCAGCGTAGTGGATATTACGATCATTACAATTCCTAGGGCTGAAAGTTTCCCCCACAATCCATCCTCAGCAAACCTGAGAATTTGTACCGCTAGTACCTCCGTACCTGGTCTAGAAAGCACAACCGAAAGGCTTAACTCCCTAACGAACATCGCCGCCATGAGAATCCAGCCTGAAACTATTCCTGGGGCCAATAGGGGTATTACTATCCTTCGAAGCGTATAAAGAATACCCACACCGCAAACTCTCGATGATTCTTCAAGCTCATTATGGACTTGAATAAAAGCGCTTGTGAGAGGTCTAACTCCATAGGGGAGGTATGTCGCTATATATCCTATAAGAAGAGCCCAGATAGTAGCATATAGGGGCGTTCTGACAAAAAACCACATAAACCCGACTCCGATCACTATCCCAGGAAAGGAAAAAGATAGAAAGACAAGGGACTCGAGCAATCCACCTCCCCTAGTCCTAATTCTAACGATGATATAAGAAACAAATATGGATAGGAGAATGCCTAGAGTTGCGCCCGCAATACCTAGAAAAATACTGTTTTTTAAGGAGATAAGGAAAATAGGATCCTTGAGAACCCATTTCCCTCGTTCCTCGGTGTAAAAGAGCTTTAGTTCCCTTTTCATTTGCATTATACTCATATGAGAGGACCACTGTCAAGAAGGAGCCGCCTTCCTCTGGCTAGAAGGACCCCAGCGATAACTTCTTAAATTATTCCGGAGAATAGAAGTAACATCAGGATAGAGAGGCTGGCTGCCAGAAGAGGGGATGGGTATGGACTGTACCCCTGTGACGCTTCTCGTTAAACATTAATAAGAATTGAACTTAAGAACCTATATAGTAAATAGGAAAACCCTGCTGCACAAGTGGGTGTAAGCACCCAACCTACCGCAATCCGAATCATCTGACGAACGTTAACTGCTCTAATTCCCTTTACCAATCCTACGCCGGCAACCGCTCCGACAATTGCCTGGGAGGTGGAGACCGGGATTCCCAGCATTGAGAATAGATGTACTCCAAATGCGGCAGCAAATTGGGCAGCAAAGGCTCCTGGTAAGTCAAGAGGGGTAATATTTTTGCCAACCGTATCTACGACACCTCCTCGAAAACTAATGGCTCCAACGGCTAAAGCTGCTGCACCAAATAGGGCAAGCCAGAGCCCTTTATCGGGATACTTATTCAGCAAGGGACCCATCGCATTACCAACAGTATTTGCTCCTAAGGAGTAGGCAACATAGCAGGCAGAGAGAATTACAACGATAGAAATGGTTCTATTCCAGAGAGTTATTCTTTCGGTCCTGCGCAAAAAATAGATTAATATGGCATATATAATGAAAGATAAGCCTCCGGTAAGTACCGGATTTAATATCCAGGCAAGTAGAATCTTCTTCAAAACCGTAAATTTTATGTATTCTGCCTGAAAACCAAAAATTCCTATTCCGACACCCAGAACACTGCCAATAATTGATTCTGAGGTGGAAACCGGGATCTTAAAGAATGTAGCCAAGGTGACAAAGGTACCTGCAGAAAGCATAGCAATAAAGATTGCCAGGTCTGGCAGTCTTGCCTGAATTATTCCTTTTCCAATTGTTTTCATAACCTGGTGTCCCTGGAGAACTGCGCCGAGCACAACACATATTGCTACCAGGAGGATAGCTCTTTTGTAGTTTAATATACCAGAGCCTACAGAGGTGCCAATGCAGCTAGCTGCATCATTAGCCCCGATATTCCAACCCACATAAAAACCTGCAACTAAAAGTATTGTCGTCACAAGGATCATCTTTTTTCAACACTCCTAATGCCCAGAATAGGATTTGATTAGCGATATAGTGGTTCTCTTCACTGATTATAGGAAAACATGTCCTGACCTGGGAAAGAAGCCGTCTATATCCCGGAAGTTAAACTCGTTTTTGGATAACTAAAGACTCCAGACAATCGGCGGCATCCTCGATAATGTCAGAAGTCTCAGCAAGGTGCCAGATGAGTTCTCCCAGGTGCATTTTTTGAGCCAGGGGTAACTTGCTCATAAATATTTGGTGAGTGATCTCCCACTCGTATACATCTACCTCTGATTCAAGCCGGTTTATATCAGCGACCTTAGCTCTTAAAATTGAAAAATCGCCAAACAGATGAGCTACTGCCTCTTTCATGGGTGAAAAAGTGGCTATGGAATGACCGGCTAATTCCAAAATGGTTTTCCCGAATTCAGGCGGTATTTCAGGGCGCTGGCAGAGAGTGAAATCACAGCAGGATTCTGCTTTGTCAGCAATCTTATCCTGTAGATCTACAAATCTTACCAAGCCTTCTCGGTGAATAGGCAGAAAAGCACCTCCATAGAGAAGATGAATGATATCTCTTCTCTTCTTATCAGCTTCAGATTCAATGACATGGGTTTTGTAAGAGAGTGTTTTTGCCTCCTCAACTTTTCCTTCAAGATAAATTTCCATGGTCTTATGCATAGATCCAAGACATTCCTCGATCTTCTCCAGATGTTCGGCGATCAATTCTTTCACTCTGGTTTCTTTTTTTCTTCCCAATAACATTTTTTTTCTCCTTCCCTCCGAACCCAAAAACAAGACTTTGCCAAAACTGCTCCCCCTTAAGCTCAAAGCCTTGTTAGTAAAGGGTCTTTAATAAAATGGTAGATACGGCTAAAGCTCCTGATCCGAGGAGGATGGAAAATCTTGGAAGCCGTGGGGCGGCAGCTCTAGAAACTAAATTCGTGGCTTCCCTCAGCTTCATAGAACGTGGCCTCCTTTCAGTTACAAACCGCTCCTACTTTTGTGATTGCATGGCGATTCCCTGAGTAAAACTTTTCCTGAAAAGGATGAGGATCATTAAGGGTGGGAGCATAGCCATTACCGTGCCAGCCATGATAACATTCCACTCAGGCGCTATTTGTTCGCTGGCTAACAACATCTTGACACCGATTTGCACAACCCGCATTTCACCGGTGGTTATCACAATCAACGGCCATAAGTACTGACTCCACATAAAAATAAATTCTATGACAAACAGAGCTGCGATGTTGGTTTTTGAGACAGGGACTAGAATTTGCAGGAAATAACGCATGGGGCCCGCCCCATCAACCCGGGCTGCATCTGAAAGATCTCTAGGCACGGTCATGAAGAACTGTCGGAAAAGAAGTATGCCTGTTGTGCTGGCAAAGAATGGTATTGTGAGGGCATAGTAAGAATTTATCCAGTCAAAGCTCGCCATCAACTGAAAAGTTGGAACGATGCGGACCGGGAGAGGCAGCATTTGAGTGACCATGCACATAGGGAATAGCAGCCCCCGGCCCCGAAACTTGAAATGGGTGTAGGCAAAGGCAGCTAGCAGTGACAGAATGATTTTTGCTAACGCCACCACTATTGAGATTAACCAGGTGTTGAACAAGAGTCGACCCAACTTGATTCGATGCCAGGCTACGGCGGCATTGGCCAGGAATTGATTGCCCGGTATAAGTCTTGGCGGATATGTGTAGGACTCCTGGAAACTTAAGGTACTTGTAATTAGAGCATAAACCACAGGGAAAGCAAGAACTAGAACCAGTAGGATAAGGAGGCCGTGAACAAGAATTTTGTGTCGGTTTTTCCCAGACAAAGGCATCACCTCACCGAGCATAAATGGCTTTTCGCGTAGCCACTCGCAATTGAATGATTGCCCCAATAGAGATTACAAAGAATATTACGAAGGATTGGGCTGATGCGGATCCGGTGTTGAGATGGATGAACCCGTCACGATACAGTTTGTACACAAGGATCTCCGTGGCGTTCCCGGGCCCGCCCCGTGTCATAATATCTATAAGCCCAAAAACCTGGAAGAAAGCATAGAGCATATTAACAAACAACAAAAAGGTAGTAGTGGGAGAAAGCATAGGGAACGTGATACGCCAGAAGGCTTTCCAGGGCCCTGCCCCATCCACCCGGGCGGCTTCCATAAGTGCTTTCGGTACGTTTTGCAGCCCAGCTAATAAGAAGACAATATTGTAGCCCAACATCTTCCACGTGGCGGCAGCGACCACCACCAACAGTGCTATCCGGCCATTGGTCATCCAGTTCAGCACATACCCGCCGGACAACTTGGAGACGATGTAGGGGACGAGGCCAGTGGCCGGAGCGAACATTGAGGCCCAGATCACTCCAGCGATCGCCGGGGAGAGGGCATAGGTCCAGATAAGAGCAACTTGATAGAAGCCCAGCCCTCTAATCTTCTGGTTGAGCAGTTGGGCGATGCCCAGTGAAACGGAAAGTCCAATAATAATGACGAAAGCAGAGAACGCAAGCGTGGTCAAGATACTGTTTTGATAATCTGGCGAGGAGAATAGGCGAATATAATTGCGGAGTCCAACGTAGATGGTTTTCGTGCCAAACGGCGTTGAGATAAAGAAAGACCCACGTACGCTTTGAACGAAGGGCACAACCAGGAAGATTACAATTACTGCGATAGAAGGAGCTACAAGTAAATAAGGCAACCACTTATATCCAGGGAATCTCTCTTCCTGCATCGCTTCTCCCTTCGGTCTGCAAGAGCCAAGAGGTGGGGGGTAAGCTTTGGGCTTGCCCCCCACCGCAGTCTGTTCCTATCTATCCTCCATAGAGCTCAGCGTAATCTTTGAGCAACTGGTTCATCTTCTCCGCTGCTTCATCCAGAGCCTCTTTAGGAGAGAGATCACCAGCAATTGCCTTCTCCAGTGCAGCCCTGAAGTGCTCCCGCATGGCCACGAATGGACCCAGCCGAGCGCCGGTAGCCGCTGCCGTATCCCGCCTTCCGGAAAGGATCTCAAGGAAGGCGGTTAGGTAGGTTTGGTTGCTGAACCAACCCTCGTCCAGAAGCGCTTTGAGCGCTGCGTTGGTCACCGGGAAGTATCCCGTCCCCTTGTGCCACTGGATAGCGATCTCCGTTTGCCCAAGATACTTCAGGAACTCCCAAACGGCGCGGAGTTCTTCTTCGCTTTTCCCTTTTGTCACCCAAAGGCTCCCGCCTCCGACGAGGGAGTTCCCCACCGGATAACCCTCGAAGCGCGGGAGGAAGCTGGTGCCAACTTCAAATTCAGAGGCTTTCAGAATCCCAGCCAGCGACGAGGTGGACTGGATGAGCATGGCGATCCGGCCGGCTTTGAATGCCGAGTTCGCCGCGTACTCAGGTCCTCCATAGATATAGATCCCTTTGTCGTGCAGTCTTATCCAGGTCTCAAAGACCATGTGCCCGAAATCGTCGTTGAAGACTACCTTTTTGGCCAATCCGGCGCGTCCATTATCATTGTCCGCGTAGAGGTGATTATGGTAGCCAAGCGTCTGTTCCCAGATCCAGCCGGGCCAGCCTCCGGAATAGACATGATCTACTACGCCGCTCGCCAAGATCTGTTCTCCGTACTCCTCCATCTCTTTCCACGTTGTCGGTGGCTTGTTGGGATCGAGTCCAGCTGCTCTAAAGATGTCCTTGTTGTAATAGAGCATGGCCGAAGACGAGTTGAACGGCATAGACCAGAGATTCCCCTCTACGGAGTAGTAGTTGGTGATGGGGATTACATACTGCGCCCAGTCCCAAGCCTCCCCCAACATCCCGGGGATTTGATAGACCGGCAGAATGGCCTCACTGTCGATCATGGTCTGGGTACCCACTTCGTAGACCTGAATCAGATTTGGAGCAGTTCCGGTACGGTACGAGGCGATGAACTTGGTTAATGTCTCCGCATAGGTACCGGTGAACAGCGGTTTCAGCTCAATATCGGGGTGGGTGGCGTTGAAGCTCTCGACAACCGCATCCACCACCTTCAAACGCGACCCGCTCATGGCGTGCCACCAGGTGATCTCCACTTTCTCAGCTGCGAATACGGACACCGTTGGAATAGACAATAAAACCGCCAGCCCGACCAGCACCCACTTGTGTTTAAGACACAGATTTATCCGATTTTTGAGGCGAAAGAAACCAGTCAATTTTGTTTTAAGTTCCTTTAACATTGTCATATCCTCCATTACTTTCGTTGTTTTTCTTCCTTTAAATTCTCTTTTATTCCCACAAACAGAGCCATTGGCCTATCTCAGCCTCTCACCCCCCATCTGGCCCGATTGACTCTGGTAATTTAACCTGGCTTTTTCTCTTTTTTAGGCTCTATCTCTTCCCCTCTTTTTTCTATAGCTTTATCTAAAATTAAAGAATCACAGCTAAATTGACCTTTCCATTTTTGCCAAAAATATTGGATACATAATCGCATTTAGTCTTGAAAAGACAGGCTATCTTACCTCCTGCTTTAGGCCTGTATTCTGATAGAGCATAGTAGTTTGCTTGACCTTTCGCTATCACTATATCGGCAGTTTGAAGATTTTCTCTCAACTCATCAGACATCTCCTCTGAAGAGATGCCCAAGGTATCTGGACTCTTTTCATCTTCTTCTTCCAGGTAATCTCTTAGAGCTACTTCATAGCAATAGTTTCTTACCGCAAAGAAACAAACCCCGGAAACCACGTCAGATTCTCCTCTTGATGGCTGCCTCATCCGCCTTGGTTTCCGTTTGCTCAAGCGGAATTGAGTTAATTTAACACATCCCATTTTGTCTAAATTTCCCCAGATGTCAACTCTTCACGCTCTTCGAATTAAAGCTGCCCCAACATTTCTGTTTTTTCGCCAACTTACCTTTGACAAAGTGTCTGGCAATGATAAGATAACCACTGGTGGCTGTAAATTAAAGAAAATAGAGCTTGAGAAAAAGGTAAGAAATAGGCAATAGGAAAAAGACGAATATAACAAGGAGAAAGAAATGAGAGAGTTTGCATTCGATCTAGCCAAGTTCATTCCCTATCGGGACAGACAAATCTGTGAAAAGGTGAGAGCCATTAAGAGAGAGGATATCTGTAAACATCCTAAGGCGCAGTTTAAAATCAGAGTAATTGAAAATACCGATGAGTTTTACTTTGA
>Ga0315538_1002238_pt1 | contig 10940 bp, 8 predicted proteins | sample SalMarSW160230MG_2_FD_203834 | JGI IMG/M metagenome (GOLD analysis project Ga0315538, IMG submission 203834) | Salt marsh sediment microbial communities from the Plum Island Ecosystem LTER, Massachusetts, United States - Salt Marsh Sediment SW1601-230 ...
ACAAAACTTTCCATCGAAAAGGCACAGGAATTTTTCAATAAACTTAAACTGGACAAAGAAAAAACCCTGATAGCCGCACAGGTATTAAAGGAAATAAAGGCCCGGCTGAAGTTTATGGTTGATGTCGGACTTGAGTATCTGACGCTCGACCGCAGAAGCGGCACCCTGGCAGGCGGCGAGGCCCAGCGGATTCGACTTGCAACACAGGTCGGCAGCGGGCTGGTCGGGGTTTGTTATGTGCTTGATGAGCCGACAATAGGCCTGCATAAGCGGGACAATAACCGACTGCTGGGGATACTGCAGCGGCTCAGCCGGCTCGGCAATACGGTCATTGTTGTCGAGCACGACGAAGACATTATCAAAAGCGCAGACCATATTATCGATATCGGCCCGGCTGCAGGTGCCAACGGCGGCGAAGTTGTCGTCCAGGGCAGTTTCGAGGCCGTGAAACGCTGCAGAAAATCGCTGACAGGCGAATATCTCAGCGGCAGAAAGAGGATAGAGCTGCCGACCTGCCGACGCAAATATGACCTGAGAAGATGCATCGAGGTCAAAGAGGCCTGCGAGAACAATCTCAAAAATATCGACGTGAAGTTTCCGCTTGGTGTGTTTAGCTGTGTGACGGGCGTTTCGGGCTCCGGCAAGAGCAGTTTAGTCAGCCAGATTTTATTACCGGCCTGCAGACGCCGGTTATACGGCTCCCGCGACAAGCCAGGCAGGCATAAGACTATTTACGGTGATTCGCAGATAGATAAGGTCATAGAGATAGACCAGTCGCCAATCGGCAAGACGCCGCGCAGCAATCCGGCTACATATACCGGCGTCTTCGACCTCATAAGAAAGCTGTTCAGTATGACGCGTGAGGCAAAGATTCGCGGTTATAAGGCAGGGCGATTCAGCTTCAACGTCAAAGGCGGACGCTGTGAGCATTGCCGGGGGCAGGGAACCAAAAAGATTGAAATGCACTTTTTGCCGGATATCTACGTAACCTGTCAGAACTGCAAAGGTAAAAGATATAATCCGGAGACGCTTCAGGTTACTTACAAGGGCAAAAATATCGCCGATGTGCTCGATATGAGGATTGCCGAGTCGCTTGATTTCTTCAAGAACTTCCCGAAGATAACCAGAATCCTGCAGACCTTGAACGATGTTGGTATGGGTTATATGCAGTTAGGCCAGTCCTCAACGACGCTTTCCGGCGGTGAATCCCAGCGGGTAAAACTTTCCGCAGAGCTGGGCAAGGCAGCCACAGGGCACACTTTATATCTGCTCGATGAGCCGACAACGGGGCTGCACTTTGCCGATATTCACAACCTCTTAAATGTCTTGCAGCGGCTGACTGATTTCGGTAATACTGTTGTTGTAATCGAGCATAACCTTGACGTCATCAAGATGGCCGACTATATAATAGACCTCGGCCCCGAAGGCGGCGATGCCGGCGGCAGCGTGGTTGTCGCAGGAGCACCTGAAGAAATTATCAAAAACAAGAAAAGCTATACGGCAAAGTTCCTCAAAGAAAAATTACAGTCTGAGAAATAATAAGCCCTAATCGAGATTCAAAAATGTGGGAATTTGAGCTAAGCACAATCGAGGATTTGAAGCAGTTATGCGAGCAGCTCGGTGTCAGTATCGATGCCATAGAAGATACGAGCATCCTGAAAAAAACCGTCCAGGCCGGCAAACTTACAATCGGCAATTCACTCGCAGTTCATCCTATGGAGGGCTGTGACGGCGACTCCGAGGGCCGGCCCGGCAAACTGACGCTGCGGCGATATCAAAGATTCGCTGCAGGCGGGGCAGGGCTAATCTGGGGCGAGGCAACGGCGGTCGTCCCGGAGGGCAGAGCCAACCCACGACAGCTCTGGCTCAACGAAGACAACAAAAGCAGCTTTGCAGCGATGCTCAAAATGATGCGAGAAGCTGCCGCTGCGAGTATGGGCAAAGAGCACAGATCTGTCCTCGTCGCTCAGCTCACCCATTCAGGACGATACAGCAAGCCCGAAGGCGTCGCCCAGCCGATGATTGTCCAGCGCGACCGGTACCGCGATGCAATGGTTCCGCAAAAAACTCCTAATCCGAAATCAAACAGCAAAATACCAAAAGACCAGCCAATAGTTACAGATGAATACCTCGATAAACTTCAGGAGTCATATGTCACGGCTGCCCGAATTGCATTTGAAGTCGGCTTCGATGCGGTCGATATAAAATCCTGCCACGGCTATTTAATTAACGAGCTGTTCGCCTGCCACCAGAGAAAAGGCAAATACGGCGGCTCATTTGAAAACCGCACCAGGTTTCTGCTCGAGGTTATCGACAAAATCCGCAGCCGGTTCGGCGAAGATAAAACGATAACAACCCGATTGGGCATTTACGATGCAATACCTTATCCGTTCGGCTGGGCGGTCGATAAGACCGATTACACCAAGCCGGACCTGACAGAGCCGAAAAAGCTCATCGCTCTTTTGCAGAAGCGCGGCGTGAAGCTGATTAACATCACCATAGCAAATCCGTATTACAACCCGCACGTAGGCAGGCCCTTCAATGAACCAATTGTCGGCGGATACGAGGAGCCGGAACATCCGCTCGTCGGTGTCCACCGGCTCATCACGCTGGCTGGAGAGATTCAAAAGGAATTTCCGGATATCGCATTTGTCGGCACCGGCTATAGCTGGCTTAGGACGTTGTTTGCTAACGTAGCTGCGGCAAATAAAGCCAACGGTCTGATTACACTAATCGGCGCCGGCAGGATGGCCTTTGCGTATCCGGACTTCGCAAAGGACATTATCACCAAAGGCAGAATGTATCCGGAAAAAGTATGCGTGGCCTGCAGCGGGTGCACGCAAATAATGCGCGACGCCGGAATGACCGGCTGTGTCGTGCGAGACAACAAAGTTTACGGGCCTATATTCAAACACGGCAGGATGAGCGACAGGGACAATCTCCTCCGTCTTGCAAAGGCCTGTCGGACCTGCCAGGAACCAACGTGCCAATTGGCCTGCCCGGCAGGTGTTGACATACCGAAATTCATAAATCTTTTTTTAGACGGCAAAGAACAACAGGCATACGAAGTGCTGAGGCAGTCCAATATATTCGGCGAGGTCTGTGGGTGGCTGTGTCCGGTCGAGCAGCAATGCGAAGGCAATTGTCTGCAGGGATTCATCGGCGACGGGCCTTTGCCGATTGCTGCTATACAAAGATACCTCGCCTCGACCGCCAACAAAAACGGCTGGTCGAAGTTAAGGATACCACAAGAATCGACCGGCAAAAAAGTAGCCGTGATTGGTGCCGGGCCTGCAGGTCTTGCCTGTTCGGCAACATTGCTTGAGGCCGGCTACACGGTAACTGTCTTCGACAGTGCCAGCGAATTCGGCGGGATGATAGAATCGGCCATACCATCGCAAAGACAGGGCGCTGCATTAAAAAATGAAATTACAGCCGTATTCGAAGACGTCACTTCGGACAGATTCATAAAGAAGCTCGGCAAAAAATTAGATGCCGGCTTAAATCTCGATACGATTATGGCTGATGGCTTCGATGCCGCCTTTATCAGCATCGGCCTGGCAAATTCGGTCAGCATTATTAACAGGGAAGTTGACGGGTTATGGAATGCGCTGGATTTTCTTTTGAAGGCAAAAAAAACAGGCGAACCGGACGTTAAAGGAAAAAGAGTCGCCGTAGCAGGCGGCGGAAATACCGCTATCGATGTTGCGGTAACTGCAAAACAGCTTGGGGCCAGGGATGTTTACATCGTATATCGCCGGTCTTTCGAAGAGATGCCTGCCTCGAAAAACGAACGCGACCAGGCCTTGAACGAAGGTATTCATTTTCTTATACTGACGCAATTGCTGGACGTCAACTGCAAGAATGGAAAACTGACAGGTATTCGGGTGTGTCCGACCAGATTGGGCGAGCCGGATGAGTCGGGCAGACGCAGGCCGCAGCTTATAGAATCAAGCGCTTATAACCTCGATATGGATATTGTTGTGGAAGCAATAGGCCAGAAGTCGCCGGACCAAATCAGCGAAATTCTGCCCGGTGTCCAATTAAAAAAAGGCCTTATCAAGACAAAGAAAAACTCACTGGCAACATCGCGGCAGGGCGTCTTTGCCGGCGGCGACCTCGTCCGAGGGCCATCGACCGTAGTTGCAGCGGTTGCAGATGGAATGAAGGCCGCAAAGGAAATAGATAAATTCCTGAAACAATAAACAAAGAAAGGATTCTGAAATGTCGGAAAGACCATTAGCAATCGTTACCGGCGCAAGCCGCGGTATCGGAAAAGCAATTGCAAAAGAGCTGGCTTCGCTCGGCTACGACCTCGTTATCAACCATTTTGATTTTACCGCAGATGGCAAACCCGATGAATCAAGAGCATCGCAAACGCAAAAGGAAATCAAGCAGTCAGGGGCACAGTGTGAAGCCCTGAGCGGCGATGTCAGCAGTGTTGAGGACCGAAATGCACTCGTGTCTTTAGCCAAAAGCAAATTCGGCAGATGCGATATGCTCGTAAATAATGCGGGCGTTGCTCCTTTGAAACGGCTGGACCTCCTCGAAGCGACAGAGGAAAGCTTCGACAGGGTGATGAGCATAAATCTCAAAGGCCCCTATTTTCTGACTCAAATGGTGGCCAACTGGATGATTGAGCAGCAAAAGCAGCACGGCGACCGCAGCTTTAGAATCGTAAATACCGGCTCAATGTCGGCATATACCAGCTCGACCGGACGCGGAGAATACTGCGTGAGCAAGGCGGGCGTCACTATGATGACGAAACTTTATGCGGACAGGTTAGCTGAATATGGTATTGGAGTATTTGAAATCAGGCCCGGCATCATAGCAACCGATATGACCAGCGTTGTCAAAGATAAATACGACAAGCTGATAGCCGAGGGACTTACTCCTATTAAAAGATGGGGCCAGCCGGAAGACATCGCAAAGGCAGTCGGGGCAATTGCCGAGGGCCGGCTGGACTTTTCAACCGGCCAGATTATTAACGTCGATGGCGGATTCCATTTAAGGAGACTGTGAATTTTAAATAAGAAGCACCAAATTCTAAATTCGAAACAATATCAAAATTCGAATTTTAAAATGTCCAAAAGGTTTGGAATTGGGGATTTTTGTCATTTGGACTTGTTTCGGATTTAGATATTCAAATTTCGAATTTTGGGAGTCATTAAATATGGATATTAAAAAGACAATCACGACGCTGTTGCAAGACGGCTTTATACTTGTCTTCAATCAGGATAAGCTCGACATTGTCAAGACGGCCCAGGCGCTTATCAAAGCCGGCGTCAACAATATGGAGGTAACCTGCCGGATAAGCAAACCCTTGGAGAAGCTGTCCCGGCTGCGCAGAAAGCTACCCGACTTCGCAGCAGGAATGGCGAGCCTGGTCGATTCATCGGCGATGCTTGACGTCTATAACAAGAGCCATCCGCAGGACCCGCTGCCCTCGGTCGAAGAGGTTGCACAGGCAGGCGCATGCTATCTGGTTTCTGCCGCCAATTTCTGTGATGAGAGCTTTGCGAAATATGCAGGCAGGATACCAATGATACCCGGTTGTGGCAGTGTGAACGAAATTTTGACCCAGTTCTCCAAGGGTGCAAATCTCTGCAAGCTCTTCCCGGCAAAACAGCTTGGCGGCCCAGACTTTGTCAAGGCGATAGACCCTGCCATACACAAGACAATCAGCTTGGTCCCAACCGGCGGAACAAATCCAGCCAACATCCCCGATTATATTGATGCAGGCGTTCTGGTTCTGGGCGGTTCGTTTAGTATGATTGAAAGACCGACTATGAAGAAAATTATCGATGAACAGGATTACGACCTTTTGGCTGAGGAATTAACTAAGATTAAACGGCTGATAGATAAGCTGCGAAAAGAAAAATACCCCGATATTGATTTCGCTACAAGCTCCATCGAACAGATAGGTCAGATTACCGGAAGAAATTTTAATCTTCAATAAAAAATTAAAACAGGAGAAACGGGATTGTGGAAACGAAACAAATAGCGAACAAAGAAGTTACTTTCCATCATTACAACACGGTGATTGTCGGCTCGGGCGCCGCAGGGATGAACTGCGCCGTGCACCTGTCCGAATTTATGCAGCGAAAAGGAATTGCTCATCCGCAGGACAGAATCGTCGTAATAACCGCAGGGCTGGGCCTGGGCGCATCGAGGATGAGCGGCTCGGACAAGCAGACATATTATAAAATGGGCACAAGCCCGGATGTGGCCGATAGCGCCGAAGAATTTGCAAAGAGCTTGACCGCCGCCGGCTGCTGCCACGGTGATACGGCTCTTGTCGAGGCAATCGGATCCCTTCGTGAGTTCTATCATTTAGTGCAGGTGGGAGTTGCTTTCCCAACGGATACCTCCGGCACATTCATCGGCTATAAGACCGACCACGACCCTTACGAAAGGGCAACCTCAGCAGGGCCAAAGACCAGCAAATTTATGAGCGAATCTCTGCAGAAGCAGCTCGAAAGATACGGCGTCAGAACAATCGACAACCAGGAAGCCGCACATCTTTTAACAACGGGTTCGGGCGGCGACAAGCGAATCGCCGGAGTCGTTACAATAGACAAAAAAAACTTCGCCATCAATGTTTATCTCGGCGAAAACATAGTCCTCGCAGCCGGCGGGCCCGGCGAGCTTTACAAGACGACCGTCTATCCAAAGGGCCAGTTGGGCATTCACGGGCTTGCATTTAAGGCAGGGCTGATTGGGGTAAATCTGACCGAGTCGCAGTTCGGCCTGGCGAGCATTAAGTTCCGCTGGAACGTCTCCGGCACCTATATGCAGGCGCTCCCGCGAATATTCAGCACCGACGCCGATGGAAAAGATGAAAAGGAATTTCTGACGGACTTCTTCCCGACGATGAGCAAAATGGCAACGAATATTTTTCTCAAAGGTTACCAGTGGCCCTTCGACCCGCAAAAAATCGAGAACCTGCAATCATCACTGATTGATGTCCTTGTCTTCAACGAAACGCAAAAAGGCAGGCGGGTCTATATGGACTTTCTGCACAATCCCGTCGGCAGTGAATCTATGGATGAGTTTAATATTGATGACCTCGAGCCGGAAGCAAAAGGGTATCTGCAAAAAGCCGGTGCGCTCCAGAAGACGCCCATCGAACGATTGGCATATATGAACACTCCCGCTATCGAGATATATACGGAAAACGGAATTGATTTATATTCTGAGCCGCTGGAGATTGCGGTCTGTGCCCAGCATAATAACGGCGGCTTCGCCGTTGACAAATGGTGGCAGTCCAACATACCGCACACTTTTATAATCGGCGAGATGGCAGGGACGCACGGCGTCAAGCGGCCCGGCGGCTCTGCCCTTAACGCAGGCCAGACAGGCGGACTTAGAGCGACCGAATATATAGTAAATGCCTATGGCTGCGAGCTGCCGGATTATTCAAGTAAGAAATCCGACATCGAAAAGCAGTTAAGTGGATTTATCGATAGACTCGATTCCTGCAAAAGCACCTCCGGCCTGGCTGCCGAGGAGGTTCTGGAGGAGGTCCGAAACCGAATGACTGCGTCCGGCGGACACATCAGAGAGCTAAACGATGCTCAAAAAGCCCTCGGGCAGGCAGTCGAGCTTTATAAAAACATTCGACAAAAAGGATTCAATGCGAAAGACGACTCGGCTTTAATCACGGCGATACAGGCGGAGCACCTGGCACTGACAAGCGTTGCATATCTTAAGGCCGTTGTGGAACTGCTGAAGCAAGGCAGCGGCTCACGCGGCTCACATCTTATCCTTGCCAAAGACGGTATCGGAATACATCCCGATGTGATTGACAAAGCAACGGATAAACCCCTGAAGTTCAAACCCGAAAATCCATCCTTAAGAAATTCCATATTGCAGGTTCAATACGATGAAAGCTCGCCCGATTTATTCAGGTGTGAAACAATCCCATTAAGACCCGCACCGAAAGAGAGAAAGGCATTTGAGCCGGCCTGGAAAGATTACAGGGAGGGAAAAATCTACAGCAGTTAATGTCCTGTTAAAAGGAGGATATCAATGGCAGTAATAGACTTAAAGCCGAAGTCGGAATGTAAGTATGACATACTCTCACTGGGCGAGATAATGATTCGACTTGACCCGGGCGAAGAGAGGATTCACACAACGCGGCATTTCCGGGTCTGGGAAGGCGGCGGAGAATACAATATCGCCAGAGGGCTTAAGCGCTGTTTCGGCCAGAGGGCCGCGGTGGTTACCGCCCTTGTGGATAATCCCGTCGGGAGACTGCTTGAGGATTTGATTTTTCAGGGCGGCGTAAGTATAGAGTATGTCAAATGGGTCCCGTATGACGGGATTGGGCGGAAGGTAAGAATTGGGCTGAACTTCACGGAGCGAGGATTCGGCATCAGGGCTGCGGTCGGCTGCTCCGACAGGGCAAACAGCGCCGCCTCACAGCTAAAGAAAGGCGACATCGATTTCGAAAGTATATTCGGCAAAGACGGCATCAGATGGTTCCACACCGGAGGCATTTTTGCGGGACTGTCCGGCACGACGCCCGATGTTATTATCGAGGCCGTCACGACAGCAAAAAAATACGGCACCATAGTTTCTTATGACCTGAACTTTCGCAATTCGCTCTGGAAGGATATCGGCGGCCAGAAAAAGGCAATCCAGGTCAATCGAGCCATCGCACCTTATGTTGATGTGATGCTCGGAAACGAAGAAGATTTCACAGCCGCCCTCGGTTTTGAAGTAAAGGGCACAAGCAGGAGCTTCTCAAAGCTCGACCCGACGAATTTCAAGGAAATGATAAAGCAGGTTACAAAAGAATTTCCGAATTTCAAAGTCGTAGCCACAACGCTTCGAAACGCAAAGACCGCCTCGGTCAATGACTGGGGCGCTGTCATTTATGCCGAAGGCGAGTTTCACGATGCGACACTCAGACCCGACCTTGAAATATACGACCGTGTAGGCGGCGGAGACAGCTTCGCATCGGGACTGATTTTTGCCTTTATGGAAGGCAAAACGCCCGCTGAGGCCGTGAACTACGGCGCCGCCCACGGCGCTCTGGCAATGACCACGCCCGGCGATACAACTACAGCCGGCCTGCGCGAAGTCGAGAAAGTCATCGGCGGTGGTGGCGCCAGAGTTGACAGATAGTCCGAACACAATGTTCGAGAAAAGATATTTATGATTGTTCAGGCGGTTAAATGGATTGGTGACATTGACGGCTGTCTTGAGCTTATAGACCAGCGGCGATTACCCGCCGAATTGGTTAAACTGAAATGCGGAGATACTCACCAGCTATTCGAGGCAATAAAGACACTTGCCGTTCGCGGCGCTCCCGCCATAGGAGTAGCTGCGGCTTACGGGCAGGTTTTGTCTCTGCAAAAGTTAGAACCTGCCGCTAGTTTAAAGCAGGCGCTCAAAGTTATAGCCGATTCGTGCGAGTATTTAGCATCATCGCGTCCCACTGCGGTAAATCTATTCTGGGCAGCCGATAGAGTTAAGCGAAGCGCCGAAAACTTTGCTGCCGCCAAACCGGATGCAACATTGCAGAGCTTGCGCGAAGCTGTTCTGGCCAAGGCAAACGCCATTTACAAAGAGGATATGGATATGTGTCTTCGAATCGGCCGAAACGGCGAAAAGTTCATAAAAGACGGGGCCGGTATCTTGACGCACTGCAATGCCGGTTCGCTTGCCACAGCCGGGCAGGGAACGGCTCTTTCGGTGGTGTATGAAGCAAAGAAAAAGGCAAAAAAATTTAAGGTCTATGTCGATGAGACCAGGCCGCTGCTGCAGGGAGCCCGGCTCACCACCTGGGAGCTGAAGCAGGCGGGCATCGAAACGATTTTAATCTGCGACAATATGGCCGGTTGGCTGATGAAGCAGGGGAAAATCGACGCTGTTATTACCGGCGCCGACCGAATCGCTGCAAATGGCGACACGGCAAATAAAATCGGCACTTACAGCTTAAGCATTCTCGCCAGAGAGCACAAAATACCGTTTTATATTGCCGCACCGTCGAGCACGTTCGACTTGAGTATAAAAAACGGAAATGAAATACCTATCGAGCAAAGAGCAGCCGAAGAGGTAACGAGATTCGCAAAAACACAGATTGCGCTCGATGGAATTTGTGTGGAAAACCCGGCTTTTGATGTTACCGAAGCAAAAAATATCACCGCCATCATTACCGATAAAGGCGTGATTGAAAAACCCAACACTGATAAAATCCTAAAACATCTGAAGCAAGACCATCCGGAGAGCTAACCGATTAGTTTACGGTGAAACTCAAGTCACGGCGACGACTTCTTTGACCTCGGGCACCTGCTCCTTGAGGATTCTTTCGATACCCATTTTCATCGTCATCGCAGCGCCGGGGCAGCCCCGGCAGGCGCCCTGAAGGCGGACTTTAACCGTATTATCGTCATCGGTCCCCACCAGCTCCACATCGCCTCCGTGTCCCTGCAGGGCCGGTCGGATTGACTCGATTACATCTTTGACCTTCTCATCAAAGGTTTTTTCAACATTGGTTTCGCTGCCTGCGTCAGAGCCGCAACCGCATTTATCGCACATAAAAGTTCTCCTGTTTCTGGTTAAGTGGTAACAGGTAACTGGAAATTGGTTACTGGTTACTGGTCCATTTACCATTTAACCAATCACCAATCACTAAATATAATTATACCGGTGATTTAGGTCCAAGGCCAGTATTTTGTATTGAAATATGAGGTAGTTCATTGTTCGTAGTTCATAGTTCGTTGTTTGTGGTTCGTGGATAAAATTGGGTTTGTTTGGGTTTGTTTTGGCTTTGTTTTTACTTGCGTAGTTCATAGTTCGTTGTTCGTAGTTCATTGTAAAATAAGTACTTACGTTCATTTGGGCGTTTTAGAAATTGGGTTTGTTTTGCATATTTCAGCCACAGAGGACACGGTTTTTTTGTCAACCGCGGATTGCGCAGATTTACACGG
>Ga0315538_1002242_pt1 | contig 10934 bp, 10 predicted proteins | sample SalMarSW160230MG_2_FD_203834 | JGI IMG/M metagenome (GOLD analysis project Ga0315538, IMG submission 203834) | Salt marsh sediment microbial communities from the Plum Island Ecosystem LTER, Massachusetts, United States - Salt Marsh Sediment SW1601-230 ...
TTATTTTCTTCGACGAGTTTTTCGATAATGGTGTCTTTGTCCATGAAATCTTTATCGGACAAAAACACAGTTTTACTTCAATTATCCAAAATACTGTGAACGGTTACTAATATTTGAAAAATCAAGAGCTTATGTTAATTTTCCTATATGAATAAAACACTTGAAGCAAAATCACGGGATAGATAGCTAACTGTACTAATCATCGCAACAATTGCACGGCTTTTGTGCCGGGCATATCTTTATGAATGTTGAGACATACGAGAAGATTACAAAGTCTTATGAACTGCCAAAGCGCAGCCAGTAAAAAGCGGAGAGAGCGGGCGAGTCCGCCCAGCCTTCGGCGGGTAAACTTCGCTAAAGCTTCCGACTTCATTTACGCTACGCCGGACGAGTCGGCGGATAAAATCACGCCTACGGTGGACAAGTCTGGTCATCGCTCCTTTGACTATGCTCCCACCTCCGCAGAAGCTTCCATCTTTGCTAAAGCTACGACGGACAAGTCGGAGGGCAAGCAGAGACAGGTAGGTCCCTTGGTAATGCTCGGGATAAAATCCATTCGACATTACTCAGGACAAGTCCCACTACTACTCTCGGGATAAATTTATAAAGGCCGATTCCCTAAAGGGGTCGGCCTTTTCTTTTTTACGAAACCCCCAACGTAAAGTTGGGGGCTAAACTTTGAAACCCTCAATGTAAAATTGAGGTTAACCAAGATTGGAATTGACCGGTTGTCTGTTTTGACCGGGAGGAACTGAAAAGGAGGATTAAGTATGTTAGAGACCATCGCAATACAGACGATTAGCCCTCAGGTTTACCCTGAGGGTTATTATGTTCATCGCCCCTTCGACAAAACTCCCACCTTTGCAGAAGCTTCCATCTTTGCTAAAGCTACGACGGACAAGTCGGAGGGCAAGCAGGACAGGCAGGTCCCTCGGCGGAGTTTATCCTGAGCGTAGTCGAATGGACTCGGGATAAAATTTATAAAGGCAGATGTTGGCTGCTATATGCCTTTTACCTGCATCTTTATCGAATATAAAGAAGTCTGAGCTGTTATAAAGAGCGTTTGTTTGTCTTTGCCGCTGAAGGTAACGTTGGCTGGTCGCTCCGAAAGCTCTATTTCCTGGATTTTCTCACCCTTTGGGTTGTAGATTGCCACTACTCTTGTTGTCAGGTATATATTTCCCTGATTATCGATTGTCATTCCATCAGAACCCTCTGGGGCAAAGAGCTTCTTATTCGATAGCGTACCGTCGCTGTTGACAGTGTAGACAAAAGTTTTACGACCAGCGTGGTCGGCAACATAGAGTAGCTTACCATCAGGTGTGCCTATTATTCCATTGGGCCTGACGAGATCATCAGCCACTCGGATGACGTTTTTGCGGTCTGACGTAAGATAATAAACATGCTCTCCATCCTGCTCCATATCATCTTTAGAACCGTAACGTGGATCGGTGAAATAGACGCCGCCATTCGGATCAATCCAGAGGTCATTGAGGCTATTGAACTTTTTGTCTTGATATTTATCCGCCAGTACTGTTACCTGGCCGTTTGGGTCGATGGACACTAACTGGCGGCCACCTCCTTCACAGGCCAGCATATTTCCATCCTTGTCAAAGAAAAGGCCGTTGGCACCCCTTGAGTCTTCGCGAAAAGTTGAGAGCTTGCTATCAATAGACCATTTGTGAATCCGATTGTTCGGAATGTCTGTGAAGTAAACATTGCCTTCGGCATCAGCGGCCGGTCCTTCTGTAAACCTAAACCCGCCGACAAGCTTTTCCACTTTCGCACCATCTGCCGTGACACTTGCCTTTTGAGCGCCATAGCTCGTTACTACTGCTACCAACAAGATTATCAAACTATACAATTGCCTGTTCATCTTAAGTCTCCTTTCATTGTTAATTGAGTAAAGGATATAATCAGTCAGGTTGATTAGAGATACCTGATTTGTCGTCCTTCACTTCATATCTTTCGAGAGGCTCTGCTATATGCCAGATATTTCGTCCTGCCAAATCACGGCTATCATCTCTCGATCAGTGTTTCATCGACCTTTATGCCGAAATGTCGGCCAGCCTTTTCGATGTGGGCTAACACCTTGTCACCCAGCTTGAGCGTCGTAATTGAAACTGCCTTACCATTCGGGTTTACTAAGCGAATGGTTTCTGCATTCTGCATAACCAGGCTTATAGGTTGGCCCTCCACCTCAGCCTCGATAAGCATCATGGGACGCTTCTCTATTTTGTTTCTGCCGAGGTATGCTATTTGACTTCTACCCTGGAAGTTGACCAGCATTACTTCGTCACCAGCCTTTAAGTCTGCAAGGTATTTCGTTTTGCCGCCAGGTGTCAGCGTATATGCGTGCACAGCTCCAGCGTTAACGCGGAACGGTCGGGACGCAACATACGGATTATCGATTGATTCAGAATGCACAAGGAAAAAGCCACCAGCGGTATTACCCACGAGTATGCCTTCACCAAGACCCATCTGCGTACATGTATCCAGACAGGCTCGGTCGCCCATGCCAAGCTGCTTTGTGACGGTGACAGTAGCTATGACCAAGGGGACTTTGTCGCTTATGCCTTGAATAATCTCAGCGGTCTTTTTGATTTCATTTACATTGGTAGTGTTCAGCAGGACGCCATCGACGCCCTTTTCTAATATCTCGACCATGAGTTTGGCTTGTTCAGAATTTTCGACCTGCACAATAATATTCTTGCCGCGACGAGCGAGAAGATTCTCGATTGGGATAATCGTCCAGTCGAGCATCCTTAGAACAACAGTTCTTTCGGCTGGCACGGCTGCGGCTTTGTCTTCATCTTCTTTGCCAGCTATATCTATAAAATCAATATCGACTCCTGGCTTCAGATCGCCGTCTTTTTCAATTGTCTTGATTTTGCCAAACTGCCGAACGGTACCACTCTGGCCGTCCGGCAGCACAAGGACCTCAGCACCGCTTTCCAGCGCAGCTATCGCGATTTCCTTTTTGTATGGAATAACATTTACCCACAGTTTCTTCATTTCTCTTGCTCCAGAGTTTCGTTACCTTTTAGAAACGGTTTGTCAGCAAGATTTAACGTTAATTAGCGGGGTCTGTCAACAGATTTGTGGCTACGTAATTGTCTCAACGATTGTGTCAGGATTTTTGGCGATGGGAACTTTGCCATCTGTGTACTCTACATATTTCAGAACGTAATAACCCTCAGGGTAAACCTGAGGGCTAACCATCTGTATCACGATGGTCTTTAACATACTTAATCTTGCTTTTCAACTCCTCCCGGTCAAAACAAAAACGCTTATTAAAACCCTTTGTCCAAACTCTCCCAACAAAGCCTCTGCCTCGAAGAGCAATACGGGCAGCGTTCTTATAATAGCTCACAACTTTCTCGATGGACTCATTTGTGCGCGCAGCCACTATGTGGACGTAACTGGAACATACCGAAATTGCATATATCTGCTGCCGAATTTCTTGAGCCTTGTTAAGAATGGCACAACGAACAATAGCACAATGCTCAGCGCCAAATCTTGTTGCAGGATTTTTCAGCCTTTTCAGATTCGATTGCAATAGAGCATCATTTTTCAAAAGAATTTTTCCATCCTTGACATACCCACGCTTATCACCTTGCAGCCAGGTTCCGTATGTCGTCCAGGTAATCATATATCCAGTGATTTTGCCCATGCTTTGATGATAATGTTTACCGACAACCGGTCAATTCCAATCTTGGTTAGCCCTCAATTTTACATTGAGGGTTTTAAAGTTTAACCCCCAGTTTTACATTAGGGGATTTCAAAGTTTAGCGCCCAACTTCACGTTGGAGGTTTACAGGGGTACAAACCGATAAGAAGGATTACAGAAGGCATGATTTGCAGCTATGATTGACTGAAAGGATATTCCGACTATCACTTTAATGGCCAGTTTGCCGGGCGGCAGCCGAGCCAATAGTCGGCAAATATGCTGTAATCTTTCAAGTCAATGCTATTGCTGTCATTAAGGTCAGCGCTAAGGTCGGGACCTTCCTGGAGCCACTGTTTGCAGAATAACTCAAGGTCGTTGGAACCAACTAATATACAAAGCGGTTTAACCTTAACAGCAATATCCCTGGTGAAATTGGGAAGAGCAAGAAGCAGTCTGCCTGCCTCAGAAGGAACGCTGTCGGTTTGGATAATGCCACCAGGGCCACGGGTTTCGTAGAATTCTACGGCATAAAGCCCATCGTCCAAACCACAAAGAACAACATTGACATTGGAGAAAGTTCCATACGCAGTTCTGCCGTATCGGCTGCCAGCGTCGTGAACCCATATATATGCGTGGTCGGCCCCTGAAAGCCCTATGAATTCGAGACAACCTTCAGTGGCATTTACGAATTCGTAGCTGGAGATATCAAACCAATCCTGCCCTGTGTTTTCGATTTGCACGGCGTGCTGACCGGCTGGAAGCGAAACTTCAATCACAAAGCTTGCCGAACCATTTGCATAAGATGAAGAAAAAACCTCTTGCGAATCAACAAGTACGCGCAGACTGTTATTGCCCCAGCCTGATACCTCCTGCACGTGTATTTTGAGCACATCACCGTCAACTAGGTTGATATTGAAAGTTGGATCAGAGCGGTAGGAAGCCTTGGATGAACCGTGTAGCCAAGAGGAAAGATTCTCAGTCCCAGGCACAGTTCCATCCGGTTGGACAGTGAACTCAGTCTGAGTCGATATAGCCCAGAAATCCGATAAGCCAGGGCTTACTAAAACCCATTTAGGCAATCCTGTCGTATCTAAGTTTACCTTGGAGAGATTATAGGCCGCTGGGTCTTCTCCTTCAGCATAACTCGAAAGGGCACTGAACTCATCGTATAAATCAAGTGGTTCAATGTAGCAATCCCACCACCACAGGTGTGCCCCGGACTTGAGGTGAAACGCACTCCAGATGCCGTTGTGAAGAGGAAGCGCTTCGAGAATCTGTGTTTTGTACGGCTCATTCAAGCCATCATAATTGCACTCTGGCATGTCGACATTGCCAGTTCTTCCTACGCCGAATTCACCCATTATGATAGGCTTGCCATAACTGGAGAGTCGGGTAGCTGTGTTGTTGAAAAATGCTATCGTTTCAGCGCCGTAATGATGGACCTGTATCACGTCAATATTGTTTAGACTCCAGATGTCATCGAAGCCGGATGTATCGCTACTGGTGGTGATCAGATGGTTGAACGGGTCGATCGAGGCAATGTAGTCTGCCATTTCATCGTGCCATGCCACAACGCTTGGCTGGTTATCCCTCCAGCCGTTGGTATACTGAACCTCGTTGAAGAGTTCCCAGGCAAGGATGGAGCCTGAGTAACCCCAGCGAGCGACAATATAGCGATATTTGTATTTTGTTATCCGACGGGCCTCCGCATCAGTGAAAAAGTCCGCTGGGTCGTCGAGAAAGCCGCCATCCGTAGCAGCATGGGTAATATTATAAGGATTGTCGTCCCAGTTTGGATTGACATTGGTGCTGAATTGGCCGTGATGCTGCAGGACCAACTGAATACCGATACCATTTTCTTCAGCAAGTTCGATCATCCGGTCGAGTTTCCAGCCCATTTCTAGGCTGAACTGCCCCACGCCCTTGAAGTAACCGCTCCAATGATTCCTGCTCCATTCCAGAGTTTGGCCCTCATAGAAATGAGTCATCCAGATGCGGGTCCAGTTTTCGCCTACAGTGCCCATCGACGTAAAGTAGTGTTCCCAGTCGCTGGGCCCATCAGGCAGCCAGCCCACATTGTGGCCGATGGGTAAATATGGGCAGCCATTGTCGTGACGCAGGTAGTATGGGTCGCGTTGATCTTTCCTGATGAAACCTTTTGCGCCGCTTTCAATGCAGGTGAAGATTACCTGTGGGTCGATCGTCGTCGTGCCGTTTGCATCAACAATCGTAATCTGGCTGACCGTATGCTCGCCTTCCTGGGAAGGGGCAAAACGTGCTTTCCAGCAGGGATTACGTCTGTTGACGTAACGCCCACCGATGTAATCGTATTCTTCATAGAAAAAGGCCGGTATCGTCACTGTGTTTCCATCTGGCTTAGTGAAGACAACAGTGATGTCAACTATACTTGGGTCGAAGGGATTGTCGTAGCTTTGTGAGAGGGTAAAGGTTAGTTCGAACTTTTTATATAGGCCGATGGTTCCTGCCCCTGCGTTTCCCGCAAAGCGGGGCTGCGGGTCGGCATTTTGCGAAATTGATGTTATTTCTGTTTGCGCCCCAGCGACCCGTCCTCCGTAGCATCCAGCCTTCGCATCCGCTTCGGTGGAGAAGGCCTGCGGAGGGTGGATTGTTGGAGCAAGGCATGCTACAGTGATTGTAAGATAAAGCAAATTTTTTAATAACACTGACAACCTCCTGCTCCCGGATGACGCCTGTAGGCTTACAGCTTAGCAGGGCAGTGTGCATCTCCCAAAAGGGATGGCCAAGCCCATGTAAAACCCCATCTGTTCTTATCATAGTTACAAAAGATATTATACGAAATGAGTGTCCAATCGTCCAGAGGATTTGTTGTTGGAATCTATGGACCGCCAAGTTGTTGGTTATTTACCGTGTAATATTGAGTATTGGCAGGACTAAATATTCAAGTGCTTCTTTGCCAATACAGTTGGCAGCATTGAATGAATCGCCGGTAGACCTGCCTGTCCTGCTCGCCCTCCGACTTGTCCGTCGTAGCTTTAGCAAAGATGGAAGCTTCAGTGAAGTTTACCCGCCGAAGGCGGGGTGGACTCGCCCCAAAGCTTGCCCTGCCTGTCCCGAGCAACGCCGAGGGAAGCGAAGTCGAAGGGGACTACCCTCGGCCTACTTAAATTTCAAGAAGCCCATTTAAAAATCAGCTTTTTGTTTGAATGGGCGCATTCTCTAAGATAGAGATTGATCAAGTTTTGATAAGGAATCCCTGTCTCAGTAGCCAATCCCTTGAAGTACTCAATAACATCGACCCCCAAGCGTAGTGTAACCTGCTTCTTCAGTTTCTTTGCATAGGGATTCTTACGACCTCTCATTTTTGCAAAATCATATTCTTTCCTCATTTTTATCCCCAGTAAAAACTCTTTCTTCCTTCTTTGTTGCTTTCCTTGCAGAAATAATTCTGATTTCTGAACCTTTCTTTCGAAAACTGTAAAAAACGACCAATACTCGAAGACGCCAGCTAAGCCCAAGCATCAAAAATCTATCCTCATTTTTAGAGCGATCAGGATCGAAAAACTCAATGGCTCTTTCATCGAAGAATACCGTCGATGCCTCTTCAAAAGAAACCTTGTGCTTCTTTGAATTCTGCTTGGCCTTTTGAGCATCCCAGCTAAGTTTCATTTCATCCATAATTATATTATATTGCCAATATCATTACCGGTCAAGACAACTCGATAAAAATTTTTCAAAAGTAGGGAATCGGCCTTTATAAATTTATCCCGAGAGTAGTAGTGGGACTTGTCCTGCTTGCCCTCCGACTTGTCCGTCGTAGCTATAGCGAAGATGGAAGCTTCTGCGAAGTTGGTAGCTTAGTCGAAGGGGTGATGACCGGACTTGTCCACCGTAGGCGTGATTTTATCCACCGACTCGTCCGGCGTAGCGTAAGCGAAGTCGGAAGCTTTAGCGAAGTTTAACCGCCGAAGGCGGGGCGGACTCGCCCAGAACGGTAGGGGGTGTTTTGTACACCGTTCCTCTTCGCAATGGCAATTAGCCTTTCAGTACTTCGCTGGCTTCCGCAATGCTCGCTTCTTCATGAACCATCTTGGATAGGGCCTGTATCATTTTGTTAGGTGTTGCATGCTGAAAAGCGTTTCGGCCGATCGATAGGCCAGCAGCGCCGGCTTTCAAAGCACCTTCCACCATTTTGAAGATGTCATCGTCGCTTCCCATCTTCGGCCCACCCGCTATCACCACCGGCATGGGACAACCGTTAACTACCTGCTTGAAGGTCTCGACGCTTCCTGTGTAGGGGACTTTTACGATATCTGCGCCGAGTTCTGCACCTACTCTTGCGGCATGTTTGACATTGTTAACATCGAATTCATCTTTGACCTTGTGCCCGCGTGTATACATCATCGCCACAAGAGGCATCTGCCATTGTGAACATAGACCGCTTACATAACCTAATTGTCGCAGCATTTCTGTGTCTGTTTCAGCACCGAGGTTTATGTGAACTGAGACGGCGTCGGCCCCAAGCTTTATCGCCTCTTCAACTGTGCAAACAAGTTCCTTTGCGTTTGGGTCTGGGCTTAACGACGTGCCAGCCGAAAGATGAATTATTAATCCGACATCTCGACCTTTACCTCGATGACCTGCTCGCACCATTCCTTTGTGCATCAAGATAGCATTTGCCCCGCCTGCCACTACCTTACTCACTGTATCTCGCATATCCTCAAGCCCAGCAATGGGGCCAACCGTGACACCATGATCCATAGGAATAATCACTGTCCTGCCGGAATTTCGGTCGATTATTCTTTCAAGTCTTATCTTCTTACCAATCATAAACAAACCTCCAATTTCGTAACGATGGTAGGATAATCTACCCCTGCTTAGCTGAAATGCAAGGAAAAAACACGATTATTCATTTCGACTGAAAGGTCTCCTCCGTAAGTCCACAGGATGCCTTACGGCGGAGTCCATGGGACTGTGGGGACCGATTCATCCTTCGCAAAACACGCTTTCGAAGATGATAAGAAAGTGAGATTGATTTCTCCACTTTCTTGTCAACTTTTAGCCTGGTCGAGGATGAGGTCTTTAACTTTTCGGCTGGGTAGGTTCAATGCGCCATAAGCAGTGCTTGCAGATAGACGGAGGTCCCGCTCGGTCTGATCAGAACTAATAAGTGCGTAGATAGCATCTACCATTGCTTCGGGCAACATATTAGCATTTAGCTTAGCTGAGACGGCAAGCGACTCAAAAGCAAATCTGCGCGTTTCAGGGTCATTCCCACTATCAAGCGCCATAGTAGCAATAGCCCGCTGTGCTTCGGGACTGGCCAAATGGGCCAAAATCCGGCTGGATATAACCTGAATCTCCAAACCTCTAGCCTGTGTCGCAGCAACAAGTGCTCCTTGAGCCAGTGATAAGTCAAACGCCGGGTTGCGGCTCTCTGCTAATTTAAGCATAGCATCGGCTGCCCGAATCGCGTAGTCGTTAGCCATCTCGGCATTTAAGCGCTCGGTGTCCTCCGCTGTCTGTAGGGAAATTTGTCCGAGGGCTTCTGCCAAATTTGCAACGACGAGCCTGCTTTCGGCAAAGCCCTGCCTGGGTCCTGCTGTAGCAATAGCAATAGCGGCACTATACCTAACAGGTCTGTCATTGAAAGACAGAGCTTGCAATAGCGGCTGTGCCGGGCCAAGTGCGTAGAATAGCGATCTTTCACCTGCTGTGGCGGCTAATGCCTCAACGGCACCAAGAGCAACATCAGCGTTTCTGTCTCTTACAGCTCTGGCCAGCGCCTGATGCAAGTATTCCGGACCTGCGGTTGTGGCGTAAACAAGTGCATCGGCGTGCCCTCGACTAAAATAATTCGGCATAGGGACGCCTGTAGCTTCAGCCTTGAAAAAGGCAGCCAACCATAGACCGATTGCTCTGCCGAATCCCTCATCAGTTTTTAACGCCCATTCACAACATCGCATCGCCATGAGTTCGTAAAAATAGCTCGTGTCGACCTCTTCGCGAACCGGCCATTGCTTCTGCATATCCCAGAACCAAATATTGCCAAAACCAGCATCGGCAGGCGGTGCTAACGATTCAGAATGGTAGTAGTACTTCTCAGCGAGGTTAAAGAACAATACAGCAGCAGGAACGTTCAAAGCCTGTTTATCAATCTCGCTAATACTATTGCTGGCCACATTGCGCAATTCAGACGAGGCGTCTTTCTCAACGACATATTTCAGATATGGCAATGATTGTGGATAACCGATTTTGCCAAGGGTCTTGACTATTTCGGTCTTAAGTGTGACATCCTGCATCTGCAGTGCGGCTACAAGTGGTCTTATTGCAGAACGACTGATCTGAGGCAGTGCCCAGACTATGTTCGGAAGCTCGTTTAGGCGTGACCTGTCGGCCATGGCATCGAGCATATATGGAATCGCATATTCGCCTGCATCCTGGAGGCGTTTTACGGCTGTGAGTTTGCCTCGCTCGGTAGTGCTAAGTCTTTTTATCTCTTCGACTATTATTCTTGGGTCAGAACGCCGGATGAATCGGCCCTGCTCAATGAGACGAATGACTTCACCGCTGAGTGTAGCCAATTCGGCATCAGGTGCTGCCTCGTTGACCCTCAACAAGATGCTATAGCCCTGTGGATTATCCTGACTAAGGCTGAGCAGCTCAACCGGGTCTGGCCCGCTTTTTATGAGAAGCTTGGCGTAGTCTTTTGCCAGGTCAAAACGGCCGATCTTGATGTAGTGCAAGAAGTCATTCCAACACTCAACTCTGCCCTTATCTATAATATCCAAGATTTCGTTGATAACTGTTACCAGTTCCGTATCGGATGTGGTTTCACCGAACTGTAAAATGGTCGCATAATCCTCTTCCCTTTCCGCAGCGAGAGCGAGTAACTTTATGGGCTCGGGCCTGCCTTTTAATAGGGCCTGTGCGTGCTCTTTGGCCAAATCAAGTTGGTTGGCTTTTGCATAACGTAGAAAATCGTTCCAGTCCTCTTCAAGACTCGCGGCAAAGGCTGTGCTGACCACAAAAAGCCCCATCAATAGGATTACTGTGGCTGTTTTTCTGCTTGACATTGAAGACACTCCAAAAAACGTTTACTCAATCACAGGGCCAGGCTTGCCCGCCTCGGCGGATTTGTCTATCAAAAACGCAGAAGCATCACTCTTTTAGAACCCTATCCTCACCAAACAATCACAGAGGTAGCGATGGATTTTCCGGACCCTGGCCCATAAGGACCGTATCATCATAGATATTCGTCCTTTACGTTTGCATACTATAAATA
>Ga0315538_1002246_pt1 | contig 10924 bp, 9 predicted proteins | sample SalMarSW160230MG_2_FD_203834 | JGI IMG/M metagenome (GOLD analysis project Ga0315538, IMG submission 203834) | Salt marsh sediment microbial communities from the Plum Island Ecosystem LTER, Massachusetts, United States - Salt Marsh Sediment SW1601-230 ...
TTACATAATGAATGAGGACGGGTCGGGACAAGCAAACCTTACCAATAACCCGGCAGATGACTGGTTGCCCTGCTTTTCACCTGATGGGTCTAAAATTGCCTTTACATCCAGCCGGGATAAAAGTTATGAAATCTACACAACGAATTTAAATGAAGAGGGTCAGACAAACCTTAAAAGCAGACCGGCAGTTAGCCGGTTACTTTCCTTTAAACATGATGAATTCAAAATTGCTTCTGAATCCTGCCAGGGTGAAAACTTAGAAATATACATAATGAATGAGGACGGGTCGGGACAAGCAAACCTTACCAATAACCCGGCAGATGACTGGTTGCCCTGCTTTTCACCTGATGGGTCTAAAATCGCCTTTACATCTGACCGGGATGGAAGCTATAAGATCTACATAATGAATATTGATGGGTCAGGACAGACAAACCTTACAGATAATCCTGCAGTTGACGGAGAAATTTCCTTTTCACCTGATGGGTCTAAAATCGCCTTCACATCCTACCGGGATGGAAACAAGGAAATCTATATAATGAATGTGGACGGATCAGAACAGACAAACCTTACCAATAACCCGGCAGATGACGGGGATCCCTGCTTTTCACCTGATGGGTCTAAAATTACCTTCGAATCCGACCGTGACGGCGATTTGGAAGTCTATGTAATGAATGTAGATGGATCGGGACAGAAAAACCTTACCAACAATCCTTCAGTTGACGGATTACCCTGCTTTTCACCCTAACATATTAGGGTATGTCTTGGGTATGCTGTAAATCTTTATTTATGAAATCTTTGAATAAATAATAAGCTAAAATTTATAAAGTAGATTTATCTTAATTAAATTTAAAAAGAAAATCATATTTAAAGGATTATGGTGAGTATTATTGTAATAGATAGGAATCAGTAGCCCAATTTTTTTAGCTTTTCTTCACCAAGTCCGAAGTAATGTCCTAATTCATGCAGGACTACTCTCCTAATGTTCTTTTCAAGTTCTTTATCATCACGGCTTACTTTTTCCAGTGATTTTTTAAAAATGGTTATCTTATCGGGTAATACATTTCTACTGCCTCTATTATAGGTGGCGGGAACTCCCTGAAATAGACCAAGCGTGTAATGCGTATGGGATCTTTCCTTATCTTTGATAAAAGGGCTTATGCTGTCTTCTTCAACTACAATACTCAGGTTTTCTATCTTGCACTTAAATTTGTCCGGGAGATTTTCTAAAGTTTTTAATATTATTTCCTCGAACTTTTCTTTTTCCATTTTTTTTTATGCTAATAAATTGCTATATTAATACTTATTTATAAAATATCATAAAAATAATTATATATGAACAGTAAGGGAGGTATTTATCTATGTCCGAAATAAGGCAGGATCTGTCATCGAAAGACTGGACTATTTTTGCCACAGAAAGATCCAGGAGGCCAAGTGATTTCAAGAAAACAAAGGAAAAAAAGTTTAGTAATGAGTATGAAAAAAAATGCCCCTTCTGTAAAGGAAATGAGGATATGACTCCAAAAGAGATTTTGAGCATCAAAAGTGAGAGGAATTGGTCGGTGAGGGTGGTGCCCAATAAATATCCGGCACTAAAGCCAAAAAAAGATTACGGGCGCAGTATTGGCCGGCACATAGAGGGTCCCTATCTCAGTATTGACGGGGTAGGGAGCCATGAAGTTATTATTGAATCACCAAAGCATAATGAGGATCTCTGTAATATGAAGCTTTCCCAAATAGAAAATGTAATTAAGGCATATAGAAAAAGATTTATAACATTAAGCTGTAAGGGGAATTGTCAACTTATAGTCATATTCAAAAACCACGGCGGCAGGGCAGGCACTTCATTAAATCACCCGCATTCACAGCTTGCAGCAATACCTTTTGTTCCCGGTTTTGTCAGGAATAAATTATATGAGTCTGAAAGATATTTCAATAATTCTGGAAGATGCGTATACTGCGATATTATGGAATATGAGATAAAGGCAGAGGAAAGAATCATATGCGATAACAAAGATTTTATTGCTTTTGCACCTTATGCCTCACTGTCTCCTTACAGTGTCCAGATTTTTCCTAAGGAACACCAGGCTTGCTTTTCAGAAATTTCAGAAGGCAATACTAAATATCTTGCATCAATTTTAGGGACTATACTTAAAAAACTTTATTATGTGCTGGACGATCCTGATTATAATTATGTAATAGACAGTGCTCCTGTCGGTCAGAAAGGAAATAGGCATTACCACTGGCACCTTGAGATATTTCCAAGACTAAGCACAAGGGCAGGATTTGAAATAGGGTCCGGAATTAATATCAATACTGTATTGCCTGAAAAGTGCGCAAAATCCTTAAGAGACTATAATGTTTAATAATATTAAGAGAATATGAGAAATTTTATTATCAGCATGCCTGTGCTAACGCTCTAAGATGAAGTCCGGTCAAAGAGAAGCCAATTGCATAGGGGAAAAGGCCGGGCCGCTTAAGCAAGCTCCATAAAATCAATTTCCAGTAATAAAGTCTCCCGCGCTGTTTGATTCCGAGATACCAGATAGAACTGAAAAATGCCCTCAGATAGTATATATTAAGTCTCTGCGCTTTCTTTTTCTTGGGTTTATATTCTCTTAAGAAAGTCTTGATCCTTTCATAATATGCCTTTGGAGAATAAATTGTCGATATGACCTTTTTATAACCGTTTATTAGTGTATTTTTATCCATCTTCGGAATAAAATTTAAACTGGTTATTTTTGTGTTATTGCCTGTTGCTGCCATTTTTATGATCCTTTTTGTTTCCTCTAATCTTTTATACAGCCTGGTCTTTGGTAATGCCATAAGCAAGCCGACCATTGCAGTGACAATCCCGCTTTTCTGGATGAACTCGATCTGGCGCTGGAAAATCGATAATTTATCATTGTCAAAGCCGACAATAAAACCGCCCTGTACTTCCATGCCGATATTTTGAATTTTCTTGACCGAATCTATAAGATTTCTGTTTATATTCTGATGCTTTCCGCATTCTTCAAGACTATCTGTATCAGGTGTCTCAATGCCTACGAATACGAAAGTAAAACCGGCTTCCACCATCAATTCCATTAAATCTTTATCATCTGCCAGGTTAATAGAAACCTGGGTATTAAAGGTAAAGGGATAATTTCTGGTCTTTTGCCATTCTATGATAGCAGGCAGGTATTCTTTTTTAAGTTTAGCTTTGTTGCCTATAAAATTATCATCTACAAAAAATACACCTGCTCGCCACCCTATTTTATATAAGGCATCAAGTTCGGCTATTATTTGTTTTTTGCTTTTCTGTCTCGGGATCCTTCCGTTTAACTGGACTACGTCGCAGAATTCACAGTTAAAAGGGCAGCCCCGGGAGAATTGGACACACATTGAATTATAATTTTTAATATTTATCGAATTCCAATCAGGAATTGCAGTCTCTTTTATATCAGGGAACTTGTTGCAGGTGTACATCTTTTTGAGAGTCCCATTTTTTAGGTCTTCGACTATTGTTGAAAAAGTTTCCTCTACTTCTCCTAAAACAAGATGGTCTATATCTGTAAAATCTTTCCATCCTGTGGTAAATAGAGGGCCTCCTGCCACTATTGGTTTTTTGAATTTTTTTACCTTGTTTACAACTCTTCTTACTGAATCTTTTTGTATAAGCATTGCGCTTATAAAGACATAGTCAGCCCATCTGATATTTTCGTCTTTTAATATGCTGGTATTCATATCGACTACTCTTTTTTCCCAGTCACTGGGAAGCATAGCTCCGACAGTTAAAAGCCCGAGAGGGGGGATCAAAGCTTTCTTGCCTATTAATTTCAATACTCTTTTAAAACTCCAAAAAGTTTCTTCGTATTCCGGATAGATGAGTAAAATTTTCATTGTAAATGTTCTCTTTTCTTCTAATAATTAATATCTCTATTTAAATTTCATGCTATTCTGACAGATTATAGGATTGATATAAAGTATTCTGTAACCTGTCTTTAAACCTTTCTTCTATTTTATAAACGATATTCAGGTATTAAAGTTACAAAATATTTTTTAAAACTTAAAGACCTCTTTCCCAATAGAAAATGCTTTACCCAGTTTTTTACCGGTACCGAAGTAGTTAACCGTTGCCGGGTCATAAAAAAATGGTTTTAATTTTTCAATATTCAGCTGCCCATCTGGATCAAGTATTGATTCTTCCGCTTTTACATCCAGGATTTCCCCTATGAATTGAGTATGTGCACCGAGTTCTATTGACTTATATAATCTGCATTCCAAAACAAAAGGGAACTCTCTACCGTAAGGTGCATCGACAAGTTCGCTTTTTACCGGGGTGATACCTGTTTTTGCAAATTTATCTTCGTCCTTACCGGATACGATACCGTAATAATCGGCTTTTTTTACCATATCTTCGGAAAGTATATTTACAGTAAAAGCTTTTCTCTGCATTATGTTACTGTGGGAATGCCTTGACTTTCTTAGAGAAACAGCAACGCATGGAGGAGTGGAACAGCAAATTCCTCCCCAGGCTACAGCTGCCAGGTTCGGCCTTTCCTGGCTGTCGTAGGTCCCAATGATGAGGACTGGAGTAGGGTAGATGATAGTATTGGCTCCCAGTGATTTTTTCATGGTCTTCCTTTCTACGGAATTAATATTATATTTATTTTACAACGTCAAAACTCAAAGGTATATAATAAAGATTTAGCTTACTTGTGTATAAAATAGTAAAAATTGTAAAAAATCCATAAATTTTCTTGACATAGTGTATATTATTATATATATTGTGATTATTATTATATACAGTTTGTTAATTATAATATATATAAAAAGTTGGAAAGCAAAGATTTAAAACTAAAAAACGATTTAAGGCGGTGCCGGTTTGAAAATAATGAGATGTCACAGCAGGAACTGGCAAATGCTGTGGGTGTGACCAGGCTTACAATACATTCCATAGAGAAGGGAAAATTCAATCCCTCGGTTACACTGGCACTAAAGATCGCAAGATATTTTAACAAATCTTTGGAGGAAGTTTTTTACCTGGAGAAAGATTAGGTAAAGGAGTAAAAGAGATGAAAAGGCTACTAAAAATAAGCAACAATACTACTTTGGTATTGTGTGTAATATCAATAGCAGGACTTATTTTTACCAATACATTCTTTATAATGCTCAGGAATATGATTATTGAAATGGGAGATGTTGAAAGCTTTATGGATAAGTTTTCAATCCCGGTGGCATCGGTATATATTATATTTACCCTATTTCATCTTTCAGCCCTACTCACATTGATACTGCAGTTAAATTTTTTTAAGAGGGATAATTTTCTACGCGCATTTTTATTTTTTACCGGTATTACTTCTCTTATGATGCTGTTTGGAGATTCTGCACTTTTAAGTGATATTTCAAAAGAATATGTTTTTGGCCTGCCCGGTGAGTTTTACATCTTGTTTTTAAGCCAGGCTCTTCATTTTATTTTCTATGTTCTCATGATCGTATTACTTGTATCAACCGGAAAGTCTGTTGGGAAGGAAAAAGAAGAAATAGTCTTAAAGGATGATTCAATATTCATCAATGCCCAGTATATCGGTATTTTGAGCGGAGCCTCCGGTCTGGTTCTGGTTTCAGTCTTTTCTTTTATGTATTCAACATTATACCCGCTGCCCTTATGGGCTGCAAAAGCAGGGATCATCATAACAAGCCTGATAGCTGTAATCCCGTATGTTCTGATAGTTTTTTACTGGTTTATCATAAAGCTCAGGGAGAGGATAGGCGAGTGGTATGATGAAAAACAGTATCAGGATATGACCAAGGCAAGTCTGGTCACTCTTATAGCATCGATAATCGTAATGACTGCGGTATTTCTTATACAGTATTATGTAAGTGAATTTGATTTTATAACCCTGACCTGGTTTCCGTTTTATATATTTCTGGTGCTGCTTCTTTTTTCAAGCAGTACCCTGTATTTCAGTAAAAAGACTGCAAATTGATTTTTAAGGGGTAAGCATGGACAAAGCAAAGGGAAACAGTAATCTGGGACTGGTGGTTCTGATAATTGGCTATCTTGCACTGATATGCTGGGCACTTGGAATTTTTTTAGGTATTGAAACAGGCATAGGCTGGCAGAGCTACACAGTTATAGGATTTTTTGGACTGTTTCTTGCTGCTTCTGGTGTTTTGTTTTTAATCAGTCTTATTTATAATGTTATAGAATCAAGAGAAAACAGGCGCTTTTCTAAAGGTCTGGTATTCACTATAATAAGTTTCCCTCCGATTGCATTCTGCTACGCGGCGATACTTGTAAAAGCATTGACCGAAGGCCATTAATTATTTTTTTAAAGACAAATACGGAAATATTTATATAATATAAAAATAGTAATTATTTCTTACTTTTAATTATAATTTTGTGGAGGTTAAATGATGGCTGGATCAAAACTTTATAAGATTGCAGTTATACCGGGAGACGGAACTGGACCGGAAGTAATAAAGCAAGGTAAAAAAGTCCTTGAAGCAGCAGGGAATAAATATAATATAGGTTTTGAATTTACTGATTATGATTTTGGCGGTGAGCGGTATTTAAGGACCAAAGAAACACTCCTGGATTCTGCTATTGAAGAACTTAAAAAATTCAAGGCAATATATCTTGGTGCCATCGGACACCCCGATGTACCGCCGGGAGTTTTAGAAGTAGGGATTTTATTAAAATTAAGATTTTCTCTGGATCAGTATATAAATCTGAGGCCGGTAAAACTTTATCCGGATATTGATTGCCCCCTTAAAAACAAGGGTCCGGAAGATATAGATTTTATTGTGGTCAGGGAGAACACAGGAGGAATATATACAGGTAAGGGCGGCATAGAAAAAAAAGGAACACCAGATGAGATTGCAACTCAGATGATGATCTATGAAAGATATAAAGTCGATAGATGCCTTAAGTATGCTTTCAACCTTGCCAGAGCCAGGAAGGAAGAAGGAAAACCCGGGAAACTGACACTGGTCCATAAGACAAATGTCCTTACCTACGTGGGAGATCTGTGGTATAGGGCATTTACAGAGATGGCAGGTAAATTTTCCGATGTTAAAACTGATTACAATCATATTGATGCTGCATGCATGTGGATGGTGAAAAATCCGGAGTGGTATGATGTTATAGTTACATCCAATCTGTTTGGAGATATTATTACCGATCTGGGTGCGATGATCCAGGGTGGTATGGGAATAGCTGCCGGAGGAAATATTAACCCCGGAGGAACCTCTATGTTTGAACCCATAGGAGGATCTGCGCCAAAATACACCGGGAAGAATGTAATAAATCCGCTGGCTGCAATAGAGGCGGGAAGAATGATGTTAAAGCATCTTGGGGAAATAGAAGCAGCAAAATCTATTGAAGAGGCAGTTGCATATACTTGTACCAAAATAGAGAGCTTAAGTGCAGGTAAGATGGGTTACAGCACATCGGAGATAGGGTATATGGTCTCAGGTTATATTAGCGGTATCTAAAAGATGATAGATGGTGATAGTTATTAATATCTGACTAATAGTATTAAGATAAATCATTTTAAGGAAGATTGATTTAAAAAAATGGTTAATAAAGAGACTTATTGACTTATGAATTATAATAATATGAGAAGTCTTTCATTTTACCCCAAACAAATATAAACGCAGAAATAAAAGGATTATCAGTATTTAGATCTAATTGGCCGATTTCAATATAATTACCTTCGTTTATAATGTCATCTACATCTAAAATTTTAGTTATTTTATTTTTCTTGGTTATAGCGTTTATATCCAGAAGCTGATCAGTATCGTTTATTTCAATAATATCGAATAAATACTTTTTATTATATGATTTTTCTATTTTTTTGGTCTTAATGTTATTAGAATTCTTTTCTTTAATTTTTAATGAATTACTATTATTGAAAATAAAAAAGCTACTGCAAAATACAATCATGTTACCATTGTAATCGTCTAAAAAATCATTATCAGAATCTTCATCACCCTGGTCATCTTTAGGAGCCTTTATTTTTTTAAACATGGCATGTATTGTGTGGTTACTGTCAACATCGGTAAAGGTATATGAAGTTATCCCTTCTATTTTTTCATTATCTACTCTTAAATATATCAGGCTATAATCTTCATCAGCAGTACAACTGAAGGCTATGCTTCCTCCCTCGGTAATATCTTGAGAACCTTTCGGAGATATGGAACCTCCATGATTACAGCTTGCAGTGATATGAAATGTCTTTGAGCCCTTATCCTTATCCTCTTTATCCTTCTCTTCTTCTTTCTCTTCCTTTTTCTCTTCCTTCTCTTCTTCTTTCTCTTCCTTTTTCTCTTCCTTCTCTTCTTCTTTCTCTTCCTTTTTCTCTTCCTTTTTCTCTTCTTTCTCTTCCTTTTTCTCTTCCTTCTCTTCTTCTTTCTCTTCCTTTTTCTCTTCTTTCTCTTCCTTTTTCTCTTCCTTCTCTTCTTCTTTCTCTTCCTTTTTCTCTTCCTTTTTCTCTTCTTTCTCTTCCTTTTTCTCTTCCTTCTCTTCTTCTTTCTCTTCCTTCTCTTCTTCTTTCTCTTCCTTGTCTTTCTTATCTTCTTTCTCTTCAACTTTATCTTTGACTTTATCATCGGCACTTAGTACATTAGGCAAGGAAAAACCCCAGATAAAAATAACTGATATTAGAACCAGTATGGTAAAGAGGTAAAATATTGGTTTATTTATTCTATTGTGCGATGTAAACATATTTTAATAACTCCCAATTTTATAAAAAATTGTACTATTAATAAATTAAAATGTCAAGAATTTTATTTTGACTTGTTACGTTTATTTATAGTATAATAATATGCATACATATATATATATTTTTATAATAATAAGTAATAATGTTATTATTAATACTTATATTATAAAGTGGGAGTAAATGGGATTACAAATAACACATTATAGTATCTCTTTGGTAGCTATTATATGCTTTTTGATCCTGGGGATCTGCTATATATGGATATATAGAAAAGGTTATCAGGATTTAGTAGGGATAGTCGTACTTGTCCTTTCAATTATATGGATAATATCTTTTATGATGGAACAAAGTTCGGCTAGCTATCAAATGAAAATATTCTGGAATAATATCCAGTATACAGGTTCGATTTTTCTACCTGTATCGGTGTTTTTATTAGCAAGCCAGTATGTAGGCTTTAAGAAATTACTAAGGTTAAAATATGCCCTGTCATTAAGTATCCTTCCCATTATTGTATTGTTTTTGATATTTACCAATGAATTGCATCATCTGGCCTGGGTAAGTGCAAAGCTAGTGATGTTTGATTCTTTTTCTATAATAGTAAAAGAATACAATATTGCTTATTTTGCTTTTAATGCTTACAGCAATATTTTAATGTCGAGCGGTATTGTGCTGGTTTTATTCAGGATTATCAAATCTTATATAAAACCAACTGGGGAAAACCGATGGAAAAATTATTTATTAATACCTTATTTATCAATACCCTGGATTATTATTTTGATAAAGACTTTAGGATTTAATCCCTTTCCAGCCCTGGAAGAAATGCCGATTATAATAGCAGTTAGTACCATAGCTGTGATTGCTACTTTGAACAGGACTAGAGTAAGAGAAATAATGCCTATGGCTTTTGAAACAGTCTTTGAAAGTATGAGTGATGGTCTGGTACTTTTAGATAAAAAAGAGAAAGTATTAAAGATAAATCCTGCTTCTCAAAAGATATTTAACGTTTCAGTTAATAAAATGGACGGAAAGCCGATTTCTGAACTTATGGAAAAACTGGACTACGGCGGGGATGCTGATATTTCCTTAAAAGATGGCGAGATAGTATTAGGAAGTAACGGAAAGCAGTTTTGTTATAATTCCAAGCTTTCAGAGGTAAAAAGTGATAGGGGAAAACATCTTGGCAAAGTGGTAATACTTAGAGATGTAACCGAGATGAAAAAGGCCGAAGAAGATATTAGATTTTTAAGCTTTCATGATAGGCTAACCGGCCTGCACAATAGAGCTTATTTTGATAACGAGCTTGAAAGGCTCGATACCCAGAGGCAGCTGCCCCTGAGTTTGATTGTCGGAGATGTAAACGGACTAAAATTAATAAACGATTCTTTTGGTCATGTACATGGTGATATACTGCTTAAAAAAATTGCAGATATTCTTAGACAATGCTTTAGAGGCGATGACATAATATCCAGGTGGGGCGGGGATGAATTTAGTGTAATCCTGCCCCGTACATCTTACTCAGAAGCTGTAAAAATAATGGATAGGGTATATGAAAGTTGTAAGGAGCGCAGCACTAATATTATGCCCCTCAGCATGTCTATGGGAGCAGCCACCAAGGAAGATAGTTCTAAAACTCTCAAACAGTTATCAAAGGAAGCTGAAGATAATATGTACCAGCATAAAATGACGAAAAACCAGAGTGTTCGCAGCTCGATTATCAATTCTCTAGTAATAGCCTTACAGGAAAAAGACTATGAGACAGAAGAGCATACTAAAAGGATGGCGGAATATGCCACTCAATTTGGCCTTTTGTTAAATCTTCCCGACAGTAAAATTGTTGAATTAAAATTACTTGCTACTCTGCACGATATAGGAAAGATTGCCATTCCTGACCATATCATGATAAAGCCCGGCAGTCTCACTAAAAAAGAGTGGGAGACTATGAAAAAGCATTCAGAGATCGGTTATAGGATAGCATTGTCCTCGACTGAACTGGGTGTTATAGCCAAGGATATTCTACATCATCATGAAAAATGGGATGGTACGGGTTATCCTTATGGTCTGGTCAGGGACAAAATACCGCTGTTCTCAAGGGTGATATCTGTAATAGATGCTTATGATGCTATGACTCATGACAGGCCCTATAGGAAAGCCTTCTCTATAGAAACAGTAATGGATGAATTCAAAAAATGCAAGGGTTCGCAGTTTGACCCGGAATT
>Ga0315538_1002249_pt1 | contig 10923 bp, 15 predicted proteins | sample SalMarSW160230MG_2_FD_203834 | JGI IMG/M metagenome (GOLD analysis project Ga0315538, IMG submission 203834) | Salt marsh sediment microbial communities from the Plum Island Ecosystem LTER, Massachusetts, United States - Salt Marsh Sediment SW1601-230 ...
CCAATTGGACTAAGGGCTGTCCCTTTTGTACCTTGTCCCCTTCATCCACATACACTATTTCTATGGTTCCGGAAATTTTCGGGCCAATCTTTGATTCATATTCAGGAAATATCGTGCCGGTGGCCACAAGAGGAACAGAAATATCGCCTCGCTTTACTGTGACAACCTTTACTGTTGGTGGCTCGACTACTTTAATGCCAGGAGGGGTAATCTTATCTTCAGAATCCGAATTCTGACATCCCCACATCAAAAGAGTTAATCCAATTACTATCCAAATAAAAACTGAACGCTTAGGGACCATATCTCGCTCCATAGCTGGAAGAAATTGTTAATAACCTTAGCATGTTATGTTACGTATTTGTTATGCTCTCTGTCAAGGTATTTAGGGGTTCATCATCTTTGAAGATATGTGATTTACTATACAGGCGTGGATGAAATAAAATGGTAGATTTTTAAATTCCAGACTGGAAAAAAAGATTAATTATCTTTGCCCGATAGGGCTGATGGTTTTCGTGTGTCTCGAAAGCTTGCCTATCTCCTTTTCTCGCATATCTTTTGGATGACATTTTTTGTGAAATAGAATATATTACTTTATCCAGTTAAGATATGCGTGTTCTGTGCGAATTGACTAATGCTTTCTGCGCATCACATCACCAACCTGATCCAGCAACTTCATATCATAAACTCTATTTCAGTATTTATAGATTCTAATATTACGACTATTTTAGATTAAGATACTTAATAGATTATAGGCTAATATGCCAATCCTAAAAAAGACGGCATTGGCCTCAAATTGCCCACATGGCATCCTTTCCATGCCAAAGCCTATCTTCAACTCCTTTATCCGGTTTTCACTGCAGTCTCCTCTTTGATTATACCATTTTATAACCTGTTCAGATGATTCTATTCTGTTGGTGGCTATCACTGTATATTTTACACTGGTGTCTTGCTCAGAAAAGATATTTCTCTGATAGGGCCTTCGTATCACAATAAGCCTGAGGCTTATAAATAAGACGAAAGGCCTCTTTTGTTTTGTTCATTGAGTGAACTGTATCAGCAATATATCCACTCTTATAAGAACTCCAGTCCTTATCAGGTATTGCCCTTATAGTCTTTAGCACTGCCTCATCAAGATCGGCTCCCATGGCAAATTTAATGCCCTTACTTTCACAGTAGTTTATGATATCAGCCTGATATGCTGCGCTATCAGCCCCTAAGGCCTTGATTTTACCTTTAGGCATCTGTCTTTCACAGTGTTTTATAAACTCAAGGTTCCTTGCACCAGGGGCATCATTGCCTTCTCTGAATTCATCCCCTAACGCTAAACCATTCTCTGCTATATGACCTACTATAGGCATATAGCCCTTAAAGCCTTTACCTGCCCGCCATTACGAGGCTCAGCCGAGGCGGGCAGGTCTCTGGTCATTTCTAACTTGAATGGAAGTATTGTTTGTCGTATCATTGTATTCTCACCTCGTTGGTTATGGTTTGATTTGTTTTTGAACACACGTATCTTACCGAATCAACGAGGTTTTTTCAAGTTTTTTATATAAATATTAGCTTTAATAGCGGGATTGGGGAAGGAGCTTAATCCTTTCCCGTTTGGCTGAAGCGTACAAAACTCTGACTAACAGCCAGCTAAGAAAAGAAACAACAAAAGGCAAAGGATGAGCGCTCTCTTTCTAATAAAAACCTTAGCCTCTTTGACAGCCAAATTTCTGTGACTGGGAAAGACATTAAAACGATTAGAACAACTAAAGAAATGGGCCTTGAAGAAATATTCAAACAAACAAAGATATCACGAGAAACATTAGAAGATATTGAGGAAGAACGTTTTGAAAAGCTCCCAGCTCTTGTCTATCTTAAAGGATTTTTAAAGGCCTACGCTAAAATACTACAAGTTAATCAGGCCGAAATGGTGGATGGATATGTAAAAAGGTATCTCGAATGGAAGAATACCTATCAAAAATAAAAACCCAATCAGAAATGAAAAAGGCAGTGGAAAAAGCGAAAGGTGAAGATAAAAAAATAGTTTTTACCAATGGCTGTTTTGACATCCTTCATCAAGGTCACGTACGTTATCTTTCTGAGGCCAGGAAGTTAGGAGATTACCTGATAGTTGGTTTAAATAGTGATCGATCTATTAGAAACATTAAAGGAAATAATCGTCCCTTGATGACTGAGGAAGCAAGGGCGGAATTGCTTGCCGCTCTCTGTTTTGTTGATGGGGTTGTTGTTTTTACTGGGGATAACCCTCTTGCCATAATCAAATATCTTCAACCTCAAATCTTAGTAAAAGGTGCGGATTGGGCTGAGGATGATATTATAGGGGCTGAATTCATTAAAAAAACAGGGGGTGAGGTTAAACGAATACCCCTTATCGAAAATATTTCCACCTCAGATATTATTCGCCGAATTATTGACCCCAATTCCGCTTAAAATAGCTAATGCAAGACAGCTACCTTATTAAGATAAAGGGATTAATTCCATTCTGTGCGCCCATAGCTCAGCTGGATAGAGTAACGGACTACGAATCCGTAGGTCGGGTGTTCGAATCACCCTGGGCGCACCAGTAATTAATCATATTATACCATCCCTAAGATGTTATCCTTCATCATCCATACTTTCCGATCTAAGGGCTCCATATGATATTTGTATAGGTATAGTATGTGAGGAAAAGATAGACAAGGCTCCGTGAAGATGTTGAAATAACATGGGTGTCGCAACGCTTTCTACAAAAGATGCAATAGGTTGTATAGATAAAGTGGTTTCTACTTTCCAATAGCCTTTAGTATGGCCTTGGCAAATTCCATCTCTGGCTGTGCACCAACTATGCTATGCTCTTCATTAATGACTGTATGAGGAACTCCCTGTACATTGTATTTAACCACCAGAAAAGAAAATTCTGAGCCTTCCACCATGTCGGCAGTGATATAGTCGCTGGCCATGGCAAAACGGTGAACAGTGCGAACTGCACGTGGGCAATAGGGTCAGGTAGGAGAGATCAAGACCTGCATATGTACAGGCCTATCAACCTTGGCAAGTTCAGCCATTACTTCCTTGCTTAATCCTGGGTCCCTTTTTCCCACATCCATTATATCCTCTATCAGCACATTAAACTCATAACCGGCAGGGACTCCATAAAAGTGGATGCCATAGTCTTTATCACCTAAGAGTACTGTAGCTGGTATTTTGTCCACCCTGTACTTCTTGGCCAGGTCTGCCTCGGCTACAAAGTCATGTACCTCAAAGATGACTTTATCTGAAAGACCAGAGACCTCCTCGAGCATAGTTCTAGTCATCTCGCAGTGCTGGCATTCCATCTCTTGGGTAAACATTACAATTGTAATATCCTTTTCTATGCCTTTGAAGATATTTGCTACTTTTTCCTTGTCTTTTTCTTTAAGTATACCCATGACACACCTCGTTAGATTAGGGATTTATTGATAAGAAAATTATATGCGGATAATGCGGCCTTAGCTCCCTCGCCGGCGCTTATTACGATTTGCTTATGCGGAACCGTGGTAACATCACCAGCGCCGAAGAGTCCTTCTACACTTGTCCTGCAGGAGCAATCCACGATTACCTCACCTTGTTCATTTAATTCTACAAGGTTCTTGATTGGCTCATTGTTGGGCAAGAGCCCGATTTCTATGAAGACCCCGTTTGCATCTATCTTCTCTTCCTTTTCATTTTCCCGATTCTTGACAACCACACCTGTCACGCTATCCTTGCCCTCGATTTTGACTACCTGGTGGTAATCAAGTAAATTCACATTATCGGTCTGCTTCATCCTTTCTTGAAGGGACTCATCCGCCTGCCATCCTTTGATGAAGTTTACAAGGGTAACATCTGCCCCTACCTTCAATAGGTCAACACCTGTGGTGAAGGCCGAATTTCCGCCACCAGCCACAACTACCTTTTTCCCCTTAAAGAACGGGGCATCACAGGTAGCGCAATAGGCCACACCTCTTCCAACCAACTCATTCTCTCCAGGTACGTTAAGTGGGCGGTGTCGTTTGCCTGTGGCAATAATCAATGTTTGGCTTGAATAAATTTTGCTGTCATCCGTCAGAACTTTGAAAACGTCTACCCCTCTCTTAACTTCAGTAATAGAAGCTCCAAGGCTTACTGGGATGTCAAAACCTTTCACATGCTCCTCGAAGCTATCGGCAAGATCCTTGGCATTTATGCTCTGAAATCCTAGCCAGTTCTCTACCTCTGAGGTTTCCCGTATCTGACCCCCAAAATCCTTTGTGATAATAGCGAGGTTCATCATCTTTCTGGCAGCATAAACTGCCGCGCTCATAGCAGCCGGACCTCCACCCACGATGAGGAGATCATAGATAACTTCTGGTTCTGGCTCCTTTGCTTTCTCTAACAATGAAGTATCCAGAGAAAAATCAGGAAAATCCATTTAAACCTCCTTAATCTATTTACAAACCCACCTATGTCTGGAATGTCACATTATCCTTAACATCTGGAGGCATTGTGAACATTCGCTTGGCCGGTGGCCATATACAAAGGCCTCAAAGAAGAGGTTGATTCCTCGGCGCTTATTTTTTGTCAACTGTGAGCTTTCTGAGCTCCATAGAAAGCTTACTCAAGTGTTTTTTCTCTTCATTAACCAACTGACCGATAAATTCACGGCCCTTCTCCCCCTCAGTAGCGTCTTGCATGGTAAGAAAGAAGATTATGGAATCCTTTTCAAACTGAATCCCGATCTGCAGCACATCTTCCGATTTTTTCACCTGAGATAATTTTTCCTCCACATCAAAATCCGATCTGAACACGTGCATATCGGCCATCATCTGGAGGTATCGGTTCATTTCATGTTCAGGATCCCAGATTGTATCCTCAGTAGCTTCTTTTGGCAATTGAGCTTTTAGCTCAGTAAATCTCTTCAGATGTTCTGCCTCTTCTTGAGCAAGGAATGCTAAAAGCTCCTTTACATCAGCATCATCAACGAGATCTATGGCCTTTTCGTAAAAGCGCTTGCCGTTTCCCTCTATTTCGATAGCTATTTGGAAGATTTCGTTTGCATTAAATCCATAAATCACGGTATCACCCCTCTCTTATTTTTTATTACTCTTTGTAACTATCCAGCCACAAAGGCACAAAGACCCAAAGAAGAGATAAATATAAATTGAATAATGGAGTTTTCTCATTAATAAGCCTCAGGCTTATTAATTTTAATCCCGAGTTATCGGGATTAAAAAGGCTATTATAAAAAAAATATTTCTATAATCTTGGTGTCTTGGTGGCAAGATACCTGAGTAGTTATTCTTCTTTTTCGAAATCATCTTTTGATGCACCACAGACCGGACAGGTCCAGTCGTCTGGCAGATCTTCAAATGAAGTGCCTGGCTCTATTCCATTATCTGGATCTCCAGCATTTGGATCATAGACATAACCACAAACCTGACAAACATACTTATCCATAATTCTCCCTCCTTAATTTATCTGGTTAATACCTTACCCACTCCTCAGATAATCAATCTCCTTGCCTTAACCTGTTGAACCTAATTTTACAAAAATGAAATTATATCTCAAGACAAAACCTTGTAGTCAACTCCACCTAATTCTGGAAATCGGGTTCCTCGAAAAAGTGACGATCCCATCCCTTAGTCATTTGTTAAAGTTTCAGACCTTTGGCTACAAATCCACCCAACTCTGTATCAGCCTTAGTCAGGTTTTCAATCACCCGCTGCTGGATCGGTTTGTCAATGTGCATAAGATCCGCAATGAGGTTATCAACCAGATGTTCTTGGTCCATCTTGCTCAGGGAGCGATATCTCTCCCCGGCCTGTTCGAAATCATTTGTTTTGCTGATCTTCTGACGAGTCACTTCTCCCTCAATACTATATACTCGTGAGGTGCCCGCTGGTGCCTCCTTAGGCATGCCGCCAGACAAGCTATTAGGCTCATAATTTACCGGCCCACTGAATTCCCCGATTTGCATGGCCCCATCGCGCTGATTGTTGTCAACCGGCACCCGAGGTCGGTTGATGGGAACTTGCAGGTAGTTCGCTCCCAAGCGATAGCGCTGGGTGTCAGTATAGGAAAAGGTACGGCCCTGGAGCAGCTTGTCAGCAGAAAACTCGATTCCAGGGACAATGCTGGCAGGACAGAAGGCCGCCTGCTCCACCTCGGCGAAGAAGTTTTCAGGATTGTGATCGAGTACCATTTTCCCAACCGCCATGAGCGGGAATTTGTCCTCAGGCCACGTCTTTGTGGCATCAAGTGGATCAAAATCTTGCTTTAATTCGTCAGCGATCTCCATCAACTGGACATTGAGTTCGTATTCAACCTCTCCACCGCTGGCGATCGCATCGTAGAGATCACGGGTAAGGTAATCGGGATCGACACCGGCCAGCCGGGTTGCTTCATGACGGTCAAGGTTCTTAACACCCAATTTCGGTTTCCAGTGGTATTTCACATACACAGCCTTCCCATCGGCGTTTACCCAGACATAGGTATTGACGCCAAAACCCTCTTGCATCCTGTAACTCTTTGGCGTACCGCGGTCTGAAAAAAGCCAGGTAATCATGTGGGTTGACTCAGGGGTGAGGGATATAAAATCCCAGAAGCGGTTGTGAGCGGAAGAGGCCGACGGGATATTGCTATCAGGTGCGCCCTTAAAGGCATGAACCATATCAGGGAACTTGATAGCGTCTCGGATGAAAAATACCGGGAGATTGTTTCCGACCAGGTCGTATATACCCTCTTCGGTATAGAACTTAACTGCAAAGCCACGTGGATCCCGCACAGTATCAGCAGAACCCCTTCCTCCCGTGACCGTTGAAAAACGTAAAAATACAGGTGTCTTTTTCTCTGGATCCTGGAGGAATTTCGCCTTGGTATAGTGCTCCATGTTCTTGGAAACCTGAAAGGAGCCATGTGCCCCTGCCCCCTTTGCATGGACAACCCTCTCCGGGATGCGCTCTCTGTCAAAGTGAGCCATCTTCTCGACAAACTGGACATCCTGCAACAAAACCGGACCGCGTTCGCCAACGGTCAAGGAGTTCTGGTTGTCAGTGATCGGGACACCTTGATTTGTGGTTAAATATTTTTCTTTCATGATGTAATCCTCCTTTGGCAGGTAAAATTTTTTTCACTCTTCTCCTATTTTCTATCTTTTTTTTCTAATTCAGTTCCTTTCCGTTTAAAAACGAGCAAACAATTAATTTCTTATAAAACTCATGGACTTACGTTTCAGTTACTTAAATACGAATTATTCCTCAATGTATGTAGGGGCGGCCTTTGGTGCCTTACCCTTTTTCACAAGATGATAAAAGGCATAGGTCAGAGGTTCACCTTCACTTATGATATCTGCATCGACAACCTCACCAATAAAAATTGTATGGGTGCCCACATCCACTTCTTTATCAACTCTCACTTCCAAGAATGCCGTACTGTTCTCCTCAAGAATTGGGTTACCCAAGGGAGAAAGGCGATACTTTACGCCATCAAACTTATCGATATTCCTGCCACATTTAAACCCGAAGCGCCCTATAAATACCATTCCAGTGTCTCTATCCAGCACGTTTACTGCTAAGGACCGGCCCTCCTTGATGAACTCATGGGTATAATTCTCTTTATTGATGCTTACGGCAAGCGTAGGCGGTTTGGAGGTGATCTGAAACACTGTGTTTGCTATCTGACCATTAATCTTATCGCCCTTGTGAGCCGCGACAACATACAGACCATAGCTGATTGCGTGAAGCGCCTTCGGGTTCATTTTGTCCTCCTTTGCTTTGCTCCGGGAGCCCTTCTATTATTTTACTCTTTAGGCTGTTTTTAAGCGCCCCCTGCACCTTCAATAGTACATTTGGTAAAATCGATCTCCTTGCCGCACCCGGAGCAAACGTGCTTTCTGTCAAACTCGTCTGAAAATATCTCCTTTTCCTTTCCGCAGTTGGGGGCATTTGCACGTAAAAGCCTTTAAGCTCTTAACCTGCTCAAATCCTAGGCAATGTCTTGGGGTAGTCATAATTACTTCCTGTTAAAAGTATACTATTTAGCCAATTTTTTCCCAATCTCTCGCCCATAATCCTGGGCCATCTTTTTTCCACCTTCCAGTCCCGAAGACTTTAATCTCAAAGGACCACTCACCATATTCATCTTGAAAATATTCTCCATGGTCTCATAGATACGGTACGATGCCTCTCCGCTCCAGCCATATGCGCCAAATGCTCCTCCTGGCGTACCTTCAAGATTTGCTTTCTCAGCCATAAAGAGAAGTTTTTTCATCCCCTGCATCATCTCCCCGTGGTAAGTGGCAGATCCAAACACATAGGCATCATAACCCTCAAAATCGGTCTCATTCTTGATTTCATTGGCATTCACTACTTGTGCCTCAGCACCAGTGAAACGAATGCCTTCAGCAATGAGTTCAGCAATATTATTAGTAGATCCAGCCCTAGTTGCATATATAATAAGCGCTTTAGACATTTTCTTTGACCTCCCTAATTACATTTTCTTTTTCCCGACATTTTGGACATATCCCGATAAACTCAAGTTTGTGACCTATTATAATATAGTCGCTTTTCTCGCGAATAGCATTCTCTAATTTATCAACGGTTTCAATGGGAGCATCCTCTACTTTACCACAATAAATACAACGAAGGTGATAGTGGTTTTTTGTAATGCCATCAAACCGCATCTGGGTGGATATGGGTCCAATTTTTTGAATTATACCGCTTGTAGATAGAATTTCCAGATTACGGTAAACAGTTCCCAGGCTTATACGTGGCAGTCTTTTGCGCACCATTTCATATACCTCATCTGCTGTAGGGTGCGCGTTTACCTTTTGTATTTCTTCAAGAATAACCTGGCGTTGATTGGTCATCCTGTATTTCTGATTAGATCCTAAAATATTTTCTAAGCTCACTTACTATTTCTCCAGCCTTTCGAGCTCCTTTACCAGTATCTCAAGTCGAGGTCTCTTATTGATATCGTTCACACCAATATATCGAATGATCCCTTTTTTATCAATTACAAAGATAGCCCTTTCTGAGAGCCCATCGGAGCGTAAAACGCCATATCTATCAGCCACAGAACCGTGCGGCCAGAAGTCAGAAAGAACAGGAAACCACAACTTACCCATCTGATTGGTCCATGCAAACAGGGTCGGGATGTTATCTACTGTAATGCCAAGAAGTATGGCATCATTCTTATCGAAAATATCTTTCACAATATTGTAACCCGGCCATTGATCTGAACAGACGGGCGTCCATGCCGCGGGCACAAAGGAGAGTACAACATTTTTTTTCCATCGATACTGGTCAAGTGAAATCCTACCACCCAATACCACTGGAAGAGAAAAGTCAGGTGCAATATCTCCCACCGTTACCTTCAGGATGCTATCAATTGGCTTTAGAGATCCAGGGTTATAGATATTATTCTTAAACGCATCTGAAAGGCAAAAAACCGTTGTGCTATACAGAAAAATGGATATTACACTCAAGGTTACAATAAATTTACCATGTTTTTTCATGTTACCTCTCCTGCTTTAATCCGGATACTTGAAGCATTAGTTCCAGAAATGGCTCTGCCCCTTTGAATTTACCGAGCTGTGAATAGAAGATCCGATGTGTCCCGTCATCGTTGATTTTAACACCCAGAAAGTATGGCGTTCTGACTTCCCCAATGCACTTGTGGATGGAAAAATCGTCATCTGGAAAAAGGGGGAAGGGGACATTATATTTCTTTTTGTATACCTCAACCTCAAAGTATGAATTTCCAGCGCCTATCCCTATCAATTTGATTTTGTCTTTCAGATCCGGATTACCTTCTATAATGCTATACAGCCGGTTAATCTCTGGTGCCTCCTTTTGGCAATAAGGGCAGTACATGCTAAAAATCTCAATGATAACTACCCTGGCCTTAATCTGAGGTATTTTAAAAAACCTACTACTTTCCAAGCCTAGATAACTTTTATCAGTAGCATTCTGAGGCACTGTAATTTTTATCTCCGGCAGCTCGCCTCCCTTTACAGGAGGCATATTGCTTCCAAAGGCCAGATAATGGAAAAGCGCAAGGAAGATAGCAACAGTTGCCACCAATATAGGAATACCCTTCATTTTATTGTTTATGATAGAATCTCCCTTCTTCCTGCATCACTCACTCTACTTTTAAAAAAGCACTTGTTTTAGCACCACATACAGGACATTTCTCTGGTGGATCATTTTCGCATGTATACCCGCACACAGAGCAAACGTAGTAGTCCTTCTCTTCAAGTGTATCCAGATTGTCTGACGCCTTTTGGTATAAGGCAGCGTGGATTTTCTCGACCTCATTGGCATAAGTAAAATTTCGCTCAGCCGCCTTGTTGCCCTCGTCTTTGGCTTCTTCGATCATGGCTGGATACATCTTCGTGAATTCATAGGTTTCTCCGGAAATAGCCTCTTTCAGGTTTTCAGCAGTACTCTTGACGCCCCCAAATGTTCGGAGATGGGCATGGGCGTGGACAGTTTCGGCCTCAGCCGCTGCCTTGAAAAGTTTTGCAACCTGCATATAGCCCTCTTTTTCAGCCTGTTTGGCAAAGGCGAGATACCTGCGGTTGGCCTGGGATTCACCAGCAAAGGCCTCTAATAGATTTTTTTCTGTTTTACTTCCTTTTAATTCAGCCATTTTTTAACCTCCTTTTTTCCTGTTTTCTTTTGAAAAATGATTTACTTAAATTAGCACGCAGATCTTAGCAGGTACATACAGATAATAATTTTTTTATTTCTTAATCCAAAAAATCTGCGTTAATCCGCGTCCAAAATGGAATTTCCTATACTATAAATTTATTCCTTACCCCCTGGCCTCAGTCCTGGCCTTCTCTATTGCTTCATCCTCCCTTTTTACATCCTCCAATGTCTTTGCCTTGACACTATAGGGTTTTTCTTCTACACCATATTTCCACTTTAAAAATTG
>Ga0315538_1002263_pt1 | contig 10881 bp, 6 predicted proteins | sample SalMarSW160230MG_2_FD_203834 | JGI IMG/M metagenome (GOLD analysis project Ga0315538, IMG submission 203834) | Salt marsh sediment microbial communities from the Plum Island Ecosystem LTER, Massachusetts, United States - Salt Marsh Sediment SW1601-230 ...
CGGCGACAAAAACCACAGAATTTAGCGCGAGGGGACTTGTCATTGTCCGCCAATAAGTTATGATAAATTGTCGAAGCGCCGGACTATGGTGGATTTTAGCAATTGGTCAGGTCAGGGATGTAAGCATGGACGAGATGATGCGAGCTGAGACAACCTCATCACAACAGGCGGGGAGGCGTCATCCGGTACCTCTGCGAGGCGGCAGCGGCCTCTATATCGGCATTGACATCGGCTCGACCAGCAGCGACGTCGTCATACTCGACAGAGACAAACAAATCGTCTTTTGCGATTACCGGCGTACCAAAGGCAAACCCATAGAGACGGTTCGGCTGCAACTACGGCAGGTGCTCGAGCAGGTAAGCGCAGAGCAGGTTAGAGTTATCGCGGCGACCGGCTCGGCGGGGAGATTTTTCGCCCGGCTGGTGGATATTCCATTCGTCAACGAGGTGCCTGCTCAGGGCGCCGCCATATCGCAGCTTTATCCACAGCTCGGCCAGGCGACGGTCATCGATATGGGAGGCCAGGACAGCAAGCTGATTTTTCTGTCGAGAGACAACGGCCACGGCAGGGTGCGTGATTTCGCATTGAACAGCGTATGTGCGGCGGGGACGGGGGCATTTCTCGACCAGCAGGCGGACCGGTTAGGCATCGGCATCGAGGACGAATTCGCCCGGCTCGCACTGCAGAGCAAAAGCGTGCCGCGGATGGCGGGGCGCTGCTCGGTCTTTGCCAAAAGCGATATGATTCACCTGCAGCAGCAGGCGACTCCGGTGTGTGATATTCTTGCGGGATTGTGCCTGGCGCTGGCGAGGAATCTGAAGAGCAATCTGGGCTGCGGACGCGAATTTGTCAAACCCATCGTCTTTACCGGCGGCGTTGCTGCCAATGCCGGGGTGGTGCGGGCAATGGAGGAGGTTTTTGAGACGGGACAGTCGGGCCTGATTGTGCCTGACGAACATTTTTTCACCGGCGCCATCGGGGCGGTCACGGTCACTCAGAACAAGGGTGTAAAGACAGACGCCGACCTCGTGCGGCTCGTTCAATCTCTCGACGGCTACCTGCAAAAGCACGGTTTTACCCTTGCCGATGCGCCTCGCCGGGAACCGCTTGCCAGGCCGGTGCTGCCGCCGCCTGAAAGCAAGGTTCACGACTATCTGCTCGGCGAGGCGACTGAACCGATTGAGGCCTACCTCGGCGTCGATGTCGGCTCTCTGAGCACAAACGTGGTGGTAATGGATAAACAAAAACGGATTCTCGCCAAGGAGTACCTGATGACGGAGGGAAGGCCGTTGGATGCGATTCGGCAGGGTCTCGATACCGTCGGCAGGAAGGTGGCCGGCAAGGTAAAAATCTTAGGCACGGCGACAACCGGCTCGGGAAGGTATCTCACCGGCGACTTCATCGGCGCAGATGTTGTCATCAACGAAATTACCGCCCAGGCGACCGGAGCGGCAATAGTGAACCCGAAGGTCGATACCATATTCGAGATAGGCGGCCAGGACAGCAAATACATATCGCTCAAAAACGGGGTGGTCGTCGATTTCGAGATGAACCACGCCTGCGCCGCCGGGACGGGTTCTTTCCTGGAAGAACAGGCGCAGCGATTAGGCATCAGCATCAAGGACGAATTTGCCAATCTCGCGTTTGCGAGCAAGGGACCTATCAAGCTCGGCGAGCGGTGTACGGTATTTATGGAGTCGGACCTGCTCAGCTATCAGCAGCGGGGCGCCGGGACAAGCGATTTAGTGGCGGGTCTGAGCTATTCGATTGTGGCCAACTATCTCAACCGCGTGGTCGGGCGGCGGAAAATCGGCGACAATATCTGCTTCCAGGGCGGCACGGCATTCAACAAGGCGGTCTGGGCGGCCTTTGAAAAGGTGCTCGGCAAGCCGATAATGGTCCCTGACCACCACGAGGTTACGGGCGCGCTCGGGGCGGCGGCGATTGCAGCCGAATATATGCAGCGACAGGCAGCGAAATCGGGACAGCCGCCCGCAGGCAAATTCAGGGGTTTTGAGAATCTTGCTTCCGGCGATTATTCGGTTGAGTCCTTCACGTGCGAGCACTGCCCGAACCACTGCGAGATAAAGAAGGTGCAGCTTCCCGGCTCCGAGCCGCTGTACTACGGCTCGCGATGCGACAGATACAACCTCAAGAAAACAAGCGGGCGAAAAACACGGTTCGATGCATTCGGCTTCTACAGGCGAAAGCTGCTCGAGTTTGCGGGCCTTGCCGGCGACGGGCAGTCCGCCGGCTCGATGCAGCACAGCAATGCCAACAAAACAATTGGTATTCCTATGGCGCTGGCGTCGTGGCAGTTCCTGCCGATGTTCTGCCGGTTCTTTACGGAGCTTGGCTTCGAGGTAGTGCTCTCCGGCAAAACGACCAAGCAGGTAATCCGGATGGGAGTGGAGAGTGTTACCGCCCAGAGCTGTTTTCCTGTAAAGGTCGCTCACGGCCACATTGCCGAGCTTATCAACAGGAAGGTCAAGTATATTTTCCTGCCGAGTATTATCTCGATGCCGGCCGGATTTCCAGAGAACAAACACAGTGAATTGTGTCCATACACCCAGTCGCTCGTCTATCAGGCCGTGACGGCCTTTGCCGGCAAGCTCGCCGGAAGCGAGATATTAAGCGCCGAGATTCGTCTCGGAGAGGGCGACAGATTAATCACGAAAAGTTTTATCCAGTTAGCCGGGCGATTGAAGGCCCCTGCCGCAGCGGCTCGCAGGGCGATGAAAAAAGCGCTCTCGGCGCAGGAAGAATTCGAGTCGGCGATGCGACGGAAAGGCCGGGAAATTATCGAGACTATCAGGCCCGGCGATAAACTGTTTGTGCTTGTCTCTCGCCCCTACAACGGCTTTGACGAGGGCGTTAATCTGCAGCTTCCCAAAAAACTCGCCGAGCACGCCATCGAGGTGCTCCCGATGGAAATGCTCGACCTCGCCCAGGCAAAATTGAGTGACGAGGATTTGCACAGGTCGGTTTACTGGTCCTACGGACAGAAGATTCTCCGCACAGCCGAGCTAATCAAAAGAGACGACCGGCTGTTCGGCATTTACCTGTCGAACTTCAGCTGCGGGCCTGACTCGTTTTTGATGACGTTCTTCAAAGAGATAATGGCCGACAAGCCGTCTCTTCTTTTAGAGATTGACGAGCACTCCGCCGATGCGGGGATTATTACCCGTCTCGAAGCGTTTTTCGAGAGCTTGAAGAATTATAAGCCCAAAAGAAGACCCGAAGCCGTCGCAATCTCAAAACCGCCGGCAGTCAGCAGGGAGCGGACCCTGTACATTCCTTATATGTCCGATGCGTCTTACGGCCTGGCGGCGTGCTTCAGGGCGTATGGCCAGCCCGCAGAGGTAACCACGATGGCGGACGAAAAGGCACTGCTCGCCGGCAGGGCATATACGACCGGAAAAGAATGTCTGCCCTGCGCGATTACCACCGGCGAGATGCTCAAAATCGTAACCGCACCCGGCTTCGACGCACGCAAAGCCGCGTTCTTTATGCCGGCAACATCCGGACCCTGCAGGTTCGGGATGTATAACAGCCTGCACAAACTCATTCTGAAATACGCCGGCGCAGCCGACGTCGCAGTCGTCTCGCCGAACCAGGACAGCAACTTCTACGCCGACTTCGCACGAAGTTTCGACGGCTCGACAGCCGGAAAATTTATGACAGACCTCTGGGTCGCCACGGTGGGTTTGGATTTGCTGCACAAGATTTTCCTGCGAATAAGGTCCTTTGCGCTCGACCGCCGGGCCGTCCGCAACGCCTACGACGAATCGCTCAGCCGATGGGTACATTCGGTAGAGGCAAAAACGAGCTTCTCGCAGAAAAAGCAGCTTATGCGCGATATTGCCGTCAAACTCGCCGCGGTCGAATTAGACAAAAACATCCGAAAACCGCATATCGGCATAGTCGGCGAAATCTACGTTCGCAACCACCCCTTCGCCAACAGAAACATTATCGCCCGGCTGGAACAGCTCGGCGCCGCCTGCGACCTGGCATCCATAGCCGAGTGGATTTACTACACCAACCTCACCCGGACAAGCTCGGCCCGAAGGGCAAGACAGGTCCGCAATCTCCTGACCAACGTACTGGAGAACCACTTTCAGCACAAACTTGAAAAGTCACTGGCCCAGCCGCTCGAAGAAAAGTTCGGCCCCGTCGCCGAGCAGCCCGTCGAGCACACAATCGAGCTGGCCCGGCCGTACCTGCTGCCCTCGTTCGAGGGCGAGGCAATCCTGAGCATCGGCAAGACCGTCGAATACTACAAGCAGGGCTTCGGCGGCGTCGTTAATGTTATGCCGTTCACCTGTATGCCTTCGACAATCGTCAACAGCCAGACGAGACGGCTCAGCGCCGACTGCGGGGATATGCCGATTCTGAACGTCACCTTCGACGGGCAGGAGGATGCCACATTCACCACCCGGCTGGAGGCATTCGTCGAGCAGGTGGCCTCGAGGCGGGATGCGAACGTAACGGCTGCCGAGCTTATATCGGTATAACGAGCTTCGATTAAAGACAATCGGCCGGTATCGCCAGCTAATCCAGCGGGCAAATCCAGATATTTCGGAATGCAATGGGGCCGTGGTCGCCCTGCAGCCGCAGCGGCCCGGCGGGTACATCTTCAGGAAACATCGGGCCGCGGGTCGGGCCGGCAAGCTCGACGTTTTCGTGTATTACGACGCCGTTGTGGATGATTTTTTCAAAGCGGGCGTCGGCGATTTTTTTGCCGTTTGCATCGAAACGTGCCGCCCTAAAAAAGATGTCGAAACTCTGCCACTTGCCGGGCGCCAGGGCCGCATTGACAAGCGGAGAGTAGCCCTCGTAGCCCTTCGGGGTTCTGTTTTCGTCCCAGCGCTCGTAGATGCCGCCGCACTCTATTCCGGGATAGGGGGGCTTTCTCAATTTCCAACTGTCAAAAATCTGGATTTCGTACTGTCCCTGAATATAGACGCCTGAATTCGAGCCCTGCGCAACCATAAACTCAACGTGCACCCTGGCGTCGCCGAACTCGGTTTTGCTTATAAGGTCTTTGGCCTTACCTACGGGCCCGTTGATAAGGATGCCGGTTCCGGGCTTTCTCACAAGCATTTTCGGCCTGGCCTTGTCTATCATCGCCTTGCCGACGACCTGCCAGCCGGCCGGCGAACGCCACATAGTAAAATCCTTACCCGCCAGTTTCAGCTTCCCGGCACACGCCCGGTCCTGACCGCTGCAGGACAGCGACATACTCGCAGCCAGAACAAGCACTAATGTCAGAGCACCGTAAACTGCATTTGAATACCACACGTCTTTTTTCATCGTCCTTCTGTCTCCCATAGTCATACTTTGTTTGCTCAGCCCTTAGGCGGGAATATTTTTCTCAGATATTCGGCGTCGTAGCGCAGGGACGGCTCAAGGCCCAGCGGGGTTTTGCCGCCTTCAATAACGAGCCAGCCGCGATAACCGATATCGTCGATTGCCTCCCGCACAGCGGGAAAATCAATGGAACCTTTGCCGTAAAGGCCGTCGTAGTCCTTGGCGTGGAACTCGACAATCTGCTCGCCCAGCATTCGTATTTCCTTACAGATGTCGTAGCCCTTCTTATTTGAATTGGCGACATCGTAATACACTTTTACAGCAGGCGAGCCGACCCTGTGGATAATGTCAAGGTGCTCTTCGGCGCTGAGCCAGGACTCGATGGCGAGATAGGCGCCGGCCTTCTCAGCCTTCGGGGCGATTCTCTTTAGCTTTTCGACCACAACGTCGGTACCTCGCTTGTCGCCCAGCAGGTCGCCTTTTACGAAAAAGGCCATCAGGACTACGTTGACTCCCATCGCTTTGCAGACATCGATACTTTCAGAGACCCATCGCTCCGGACGGGGGTCGCCGCCCTTCAGCGGGATATCGTTCAGCCGGCCTATTCCTATTGAGGCAATCTGTACCTGCTGTTTTTCGGCCGCGGCAAGAAATTTCTTCTGCTCCTCGACTCGGCACAGGAGGCTTTCATCGTCGGCTGTGTTGAAACTGAGCTGAACGCCATCGACGCCGATGCGTTTTGCAACGGCGAACGAATCGACCTTGCCCTGCTGGCCGGCGGTCCAGTCGCAGACACCGATTTTAAAACCCTTGCCGCGGGCCGGTAACTTCGAGCCGGGGCCGGCGCAGCCGCCCGCAAGGGTAAGGCCGGCGATTACCTTAGCGGTTTTCGCCATCATTTTACGACGAGTTATCGTCTTCATACCTGTATCTCCACAACAATATTATCCGTTTGCTCTAATCCTTCAGGCCGGTAGTGTCAAACTCATACTTCTCATCAGTGGTTATGAATTTATCCCATGTCACCGTCTGGCCGGTATAAGCAGCCGTTCGGCCCATAATACAGATAAGGTTACTCAGCACGCTCGGCTCGACCGTCGCATAGCTTAGATTGCCGCTGGTTATGTCACTGTGGAAGGTCTTGATGTTGTTGACCGCCCCTTCCTTGTAAATATCAGGGGTTTTTCCGCCGCGGTAGAAACTCTTCCCACGTATCAGAACCTGACCGCCGTACTCGGTTTCCAGAACGCCCTTTGTTCCGAACATCCGGTTCTTTATCCCCTCCGGCGACCCGTACACATCCATCTGGCACGAATCGAACGCAATGCCCACGTTATTCGGGTACTCATAGACCATCGCAAAATGATCATAGATGCCGACGTTCTTGCGAGCCTTCATCCCCCCGGTCCCGGTCACCTTCACCGGCGGTATATCGCCCATTGCCCAGCTCATCACGTCCAGCGTGTGGATATTCTGCTCGACGATGATGTCACCTGAAAGCTCCCTGCTCAAAGGCCATGCCTGCAGCGCGTTCTCAGGATGAGCCGCCCTGCTCCACCACGCCTCATACTTCTCCTTGAAATACTCCTCACACTGATAGCTCGACTCACCAAAGCAAACATCACCCAGGGCCCCATTGTGTACTCGCTTCAACGCCTCGATGAAGAACGGCTGAGACCGGGTCTGGAAATCAACTAAAAACGCAAGTCCCTTTTCCTTCGCCTTGGCCCCGCTGGCCCTGACACTCTTGCAGCCAGGCGCATCCACCGCGATCGGCTTGGCAAGATACACATTCAAGCCCGCCTCAACACCCGCCGCCGCCTGGGCGGGATGAAAGTAAGGCGGGCTTATAATCGCCACCGCGTCGATACCTCCGGCATCGATCATACGTTTGTATCCTGAAAGTCCAGCATACTTTTTCAGACCCGGCAACCTAACCTTGGCCTCGAACTTATCCATCTTATCCTGGAAATAGTCCGCCGCCGCGACATATTCATACCCGCCATGCTGTTTGAAAAGATTGGCGATCCATGTCCCCCTGCCGCCGCAGCCGATATGGCCGAGCCTGAGCTTCGAGTTCGCCTCGGTGCCGCGAACAAGGGCCGGCTTCATTACGGTGAACGACAGGGCTGCTGCGCCTGCGCCGGCAATAAATCTGCGCCGGCTGATGTCTTTTTTGTTAACACTTTCCGCTGACTGATTTCTTCTGTTTTGCATTGCTCTATCCTCGAATTACAGGTTAATTTTTCAGGCCCTCAACATCTGCCTGCCATTTTTGATTACGCTTGACTGTTTCGTCCCATACGACGGCTCCTGCCGGTTATTCGAAAACCCCATACTACCTTCAACACAAGTTGAAATCAATGGCAATTTCCAAAAGGGCTGTTTAAGCTGACATTTCCCATTTACCCCGTTAGATGCTTACAACAGAACATTTTTTGTTTCCTCAAATCAACATATATTTAGGCACTCTAACAAAACACAGGCCGTCATTTCGATCGCAGCCGAGAAATCTATTCAAATAGTTCCGCGAAGCGGCTCCTTATTGTACATATCAGGTTTTGTTAGAGCCTCTTATAAACCGTTTCAACTTCACGCAAATACAATGAGCATCTAATGGGGTAAACGCTTAAACAACATAATTTCTCCGTACGACCTCGATAATTTTTGCAAAAATCACTTTGAATTACCAATGCTCTCATGAAACACCGATTTCGATACGAGAAGGACTGGTAGCACGGGCTTCCAGCCCGTGCAGGCACGGCCAAGATGGCCGTGCTACATTCGGTAATGCCGTTGTGGGGCATGCTGTGCAGGCATCCCGTGGATATAAACTCTGGAGAGAATCCGAACCGATTCAACGTGAAAAAGTACCAGCCAGGGCACAGGCGGACACCTTTAATTTTCTCTCGAAAAGCTGACCAGATGGGACGTTTGGCGTAAAACCTACCAGCCCCATCTGGCCGTACAACGTAAATTCGGCCATTAGTTTATTGAACAAATGACTCTGGAATGGAACCAGGACTTTCAATACCACGCTCGCATAATCCGTAAACCGTGCGATTCCGGGCTTGATTGTTAATGTCAACTGAAAGTGCAGGACAATACGAAACCCGTTGTTGTTGTTCCGGTTGTCCGGGTTGTTGTTGCGGTTTGCTACACGGCAGTTGTTCGCATTGTTGTTCCAACTGCCGCCGCGGAGAACACAACCCGTTAATAGTCCCATCCCTTTTGAATATCCATTCCCGGCTTAACCGCCGTATCAATCGCTTGCTATCGGTATGTTTGACATGGCCCATCCAGCTATCAAGACGTAGCCTTATGTCTTCCCAATTGATTATGCCCTTTGAATACGCATTTCTAATCCAGCGCATCCGCCTGCGAAATCTCTTTACATTATCCTTTCGCACAAGCCTGTGTGTCGGCCAAATCCGGTAACCAACGAAAGTCAATCCAGCCCGTACTGGTTTGATGAAAAGCTTGCGGCCATGCATACGCATCCTTTTTGAACCCAGGAAATCCTTTATTTTTCCCATAGCATCATTTAGAACCCCTCTTTCATTATGAAGAAGGATAAAGTCGTCACAATATCGAACATAACTACCAATCCCCAGATGACTCGACACATAATGGTCTAAATCATTGAGCATCCAGTTTGCAAACCATTGGCTTGTTAAATTCCCAATCGGCAAACCACGCCTTCGCTCCAGTGGACTAAACAAATCATCACCTTCAAACCAGCTTATGATAGTTTCCTGCTCATTGGAGTGCTCCACAATCATATCCATTAGCCAAAGCACCTTTCTATCCTTAATTAGCCTGCGAAAAGTATCTTTGAGAACCTGATGGTCTATGCTCGGGAAAAACTTTCGTATATCACATTGAAGTGCGTAGCGATAGCGTCTCATAAAAGACTGCAACCGATTAGCGGCCGCATGGGTTCCCTTGTCTTTTCGGCAGGCATAGCTTTCGGGATGAAAATGACGGTCCAGAATTGGCTCTAAGATATTCATTAAGGCGTGATGAACTACCCTGTCCCGATATGGTGCTGCGGAAATTAGACGTTTCTTAGGTTTATAAATCCAGTGAGAGCGAAATTGACCCGGCTGATAAATACCTGTTTCAAGTTCCTCCTGCAAGCACAACAGCTCTTTTTCCTGGGCAAAGTTAAATCTCTGCACGCTGGCTCTGTCCCGTTTTCCACGTTGGGCCTTACGGGCAGCCAGGACGAGATTCCCCCAGCTTATTATTCTATCCCATAGATTGCCGTACCTTTTTATTTGTGCTTGCCCCCCTTTTTGATCCATCCACCTATCTGAGAGCCTATCGATTCCATTACTTTCGCTGCATAACCGTGGCTCTTGACAGGCAAGACTTTAAGGTCTTTGGCCAGCCGTATCTGAAAACGCAAGATTTCAAGCTCTATATTGGCCTCATTAAGCAATTCAATCTTTTCGTGGGAATACTTGGCCCTAAGAAGCATTCCTAAAAGCTTCTGAAGCCTATTTTCAATTGCAATACCCAGACTGTATCTGTGATGCCTTGGAAATCCCTCCGTATGCTTTATCGTCCAGAGCATAAAATCATAAAAATCGGCGATAACCTTGAGTTCTTTGCTCATAGTCATCTTGAATTTTCAAATTCGATCCTCGCTTCGCTCGGATGCAAAGTGTAAAAGAACAAAGTGCAAAGTGTTATTCTAAGTCCAGGACAATACGAAACCCGCTGCCGTGGCTCCGGAAGCCCGGGGCGTTGTAGCGGCCGGCCACACGGCAGCGGTACGCAACGTGGTCCAACAGCCGCCGCGGAGAACACGATAAGTACCGCTGGCAGGACCCGTGGGATTGTCATACGGGCTTGTACCATAATAATCTGAAGCATACCAGTCGCTACACCACTCCCAGACATTACCTGCCATATCATAAAGGCCGAAGCCGTTGGCTCCGCTGGTTGTCTGATAACTTGCGGCACTTCCGGGCCAGTTGTAATCGACCTTATACTTCATAGTACCATCGAAAAATCCAACCGGCGATGTATCAGGACTAACACCGTCCCAAAGAGGATGACAGCCGCTGGTCGGACTTTCATCGTATGGGTAACTGCCTGGGTTAGCGTAATAATTAGCCCGACTATGACTTATGTTTGGGTCAGACCATGGAAACCGCTTGCCGCTCAGACCGCCGCGTGCTGCGTATTCCCACTCTGCCTCAGTTGGGAGACGGTAACCGTGTTTTGAAAAATCGCAGTCCCAGGTTGAAAGGTTGTAGCAGCTCTCGTAACCTCCTTCGCTGCTTCGCCAGTTGCAATATGCAACCGCGCCGTACCAGCTTACCTGGACCATAGGGTCATCCGACATATCACGGCCGCCCTTAGTCCCAACACTGAAAACGCCTCCGCCGTAAACAATTTGACTGTAAGAACTGCTTGCCGATGTATCGCAATAGCCTTGATTGTTCCCGGTGCCGTACACCACGTTACTGGAAAGGTAAATTGAGCCGCTGCCCAATGCAGAATTGAGGTAATCGCAGTACTGCTGGTTGGTTGTCTCATATTTGCTCATAAAGAATGAAT
>Ga0315538_1002264_pt1 | contig 10876 bp, 7 predicted proteins | sample SalMarSW160230MG_2_FD_203834 | JGI IMG/M metagenome (GOLD analysis project Ga0315538, IMG submission 203834) | Salt marsh sediment microbial communities from the Plum Island Ecosystem LTER, Massachusetts, United States - Salt Marsh Sediment SW1601-230 ...
CGGAGAAACAGAAGACAATAATCAGAGACTGCATTGTAAGGGAAAATATTGCTACAGACCGGGGTGCGGGGATATTTTGCAGCAATAGCGGCGGGCCGGACTATATAACGGGGTGCAGGATTCACGGCAACAGAGTGGAGCAAGGCGACGGTGGCGGGGCATACTGTGAGTGGGCTGAGTGGGTTACCAACAGTAAATCTTTTGCGAATTGCATATTCAGTGGAAATACCGCTGAGAACGGGGGAGGTTTGTACAGTGAGAACGCTCGCGGCCAGACGCGCATCACTAACTGCACATTCAGCCGGAACATCGCACGTAACCTGGCAGGCGGGCTGTGGCTGACGAAACCCCGGATTATAAACAGTATCATCTGGGGCAATACAGCCGGTTCAGGCAGCATCGCAGATGCCCAGTTAACCGCCGTGGAAAACGAAGGTGTCGAGTTTAACTGCATCCAGGACGACGACCCGAACGACGCGATTGTGCCGTTCGGCTCCGAGGATAACAACAATATCGACGACGACCCGATGTTCGTGATGTCGCCCGATGACGGCGGCGACGGCTGGGGCGACGACCCTCAAACGCCTCAAGTGGACGAGGGGGCAAATGACAACTATGGTGATTTGCATTTGCGAAAGGACTCGCCCTGCATCAACGCCGGGCCCGCCGGCTGGGTAAGTGAACCTAATTCGGTTGATATAGATGGGCAGGAGCGGATAATCGGTCCCGCGGTGGATATGGGAGCGGACGAGTATTCGCCGATGATTGTCGTGAGCCGGCCGCAGACGGGCGAGGTCTGGTTAGCAAAACGAACGTATGAGATTGAGTGGAAAAGCTGGGGTGTGGATGCGGTTGATATCCTGTTGAGCAAAAACGGCGGCGGCCAGTGGGAGTTGATTGCCGGCGATGTGAACGATACGGGCAGTTATTTGTGGGACGTGCCCGGCGGCAAAGATTCGAATGAGTGTATGATTTCAGTAACAGGCAGCGGCGGTGAATCGGATGTGGTAACGGTTCCGAGCGGGCTGTTCAGTATCGGCAAATATCCTCACAGGGTACTTGCGCCGCCGGGCTTAGTGCGAAGGCGCAGGCCTTTACGCCCGGTTTATGGCCCGGAGCTTGCCTGTGTTAAGTGGACGTTCGAGACGGCCGGGCCTGTATCGTCTGCTGCGGCGATATTGGCGGGCAATACCGGTCGCTACAATGTCTATATCACCTGCGAGGACGGCGAATTATACGTGCTGGATTCGACGGGCGAGCTTGTCTGGAATTACGATGCCGGCTCGCCTATTGTCGGCTCGCCGGCGATTGGGCATTTCGGCCTGGTTATTCTCGCCGCCGAAAACGGCCGCGTCTATGCAGTGGACAAAAGGCGGGGGCTGCGGTGGACATATTCGACGGACGGGCCGATTTATTCGACGCCCGTTGTCGGGCCTGACTGGCGGGTGTATGTGTGCTCGGAAGATGGCACGATGCACGCACTGGGCCTTGACGGAACCGAGCTTTGGACTTTTAAGACACAGGGTTCCGCCGAACAAAGCGGTGCAATTTATGCGACGCCGGTAATAGGCGATGACGGGACGGTTTATATCGCCGGCAGGTATGACCCGAATCTTTATGCCCTCGAGCCGAATGACGGCAGCGTGAAGTGGGCGTGCAATTTCGAGGCCGAGCCGAACCCGCTGCTGCCGCCGGACAAGCCGTGTTGGCCTGTTGCCGGGCCTGCTGTCGGACAGAACGGGACGCTTTATCAGGTCCTGGTTGATGATTCATTGCTGTACGCAATTGACGCCAACGACGGCAACGTCCTCTGGGCAAAAAATATGATTCCAAGCAGCTATGATGTGAACTACGCCGGTTCGGGCGGCTGGTCGAGTCCTGCGCTAGGGCCGGATGGGTCGATTTACGTCAGCTTCGACGACCCGTACCTGCGAGCGGTCGAGCCGAACGGGGCCATCAAATGGATAACCAAGCTCGGCGACGTGGGCGGCTTTACGCTGACGGTGGATAGCGCTGGTTATATCTACGCCGCCGGCGACGACGGATACCTTTCAGTAATCAGCCCCGATGGCAACGAGCTGTCTCGTTTCGAGGGCAATGGTTACCTGAGCCATCCCGTGCTGGCGCCGGACGGTACACTGATAGTCAGCGATGCCAATAATCGTGTTTGGGCGCTGAACGCAGAGGCATGCGATGGCCAGCCCCTTGACCTGCACAGGCCAGCGGACATTAACGGCGATGGCGTGTTCAACTTTACAGATTTTGCTTTGATTACCACTCAATGGCGGGCCGGCAAAAACCGGTCTCTGCGGACGGCTGATATAAACAGGGATTCGCATATCAGCCGGGCGGACCTTACGGCGCTGGCCGAGCGGTGGATGCGAGAGGAGTAAATTATGAAAACGAGAATCGGCTTAACGAAAATCGATGTTGCAATCGCCCTTGCGTGTGTTGCCTTTGGGTTAGCGACTGTGGGGGCGATTGGCAAGGCGGGCAGAGAGCGAGCAAAACGTGCGGTCTGTATGGGTAATCTGCGGGCACTGACGGCGGCGTGGGCGATGTACTCGGATGATAACGGCGGTATATTAGTCAACGCCAGCGCCGGCTTCGACAAGGACCCCCACGGCGGCTCAACTCTTCCCCGAACCTGGCCCTGCTGGGTGGACGCCTGGAATCTGATAATTTCTATGCAACAGGGGCAGACGGAGCGGGCCGAGCAGTTGCTGAGAGACCCGTGTGACGTAAGAGTAATAGGCGAGCAGAGAGGGCGTGTGCAGGAAATTCGCGGGACGAATCTGCTGTACCGGTACTGCGGGAACCTCAAGTTCTTCAAATGCCCGGCGGCGGAACCGGGTGAGGTTCTGACGTACAGCATAGTTGATGCGATGGCCGGTGCTGCGACATGGCAGTTTTCCGGCCAGAGTGACTTAGGACCGCCGTTTTTCAGGCGCAGCGAGATTTTGCATCCAAGCAAGAGATTCGTGTTTGTCGATGAAGGCCGGGCAACGATTGATAGCTGGACACTTTACTACAACCAGCCGCGGTGGCACGATGTGCCGCCGGCACATCATAATGTCGGCGGGACGTTCTCGTTCGCTGATGGTCATGCCGAATATCACAAGTGGAAAACTGAAGAGGTGATAGAATTATGCGGACTTTCCTGGTGGGAGGCCAGTATGTACATGGATGGGACCGACTGGACCTGCAATGAGGACCTCGAGTGGGTGCAGATTCACGCCTGGGGGCGGTTGGGATACGACCCGCAGGCACTGGGATGCCCTTAAATCGCTTAAAATCGACCACATCGGCCACAAAACGGTGATTGTGGCGAACTTTTTGGCTTCGTGGGCGTATTTAACACAGCAGCGGGGGGGAAAGCGGATAAAACGCCTATTAGTATAAGCTGTGCTTATTGTTTGTAAAGATATGCTAATAGTATATGTGCAGACGGCTGCTGTAATGAAAAAACTTTGTGCTTCGTAAGTTATTGCTAAGCAAGCATTTAAGTACGTTGTGTTGTAATGATAATTTTTTTTGTGAGTCGTTAGTGCGTGAAGATTGAACGCAGGGGGGATTTGTGCTATACTACAATATCTATGGCTAAAATCGCGACTCGGAAAACTCGGAAGAAACGTTCGACAAACCGCTCATCCAAAGTTGCCGCCGTCAGGCCGAAACGGGCTTTCAGGACCTACGACCGGGCGATGTCGTATCTGTATGGGAAGACGGATTACGAGCAGCAAAGGCACCTACGGTACAATGTCGATACGTTCGACCTCAAGCGGATGGAGAAGCTCCTGTCCGGCGTGGGTAATCCCCATAAAAAAATCGATACAGTCCATATAGCCGGTACAAAAGGTAAAGGCAGCACGGCCACGATGTTGGCGAAGATGTTAGAGGCGAACGGCTATAAGGTAGGTCTGTACACCTCACCGCACGTTACGGACCTGCACGAGCGGATTGTAGTCAACTCGAAGAAGATTAACAAATCACAGATGCAGGGCTTGTTGAATCGTTTGTATGCGCCGGTTGAGAAGCTGTCGAAGAACGGGCGGGACCCGACGTTTTTCGAGATACTGACTGCGATAGCGTTCATGCACTTTGCGGATGTCGGGACCGACATTGCGGTGATAGAGACGGGCCTGGGCGGCCGGCTGGACAGCACGAACGTAATCAAGCCGAAGGTAATCGGCATAACGAGCCTGAGCATCGACCATCAGCATCAGCTTGGCGATACGATTGACAAGATAGCGATGGAAAAGGCCGGAGTAATGAAGCGGGGAGTTCCGGTAGTGACGGTCAAGCAGGACCCGGCGGCGCTGCGCGTACTCAGGGCACAGGCGGCGACGGTAAATGCGCCCTTGAGCGTTACCGGCGAGGATATAGATTTTTCTCACCGTTTCGAGACCTCGCCCGAGCACGGGCCTCACAACCGGATATGCCTGACGACGCCGACGAGTAAATTCGAGCATCTTCGCGTTCCTCTTCACGGGATACATCAGGCGATTAACTGCGGTTTGGCGCTGGCAATACTGGACAAGCTCAAGGCCGGCGGATTTGCGGTAGATTCGGACAAGGCGGTGAAAGGGCTCTCGAATGTTACGCTTGCCGGCCGGATGGAAATGATTTGCACCGACCCGCGGATAATGATAGACGGTGCACATAATGCCGCGAGCATAAAGGCCCTCATACATGCAACCGGCCAGAACATTCCATACGATTCGATGATTGTGATATTCGGGTGCAACCGGGACAAGGACATCGAAGGCATGCTCCGGCAGCTTCAGTACGGGGCGGACAAGGTTATATTTACCCGCAGCAAGTCGGCCAAGGCGACGAACCCGGACGAGCTGGCGGAGATGTACGGCTCAATAAGCGGCAAGATGTGCCAGACGGCACTAAATCTCGGCGAGGCGTTACGTCTTGCTCAGTGTGCGGTCGGCAGGGAGGACCTGATTTGCATAACGGGCAGTTTCTACCTGATTGGCCAGGCGAAGCTGCGCCTTCAGTCAACATAGACGCTTCATTTCGGGTGGACGCCGTCTTGGCGCCGCTAAGGCGCCTTAAGAGAGCAGGACGGATGCTGATTTCCGTGATAATACCGGTTTATAAAGAGGCCGGCAAAATTGCAGGCGACATAAAGGCCGCCGCCGAGTTCCTCGCAGACAAACGCCTTGAGGCCGAAATAATCGTTGTGGACGATGGCGGCAAAGACGGCACAGCCGAAGCAGCCGAAAAAACCGTCCCTGAGCTCGGCCCCGGCATCGGGCTGAAGGTCATCCGAAATAAAGAGCATCGCGGCAAAGGTTATGCAATTCGCACGGGCGTCGCACAGAGCACAGGCGATTACGTGATGTTTGCCGACAGCGGGCTTTGCGTGCCGTACGATAATGTTCTTCGCGGACTTGACATGCTCGAAAACGGCGAGTGCGAGCTCGCACACGGCTCGCGGAGGTTAAAAGGCACGCACATCCTCAGAGACCAGGGACTTTACAGGCACATCTGCTCGAGGTTTTTTCACTGGTTTATGATTCTATTTATGGGCATACCGGCCCGGCTCACCGACACGCAGTGCGGCTTCAAAATCTACAAAGGCGACATAGCAAGGCGTCTTTACGGTCAGTGCATCACCGACGGCTTTATGTTCGACGTGGAGATTACCCTCCGGGCGCTGAAGCAGAGCTGCCGGATAAGGGAATTTGCAATCGACTGGGCCTGCGACCGCGACAGCCGGCTCAGTCCGACACGAAACGCCCGGCGGATGTTGAGCGAACTAATGGCGATACGCAGACGGCTGCGTGACTGATACCGGCCTGCGGGGCTTACCACTCAAAAGTCGAACCGGCCTATATCCTGCCATTTGCCGAACTTCAGGATATCAATCTCCCCGCCCGGGGCATCGGCCTGAAGAATCACTATAGCAAGCGTTTCGGGATTAGAAATGCAGAATTGTTTTACCTTCCCGGCCGACATAACCATAAAAGCGGTCGAGAGTGCATCGGCCTCGGCGGCGGTTTTGGCGGCCGCCCAGGCGGCGATTTTCCCCTCGACCGGTTCCCCCGAACGGGGGTCTATAATGTGACAGCCCTTTTTCAATCCCGAGCCGCTAAGGGCAAGGTCTTTAATGTCGAGATGAGCGAGCACCTGTTTTGGTTCGTTCGGGTTGGTTATAGTAACAGGCCAGCCCTGCCGCCTTGCCGGCGCCCCGACGGGCAGTATTGAACTTTGCCCCGCACTGAGCACCACGGTATCAATGTCCCATTCGCCGAGCAGCTCCGCCATTTTATCGACGGCATAGCCCTTTCCCACGGCGCCGAGGTCGATACGGACGCCTTCGGTCGAAAGCTCGACCGTGAAATCGGATTCGTTCAGCTTTATCATGTCCGACCCGGTCCGGCTGCGGGCGAGCTCGAGCTGCTGCTCGGACGGGCGGCGAGGCGTCCGGTCGGAATTGAGCAGGCAGTCGAACAGCGAGCCGATAGTAACATCGAATGCGCCGCCGGTTTTGTGATACATCTCAACGCTCAGTTTGAGGCATTCGAACGTTGCCGGGCTAAGCCGGAGTTGTTTGTTCGGTTCGAGAGAGTTTATTGCCGATATGTCGCTGTTTTCGACGAACCGGCTGAGCTGCGTTTCGAGCCGGTCGAGCTCATCGAAGGCCGCCCAGGCGGCCTGCTCGGCGTAGCCGGGCTCGCCGTGGGTTATAAAAACATCAAAGACGGTCGCCATTGCCTCGTGGCTGAAACGCCTTAGATTCGGTATCGAGCGAAAGCCGCCCGTTGTAAAACCGGTATCCGGTTGTGTCTCGGTCATTTCTGAGCTTCCTGGATTTCGGCTGCTTCGAGCTGATTGTATTTGTCGAGCAGCTCTTTTGTTATGTAGCCGCGAAGCTCGATTTCGGGCCGCAGTTGGATGTAGCCGTCGAAAAGCGGCATATAAAGGTTTTTCTCACCCGGCGGCGCAAGGGCGTAGAGTTGTGCGATAAGTGCATCCTCGACGTCCGGTGAGGCGATGACAACAGGGGCGGTCCTGGTCATCTGCCCGACGCCGCTTCGCCAGCCGACGTTTGTGAATCTGCGAAAGTACCACGGCAAAGGCCAGTAGTCAGCGTCGGGGACAACCACCTCAACACCCATCCCGTAATGAGCCGGATGAGCGGCAGAGACATCTTTTAGCTGATTAGTGATTTTGAAAACGTCCGTCGTGGGATGCGCATAGACGTAAGGGTTGGTGTAATCGGCGTAATAAACGTAGTTTGAAAGATACGCCTGGAGCAGCAAATCCAGCAGGGCAAGGCCAAATGCGAAACCGAGTATAATCCTGACGCTCGCTCTCGAAGCGAACTTGAAAATTGCCGCCGTCCCTACGGCCGCAAGCAAAATCATACCGTGAAAGAAGCTGAGCAAACACCAGGGCGTTTTGTAGGGTATGGCTGAATATACGACGGTTATAATGACTGTATATAAAGCAATGAAATAAAACAGCGACCGTTCGGCGGTGGGCAGGGATTTTTTAACGACGATAAAGACCAGGCCCGCAGCGGCTAAAATTACGATAAGCCCTTCTGTCCAGGGCGGCTGGTTCGCATAGCCGGGCCGGTAAAGAAGGATTTGCAGGTAGTAGTACCAGGGATGGTTATGGAGCTGATTCTGGTTGGCTCGACTGAAGTAGGCGCCATAGGTGCGGACGGAATCGATAATGCCCTGGGGGTGTGTAAGAAAAGATGAGAAGAACAATGCCGAGACGATTATTGCAGCGGCGGCAGCGGCGAGCAGGTGAACGGCCTTGATTTTTCTCGGCGAGCCGTCGATACCACCTGCTCGCCGCCGAAACAGCAGTGTCAGGGCCAACGCGGCCAGCATCGAGCCGAAGGCGATGACGCAGGTTTCCTTTGTGGCGTGTATTAACCCGACAAAGACGCCCGTACATATTGCCCAGCCGATTTTCCCGCTTTTGGCATAGCGATAGCCGCCGACGATAACGGCAAACGTAAAGCAGACCAACAGCATTTCGTGTATGTAGTACCTGCTGTAGAAGACAAAGGCGGGTGATATTGCCGTTAGACCGGCCGCGACGACGGCGGCGGCTCTGCCGATACCGGCAAGTAAAAGCAGCGGCATCAGCACTAATAGAAACCCGAAAAAGACCGGCACTATGCGCACGGTGAGCTCGGTCAGTGAGGCATAACTTTTTTCACCGGCCAGCCGGGCGACGATGAGCGTAAAATAGTTCAGGGCCGGTCCGTGATATTCGTGCGGGTCGTAACGGTAATAGTCTTCCTCGAGCAGCTCGCCGAATTTATAGGCCCCGACTGCCTCGTCGCCGTGCATCGGACGCATCTGCAGACGCGGCAGACGAAGCGCAACGGCAAGAGCCGCCACTGCCAGGATGACAATCCAGTATTTCTTTGTCATTTCGCGGAATACGCGCCAGCGAGATTTTATTTTGCCGGTTTCCCGAAGACCTCAACCTCGATGTAGTTGTTCAGGTCGTTTGAGCTGTTGCCGTTGCTGTAGCACCGCACGTACCGGCCTCTGACGCCCTTTGCATCGATGAGCTTTCCTTCGGATGTTTCGACGTAGTTTTTGTCGCCGCCCGTGCCGAGTCCGGCGGAGTTGTCGTCGTCATTGTTGAACACCGTATGCACGTTCGCAATAAAATCGGCGTCGTCGGCAACCTGAACAACAACGTCGCGATAGACCCTTGCCTGCTTGTGATAGTGCCAGAGGACGATTGCATAGATGTCGCACTCGGCGCCGAGGTCGATGCTAACATACTGAAGGAACGGACCCAGCTCGACGTAGCTTCCGTCGGCGGCCTCCTTGTCGCCGTCGGTTATCATTTCGATTTCACCGATGATGGGCTCCTCGTCGGAGGCTCTTACGGGCTTTCCCACAGAAATGTTCACCGTCCCCTTGGGGGCATAGAACGGCGGCCTGGGCTTGCCGAGCGCTTTTTCGAGGTTGGCGACGCCCTGAAAACTCTGAGGCGTACCGACAAACATCGGCTTGGGCAGCTTGATGTCTATGGCTACCATCTCCGCCGATGTGTCCGCATCGGCGGGCTTAACAGCCGAAGCGTCGCCGGTTTTTTCAGTGGTGTCGCCCGGCCTGGGAGGAACATCATTTCCACCTTCCGGCGGGGCCTTTTTGCAGCCGGCAACGAGCAAAACCAGTGCCAGCACGACGGCCAAGCTCACCTTTATACATCGTGCAATAGTCTTATCCGACATCTAGTCTTTTCTCCTTCACGCAATGTTACCAAAATGCCTTCAAACGAATTTATCCGGCAGTTCTACCACCATAATACTACATCACACAACGGTTGTCAATTCCGCATCTTTTCGTCTTTTCGGCCCGGCGGCCCCTGCCTTCGGCGATTAAATCAGCTCGGTCTTGCCGGGTATGGCGATGGGCCTTACGGGCAAATCTCCGAATTCGTATTTCGCCGGGCTGAGGTCGAGCTTCGAGGCGTTCATCACCCAGTCCCACTTTATTTCCCGCCCGGTATAGGCGCTCATTCTGCCCAATATCGCCGTCATTGTGCTTTCGGCGACGCGGATGCCTTCGTTAAGTGGTTTGCCGCTGCGTATGCTTGCCACCAAATCGGCGTGCTCAAGCTCATAAGGATTCGGCGGATTTTCTTCTTCATATTTGTATGGCTTCGGGCCCTTGATTTCGCCGTTGGCGCCGTCGGTATAGACCGTGCCTTTCGTTCCGACGATATGCTCGGAGACCCGCTCGGCGCAGCCGTCAATCTGTCTGCACATGCTGAGCGTCCTCGCGCCATTCGGATATTCGTATTCGACTGCGAAATGGTCGAAGATATTTCCATACTCGGGGCCGGTTCGCACCTGCCTGCCGCCCATACCCATCGCCTTGACCGGATGGGCGTTGAAGGCCCAGTTGACAACGTCGAGGTTGTGCACGTGCTGCTCGACGATGTGGTCGCCGGAGAGCCAGGTGAAGTAGAGCCAGTTTTTGCACTGCCATTCCATATCCGACCATTCCGGCTTTCTGTCGTGTACCCACAGCCCGCCCTGGTTCCAGTAGCACTGGGCGGCCACTACTTCGCCGATGTCGCCGTTGTGGATGCGTTTCATTATTTCGAGATAGTGCGGCTGGTGTCGCCGCTGCGTGCCGGACACAATTCCAAGGCCCTTCTGTTTGGCTAATTTCGCCGAGGCGATGACCGAGCGGATACCCACCGGGTCAACGGCGACGGGCTTTTCCATAAAGACATTCTTGCCCGCCTCGATTGCCGCCGCTAACTGTATCGGGCGAAAGTGAGGCGGCGTCGAGAGGATTACAATGTCAATATCACTGGCCAATACCTTTTTGTAGGAGTCAAAGCCGGTAAAGCAATTTTCCTTTTTGACCTGGAATTTGTCCTCGCCGATTTTTCTATCGTGCAGTTTATTTCTGATTGTGCCGACCGAGCCGGCGATGCGGTCATCGAAGATGTCGCCCATCGTTGTCAGCACGACGCCGTCGGTGGCCTTTAAGCAATCGAGAACCGCGCCGGTGCCTCTTCCGCCGCAGCCGATAATGCCGAGACGCAGCTTATCCGAGCCGGCGGCATAAGCGAGCTTTGCCGCCGAACCGAAGGCCGCCAGCGAGGCCGCGGTCGATACGGCCCCGCCAAGAAAATTGCGGCGGGAAATTCTTGTGTCGGGACGTGTCGGTTTGTTCGTTGTCTTTGCCATTTCGCCAATTCCTAAAACAAGGCCACCAATATGGTTTCAAAATCAATTCGCCGTGGTAACTTCATAATAATTTTTTATATCAGTCGGGTTTTTCCGGGTACTGCGACCGGCCTGACGGGCAGGTCGCCGAATTCATATTTGGCCGGGCTGAGGTCGAGCTTCGAGGCGTTC
>Ga0315538_1002273_pt1 | contig 10852 bp, 9 predicted proteins | sample SalMarSW160230MG_2_FD_203834 | JGI IMG/M metagenome (GOLD analysis project Ga0315538, IMG submission 203834) | Salt marsh sediment microbial communities from the Plum Island Ecosystem LTER, Massachusetts, United States - Salt Marsh Sediment SW1601-230 ...
CCCCCAAGGTGTATCTATGGGACTGGTCTTCAGTGCCCAATGAGGGCCCACGCTTTGAGAACCTTGTAGCAGGGCATTTGCTCAAACTCAAGCATGCCCTAGAGGATCAGGAGGGATACCGGGTAGAGCTTCACTATCTGAGAGATGCCGGCAAGAGGGAAGTGGATTTTTTTATGACCTTCGAGAGGAAGCCCTGGTTCGCCGCAGAATGCAAAGTAAAAAGCGACTCCGCAAGCCCTTCACTGACCTATTTTGGAGAAAGGCTCAGCATTCCGCATCTCTACCAGACTCACCTTGAAGGCAAGAAGGACTTTATCGACGGCAAGGTGCGTGTTATGCCGGCTTCGAGGTTTCTGGCCGGTCTGCCCTAGCCATTGAATGCCTATAGCGGCACAAATAAAAGGATGAGACGTTCGTACAGAAATTGCTTGATATTCAATTTTTCATTATGTTAAAGCCAGTCGGATTTTGTCCTGGCTCGCGGTAAAGAATTTAGGTTATTCTAGACTGGGAGTAGCCCCTTATCTTAAGGTTACCACATCCTGTATCACCAGGGCTATTTCATCAGGTAAATGGCCTAAAAAATTATCTCTGAGGAATTATGCAACTTCTGCACGAAGATGCCTTTAGACGTTGGATATGGGTGGCGGCCTTTGCGATTGCCTTTGCGTGGGTTGAGGGCGCAATCGTGGTGTATCTCCGTGAAATCTATTTTGGAGGAAGCTTCTCATTCCCCGTGGTCATGGAATGGCGGGAAGGGGAGTTGGTGGTTGATACGCTCATGCGCATCGAGTTTGTGCGTGAGATCGCCACGATCGTCATGCTGGTGGCGGTGGGCTGGGCAGCGGGAAGGACCTCGTGGCAGAGGTTCTGCTTCTTCATGATCGGCTTTGGGCTCTGGGATATATTCTTCTATATCTGGCTTTGGGTCATGGTGGGATGGCCTGAGAGTATCATGACATGGGATCTGCTCTTCTTCGTGCCCCTCCCCTGGGTAGGCCCTGTCATAACGCCGGTGTTGATCGCGCTGGCTCTCACTGTAGCGGGATCGCTCATTATCTACTTTGAGGAAAAGGGATACATCATCTCCTGGCGATGGTTCGACTTCGTCATTCTCCTGGGCTGCGGGCTTCTGTTGATCATCGCCTTCTGTTGGGACTGGAAAAACATCATACGTCTCCCTGGTGACGATCTCCGTAGCGGCATCCCAAACCCATTCGCCTGGTGGTTGTACCTACCCGCCTATCTCTTCTCAGTAGTCTATTTTGCGCTGAGACTTAGAAAGACCGTGGTAGCCAGCAAGGGTCGTCTCTCATCTGAAACCTGACCCTTATGTATAAGTCTTTTCACAAATGGGATCGTGAGGTTCAAGGTTCAAAGGTTCAAAGGTTATAATCTCTCAATATTGTTCATCTACATTTTTCGCTGCGTAAGGCCATAATGTGATGGCTATAATGGACTTTAAGGGCAAGAACACGTACCGTACCCTGGGCCTCAGGAGGGGGAAAGCCGCGATCAAACGGGAAACCTCGACCCTCACTCCCAAAAGGGTATGCCTGTGGTTAGGGTTATTCGCCCTTGTCGCCCTTGTGAACTATTTCGTTTTCGTTCGGCTCGGGCCAATAGGCAAAAAGGGGCCAGACCTACACGATATAAAGGAGGGGCACAAACGAGCGGATGCCTTTGCCGAATGCTTCGATACGGGCTGCAAGAGATACCAGGAGGGAGACCTCAAGGGAGCCATTGAGGCATACTCCGAGGCGATTGCCCTGAAGCCGGAGGAGATAAGGTCCTATGTTAACAGGGGTGTCGCATATATCGAACTGCACCTGTACGGTAAGGCGATAGATGACTACAATACGGTAATAGCCATGGATCCTGATAACTCCGAGGCTTACCATAACAGGGGGCGGGCCAACCTTCAAAAAGGTTTCTGGGACGCCGCGATTCTGGATTGCAGCAAGGCCCTTACGCTCGACCCGCACATGGCTATCACGTACCACACGAGGGGGATGGCATATAAGGAAAAGGGAATGCTGGAGAGGGCGAAGAGCGATTTTCAAAAAAGCTGTGAACTGGGAGATGCTCACGGCTGTAAAGCGTATGAAGGGCTTTAGAAAACCGGGAATCATGAAACCTGATCTGAATTATTTCTTCGAGCCAAAAGGGATTGCTGTGGTGGGCGTATCCCCTGATGAGACGAAGGGTGGATACAGCCTGCTGAAAAACGTGACTCGTGGCTACCGGGGGCCAATCTATCCCATCAATCCGAAATACAAGGAGGTGATGGGGATCAAGGCGTATCCCTCCGTATCTGCCATAGAAGGGACGGCCGATCTCGCCCTTATCTTTGTCCCTGCAGAGCACACGCCAAAGGTACTCAGGGAATGTGTGTCGAAGGGTTTGAAAGGGGCAATTCTGGAAAACAGCGGCTTCGCTGAGGTTGGGGGCCATGGAAAAGCACTGCAGCAGGAATGTCTCACCATTGCCAAGAGGGGTGGATTGCGCCTATGGGGACCCAACTGCATGGGGCTTATTGATGCAAGGAAGGGATATGTTTTCTCCTTTATGATCCCCGCTCTCTATGATGGCCTCGTTATTAAAGGAGGCATATCCCTTATCGTGCAAAGCGGCCTGCTCTCAGCAGGTTTTCTGTTCACTATCATGAGTCGCCAAAGACTTGGTCTGGCAAAGGTTTGCTCTATCGGGAACAAGTTAGACATAACCGAGACAGATCTTCTCAAATTCCTCCTGCATGATCCCGATACCAGGGTAATCGCCCTCTATCTTGAAGGCTTTTCAGACGGACGAAGATTCTTTGAGCTGGCGAAATCATCGACGAAACCCATTACGTTCCTCAAAGGGGGTAAGAGCGCTGCCGGGGCAAAGGCCTCATTAAGCCACACCGCTTCACTTGCCGGGAACTATCAGGTAATACGCGGCGCTTTCTCACAGGCAAGGGTGTTTGAGGCACATGACTTCTTTGAGATGATGGATATTGCCGGCGTACTCGAAAAGGGGTTTAAAGGGAGGCATGCCGCATCGATGCCGGGCAGAGTGGCTATCTTGACCTTTAGCGGGGCATTCGGTATCGTTACGACAGATCTCCTGGAAAAATCCGGGCTTACCCTTGCGAGTCTCTCTCAATCCACCGTCGCCTCTTTACAACGGCTTTCGCCTGATTGGATGCCGGTATCAAATCCCGTGGACTTCTGGCCTGCGGTGGAAAAAAATGGACCTGTCCTGGCATACAGGGATGGATTATCCACCCTCTGTGCCGATCCTCATGTGGATGGAGTAATTATCCATCTGTTCACTGGTAGTGGGGCATGGCGCTTTGATCCCTTAGAGATAACGGCCGGCATTCAAGATCGGGAAAAACCTGTCCTTACCTTGCTCTTGGGGCCAAAGGATGAGGTCGAAGGTCAAAAGAAGAGGATGGAGGAACAAGGGTGGCCGGTTTTTGAAGAACTTCATCGACTCGTGAGGGCTATGTCCCTTCTGTTGCAGCAACGATGAGGCCGGCTCATGGGGCATGTATTTGAGAAGAAGTTGTTCGGCCTCTATGAGGAATGGCAGCAGTCACCTGAGGGGATGCTGCTCGATCGATTAAGCACTGAGCTGATCCTACGCCTCCTGCAGCCGAAGAGGGGAGAAAGGGTATTGGATCTAGGCTGCGGCACGGGAAACCATCTGCTCCTCTTTTACCGCATGGGCCTGGATGTGACCGGCCTGGATGCCTCAGCATTTATGCTGGATATCGCGCGATCAAGGCTGGGCCATAAGGCATCCCTTCGGGGCGGCAGGGCCGAGGATCTGCCATTCGAGGATAACGAATTCGATATAACAACCCTTATCTTCACCCTGGAGTTCCTGGACGACCCTCTCACCGTTTTACGAGAAGCGGGAAGGGTAACCAAGGACAGGGTATTCGTGGGTGTCCTGAATAGCCTTTCGGTGGGCTGCATCCTTAAAAGGTTTTCCGCCCTATTGAAAGATAGTATTTTTCGGGAAATGCACGCATTTTCCTTACGGGAGCTTACGAAGCTCGTAAGAAAGGCATATGGCGATGTGCCCATCACGTGGGGCAGCGTCCAGATGTTGCCATTTCTCTCCGGGCAGTATACGGAAAGAATCGTTAGGTCACCCAAGGCACAATCATATCCATATGGCACCTTTCTTGGTCTTGCCTGCAGTATGACCTATACCTTAAAGACAAGAAACCTTCCGGTCATGGAAAAGTCGAAAAAGGGAGCGGAATCCATCGCGCGCAGCTCCTGTTTTTGATTTTCGTGATTTTTATCCCTTGACACATCGTATGAGAGTAATTAATCGTATCTGGTAACCCTGAAATACCTTTCAGACGGATCGTACTGCTGTTCGTATAGGTATGAGATACAGGTGAAGCTGGAGGCCAGGGGTTCTCTATGGAAAATACGTGCGAGAGTGGCGGAACTGGCAGACGCACTGGACTTAGGATCCAGCCCGCTTTGCCGGGTAGGGGTTCGAGTCCCCTCTCTCGCACCAAAATGAATAAGCCCTCCATTCCCCCTCAGAGCGGCAACCGGCCCTCGAAAGAGAGGGAGAGTGGATGTCGCTGGTAACAGGCTATGCAGACATATGTTGAAGAGATAAGCCAGGTGAAACGACGGATCACCGTTGAGATTGAGGCCGAAAAGGTCAACCTCACGTACGATCAAGTCCTTCATGAGCTCTCAAAAAAGGCGAAAATAAGGGGCTTCAGGCCCGGCAAGACCCCGAGGAGGATCCTCGAGCAGTACTATGGCTCCCAGATTATCAACGAGGTAAAGAGCGACCTTTTAAGCGAGTCATTCTCAGAGGCGATTGAGAAGACCGGGCTCACCCCATTAGCCAGTCCCTCTATCGTGGACGGGACATTGCGGCAAGGTGAACCCTTTACCTATACCATCGAAATGGAGGTGCGGCCGGTCTTTGAGCTGAAGGACTACATGGGAATTTCAGTGGAGAAGGAGATCGCCGACATTTCCGAGGATCGTGTTGACAAGCGCCTGGAAGAGCTCAGGGAGATTCATGCTCAGTTGGTCTCCGTTGATGAGGGCAGGGGGGTGCAAGAAGGGGATTATGCGGTTATAGACTACACCGGCCTTTGGAATGGCAAACCCCTGAGGGACATGAAGGGCAGAGATTTCATGGTGCTCGTGGGAAGCAAGCATTTTTACCCCGATCTTGAAACTGGGATCGTGGGCATGAAAAAGGATGAGGAAAAGGAGATACAGGTAAAGTTCAACGCAGATCTTGACGATAAAAAACTTGCAGGCAAGAGCGTGGCGTTCCATGTGAAGATCAAGGATATCAAGAAAAAGGATCTTCCGGAGTTAAACGATGAGTTTGCAAAAAGTTTGGGCGATGAGTTCCCATCATTGAGTGTTCTAAGGGGCAGGGTCAAGGAGGAGCTCGCCCTTCAAGAGGAAATGAGGGTGGAACGGGAGGTCCGAAGCAGCCTCTTAAAGAAAATAGCTGCCACTGTGGACTTTGAGCTCCCTCAGTCCTTAGTCGAAAGGGAGATCAATCGCTCTATCGCCTCTATTACGCAGAGCCTTCGCTCTGGGTCCCGGCTCGACTCCGCTGGTATATCGGAGGAGGCGATGCGGCACGAGTTGTGGCCAGTTGCCGAGAACACAGTCAAGGAAGACCTTGTGTTGGACACGATAGCCGAGATGGAGAATATCACTGTTGAGGAGCAGGATACAAGGGATGGGTTTCAAAGGCTGGCAGCACAAACGGGAAAGGATCCTGCGGTGCTGGAGCGGCTCTATGAAACGAACAACCTGATGGAGTCCTTCAGAAATCAGCTCCTCAAGGAAAAGGCCTTGAATCACCTTATTCAAGGTGCTAAGATACTTAACGTAAAGCAAATCTCGAATAAAGAGTACCGGGATTGAAAGGAACCTATCAGCTATGTTGATTCCAATGGTAATAGAGCAGACCTCACGGGGCGAGAGGGCCTACGATATCTATTCACGCCTCCTTAAGGAAAGGATTATCTTTCTGGGGAACGAGGTCACCGATGATATGGCCAATATACTTATCGCCCAGCTTCTCTTTCTCGAATCCGAAAACCCGGATAAAGATATCAATGTCTACATCAATTCCCCGGGCGGCTCGATCACAGCCGGGCTGGCAATCTACGATACCATGCAATACGTGAAACCCGATATAGCCACGATCTGTACCGGGCAAGCAAGCAGTATGGCCGCGCTTCTGCTGGCCGCCGGCGCGAAGGGAAAGCGATATGCCCTTCCCCATTCCAGGATAATGATTCACCAGCCCATGGGGGCAACACAGGGACAGGCTATAGACATAGATATCCATGCCAGAGAGATTATGAGGCTCAAGGATGCCATCAATGAACTCTTCGCCCTGCATACCGGCCAGAATAAGAAGCGGATAGGAAGCGATACGGAACGGGACTTCTTTATGGGTGGCAAAGAGGCGCTGGAGTATGGTATTGTGGATAAGGTGATCACCAAGAGGGAAATGATGCGTGTGGAGAACAATAAACGGAGCGAGGGCAAATGAGCAGGAAAGACGACCTATCAGGCGAGCTCGTGTGCTCATTCTGTGGGAAAAGCCAGGATGAGGTGAAGAAGCTTATTGCGGGACCATCCGTCTATATCTGTGACGAGTGCGTTTCCCTTTGCAACGAGATCATCCAGGAAGAGTATGAGCAAGAGAAGAAGATCAAAAAGAGGGACCACCTCCCCAAGCCCCAGGAGATAAAGAATAGCCTCGATCAATACGTGATCCAGCAGGAGAGGGCTAAGAAGGTTCTCTCAGTAGCGGTACACAACCACTACCAAAGGATCGGCGCAAACTACAGCGATGAGGTGGAGATCGATAAAAGCAACATCCTTCTGATAGGCCCCACCGGGTCGGGAAAGACCCTGCTCGCCCAAACCCTGGCGAGGATACTAGATGTTCCCTTTACCATCGCAGATGCCACTACCCTGACTGAGGCTGGCTACGTGGGAGAAGATGTGGAGAGCATCATCCTCAGCCTTGTGCAAATGGCGGATTACGATATCGAGAGGGCAATCAAGGGAATCGTCTATATCGACGAGATAGACAAAATAGCCAGAAAATATGACAGCCCTTCAATCACCAGGGACGTTTCCGGCGAGGGGGTCCAGCAGGCCCTGTTAAAGATATTGGAGGGCACGATTGCCAACATACCTCCAAAGGGCGGCAGGAAACATCCACAACAGGATTTTCTCAAGGTGAACACCAGAAATATCCTGTTTATCTGTGGGGGCACCTTTAATGGACTGGAGAAGATCATACTGTCGAGAATCGGCAGCAAGACGCTGGGATTTGAGGCCGACATCACTGGTAAGGGAGAGTTGAGTCTCGAGGAAACGCTCGCAATGGTCCAGCCCGAGGACCTTCTCAAGTTCGGCTTGATACCAGAGTTCATAGGACGGCTTCCTGTAATAGCCTCCCTCGGGGAATTGAGCCTCGATGCCTTGGTGCGAATCCTTACCGAGCCGAAAAACGCCCTTGTCAAGCAATACCAGAAGCTCTTTGAATTCGAGGGCGTTAAATTAAACTTCTCTACAGAGGCCTTAGAGGGCGTGGCCAAGGGAGCCCTTGAACGCAAATCAGGGGCCAGGGGATTGAGGGCCATTTTGGAGAGGGTCATGCTGGATATCATGTATGACCTGCCTTCCAGGTCTGGAGTGAGCGAGTGTATGATTGGAGAGGAGGTAGTCCTCAACAGTGAGCCGCCGCTTCTACTATATGAAAATCAGATAAAATATGGGTAAGCCTTGACTATGTTTAAGAAAAGGGCCTTTGAAAACAACACGGGTGGAGAGGTGAAACAGGTCCCCTTGCTGCCCCTGAGAGACGTGGTGGTCTTCCCCGGGATGGTGGTTCCCCTTTTCGTGGGCAGGGCCAAGTCCATTGATGCGCTGAAATTCGCCTTGTCGCAGGATAAGGAGATCTTTCTCGCGACCCAGAAAAATGCGAAAACGGATAATCCCGCCATCCGTGATATTTACCCTTACGGCACCCTTGCCTCTGTGCTCCAGCTTCTCAAGATGCCCGATGGCTCGGTCAAAACCTTGGTAGAGTCCAAATCCAGGGCCAGGATCAAAACCTATCTTCCCGACCCCGGATTCTTTATCGTCGAGGTGGAGAGGGTTCTGGATCACTGGGAATCGGACCTGAAAACAGAGGCCTTTATCAGGAACATCCATTCGGCATTTGAGAAATATGCCAAGCTTAATCAAAAAATCAGCGATGATGTTGCTGGGACGATTTACTCCATAACAGATCCGTCTAAGCTGGTGGACGGCATAGCTGCTCACCTCACTGCAAAGATCAGCGAAAAGCAATCCTTGCTGGAGACAGAGGATGCAAATGAAAGGCTCGATAAACTGTTCAAGATACTAACCGCAGAGATCGATATCCTTGAGCTCGAGGAAACTCTGAGGCAAAGGGTCAAGAAGCAGATGGAGAAGACCCAGAAGAACTACTACCTCAACGAGCAGATGCGGGCCATACAAAAGGAGATGGGGGCTCAGGATGATTTCTCGAATGAGCTCAAAGACCTAGAGAAGAAGATTAAGGGCAAGAACCTACCCAAGGAGGCAGCGGCAAAGGTACGGCATGAATTCAAGAAACTGAAGATGATGACCCCCCAATCCGCTGAGGCCACGGTGGTACGGAACTATATCGATTGGATCTTATCCCTGCCGTGGCTCCACAAGACAAAGGACAAACTGGACATCCAGGAAGCCGAGACAATACTTGAGGAGGACCACTACGGCCTCACCAAACCCAAGGAGAGAATCTTGGAGTATCTGGCCGTCCAAAATCTTACCAAGAAGATCAAGGGCCCCATTCTCTGCTTTGTGGGCCCCCCAGGGGTCGGCAAGACCTCCCTGGCAAGATCAGTGGCCAGGGCCTTGGGCAGGAACTTCGTCAGGCTCTCACTGGGCGGCGTAAGGGATGAGGCCGAGATTCGAGGCCACCGAAGGACCTATATCGGCGCCCTTCCGGGAAAGATCATCCAGTATCTGAAAAAGGCAAAATCGAGTAACCCGGTTTTTTGCCTGGATGAGGTAGACAAGATGAGCACCGATTTCAGGGGAGATCCATCAGCGGCCCTCCTTGAAGTGCTCGATCCCGAACAAAACTATGCCTTTAACGATCACTACCTCGATCTGGACTACGATCTCTCATCTGTCCTCTTTATCACGACGGCGAATGAACTCATCGGTATACCGCCGGCCCTGCAAGACCGGATGGAGGTGATACGGCTGCCAGGTTATACGGAAATCGAAAAACTGTATATCGCAAAAAAATTCCTGGTGAAAAAACAAATCCAGCAGAACGGCCTTACCGAGGAGAACATCTCTTTCTCAGATCAGGCCATCTTGAACATCGTGAGGTACTATACCAGGGAGGCAGGGGTTCGAAATCTCGAAAGAGAGATCGCTAACGTGTGCAGGAAGGTTGCGAAAGAGGTCGCTAAAAAGGGGACCTCTATGAGGGTCAAGATCAACCTGAATTCCCTGCAACGATACCTGGGGGTTCATAAATTCCATTACGGGAAAACCGAGGAAAGGGATCAGATAGGCCTGGCAACGGGATTGGCCTGGACAAGCGTGGGCGGCGAAATGCTTCAGATAGAAGCAACCATCATGCCCGGAAAGGGCAATCTGGATCTTACCGGAACCCTTGGAGATATCATGAAGGAATCCGCGAAAGCCGCCCTCAGTTATGTTCGAGCACGGGGTAGAAGTTTAGGCCTTAAGGACGATTTCTATGAAACGGTTGACATACACGTTCATGTGCCCGAAGGCGCAACCCCTAAAGATGGCCCATCAGCAGGGATTACGGTGGCCACAGCGATTGCCTCTGCCCTTTTGAGAAAAGCGGTGAAGCGTAACCTGGCCATGACCGGAGAGATAACACTCAGGGGAAGGATCCTCCCTATAGGAGGTCTTAAGGAGAAGATCATCGCTGCTCACAGGGCCGGTATTGAAAGGGTGCTCATTCCCCTTGAGAACAAGAAGGATATCCAAGAGATACCGGCAAAGATCCTCAAGAAGGTTGAGCTTGTCCCGGTTGATTACATGGACGATGTTCTCAGGGAGGCACTGGTAATAGAGGAAAGTGAGGAGCTCTTTCTCCCGGAGGGCAGGTTTCAACCTTTCGCTATACCTAAAGAGGAGGTGCAGCCCGAGGTTACCGCACATTAGTCATGGGCGGGTAGCTCAGTGGGAGAGCATCGGCCTTACAAGCCGGGGGTCACAGGTTCAAATCCTGTTCCGCCTACCACGGGGATGTAGTTCAGTTTCGGTTAGAACGCCGGCCTGTCACGCCGGAGGTCGCGGGTTCGAGTCCCGTCGTCCCCGCCATTTTTTTAGAGAACCAATTTTTTGATGAGTTCGTAAAAAGTCTTTTCAGCTGTCATTGCGAGGAGTCCTTCGGCTATGCTCAGGATAAACTCCACGACGAAACAATCTCGTAAATTCAAGTACGTGCATTGAAGGAGATTGCTTCGCTCCCGCCCGCCTCGCCTTGCGGACTCGCACCCGCCTTCCAGCGCCTGAAGCGCAGCTGATGGCGGGCAGGTGGCGGGCAGGTCGCTCGCAGTGACACCGATGTTGACTTTTTGCGAGACCATCAGCTTTTGTACTTTCATTACCGTTGTCAGCTGCATGAAAGAAGATTGGCACGATTCCATCAGCAGCCATCGCCTTTGGCGAACTCGGGTCAGTGATAACCATCTGAAAACAAGGTACAATGATTTCATTCATCCAAAATCGATCAGCACCTCGGTGTCCATTCCGCAGAGAAT
>Ga0315538_1002275_pt1 | contig 10849 bp, 15 predicted proteins | sample SalMarSW160230MG_2_FD_203834 | JGI IMG/M metagenome (GOLD analysis project Ga0315538, IMG submission 203834) | Salt marsh sediment microbial communities from the Plum Island Ecosystem LTER, Massachusetts, United States - Salt Marsh Sediment SW1601-230 ...
TGCGACGTTAAGTGAGAGAGAGTATGCCGGGGTTGGGGGAAAGGAGCTCGAGGAAAACGGGTCCGGGGTTGTCCTCGATAAAAAAAGGGCGAGGCCCTTGCGGACCCCACCCTGGTTGATTCTTAATCCTCACCGCTAAGGCCGAGCTCAAGACAATCCCTGAGAGCATCCTGGGCTTTGTTGATGGCATCGGTGAATTGGGTGTCGCAATAAGGGACAGTGTCTAAATCCTGGAGATACTGTAGAGCTTGCTCATAGTTCATCGCCGTCCTCCTGTTGCTTGAAGTAATCGCCCCTGAACTCGTCGAGGTTTTTGGGGCCGGAAGACTGCTGGTGCTCCTGGGCGTTATGCAAGGCGTGGCTATCGAACTCCAGGCGGGCTATGTCCTCGGTGAGGTTCTTGAGGCGTCGGATGACGCCGTCCAGGTCGTTTATGATCCTGGCGTAGCGTCTTGTAATAGGCTTCATACGACGAAGCGTTTTCTTTTTATACACGTCATCCTCCTTTGTGCATCGGGGGAGGGGCCTGAGGTCCCTCCCCCTCTTATTGCTAGGCCTTCTTGCCGTTGGGCCAGTGCCACTTGTTACACTGCTGACACTTCCATTCCCTCCGGGGCCGGCCGGTCTTCTTATCGGTGAACTCTATCAACTCCATAAACTCGTCGGTGCCGCACTCGTCGCAGACGGGTACTTCACCTGTCTGGTCGGACTGAGGCGCCGGCTTCGGGGCTGCACCTCGCTGCGGCTGTCGCAGCTGAGCTGCCTTTCGCTCGGCATTGATGATCTCCCTCTTGGCCGGGTTCATCCAGTCCTGGGGGAACTGGGAGCAGATGGTACCGATATCCTGAAAAACCTCCTGCAAGGTATCCCGGAAGGCGTTAATCCTACACTCCCGGCCCTCCAGGGTGACCTTGACCTCAGCGTGATATCGTTTATCTCCATTCATGTGAATTCTCCTTTCATTGTGGCGGGCCTTTCACCCCGCCTTGTCCTCGCTGGCCAGTACTGGAAGCGGTTCGGGCTTAGGGGTAAAATCACGGCAACCCTTAACGCACGGCGAAGCCGACTCGCTCCACTGAGGTTTAAGGGACGGATGGAGCCGGCAGTTACCCTGCCACGGGGGGATATCTTCCCAGTACTTACAATCTCGACACTTCTTAATCATTTGACAGCGCCTCCTTTCAATTTGATTTCGAGTCTAGCTTTCTGCCAGTCGCCACCTGGGGAGATCTTTCTCATGAGCCACTGGACGGCTTCATTGAAGTCCAGAGCATAACGCTCCTGGACGGATGCGACGGCAACCCTGAAGCCGGCCTTGCCGCCTTTTCGACGTTCTTCAGTAGTAAAGACATGCCTCATAAATAAACTCCCTTGATTTGCCGGGCCTCTCACCCCGGCGAGTCCTCGCTGTCTGGATGGCGGGGGCTACTCATCGTTGGCTGGGTCGGGCAGCGTTCGAGCGATGTGCTCGAAGATCTCGGGCAGGTGATACTCGAGGGCGCGGTACCAGAAGTCCTTAGCCATTTCGAGCGTCGCCATTCCGTACTCCTCGTGGATGGCGTCGATAATCATGGAAGCCAAGTTGTACTGGTCTATCCAGTCACCGACGTCATCGACGAGCTGGTCTTCGACGGAGACCTGGGCCTTGTCATATAGCTGAGCCATTAAACACCTCCTTTTTTTAGAGCTGATGGATCGGACTGAGCGAAGCTATAAAAGCTGCCCTCAGTCACGATGAGAAAGTCGAGAAGCTCGACGCCTATGAGCTGGGCTGCCTGGGATATCCTCTCGGCTATTTGACGGTCTTCAAGGCTGGGCTCGCAGTTACCAGAGGGATGATTGTGGGCAAGGATAAAGGCGGTGGAATTGGTCAACAGGACGGCCTTGAAGACCTCGGACGCATAAGCGAGCGATGCATTAGCCGTACCCTGGCTGACTATCTCAAAACCGACAACCTGGTTACCAGAGGTTAGAGCGACTGAGATAAGGCGTTCGCGCGGCTGATTCTTGAGCATCGGCCGCAGGAAAGTGACCACATCCTGGGGCGAGCCGATTTTAGCGGGCGACTTAAAGCGAGTCGGCTTGAAACGCACCTGGAGCTCCCGAATCTTGAAACTACTATCCAGATTCACTTGCATGACACACCTCCTTGACGATAATTGACCAGAAGGTCCATAGCCTTCTGGGCTCGAAAGGCTTTCCTCTTGGCCTCAGACGGATGATCTCCCTGGCGGGGCAAGAGACACCCACCGACTACGGAGCAGAGGCTGGGACAAAGATGAGCCTTACGGACCTCAGCACAGACCTCAAGCTGGCGGCGACAGGGAACGACGCTGAAACGCCGAACAGCTTGGGCGGCGAGGCGGGCGCGGGAGCGCCGCAGACCGGCGGGGCAATGCTCAACCCGGCTGCAGATGCGGGGACACTCACGACGGCCACAGAGACCGGGCTGAAGATGAGGATAATGGGACAAAACCTGGGACATGAAGCACCTCCTTCTGCAAACAGGCCGAGGGGCCTGCCTGCTTTTATTTCCCTCTATTCCCTGTGAAACAGCGGCATAACGACCAGCCCGGGAAGGCGAAAAAGCAAGGGCGACGCCGACAGGCGACGGGACGGTTTCGGCGGGAATAACAGAAGGAGTCCTTTAGGAAATGGCTGTGGTGCGAAGCAATTCCCGCCGAAACTTGCGTCGGCCAAGGGTTGGGTCCCTGGCCAAGCAACCCAAAGGGCGGACGAACCCTTGCTCGTGAACCACGACGGCCGAGTGCCTGCCGAACGGAAAAACTGACAGTTGCACTTAAAGAGGACCACGTTAACCAAGCACCAATAAGGCAGGCACGGGATAAGACAATAAGAAATAAGCAGGCAATAGGTGGGGCTGGCCCATGAAACCTCAAAGCCTTCCCGGCGGCTTCGGGCGAAGCCCGAATCTTAACTGCCGCCCTTACGGCGGGCTATGCCCGCCCCGCCGAGCGAGGAACGGAGCGAACCGCCCTGTGCCGACTCCTGCGCGGAGCCTCCTTTCGGCACTGCGGTGAGCGACCTGAGAAACGGGGCGGGGGCACTCGGAACAATGAGGGGCGAGCCGAGCCTAAATATAAAGGGCCAGGGGTGGTATTCGGGGCGGGGTGGCTGATCAGAGCAATGAGGCGAGGCAAAGCCCCGAATGTGACTTTGTGCGGGTGGGGGGGTATATCCCTGGCATAGTGAGCTACCAAGATACAATTGAAATAGTGCGTCACGGGCGGCAGCGCCCGGCGGGTCGCGTTTTCCCGCGTGCGCCCGACGGGCGATGGCGACCGACTCTCAACAACAGTAGGAACGATGACTAAACTCAAACGAACGGCGGTGGATAATAACGGGGGGGAAGCGGTGGCAAAGATAAAGGCCTTCGAGGGCGGGCAACCTTATTACGAGGCTGCCGCCGCCGCTGCCAGGCTAAACTATACGCCCAACGGAGCGGAAAAGCCGGCAGCAGGCGGCAGCCGACGCCCGCCCGAGCCGCCGGCGGCGTAGCCGACGGCACCGAGAAAGTAACCTGCCTGACGGGAAATCCTGCACGACGATGCTATGCCTGGGAAGCGGTGGGGTTTCTTAGGGGGTGGGATGGCTGTGGGAGGTTGTCAAGTTGTTGCTTTCGTTTTCAGCCGTGCAGGACCGGGCATCTGGGCGTGTCGGTTGTGAATGGCGACCTTGTTGTCGATGGGGTGATTGTGTGGTGTGATTTCTTTCCGTAGTAGTAAGCATCCACCTAGCTACTACTTTTTGTATATTACGTATCAGTCTTCAATAGTACGGCACTTTGCCTGCGGTGCTTGGTTTTGAGACTTTCCTGTGCGTGTCTCAAATCCATAGAATACTCTTTGGTCACCCGAATGTGAACACCATACGCACAGTGCTTATGTATTCTATTTCAGGGTGACTGATAGTATAATTGACTCAAGAAAGGGTTGAAGTGAAGAGGCTGCTCACTATGGTCACCACTGCAATCTTTGTGGTGGTGATGGCTCTGCTTAGCAGAGTAGTATGATTTTCGAGACTATATAGGCAACAATCAATATGGAAATTGCAGGAGCGCTGAAAGTGGATGCCTCACTACGAATTGAAATCGGCAATCTCAAATCATATACTTCTGTGTGTATCGGGAGGTGTGAAAATGGCAGCAAATATGAAAGACATTAGAGGTTTGATGGCGGCTATGAAAGATAAAGAAGTTGATGTTCGACTTGCAGCAGCGACGGCTCTTGGAGATATTAAGGATGAAAGAGCGGTAGAGCCGCTCATTCAGGGGCTGAAGGATGAAGATGCTCGCGTTGCAGAGGCAGCAAGAAAGTCTCTTGGAAAGATAGGAGAGCCAGCAGTAGAACCGCTTGTTCAGACTCTTCTGAGGGAGAAGAGCAATGACGTTCGGGTAAATGCCGAATATGCTCTTGGAATTATAAAGGATGAAAGGGCAGTGGTGCCCCTGATACAGGTTCTTACAGACGTATCCTACCGCATTCGGCAGACTGCAGCAGAAGCGCTTGGAAAGATAAAGGATGAAAGAGCAGTAGAGCCACTTATTCGAGCTCTGGACGACAAGGAGCCGAGCGTTCGAGAGAAAGCAGCACGAGCTCTTGGAGCGATAGGAGATGGAAGAGCAGTGGAACCCGTTACACGATTTCTGCGGGATATCCGCTGGGAGGTTCGAAGTGCGGCAGCGTGGGCTCTTGGAAAAATCGGAGATGAAAGGCCAGTAGAGCCGCTTATACGAGCTTTAGACTATCTGGGGGAACGGGGTGAAGTTCAAAGTGCGGCAGCGTGGGCTCTTGGAAGAATCAGAGATGAAAGGGCAGTAGAGCCGCTTATTCAAACTCTGCACGACAAGGAGCCGAGTGTTCGAGAGGACGCAGCACTGGCTCTTGGAGCGATAGGAGATGAAAGAGCGGTAGAGCCACTTTCACGGATACTGAAGAAGACAGTATATGGTTATGGTGATTATTATGAGCGTGTTCGGAAAGCTGCAACCAAGGCTCTTGGAGAAATTGGGGGTGAAAAGGTAGTAGAGCCACTTATACGAGCTCTGCGGGATAGCGACGGGGAGGTTCGACGTGAAGCAGCGTGGGCTCTTCAAGTTATTAAGGATGAAAGGGCAGTAGAGCCGCTTATTCAAACTCTGCACGACAAGGAGCCGAGTGTTCGAGAGGACGCAGCACTGGCTCTTGGAGCGATAGGAGATGAAAGAGCGGTAGAGCCACTTTCACGTGCTCTGAAGGTTAACGATTCTGATGATTTTCGGTCAGCTGCAAGCAAAGCTCTAGAGAAAATTAGGGCAAAGCACATCAGTTAACAGAGGAGAATTAACGAGCATCTTCGTCCCTCTTCACAAATCCTTGCTCCTCTCCAATTCTGCAATTGCATTCTGCACGCGTAAAAATGACCACCTACGACTTCTGAGCATCTCTGACTTCACCACCCGTCTGGCTGCCACCTTTTGTATATTGCATATCAATATCCAAGACGACGGTGGCTGATAATGTTGGAGGCGGTGGCAAGAAAACAAACCTAACTGAACAACAGCCTGTTTTGTTATCTCACTACATAAACTAGCGGATTGTGACTCTTTAACTCCATATTATGTCTTGGACACCGCACAAAAACTATTGAAAATTACTTAAATAGTGACTTATAATACTATGAGGCTAATATTAGGTTAGTGGCCAAGTGTGTGCGTCGGAGTATTGTCATATTTCACATCATGTAGATACTGAACAAGGAGAGTGCAGAAATGAAAGAGAGGAACAAGCTATTTCCCAGCTTGATTGTCTTTCTAGTCATCTTCAGTTTAGCATTACCGCTTCTGCCAACAGTTGTTAAAGCCTCTCCGGCAACGGAGATATGGGATTGGTATGATTTGGACGCTATCAGGAACAATCTGGGTGGCACCTACATTTTGATGTGCAACCTCGATTCTACTACTGCCGGCTATGCAGAGCTTGCGAGCTCTATGGCGAATGAAGGGCAAGGTTGGCAGCCGATTGGAAGTCAGGAACCATTGGTCCCATTTACTGGAACTCTCAACGGTCAGGGATATGAGATACGTGATCTGTTCATGGATCGTCCTAATGATCATGGGTTAGCACTCTTCGCTCGTCTGAGTGAGGGAGGAGTCGTCAAAAATGTTGGCGTGGTAAACGCTGACATAACTGGCTACTACAGCACTGGTCACCATGGTGTCGCTTGTCTCGTGGCATTTAGTGGTGGTACTGTGGATAAGTGCTATTCTACCGGCATTGTAACTGGTGATGGGTGTTACTTTGGTGGCCTGGTAGCATTCAATGGTGGTACCGTGAGCAACTCCTACTCCTCCAGCAGCGTAGCTGGAGGTTGTGCTGTTGGAGGTTTGGTAGGGTGCAGCGGGGGCATTGTGAGCAACTCCTATGCCACTGGCAGCGTCGTCGTTCAAAACTGGGAGGTTGGCGGTCTGGTAGGGGAGAATTATGGCATTGTGAGCAACTCATACTACAACTATGACGAGGTTCTTATTAATGGAGAGAAGGTAATTACCATTGGAGCTTTATTCGACGAAGACTTTAACGAATGGCTGGCTAGTGACAAGTTTCTGGACGTCAATGAAAGGCTTTCGCAAGAAAGTGGTTACTACTTGATAAATGACGTCAATGATTTCAAACAGTTGCTTGCATTCGGTCAGAATAGCTCGTTGAAATTCATCTTGAAAGACGACTTAGATTTAGACAATAATTCTGGTTTTTACATCCCTTATTTTGCCGGAGAGTTTGATGGGAATGGTCACAAAATTTTGAATTTAAGCTTCAGCTTCCGTTGGAAGTCACAAGTCGGATTATTCGGATACATCACTTCAGATGGAGTGATCAACGAATTGGGTGTCGAAAACGTATACATAAATCTTGAGAATCTTGGATCATATGTTGGCGGTCTTGCGGGAATAAATATGGGTACTGTGGGCGACTCCTATTCAAGCGGTAGCTTGACCGCTTATTTAGGTGTTGGTGGTCTGGTGGCAGAGAATTGTGGCAGCATAAGCAATTCATATTCCAGCAGTAGCGTGAGTGGTCAGGGTTATTGTCTTGGTGGCTTGGTGGGGGTTAATAGGGGTACTGTCAGTGACTCTTATTCCAGTGGTAGTGTGACTGGCGGCTGGGATTTTGGTGGTTTAGTCGGATGGAATACGGGCACTGTGAATAAATCCTATTCTATAGGCAACGTGATCGAGTATTACGAAGAAGATGAAGAACATATCGGCGGTCTTGTGGGAGATAATTGGGATTGGGACAGTGTGGACAATTCCTTTTGGGACATGGAAACTTCCGGAATGGAGGAGAGTGCTGGAGGGACAGGCAAGACCACGGTGGAGATGCGAGACATCGCCACCTTCACAGACACGGAGACGGAAGGGCTGGATGAGCCATGGGACATAATCGCTGTTAATTCTAGTGCAACTAACGTTACCTACACCTGGAATATCGTTGACGGACAAACCTATCCCTTCTTAGGCTGGGAGTCTGGTAAATACCACCTCACTATCTTCAGCACTGAGGGTGGTTCAGTTACTGCTACAATTGACGGAGATGAAACTGTAGTCGGCTCTGGTGACACTGTAACCATATCCGGCATTAGCCCAGGCACAGTCGTTATTCTAGCGGCTAACCCTGATGCTGAGCGTGAGTTTGGCGGATGGCAAGGGGGACCTATAAACGGCATCACTAATACCTTGACCAATGTCACCATGGGCATTCACTACTCCATTGCAGCCTATTTTGAGGTGGCTCAGCCACCCTCACCACCACTTCCAGGATGCTTTATTGCCACCGCAGCTTGCGGCACGCCCATGGCAGAGGAAATACAAATTCTCCGTGAGTTCAGAGATGAATACCTGTTGACCAACCCGCTGGGACAAGCCCTGGTAGATTTCTATTATAGGGTTAGCCCACCAATAGCCAAATTCATAACTGAGCATCCCAGCCTGAAGCCGGTAGTGAGGGCTGGATTGATACCTGCTGTGGCAATGAGCGCCGTGGCTGTCAACACTACTCCAGCCGAGAAGGCAGCCATAGCAGGGTTGCTGATGCTGGTTTCAGTGGCAGTAGCTATATGGGCAGCGAGGCGGCGAGGCAGAGGTCCAGAGTACATGCGCTGGTGAAATTGTACATTAGCCTGTGTTGTTGCACAAAAACTTGTTAAGTGTGATTCGTAAAATAGAAGGGCTGGAGATCCCGTTGGAAAATCCAGCCCTTCTGAGTTCTGTTAGACCATGTAAGGAGCAAGGCTACTTGCCAATTCTGAACATCTTGGTTCCACACACAGGGCACACACCCTGAGTTGCCGGCTTGCCATTTTTCATGGTTATCCTTTTAGCGTCCTTCATTTCCCTTTTGGCACGGCACTTCATACAGTATGCTTGCATTTGACCCTCCTCTTTTGGGACAGATATTAGGCTATTTACTGCCACGGTGTCAATAGCCATTACAGCTAAGATACCGAAACCGAACATTTGACATGGAATGCGCCTTCAGAGGCAAAAAAACAGGGTCGAGGAGTTAACCCCGACCCTGCTTGATTTGAGGAATATTAGAATTCGAATAAGGCTGGACGCTCCGTACTCCTCCTCGTTGCCTCCTCCTTTCGCTTCTCCTGCCTCTCAGCCCTGTCTCTTTCCTGCTTTGCCTGGGTCCGCCTCGCATAAATCCACTCTTTCAGTCGATGTAACTCTGCCATCTGGTAGTTGCTCAGTGACCTGACCCTGATATCCTCGGGAAACTGGACACCGCTTTCTTGGGTGCGGTGGCGACTATAGACTTGGTTGGCGACATACAGATAAATCTGTGTCCAGTCACTGTCTATCGGCTGGGTGAGGCAAGCGGTATAGAGATAGGCGCAAGCCTCGGCATCTGTCCCTGTCGGCTCTTCTCCCTTGAGTGTTTTCATGTTCATAACTAACCTCTCCAGGGTGATGGCATTTTTTAGCCAATCAGGAATAGTATCGCCCCATCCCCCGGGAAAGACAATAATAGGGTCTGTTAGAGCACCAACGAGGTCAGAGATGCCCTTTTCAATTTTAACTTCGGTTGTCAGACTATCACCCCCTTTTTGGGCAATAGTAGCCCTATCTGATGAGAGGTACAGCCCCTCTAGTCGTTAAACCTTTTTATGTGCAGGCTGTCGCAGCCTGGTGGGTGGTAGGGGTCAATCGGATACTCTCCAAAGCCGTTCCAGAAATCCAGCAGCCACAGGGTATAGCCGAAGTATTCCTGGTGCCGCAGTGCATAAGCTCTGTCAGTGAAGATACGCACCGAGGATTCCCGACTACCTCTTAACACAATGACGCTCGGCACTTCCTTATCGCCAAACACACTCTCCACTGTCATGCGGCCTAGTTTCAGGTCATCTGCCCAGTAGTGAGAGCCATGCCCGCCATAAGCCCCGATATAGACATCTTTACCCTCGAGCTCGGCGAGGACACCCATAAACTCTTTCAAGGCTTCACGTCTCTTTTTGGCCAGGTTAACATGACGTTCTCGAGTGCCTAGCCTCACTGCTGTTTTCGGCTCTGGTTGTGTGACCTCTACCCCAGCTTCTTCAAAGATGCTAAGCTGGGTGGGCATTTGTTTACCTCCTTTCTTTCAGATTCTGGGCAATAGTTTCCCTATTCGGCATCGACCTTTAGACTAAGCTCACTTTATCGCCATATGAGCGTGTCTTTTTTTCTGCCTCTAGGTCATCTTTCGGCACGGAGTCTCGTATTGACTCTAGCCTAGCCTTGAGCCTACCCACGGGCTCAGCAGGGGTGCCGCCGATTGCCCGTCCTATCTCGCCCAATAATCCAGCGATGCGCTGCTCCACATATCCAGGAAGATTAGGTATTTCCAGAGCTGCTTTGGCGACTTCCCTGGCACATTCCAGAGGCTCGACAGCCGCATTGATATGCTTTTCAATCATATCGGCTGCCTCCATCACCTGCATGGCACTCCACTTTATAGGCATAGGTATCACCTCCTTTCCGGGCAAGATTACCCCTATCCCGATTGCCCTTATCGGGTTAGGCACTGGGTTTTTTGTTAAGCACTTCTTGTAAAGCTGCAGTTACCACCTCTTCCCAGCACTCCAAGCCAAACTCGATGCCCTTCTTAACCTGAGACATTTGCTCTTCAGTCAGCTCATTGACACCGAATCTCCGCCCTGCTACTTGCAGAATATCGGCTTCTGTTAGAGCGAATATGGGCTTCACCTTTCACCTCCTTTCTGTGCGTAGTATCCCTAGATAACGTTGCCAACTTACGATTAGCGTAGTAGCCAGCCTCAAGCATCGCTAGCCTATCCATGACCCTTGAATAGGGTTTGTGGCGGTTGCTATTTATCTCCTCGTAGCACTCCTTGCAGACCTGAATACCTTGTCGTGTGTAAACACGCAGGTTTATCAGACAAGGGGTGTCTCGGTGACAAAAGTCGCACTTCACATTTTCTCCTTTCTTGCCCCAGCCACGCACAAAAAGGGGGTATTCCACGCCACGCAGGGCAGGAATACCCCTACAAAAAAAGCACAAAAAGGCGGCTACCGCCGCCTCTTTGTGCGTGGTTGATTTCGGGTAAACGCTCTAGGCTACTGCTACGAGTTCTTTAGCCTTTCGGCTACGCTTTCGCTTATTGGCTTTGGCTTTGACTGGTGCTTCGGTTTCGGCTGGTGCTTCGGCTTGACGTGCTTGCTCCATCGCTTCTTTTGCCTTTGGAGTCATCAAGGGCATTACCAGCACTTGATAGCCGTCATTGACAAAGAGCATTGAGGTATAGGCATTGACGAGCTTGAAGTCCACCATACCACCGCAAGCCT
>Ga0315538_1002279_pt1 | contig 10839 bp, 10 predicted proteins | sample SalMarSW160230MG_2_FD_203834 | JGI IMG/M metagenome (GOLD analysis project Ga0315538, IMG submission 203834) | Salt marsh sediment microbial communities from the Plum Island Ecosystem LTER, Massachusetts, United States - Salt Marsh Sediment SW1601-230 ...
GCTGTGGCGAACCCCTGAGCCGGGGGGGCACCAACCCGCTGAGTCGGCGAATCTGGAGTAACGAGATTAGGATGGGTCTCCTCGAGCTTTTGTAGCTTGCGAAAGAGCGCGTCGTATTCAGCATCGCGTATCTTCGGCTTATCAAGGACGTAGTAAAGGTAGTTATGCCGCCTGATCGCCTCCCGCAATTCTTCGATCTCACTTCGTACATCCTGTTCCATAACAACTAAAGGGTCGCGAGGAGTGATCTGATTGTCAAGCTTGATGTTGGCTTCCTGCCGTAATTAAATAGCGCAGGTTCTTAAAGAGAAGCTCCCTTCTCGAAGGGCGAAGCATTCAGATTCTGCCTGTAGAAAGACCGGAAGACTAGACCTGGTCTACTGCAAAGTCGTACCTCGGCGTGACCGCTTCTGACCCTCTTGTTTACAATCCAGGCCCCTTGACCGGCATCGATGACCGGCATAGCTTCCTTGCCAGTGACCCTGAGGACATCGAGATGCTTCGCCGACACACCAGGACAGGGCGGCCTTGTGGCGATGGGGCGTTCCTCGCAACTGCCGAAGGAATCATCGGCCGTCCGTTGAAGAAACGCCCCCCAAAGCGGAAGCCAGAGAAGAAATAGGTATCGTGTCCCCGGAATTCCCGCTTGCTGCCAGAACCAAGAACATCCCCAGACAACCCCTTGACAGCTCCTTGTGCTGCTTGACGGTCCCGATATTCTGCTCGGCGTTCCGGATGTTCTGCTTGATGACGATTGAGTCCGGTTCCAACTCCAGGGCTCGTCTGAAACAGTCAAGGGCCTTCGGATGCTCTCCCAATCCCGAGGTAAGGAGAACCCCCTTCGTGTTCCAGTAGGCGGACGACTCTGGGTTAATCCGCAGAGCTGCCTCAATGAATTCCAAACCATCTTCAGCGACCGAGACAAGTCGATTACCGTAGACTCCCAGATGTGCCTGGCATTCGTTGAATTTGAACTGCGCCTGCAGATAGTTATGCTCAGCCTTGGCGTGCAATTCTGGAGTGAGGAACCCTTGGGACAAAGAGGTGGGCTCCTCTCCAACAGCCTCAGAGGGAAGCGGGGGTGGGCATTGGCTGGACGACCGATCCTCTGTAAGGATTAGCTCCTTGATTGAACTCGCTTCGACCCATTCCGGAAGTCCTTCCTTCCGAACAAAATCAGATGGGCCCAACTCACCAGCTTCCGCGAGTTTCTTCAGCTCGGACAAAGGCATCGGTCCATACCTCTTGCCCTCATGACTGTAGTACCACTCGCTAGCCACCTGTTATCCTCCTTTTTGTCTAACGTTTAGGCTAGCAGGTTGGCAAAGAAGCGTATCTTGTTTGCCGGTTCCTGTTCAGCCCGTAGATATACGGCGCCGCTACAACTCGCCACGCTATGCCTTCTTCACGCCAACAAGCGTCTGGATGAGATTTGCGCACCGGTCCTTCAAGTGCCGCATTGCATCCGGCCCCGCGCATCCCATGGAGCCGAGAACCTGGGACTCGTCGAAGTTGTGCGCTGCCTGGTTCCTCGCGTCGTTCAGCTGATTTGCCCCACTGTACCAGGCATCGTCAAGACGCTCCGCGATCTTGAGCCACTCACGGTTGATGTGGCTGCGCTCAGGCGGGGGCTTACCTAGCAGTAGGTACTTGACGTCTGGATGCACGATGGCTGCGCTTGTGTCTACCAGCTCGGGATGGTACTTGCTGTAGTACTCTTGTTCTAAGGCACGGAACCTCTCAGAGTCAATTGGATGTTCCTTCTCCAGGAACACTAAGAAACTCCAGGATGTGCGCACTCGATGGTTGACAACTTTCGGGCGAGGAGGCAGAGCCGACTGAGCCTTCGTCAGGCCCTTCAAGATGTCTAGACAGATGCGGAAGCTCCCTGGGAGCAACTTGTAGCGAAGGTCAAAGTCTTTGGTGCTCAGCTTCTTCACGCCCAGCCCGGACAAGAGAAACTCCCGCACAGCATAGTCCAGTAGAATCCAGGCTTCGATGACAACGAGACGAGCACTATCCGACTGGCGTATCGTATCGACCGCCAACTGAGCTACCTGCTCTAGCTGCTCCAGCGTCTCGATAGTGCCATAAAACAGCGTGGCATCTGCCCAGTCCAGCTCGTCCGGTGGAGGTCCGTTGGGATCGCGAGTGTTCATGCCCTTTCCTATGGTAGCAACCGCCTAACGTCCCGGCTCTCTGCCGCGGGCCACGCCTTTGTTTCACTCTATCTCCACCGCTCCCGGCCCGTCGGCAGAAGCAGCCAGTTAGCCGACATCCTTTGGCTCTAGTGAAACTGGCGGCGCTGGCTCAGACTTCTTTCCCCGTTTCCGAAGCGTCTTGCTTGCCGCTTTGTTCACCCTTGAGATCGCTTCGGCCGCCGCCTCCCCCTCCATGACATCGCGCTTCAGCACGTCGCGCATCAGCACCTTGATCTCGCCTTTGTCGACGTTGACCGAAGAAGACAGTCGGCGCAGCTCCCTTCGAACAACATCTATGACTGAGTCGGTCTGCAGAATGGCCCCGATGACAAATCGGTTCGCGACCTGAACGTGCTCGTGATACTCCTCCATCACATCCTTCGTGAGGCCCTCCCGGCAGAGCAGGAACAGTTGTGCCTGGTCTTCCTTGCTGCGAGCGTTCATATCAAGGATATCGCAGGAACAAATCAGATCGTGACTGATCGGCCGCTCAAAGCGGATACGGTAGATGTGCCAGTTGATACCATTGGTCAGCACGACCCACGGTATGCCGTGATTCGCTCCATAGCCGATGGTCTGCCGGAGGTGGCTGTCGCGGAGAGAGAGCCCGATTGCCTTGACCTCGATAAGATAACGGATCTTGCCCTCGAGTTTGATGGCGAGATCGCAGAACGTGCCCCTGATCGCCTGCTCACTCGTGATCTCCTCGTATTTGTCGAAACCGAATACCTGAGATAGCATATCGGTGACAATTGTCACGGTGTCAGATTCATTCACGTCCCTATCCTTCGCGTTCTTGAGGACGCGCTGAAACGATGACACCTGCTTCGCGAGTCTGTCCGAGACCCGTTTTGGCACGTTGACCATTCGTACTCCCCCTTCCTTGCCGAATGCCGGCTAGCGGGTAGCAGATCAGCTGCAGGGTGCTGACCGCGATCCCCAGCCAGCCTAGCTCGCCGGCGCCCTGCCTGCTGGATCCGCTGGTTGTGCGTCGGACCGCTCCGGAATCGCCCGAGCCGATCCATGTCCGGTATGCTCGCTCAGTGGCTCGGAGCAGCGGTGGATTGCGAGTCCGCTTGACGGGTCAGTGACCGTCTCGACGTACGAATCAGCCTTCTTGTCCAAGTGCATGTATCGCCGGACCCAAACGCTACCACGCCTGAAGAAGCTCAGCTCCGAACGGAACCTGGCGAACCATTTCGACTTGGACTCACTGTAGGCTGTACCCCTGACGCCCGCCTGCACACAAGCTCTGGCCAAGAGGCTCTTCTTGTAGTGGCGCGCAGTTGAGCCGCACTCAGGGCAAGGTATTCGTTCACCCGCGGGCTTAGCCGAATCGTCCTCAAGTGCTGCTCCGCAGTTCTTGCACTCCGCGTCCGGCATCGCTTGCCTTGCCTCCTACACACAACGGGTGAGAGCTGAGCGAACCGCGCACGGTTTGCTCAGTCGCTTGAATGCTCTTGTTAGAAACCTCACAAGCCGGTCATTGTCTTGAGCTGGATAATAAACTGGGCTATCGCTGCCAGCCCAGAACCGATAGAAACCAAGGTGCCGATTTTCTTGATCCTCATATCTTGGTCTTGCTCGGAAAGGATTTCTTTGCAGATTGTGATGATTGCGTCTCGTCGTTCTTCTTGAGAATTTTCGATTACGGAGAGTATGTTTTCGATTGTGGAATCTATTTCTCCTCCTACCCGAAGTTCAACCTTTTCTCCAACTATGCTGCCATATTTGTGCACGTCCTCGCTGCGAACATGCACCGTAGTGTCCTCGCCAACAATGGCATCGTCATCCTTTGGCGGCTCACCGCCGATTTGCACCCGAACCCTCTTCCCGATGAGGTCTTTTCCCATGACTCGCCTCCTTTCTTTGGGTTTCCAACAATGATTATTGCGCAACTCCACAACAGAGTATGGCGAAGAGCGGTGGTTGTCAACTCTATTCCTGTCATCCCTTAAGATAGTGTGAGAATTCGAGGGACATAGACCCTGTCTCAGACTGCTCCTTGAGGAATTATGGTATGCGTCCCCGGAATTCCGAGGAATTCCCTGACAAAGGCCCGCCTATCACCTGTGCAAAATCCAATAATAGACCCCGGCTTACTCCCTCGAACTCAAATGCACCTTGACCCTAGCGGCTATGATTGCAACAATAGTCCTGTTATGTCACTACCACTTTTTGAACGGACCAAAGATGTCTGGACCCCTACCAGCGTCGTGGACAGCAGTATCGACGACAAGCGGGTGTACAAAACCGGATATGGTGTCCTGTACCAAGGTGATTGTCTCAAACTGTTGCCCGCAATCGCTGACGAGAGTGTTAATACCCTCTTTGCCGATCCACCGTTTAACTTGGCGAAAGAGTACGGCATGAGAGTCGACGACAACCGATCCGACGCCGAGTATGTCAGATGGGCCAAACTCTGGATTGACGAGTGCGTCCGGGTACTGAAACCGGGAGGAGCGTTCTTCCTTTACAATCTTCCGAAGTGGAACATCGTCCTGGGCAACTACCTCGCTGAATCCGGCCTGAATTTTCGCCACTGGATAGCAATCAACATCAAGCTTTCCTTACCGATACCCGGTCGCTTGTACCCGTCGCACTACAGCCTTCTCTACTTCACGAAGGGGAAGCCCAATACGTTTCACCGAATTCGAACACCTATCGAACGCTGTCGGCACTGCGGAGGGGAAATTAAGGACTATGGCGGGCACCGGGGTGCGATGAATCCAAACGGGGTAACCCTGACTGATGTTTGGAATGACATTGCACCTGTGAGGCATTGGAAGTTCAAGAGCCGGAAACGATCTGCGAATCAGCTTTCGACGAAGATCCTCGAAAGGGTTGTGCAGATGTCTACCGAAGAGGATGACATTGTCCTAGACCCATTCGGTGGTAGCGGCACTACATTTGACGTCTGCGAGCGCCTCAGTCGCCATTGGATCGGGATAGAGATCGAGAGCTGTGATGTCATCATCGAGCGGCTTCAGACTCAGGATCTTCGGCCCCATAAGTCTGAGGACTACGTTGAAATCTGAGGTTACTTATGAACACACAAGATCTGATCACTGCACTATCCGATGATATTGCTGCCCACCTGTTTCCGACTAAGCGCGTACTCCTTCCGAATCTTGATGATGTTTACGAACTCCAGCTTGCCTTCTATGAGAATCTAATACTCTCAGATGTGGAATTGCTTCGCAATGGGGCATACTTCGCCAAAGTTGGTGGGACGTACACTCGGCATTTTCTGATGTGTACTGGAGAGCCGCTCAAGCTGCCGGAGCACTCGTCGCCACGACTCAAGTCTTTCTTCGCAAGGAACATCTTCCGGACTGGCTACGCAACACATGGCCTGTTCCCGTACCGCGGTAAGTTCCACCCGCAGATGATCAAAGGAATACTGAACACAATGGGTCTGAAGCCGGGCGAAACGGTACTCGACCCAATGATGGGCTCTGGAACAGTACCGGTTGAAACGGCCCTCATGGGAATCAACTCCGTTGGCGTCGACGCGAGCCCTTTCTGTCGATTCATGGCTCAGACCAAGTTCGACGCTCTTACTATGTCTCTAACACGTGTAAAGCGTGCTTTGGACAACTATGTGAAGGTCTTCGACTACTTCCAGAAAGAGGCAGGTAAGCCTACCCCTGGTAGCAAGGCTAGACCACGTAGCCCCACCCGTGGCTACATGGCGGTGATGGAACCGGCGGCAGAGTACGTCACCTCTGGATTTCGGAAGCCTCTGAGTGAGGCAGATCACGAGACGGCGAACACCTATGCCTTTCTGCTTTTGGCGTACCTCGATAGCGCCGGATACATGGAAAGAAGCAGGCGCAAGTCCCCGCTGGAGCAATTCCGGGCTGTCCTTGAGCGGTACGTTTTCGTTGTGGAGAAGATTCAGTCTGCTCTCGAGGGTGTTGAGAGCGACTTAGGAACCGCCGAGATTCTGGAAGGGGATGCCCGAGATCTGCCACTGGATGCTGAGAGCATCGATGGCATCGTGTTCTCACCTCCGTATAGCTTCGCGATTGACTACCTTGCAAATGACTCGTTCCACTTGGATTTTCTGGGCGTAGACTCGGACAAGCTTCGAAAGAAAATGGTGGGACTACGCGGGCGCAAGCTCCCCGAGAAATTTGAGCTCTACCAGGAAGATATGAGTAAGATTCTATCTGAGTGCTCTCGCGTGCTGCGAAAGGGGCGCATCTGCACGATCATTGTCGGTACAAACAACAACCAACTAAGCAAGGTTCTCGGCGTACCTCCCGACGAAGTGCCGGGACTGCATCAACTTCTCGTTAAGTCGGCGGCTACCTATGGCATGCGCTTGGTCAAGATGCTTAGCAGGCCGATCATGGGAATCTCAAACACGATGCGCCGAGAGTACATCGTGATGCTAGTTCGCGAGTAGGTGCTACTGCATAGCCCTGCCGTCCGTTCCTTTCCTAATTCGCGGAACGTCTTTGCTGACCCCATCGTGTTCGATTGCCATTACGGCAAGAAAGCCTTCCTCCACATCAATGGATTTCCACAAAGGGAAGTACGGTTCGATTTCTCGGAAGTTGCCAATTCGATCTGTGAGATACCTGTACATTTCGCGCGTTGGTACGATGAGCAAGCCGCCAATGAGAATGTTCTTAAGGATGCCAAGGGCCATTTTATTTATGGCTCGATGGCTTGAGGAAACGTTGCCGGTCTCCCACTCAACACAGAACAGACGGTCTCCGACCTGACAGGTAGCATCCATTGGGCCTGGACGTTTGACGGTCGCGATGTCAACCGGCGTCTCAAGATCCCAGCCCATTTCAGATAGTCGCATCATGCATGCCTCTTTTATCGGCTTCACGCCACTGCCCTCCCCCCGTTTCTTGCCGTACTGATCGTGAAGCGTGAACGAACCCGAATCCGGCGGCCATTCGATGGACATAATTGCGCGGGTCACTTGGTCCTGGATATTTCGCCAATGCGCGGAGCTCGAAAAGCTTCCTGCATCAATGAGACGTTCTATTCGCACGATCTTCATCGTGTTTCTTTCCGCTCTTGACTTCTGGAAACGTCTTGCGCTCCGACACGTCGCTGGATACGTGCAATGAACTCCGATGGTGTAATACCTAACGCAGTAGACAACCGAAAAGTCGTCTGTAGCGATGGGGCCCTGAGGCCGCGTTCGAGTAGGCTGATGTACGTTCGGTGATAGCCGCTTTCAAGCCCCAGTCCTTCTTGGGTTAGACCCCGTTCCGTACGGACGTTCCGTAGCTCCTCTCCAAAAACTCTTGCAAGGACTTCAGATGCATTCTGATCTTCGTTCTTCATCTACAAAGGAGTGTGAGCAAATGCAGACTATAAATCTACAGACTATCGTCTGAGGGGATTGGCACCGCGCAGCAGAATGACAGTAACGAGGAATTCAGGAGCCATCTCTGAAAGCGCGCGTCGTGTCAAACGTTTATACCTCGATTCACCTCCTTAGTTGCCTTGTCATCCAGCCGTTGCCCCCGGCCTGATGGAGTCATCTCTTCGCTGCCCGGGCAGCAATCAGCGACGGATCTCGGTAAAACCTACCCTTGCTTGGAATTTGAGGGACATAGACCCTGCTTCAGGCCGCTCCTTGAGGAATCATGGCATGCGTCCCCGGAATTCCATTGAGAAAAAAAGACACGGTCATCTCTTGTTTTCGTAGCGTCGGGGCTTTTACCCGACGGTTGGCCTTGCCAGTGAGCGTCGAATGTCGGACTACGCATGTTGCGGTCGGGTCTTCGCTTTCAATCGTCCTCAAGTCTTGTTTCTCATTGCCTGCGCAAAATCGTTCTCCTTGTAGACGGCAGGAATGGAGATCAGGCTTCATGCTGCTATTAAGTGTCAAGTGTAGACCTGGCCCTGCTGACCCTTGCTTGACAGTTGCACTTGCAAGTTGAATCCGCGCGTTGAACCGAGAGAAAGACATTTGACACAGCGAGCGCTTTCAGAGATGTCGCAGGAATTCGACAGCTTCAACGCGTCGTTATGTGGCCACGTCTTAGTCGCCGTCCCGACCGCTCGGTTTAAGAACGCCCTTTCGATCAAGGTATTTCAACAACTGTGGGCTAAGAAGGATCTTTCCGTCCTTCACATCTTGCCCGAGTGTTCTCACAACGATTCCCACAGCGGCATGATACGTTTCGCGCGCATCACCAGGGAGAAGCTCGTGGTCCTGAGACCACAAATGAAGATATCGCTTTCGTTTCGTCCTGATCAGGTCCAATTCAGCCTTCATCTCAACGTCAATAAGACCGTAGGCTGAGAGTACCTCCGTGCGTCTGTTTTGGGAAAGCTTCTCAAAGGTGCTCCCGAGCAAATGCTTCTGTTCTTCTTCTTTGATTAGCTTATCGTTCATGCGAATTTCGCTCATATCAAAGATGAGCCCGGTAACCATCTCAGCAACCATGCCACACAGTGAGATTGTACCAAGATAGTTGCCTACCATGTACGACGCCTTGGCGTGTCTCAGGGGCCAAACGAGTGTCTCCAGGATCCGTGGCTCGGCTGGAGCTGCAAAGAGACGTTTCGGCTCTGTGCTGATCTCACGATATCGATCTGCAAGGGACGAAAGTTCCGTCTCGATGCCGGGGGTGCAAAGGAAGGCTATCACCCTTTCTGGTGTAAGCTTGAGGTTAGGCAGCTTCGCCCAAGGCTCGTCAACCTCTAAAAACTGCAGAGGGTTGACACAGATATCTATCAACGCGTCTCCCAATACCATTCACCTCCATAGTCCACCTAACACCGCGGATCAGGCGCGGCTATTAGCCGTCGCCTGCATCCGGCTTGTTGGACTTATTTGCCTTTAAACTCCTGCCTATGTTCTCTCCACCAATTTGAGAGGTGCTCTACTGCCAAAGGTTTGATCTTTTGATTTGTTCCAGACGTGAAGTGCCTACCTGCATATTCAACTGCAGTAAGACTTGAATCAGTCTTCATTACATTCATCATAAAATCCAGGCGATCAATCTTAGGGATGTCGTTCCGGTTCCAGATATACTCAAGAAGAGCAGGTTTGAGTTGAGCAGGTACATGCTGGTACTGCTGGGCAAGTTCGGGAAGGGTGAGCTTAGATGGGTCAAATCCTTCGCCCCAAGGCACCTTAAAACCACTCGCAAAGTAAGGCTTGCTGTGTTCTTCAAAAATTGTATTCCAAGCTTGCTGGGCTCTTCCTGAAAAACGGTATGCCTTGTCTTCTGCTAAAATCTTTAACTTGTCAAACGCCTTCCGGTCATCATTCTGGGCTGCTACAACTGTCATCGTAAATTCTGTAACAGCCTCCAATCCATCAAGTGTGATATTGGCCTTGGTAATGGCTTTATCAAGTGTCTCAAGCTTCTCCTCCGCACGCTCGTTATTTTCGGCAACTTCCTCAGATAGAGCCTTAGCCTTTGATGCTTCCTTGGCAACTAGGTCAACCGTGGCGCTTTGATTTTCGACTCGTTCTTTGAGCTCCGCAACGGTTTGCACATCCAATGTGACTTGTTGAACTGCTGTTTTGATAGTTCCAACTCCTTTGACAGTGAGCTCGGTGATACGTTCCTGTAAAATCAAGGCAAGGCCAGCAAACACAGTAAGAAAACACAAAGTGATTACTGCTGCTTTGTAGCTTCCCTGGGTAGTTACCCACCAGGCAGTCAATGCAATACTGTTCAGAACGAGGAGGATACCTATTAGCTTCATATTGGGTTCTTTCCTATTTTCTTATCAGTCCAACAATGCTTATTGTACAACCGCGCATCATAGTACGTCGACCCGCGGCGGGTGTCAACTCTATTCCTGTCATCTCTTGGGATATTGGATGCCCAGATATTGACCATCGTTCATTGCACGGCAAGATGTCGAGGTAAGACTTCTGGTGTTCGGCTCTTACTTCGTAGCCCCCTCGACGATGCGGATCTCCTTGTCGGAATCTCGGGGCCAAATCTTTCATTGCCACGTTTTCGAGCGGCTCAAACGCACACAATCATTACTGTCTGCTCAGGAGCCATCTCTGAAAGCGCGCCGGGTTGCCAGGTCTTCCTCACAGCGGTATCCTTGCCTGTACCTTTGTCAAGGCCGCATCTTCGGAGCGAAAAGTCTAAGGAGGAGCGATCATGCGCATAGCCGTTCACCGCTTACCGGGCCTCGTGCTCACCGACCACGAGTTCACCGTTCCATTGGATCATGCTCAACCCGATGGTGATACGATCACCGTTTTTTGCCGCGAGGTCGTAAAGCCCAACAAAGAGAACGCGCAGTTACCCTGGCTCGTCTTCTTCCAGGGCGGTCCTGGAGGGGCTTCGCCACGGCCTAAAAAAAAGAATGGGTGGCTAAAAAAGGCGCTTAAGGAGTACCGCGTGCTCCTGCTAGACCAGCGCGGCACCGGTCGCAGCAGTCCGATAACCCACCAGACGCTCGCCTGTTTCGACACGCCACAGGCCCAGGCCGACTACTTAAGGCACTTCCGCGCCGATGCCATCGTGAAGGATGCGGAATCGATCCGAAAAGAGCTTGTGGGATGGGATGAACCGTGGAGCGGCCTGGGCCAAAGCTACGGCGGCTTCTGTCTCGCGACCTACCTGTCGTTTGCCCCCCAGGGTTTGAGAGAAGCGATCTTCACCGGAGGGCTGCCGCCGCT
>Ga0315538_1002290_pt1 | contig 10812 bp, 10 predicted proteins | sample SalMarSW160230MG_2_FD_203834 | JGI IMG/M metagenome (GOLD analysis project Ga0315538, IMG submission 203834) | Salt marsh sediment microbial communities from the Plum Island Ecosystem LTER, Massachusetts, United States - Salt Marsh Sediment SW1601-230 ...
GAGGTGAAGACGCTGGCCATCCATGCTGATGTACCAGCACCTCCAGCGCCCATAATGCCGGCTTCATCCCAGTAGTAGAGCTTCTCACTGGCGTCGTAGTCCCCGTATTCGAGATAGGCTATCTCGCACATGGAACTTGAATCGTAGGCCAGCCAGAAATAGCCATCGTTTCCCCAGTCTGTCCCCCAGCTATTCTTAACCAGCCAGGCACCAGCTCCGGAATGGTCCGGGTCGGGGTGTGGCACAGATTCATCCCAGCCTATAATCGATACCAGGTGATTGGCGTCTTCGGGACAAGGGTAGTAATCATAAATAGTTCCATAAGTCTCATCAGGGTAGACTGCAGTCTCGTCATAGTAAAATGCCATGGTAACCGGTCTTTCATATACTGCCGCTTTTATTAAGTCGGTTCGGCTCTGGTCATCAGTTACATGTCTGTACCCGGTGACTTTTTTGACCGCCGGGCAGCTGTCACAGGCGCAACTCCCGTCACACTGCAATCCATCGGTATCATAAGGATTACACGTTTCTAGGACAGTTCCTTTCTTGATAAAGACTTCACTGGCGAGAAAACTATTGCCGCCAGCTTGACAGGGGTCAGTAAGGTCATCGTAGAGGTAAACCCAGGAGCGGTCAACGCACAAAGTCACACTCTGCTCGGAAAAATCATATTCAGCACTCTCACCCAGCAAGGCCGCTGATTCCAGGACGGATGTGGTACCGAAAGCCCAGCAGGTGCCACAGGTCTCTTGGTCTTTTACCGGAGTTACCTTTCCCTGGTCTCTCCAGTCCCATCTGCTAGGCAGCTGAGGTAGTAGTGCCCGCTCCCTCTGCACCGGAATTTCCTTGAGGTGGCTCAAACCCATAGTCGGAGGAACATAACCACAAGAAGATTTGGGTGGCTGCTGGAGAAAGTCAAGGAAATCGGGGTTGAGCGGAGCCAACTGGAACTTCTCGCTGTCTTGGGCAACTGCCGGGCCGCTACTCGCCAAAAATGGCGCAGCGCCACCAACAACCAGTGCCAAGATGACTATTATGCCTAATAATTTAACCTTTGCCATACGTCTATCCTCCAATTAGTTCCTCAATAGTCTTGTTGCCACATTGGGCCGGGTAGTACTTTAGCACTGACCCCCACTCTGGGTCTGGCCCTTTTTCTTCCGTGGTCTTGGCTACCGCCTCCTCAATGGTAAGTCCTTCAGAGCACAGGTTATCGATTAAAGCTATGGTGGAATCATCAACATAATCTAAGCTCACAGTACGGTCCCAAGCCAGGTAAGCTGAGGCACCTTTATCGCTAAAGGCCTGGGCTAAATCATGAAGGTAAAGGCAAGAGCAGCCAGTTATAATTATGACTGTGTCATCAAATTGCCCTTTCATCCTGTCGGTGATGAATTTTGAGCCAATGGCAAAATAGAAAGGGCCTTCCCCCACTCGAGCTTGCGCCAGCTCTTCGTTTAGTTGTTCCCGCACATATTTGGTTGAACTGTAGCCTTCGCTGGTAAACAGGCTGGTTCTCACTACTTCTTCCCCTTCCGCCTTGATTACCCCTGAGTGGGCCCGGAAGATAATCAGCTGATAGCCATATGTCGCCAGCCTCCGGTAAAGGTCAACCGTAACTTGGTCACCCTGATAAAGGTCAACCTGAAAGCCATCGCTTTCTAGGGTTCCTGTTACCTGCTCAATGAACCCCTGGTTTGAGTAGTCGAAGGCATAGAGCTGGTCGATTATGGCTGCCTTCAGCCCATCATAATCGCTTGGACCGCCTGCTTGGTCTATTGGTAAGGTACAAACCAGAACAACGATAACAGCAACCCCGAGACCGATACCCAGCCAAGCAAACCAAGGTAAGCCCCCAAAGAGGGGCTTACCTTTATTCTGCTTTCTAGCCTTGCCTTTAGCCAAGGCCTATCCCGAAGCCCTCCGGCGTCTTACCACTAACCAACCTAAAACTGCCATAAGAGCGGCGCCTAAAGCAATCCACGGAGCTACTATCGCTGCCTTATTAGGTAGATAAGCAGTGCCACCAACAGAACCTGATGTTGATGGCGGAGGTGCCCCGTCGCCGCTGAAGTTGGCAGTGACAGCTTTATCGCTGTTCATGCTTATGCTTTTGGTAGCAGAGGTGCCACTGGCGTCCCCACTCCAGTGGTTAAACTCATAGTCGCTAGCTGGAGTGGCGGTTAAGGTTACCGTGGTACCGTCCTCATAACCTCCCACTGGTTGACTTGGGCTAAGGCTAACGCTTCCACCCCCGCTGGGGCTAACGGTCACCGTTAGGGTGTAGTAGGTTACCGGCACTCCTGTAATAGCTAGATTGACGGTGACGACTGGCGTTTCCGCGGGGTCAACATATGTACCCTCACCACCGTAAGCATCATTTACCTTAAGCACCACCGTCTTACCTATGTAGCTGCTATTGTAATCGATTGAGATAGCGTAGCGACCTGCTACGGTGGTAGGAGTGCTGGCGACCTCTTCAGCTTCAATCTCTGCTGTAATGTCAGTGCCTATAGGAGCATCTACACCATCGATGGTTACATCGCCGGTGAATAGAAGCGGCACAACTGGCGTAGCAAACGCCGGCACCGCCAGAGCCAAACCTAGAACTAATACCAGCAAGGCTCCAACTAATCTTTTAGGCCATTTCATCCTATTCATTTTTCCTCCTCAAGTGCTAACCGGGGAGGGACATATTACCCCTGCCCGGTATAGCAACAATCCGATAGTTTAAGGTGTGATGATACCGTTGCTGGTATTTAACCAGAGCCAGTAACCATACCCTACTTCCATGTCGCCAAGATCAGCTCCACCGTGCGTCTGGGGGTTTGGGAATACACGGAAGTAGCCCGTGGTGTTGTCATAGCCATACAGGATAGAGTAGTCCTTTTCCCCGCCGGTTGTTAGGGTGTTGAGGTAAAGCTCGTTTGCCATATTCTCCAATGACTTGAAGCCTATGAAGTTCCAGCCGGCATACACATCGTAGATGGGTGGCGTTGCCGGTGGCGCTGGCATCGCTGTGCCAGTTATGGTCAGGGTATCAGCGCCAGTCATGTAGATAAAGTAAGCTTTTCCATCCTCCATGGCAGTCAGGGTGCCTCCAGAACCGGGCACATACGATTGCCAACCCGTGCTTGTCCCGTCGTTGTACCAGTAATAGACCGAACTTATTTCGCTTACGCCACTCAGGACAACATCAATGGAGCTGTCATCTGGTATCAGAGGCAGGGATATCAGGTTCCAGCCCGCGTACAGGCCGATGTTGTAGGCGGTAAGGCCAAGGGTAACCTCAACGGTGACCTCAACGTCGTCGGACGGATTGCCGGCGTAGTCTGTGGCCGTGATGGTAAGTGTGTAAGTGTCTGGGTCTACAGCGCCAACGGTAAGCGTGGCACTGTAGGTATCGTCGTCTCCCGGTGTCATGGCTACTGCCGCACCAAGACCGATGTCGGTGGCGTCTATGGTGACAGTATCAACACCGGCGAGATCATCAGTTACCACGGCGGTGATTATCACGTTGTCACCCTCCCTGGCTGATTCGAAGCCGACCGGGTACTCGACCTCAGTCGATTCGATGACAGGGGCAGTAACGTCTGCGATGACGCGGAGGGTTATTTTCTCCGCGGTGTTGGCATTGTCCACATTATCGGTTGCCGTTATGCCCAGCTCATAGGTGCCTTCGTCTTCAGTAGCAACGTTCAAGTCAGACAAAAGGTACGTGTATATTCCGTCGGCAGCAGTTTCGTCACCATTTGTTTCGTCGTCATACATTGCCTGGGTAGCTGACCCGCCTATAGCCGGGTCTGAGAGGTCAACGGTGACTGTGTCAATACCCGACCCATCATCAACCACAGTAGCGGTGAAGGTGACATCGGTGGCGGTGGCCGGTTGAATAACCTGTGGGTCGGTTGCGGGGTCGGTCACTGACGGTACGGTGTTGTCCAAGCTGACGGAGCACGAGTCATCGGTGACCGAGTTCCCGGCGCCGTCTTTCGCCGTCACGGTGATAGCGTACGTTTCGTCCGCTATGGTGTTGTCCGCGTCAATAGCGTAGGCAACGGTGTACGTGCCACCGCCATCATCTGTGACTCCCTCAGCCCCGGCAACGTACTCGCTGTCTATCTCTGAAAAATCGGCAGTAACGGTGTAACCGACGGCGTCAAGCTCAACCGTAAGGGTGACGGTATCTCCGTTCTTGTAGTAAAGGGCATCGGCAACCACGGGGTCTACCGCGTCAAACTCAGGGGCGGTCTCGTCAATGACGGCAGTCGCACTGGGTAAAGGACCGTAAGCTACGGTAACGGTATCTCCTTCTTCTACTGCCAGTTCGTCAGGTCCGGGCTCAGGGTCAATAGCTACCAGTGGGAATGTTGAGGTAAACACACCTGAATTGACCCCCCCTGTTTCCGAAAGAGTTACTGTAATACCAACGGTATCGTGATCGCTTTTTGCAGTAACATCTATTGTGTCGGTTCTGATGGTGTCAAGATTTGCGCTTTCGTCACAGACGGTGATAGCTACATCATCGCCTATTTTATAGAATGCGCTGTCCAGGCTAATACCCTCAACGAATACCTCCGGGCTCAAACCCGTTATGCCGTTATCGTCCTCCACGGCAAAGGTCACACCAGCCTCCGCATAGACCAGCGTCACTTCCTTGGTGGCAGTATCAGTGCCAAAATCACCTGTCTCCAACGGCGCGTTTATATTCGGCTCCGTACCGTCCGCGGCATCAGAGGCATTGGTTTCCCAGATATAGGGCTCGGCAGGAGTGTAATCTCCCTCCATGGGGTTCTCGTAAGCGTCAACCGCCTGGATGTCCACGTTAAAGGGTATACCGACTTCCTGTGTAAGAACAGCTGGTGTAACGGTGTATGCGGCAAGGTCTCCGTGGACAATGGCAAACTCATCAGAGTCTGTCGGTCCATCGATATTCGCATCAAGACCATCCTGCGTTTCAACCGTCACAACGTAATCTGTTGCGGCAATCTCGGTGTTATCGATGCCGGTCAGGACTATGCTCTGTACACCAATAGCTTCGTCGGCTGCCACGTCAAGTGTAATCAGCTGCCCCACAACTCCTTCGAGTGTGGGGTCAGTGGTGCTTTGAGTTACGGTTGCCTCATCAACCGTAGCCCCGCTAACGTCAAATCCTGCCGGGAATGTGATAAGAATTTGGTCAGCCGTGGCAGCAACCTCTAGCAAGGTGGCTGTAGTAAAAACTATGGTATAGGTCGGTGTCGCTCCTGCTACGTCATCATCCGGCGTGGCGGTAACAGAGGTTAGAGGGGCTGCCGCTGCCGGCACCGCCATCACCAGGCTGAGGCTCAAGACCATCACCATGGCAATGGCCACTCGCCACATTGAGCTAAATTTTCCTTTCATTAATATATATCCTCCTAAAAGTGGATTTTTACTTTGCTGGTTAACCTTTTAGCTTTCACATAGACACCACCCCCCCTTTCATTTTTCCGAAGCCGGGAGCACCTCTACCTGACCCCCTGCCTTCGCATCTGGATGAGGTCTTCCACCATGGTGACCAGGTCCTCATCCAGCTCGGCGGGATACCTTTTCCGGGCATACTCCCGGAAGTCGGGCAGGTCACCGTTGCCCGGCGGCTCTTTCTCAGCCAGCCCGGCCAGCAGCTTATCGCGCATCGCTATCAGCCGCTGGCGGTAGTTGGAGCTCCCCTGTCTCCCGATTTCCAGCGTCAGCAGACTTATCAACAGGGAAAGCTCACCCCTCTCCAGCCTAACCGCTACCACCTTTGACCTCCGACTGCTTCTTCCACAAGGTCACCAACTCCTGGAACAGGCCGTTATAGCTCTGCCCGGTATGTTTCACTGAATCCAGCATTACCTTCGTTTCCCTCGAGATACTGAGGCTCACCCGCTTATTCTCTTCTTTCCCTTTCACGACAAGTACAACCCCTCCTTCAAAAGGAACATCCAGCGGTCAAGGCACCCCGCTCGTCGCTATGCCACTGACACAGCAATCATCTGTATACAAGTGCAATGCACCATTGTCGTTATTCTTGCACATAATAATATTTTTGTCAATAGGCGTTACCAGAATGTCGCCAGAAAATATCATACTCTGGTAACCGCCACTCCGGCTTCCTGTTGCTCCCGAAGCTCAAAAGGGAGGTGTTTCGTTTTCCTCAGCGCGCTCACTTCAAGCCGGTTTACCCGACTTAAATATTATTATGTTGGCCAGGCTTGTTACCATAGCGCCAAAAAGGAGGGCACACAAGGAATGAAAAACAGCCTGGACAGATTTCTGCACTATCTTCACTTTGAAAATGGGTTTTCCCCGGGCACCATCGAAGCATACCAGCTTGATATAGAAAGAGGGCTGATTCCTTTCCTGCATCAGCGAGGTAAATTTGAGGTAGAAGAAGTTACCAGAGATGATATTCGAGCCCATCTGGACTATCTGGCCATTGTCAGGGGGAACTCCAACGCCACCAGGGCTCGGAAGCTGGCGGCGGTAAAATCCTTCTTCAACTATCTGGTGGAAAACGAAGGACTGGAAGCAAACCCGGCAGCCTCAATAAGGAGTCCCAGGATTCCACAGAAAGAGCCGGTGTACCTAACTGACGAGGAATCTATCCGCCTCTTACAAACAATCGCACATAAGGCCAGGCGACAGGTTCGTGAAAGGGACCTCGCCATGGTTGTCCTCTTCATGCATGCTGGATTAAGGGTATCGGAGCTGGTCAATTTGAAGCTAGCGCGCGTTGACCTTGTGTCACAGCAGATAAAGATAACCCGGAAGGGAAATAAGGAGCAGTACCTCCATTTAAATGGGGAGACGGCCAAGGCATTGGTCAATTACCTCGCCAGCCGTCCGCCGGCCCGCAACGGCAATTTCTTTGTGACCGGCAACGGGGACTGTCTGAAGCGCGTCTACGTGTATGAACTGGTACGCAAATATCTGGAGTTGGCTGGCATCCACAAAGAGAAGCGAGGCCCCCATATTTTGAGGCATACCTTCTGCACCAGGCTGCATCAGAAAGGGGTAGCAGCGTTTACCATAAAAGACCTGGCAGGGCACAAAAGTCTTAACACGACCATGAGGTATATCAGTATCGAAAACAAAGAGCAGGCGGAGGCGGTTGATAAGCTGGAGTTTGGCATTCTTTGAGGCCTGTCCCCGGCAGAACAGGTGAAAAGAGGCGGCCATAATCTCCCTTTAATCAGCGTAAAAATGTGGTCTCAGTTGCTCTTCGGGAATATATCTGAGGGCCTGCCGCAAAATAGCCTTCAAGGTGCCTTTATCCAGCTCTTTATGTCGGGGGATGGTCAGGGTTTGCTTTGTCCCATCAGACAAAATCCTTCTCATCTTGGCATGGCTTCCTCTCTGGAATACAATTTCGAAGCCGAACCCGGAAAGGATTCTGATAACATCTTCACCAGTCAGTCTCTTAAGCTTTGGCATGAGCAGGCTCAAGCTCCAGGTTGGCTAAAATTGAAAAATCAGGAAGGATATCCCAGTCCTCCAGATTCTCTCCTTCAAGATGGAGGTCAATTGCTTCCCTTATGTTCGCCGCTACCTCGTCCAGGGTTTTACCCTGGGTAACCACGGGCAGGTCAACGCACTCGGCAACATAGTACTTCTCCCCTTTATAGATCCTGACCTGGATGATCTTCTTCATAGGTTTAAACTCCCGCAAGCTACTTCTCTTTCATTTATAGGACTTCCAAATAGCAATGTCAAGGGCAAAGCTGAGTCCATAATCCGTGGGTTCACCCGGCTTTGTTGGTGCTCACACAACGTCATCTTGTAAAATCATGAAGCCTTGACAATAAAATACGGCTAGCTTAGACTTTTGATACTCGTTCACTACTAAAATAACCCGAGGGACGTAGGGAATCTCTAATCTCGTGAGATTGGCAGGTGGGCTATGGTTCCAGCAAACCAAATAATAACGAGCTTGGCTATAATGATCGTCAACTATGACTACGGGCGTGGCTATGTTGACAACTTCGTTCCATTCGTCTGCCAGAGTCTATTGACCTTGAGACCTGAAGTAGTGTCCGTGCAAGATTTACAGCTTAGGATGAAGCAAGACTACGGCCTACAAGTTCCACAAAATTCTCTAAAGACTATTCTCAAAAGAGCAGAAAGAAAAGGCTTCGTGAAGCTTGAGAACAATGCATATAAGCCAATGTACGATGTGCTCGAGCAATCAGCTTTTGAGCGTACACGCCAAGATATGCTCAGGAAGCATCGTACCGTAGTAGGAAAGCTTGTGAAGTTTGCTGAGAGATATAGTCAGCATCTAGATGATGATGCCGAAGGACTCCTCTTGTCATATATACAACACCATGACACAGAGATGCTGACCTGTTTCCTTAGTGGATCGCCCATGGTAGAAAAAACAGCATTCAACAAGAAACCAGCATTTTTGGTGCAAGCATTTATAAAGGACTGCTTTGAAAACGATCCGGAAGCATTTGACTACTTAGAGTCGATCGTAAAAGGTCACATGCTATCAAATGCTCTCATATTCCCAGATTTGGGTAAATTAGAGCGACGATTTCGAGGTACTACCGTTTACTGCGATACACCGTTCCTTCTGAAGATCCTTGGCTACGAAGGTAGTGAACGTCAACCTCCATGCATAGAACTTATTCATTTGCTATATGAGACAGGTGCTAAAGTATCATGCTTCAACCATACTCGTGATGAAATCAACAACATTCTGTATGCCTGTAAGATGGCATTAAGAGAAGGTGAGAGACAAAGACCGTATGGCTCAGTCTACCGCCATTTCCGCGCAATTGGTTTTGGCCCCGGAGACCTTGAATTGGAAATGGCAGCCTTGAATCGCAAACTCGATAGACTAGGAATCAATATTGACAATAAACCTGAGTATCAAGACAAATATCAGATTGACGAGAAAGTTTTGGAGGATACCCTCCGTGCTATGTTAAGCTATTCCTCCGAAAGAGAGAAAGCACCCGTTCACGATGTGGACTGCCTGTCGGCGATCTATAGACTAAGGAGGGGGCGAAATCAAAACGAACTTGAACAATGCAAGGCTATATTTGCGTCGTCAAATTCTAGCCTATGTCAAGCAGCCTCTGATTACTTTGTGAACGGAGAATACATCGAACAGGGAAGCATACCGGTAGCTATAACAGATTACGCTCTTACTAATGTTTTATGGCTTAAAAAGCCAATGGGGGCGCCAGATCTACCAAGAAAATATGTCATTGCAGAGTGCTATGCAGCTATGGAACCTACTGAGAGTCTGTGGCGTAAGTATCTTGATAAGATAGAGCAATTGAAGGAGAGGCAGGAGTTGTCAGAGGAGCAGTATTACTTGCTTCGAAGCAGCCACTATGCGCGTGTCGAATTATCCGATGTCACTATGAGTGATGAGGAAGCACTTACGGACGGTACTCCACAGCAAATTCTTGAGAAAATTGAACAGCATATTCGTGAGCAGGATTTAGCAGAGTTAACAGTTGAGCGAGAAAAGCGTAAGGCAGCTGAACTGGAGTTAGCTGCCGAAATAGACAGAGGTAGACATAGAGAGGAGATACTAGACCTAAACATCACGAGAAAAGCTCATACAATCGCGTCGTGGGTTTCAAGAGTAATCTATGGTATAATCATCGCTTTGATCTTAATGGGTGGCGTATATGCTCTAATCGCGTCTCAACTTGAATGGTGGAACTGGGGCTTATTTACACTGGCTGTTTCCTTTGTATTATTATCCATAGGCAATCTGATATGGGGCACGAAGGTTAAAGACTTTGTGGCTTACATAGAGAACCTCATTACCAAAGTTGTGCAGAAAATGCTTATTTCCTTAGTCAAGTAACAAGGTTTACTGCTTTTAAGGATTATGATTTCTAAGTAGATCTGAAATGCAGTATTAATTAACATTTCATCTAAGTGGATTATGAAACCAGAAGCTGTTGTAGAAATGGAATCAATCCCTTCTTCTCAAACAGGAGTTCGGGAACTGTCGCCCAAGGCCCACGATACTGGATTTGAACCAAGCCTTGTGGAGTTATAACTAGCTGATCCAACATCCACTGTGGCTTTTATTTTCGAGTAGACCACGGGAAGGTTATTGAAAAGACTCTCCCACGCCATTCAAGTTTGGGGTGCCGGGGAGTTCTAGGTATCGTCCCCCTAAGTGGAGATAGGGGGATTCGAACCCCCGACCTCTGCCATGCGAAGGCAGCGCTCTCCCGATTGAGCTATATCCCCACCTGTGACCAAAATTATAGCATATGTCGGCTTATTTGGCAGCCTCCCCCCTCGCTTTTAACGGTTCTCTTTTTCCCCATACCCACCCGCCCTAAAAGGCACAGCCTTTAACAATCTTCTCCCCCACCCCCATAAAGGAAAGTGAAGAGAGGTCTCACCTCTTTCGGGCGGGTGGGCGGGAAATAAAACACTCTCTAAAAACCGGACAACCCCCCCCATTAGAAATAATCCTTTCCTTGTCAGCCATCGGCATTATTGTTATACTGAAACCTGCCATGGAGTATGAAACCATCATCGGGCTGGAGGTTCACGCCCAGCTATTAACCAAAAGCAAGATGTTCTGCCGCTGCAGCACCGCCTATGCCAGCGCCCCACCCAACACCCATGTCTGCCCGGTATGCCTGGGGATGCCCGGGGTACTGCCCACCATCAACCAGCAGGCGGTGGAATTCACCGCCATGACGGCGCTAGCCCTCAACTGCACCATCTCCGATTACACCAAGTTTGACCGCAAAAACTACCCCTACCCCGACCTAATGAAAGGCTACCAGATTTCCCAGTACGATGCCCCCATCGGCCATG
>Ga0315538_1002291_pt1 | contig 10812 bp, 10 predicted proteins | sample SalMarSW160230MG_2_FD_203834 | JGI IMG/M metagenome (GOLD analysis project Ga0315538, IMG submission 203834) | Salt marsh sediment microbial communities from the Plum Island Ecosystem LTER, Massachusetts, United States - Salt Marsh Sediment SW1601-230 ...
TATGGACTTACGGTTTTTTTAGTGGATTAGAATCATAGGTTTTCGAGTTATCTTAAACTGCTGAATCAGGGAGAGGATTTCTGAGACAGGGCACTAGTAGACCTGGCTCCTATGCGAGTAAGAGTCTATCTCACGGAGAAGGATTACGTGCATCTTGACTGGAAAGATCCTGTTTCTGTCACCATAGAGGCATCTCCAGAATCCGTATTTAAGGGTCGTATCGACCGGATAGGGATTAAGGCAGATGAACGGACAAACACGTTTGATTTGGAAATCCTGGTGGAAAATCCAGACCTCTTCCTTAAGGCAGGCATGACCGCCAAAGTGCAGTTGACTACTGAGATGATACATGACGCAATAATGATACCACAAAGCGTAGTGCTCTACAGGAAGGACAGGAAAGAGGTTTTTGTAGTTGGTCCAAATCAAAGGGCCCAAGTCCGTGAGATCGAATTAGGCAGGAGTGAAGGCTCACTAATTCAAATATTGAAAGGACTGGTCCCAGGAGATATTCTGGTAGTAACCGGCGGACAATACCTCAAGCCAGGAGACATTGTAACGATTTCCTCTCCTAACAAAGACGGGGCGTTATGAGTATCTTCCGTTTTATAATTCGTCACGGCCGTATTTTTACTCTCTTAGTTATAGTTCTTCCTATAGTGGCAGGGACATTTGCCTACCAATCTCTGCCCAAGGAGGGCGAGCCTGAAATATCAGCTCCCCATGCCATTATTATCACCACTTATCCGGGGGCCTCACCCAGCGAGATTGAAAGCTTAGTCACCAACCCCCTTGAAGAGGAATTGAGCGATCTCAAAAACGTGGAAGAGATGAGATCATCATCGTCAGAATCTGTCTCAGTAATCGTAATTGACTTTGACGTTGAAGCGGACCTGGAGCGATCACTCCAAAAGGTCAGAGAAAAGGTGACGGATGCAAAAAAAGATCTGCCTGACGACGTGGAAGATAGTACTGTCGAAGAGATCAACCTTAGCGACATTCCTATCATAATTGTCTCCGTTGTAGGCGACATGGATCCTGTCCGGCTCAAGAGACTGGCAGAAGACGTGGCAGATGAGATAGAGCTCCTGCCTGAGGTTCTTTCCACGGATGTTGCAGGCGGACTTACCAGGGAAATCCAGATATATCTGGACCCGGAGAGGCTCAATCAATATGGGCTGACCATCCTCGATGTATTTAATGCAGTCAAGCAGGCAGATATAAATATCCCCGGAGGCATGGTTAATGTTGCTGAACGCCGCTTAATGCTGAGGACATTGACAGAGATTAAAAATGTGGAGGATTATTCACAGGTACCGCTTATCAGGCAAGGTGACAGGGTGGTATTTTTAGGAGATGTGGGAACCATAAAGGATGGTCATAATGAGGAGGTAAGCTATTCAAGGGTGGATGGTGAATCTTCAGTCTCCATTGCCGTTAAAAAACGGACAGGCGCAAATATTCTGGAGACATCGGCAAAGGTTCGCCAGAAGATCAAGGAGCTTCAAAAGAATTTCCCTGCAGGTATTAGCATTATTACAACTGCAGACCAGGCCAAATATATACAGCAGGGCTTCGATGTGATGAACAATTCAACCGTGACTGGCCTGATAATCGGTATTATTGTGCTATACTTTGCTATGGGTCTAAGGAACTCAGTCATCACATCTCTCTCCATCCCATTGTCGCTCTTAGTAGCGTTTATACTCCTCAAGGTGTTTGGCCAGACAAACAACAACATGGTTCGTTTTGCACTGGTTCTCTGTATTGGGCTCCTCGTAGACAATGCCATAATTGTTGTGGAAAACGTATATTACATGACTATCGCCCATTATACACTTATTTGATATAAATTAAGACAGAGAGGTTTCCAAGGAAAATTCCATTCGTTTGCCTTGGGGTCCAATCACATTCAATGCATTTATCTTTTTGATTGCACCGGAGAGTTTCTGCATCATTAACGTATCCTTTTTATTATAATCCAAAATTATCTTACGGGCATCAGCAGTTTCCTTAATACTTGCATGAATGTGTATAACCTTATGCAATAGGTTCGTCATGCTGATCAAATCACCTCCCAGGAAGTGTTTAATGAAGTACGCATACAGATGTGCCAGACTCACTCGATGAAATGTTACTATCTGATCAAGTTCTACATCCACTTTGTATACAGTTTCCTTTCCTTGCAAGCGGAGCCATTCGCGCCTGTGCTTTCTAAGAAGTCGAAAATGGTCAAGGTGTTCCTTTTCAATTTTCTTGATTTCTCTCTCGTGACTTTGGATTTTTTTGCCATACGAATTAAGCCGTTCCATCAATTCTTCAGGCAGCTTACGCTTGCCGTGTGAAATTTCACTTTGCTTGCGAAGATACCGTTCTTTTGGAATAAGTTTCGCTATTGATTCTTCATGTACTCTCATATCTTCTAATGGATTCTTGAGAATCTCTTTTAATTTGTTTATCATCATTGTTGCATGGGCTTGTCGTTCTGCAACGCGTTCATCTTTGATCTCCTGTTTCCCATATCCTGCAACTCTATGCAATGACGTTGCAGATTTCATGCCTTTGAATTGCAACTCTTGTGCTGGCCATCTATTAAAATACGATTGCACAATTTCACTGGATCCTGTTGTCTCCATAGGAAGACTGGTAAGCAACACTGTCGTTTTTCCATTATCCCAATTTATCTTTATTCCGCGCGTTCTTACCAAATATCCCTTTTCCTGAGAATCTTCAAGTTCTATGACAATTTCTCGTAAAGTCGCTTTCCCATACCGGTAACGCTTTGGTCGGCCTATACTGTGAATTTTTCTTTCTTTCCACTGATTATCGTCTAAAAGGGTAATGTAATGATATTTCTGCTGAGATGCAAAGGCGCGCAGAGTTCTTACACTGTTACTGGCTCCATCCATGACTAAGACACGCGTAACAGATGTTCTGGAACCAGGTACATCTTCAATTGCCCCCTCTATTTTCTCGAACATTTCAAGAATGTGTTCACCGCAAGGGCCATGTCCTGAGTATGTCTCAAAATAGACCGCACGGCCAAAAGTATCATGGATGAATACATGTTCCAGGCATCCCATTACCCGGCCAAGCATAGTAACTTTATTCTGCTTCACACGCTTTGAAGACCAAATAGCTTTTGTATTACCGTCGATGTAGTAACATAGAAATGATCGGTGGCTAAGATCTTTCATCTCAGACCCCCAGCATTTGCTCCAGAATTTCACCATACTTTCAAGGAGCCTCTCTGACACTCCGAGATACTTTAATTCATTCAGATATTTGGTGAGGGAATTTTGTTTGTAATCAAATCCAGCAAAATGCTTTAACTCTTGGCCGAGTGCTGAGTCTACTGTTCGGATGCCACCATTCATCGTTACTACCGGAAGGGAAAGAATTGCTAAGCTCTTCCTCTGGATAGTTTTTATTCCGTCACGAATCACATTCATTGATTTCCAATTCTTTTGACGTCGTTTTTCAGTAATCGATTCAAACCGGTTTCTTCTGATATCTTCACGCTGATTGTATTGTGTTGTAAATCTCCCAAGTTTATCGCGGGCCTTTTTGTCTGAATAACTGTCACTGGATCTGAACGTCTTTGTTCTCTTAAGCGATTTAACTGCATCCTTAATTGCATCCGCTGTCATCTGGGGCCATCCAAGATAATATGCCAGCGCTACAATCAACTCAAAGCCTCCACACGAATTATGTAGTATTTCTTCCTCATCCTTCCTTTTCGGACGTCCTCTTGTACGTTTCTCTTTATCAAGATATAATCGCTGTAAAACCCTCGTCACACCAGAGGGACTCAATATCAAACCAAATCTCTTATTAACTGCCTCCTGTAACCATTTTGGACTTATGTCTGGATTGCTTTCAACACAACCGACAATAAATGCCTCACTTTCAGCGCTAAGCTTTCTGTTCCCCCCTTCGCTCCTTTTGTCATGTAGACCTGATTCTCCGGATTCCCTTAATTTCTTATTGTAAAGATAATACTGTGAACGAGTAAAGGGGACGGGGTGTTTTCCTAAAAATTTCGCTACCGAAAGTTTAGACTTTTCAATCTTATTTAACCAGACTATAATACTTGACGTCCGCTCATCAGCATTATTGGGGACATATCTGGCTTTTAGCTTGGGCATGGATTGATCTGTCATAATCAACCCATACACTATATCCTAATTAATGTCAAATATTATTTTAATGGCCAAAAGTCATGTATTACCACTATCAGCTCGGCAAGGAGAGGTTGGCTGCTGTGATAGAAGGGGTATCCGAGATAGCAGCGCCGGTTATTTCGGCTACACTGACAACCATGGCGGCATTCCTTCCCATGCTTCTTATGACGGGTCCGACAGGCGAATACATGGGCTTTCTCCCCAAAACAGTCACCATTGCACTTTCTGCATCTCTTATCATAGCGCTGGTAGCAAATCCACTTATCCTTACCCGGTTCATGAAAAGATCGGTAAAGAAGGGTCGGGTAATCAGCCCTGAGGAGGATTTTGCAGGTTTTAAGAGACTCTATGTTCAAGGAGTCTCCTGGGCGCTGAATCATCGTTTTTTGATCGTACTCTTTACGATTTTGAGTCTTGCATGGGCCATAAGCATGGTGGGTCTGAAGGTAATAAAGATAGAGATGTTTCCGGATATAGACTTTGATTATATTTATATCACTGTGGAAACACCACCGGGAACTGATGTGGACATTACAAATGATATAGCGCTTCAAATCGAAACAATAGTGAAGGAGAATGTGCCCGAAGCAGTCCAAGTAGCCTCAACCGTAGGTGCAAAAGGTCAAAGCGCCTATGAGCTCTCATTCGGGTCAGGAAAAATAAGCAACTTCGCTGAGGTCACTATTGAACTCCTTGATGGCAAGGAGTATGCCCGGTCGTCTCACAAGGAGATAGAACAGCGCATACGCCCTCAATTAGATGCAATACCTGGGACTGTGATACGTTTTCGTCCCATTTCCTGGGGGCCGCCTACCTTTGCCCCTATCGTTGTAAAGGTAGTCGGACCTGAGATAGAAACGCTTCGGCATATCACTGAGGATGTGAAAAACATCCTGGCAAGGGTTCCAGGGACGGCCGACATAAAGGACGATTTCTCTGACGCACCTCCTGAGCTTCGAGTCCAAGTGGATAGAAATTCAGCGGCCTTGTTGGATGTGCCGCTTGACATGATGGCTATGGGCCTCCGGGCCGCAACAGCCGGCCTGGATATCCGGGAATTCAGGGACGAATTGGATGTGTCAAAGAAGTATGATCTGAAGGTTCGGTTTTCGCCAGATTCCAGAACCAGTCCCATTATGCTGAAAAAGGTTAAGGTACGGTCAAGGTCGGGTGAGCTGGTGCCCCTGTCCAACATAGCTGGTTTCAGCCAGGGACCTGGTATAAACAGTATAGGGCATGTAGATCGGCGAAGGGTGGTACGGGTATCTGCCCGGAATGAGCAACGATCTGCGGTGGAAATTTCTAAAGACCTCAAGAAAATACTTGACGATTACACACTGCCTACTGGTTATAAATTTGATCTTTCAGGGGAATACCATGAAACAGAAGAATCCTTTGCGAGCCTAAAACTGGCCTATATAGTGGCATTTATCCTCATCTTTACACTCCTTGTTACACAATTTAATTCATATTTCCAACCCCTTGCCATTATGACCGCCCTTCCTCTCTCGGTTGTGGGCGCAATGTTCGGACTGCTCGTTACGGGAAACAATTTTTCTATCATGGGCTTTGTTGGGCTGGTAGGCCTGACCGGGATTGTAGTTAATGACTCTATTGTACTCGTAGACTGTATCAACCGAATGCGTGACAAGGAGATGAATATCTTTAATGCCATTGTGGCCGCAGGTCGGCAGCGGTTGAGGCCCATCATTTCTACGACCCTTTCCACCATAGGTGGTATAGTAACGCTCACCATAACGGACAAGCTGTGGGAGGGACTGGGGGTAGTAATAATCTTCGGCATAGCATTTGCGACGGTTTTGACCCTTATAGTGGTTCCAGTCATGTATTCCCTGTTTGAAGCATTCGGTTATCATATAATATCTGCATTGCGGGGGCCCCGATGGAAAGAGCCGCCTACTGGACAGAGCTTTTTCTTTACCCGCCGAAGGTATGCCAGGATATGGATGTTTCTGGTATTTATTATTCAGGTGGCGGCCATAGGCGCAGGGATATATTATTTTGTACCTATATTTATGGCTATTATTGAGTCAACTGTGTTCCAGGCCCCTACCATGCTCAAGCTTGTCATAGAGATTGTCGTCTTTGTTCTTGGTATATTCTTGAAGGGGATAGGAATCCTTTTTGTCCTCTTGTTGCCAAGCTGGGTAGGCCTTGTTTATCTTATGGGTCGAAGGAGTGCAGACGAGCAGTATGTAGATGTGACACCAGAAGGTTTTATGGTGACTTCACCGGTGGAGAAAATATTTGTGCCGGCTGCGGAAATAAGAAGAGTGAGTTATTCCCGGCTTAGAAACCGATTGATTATTCAGGCAGGGAGGAGAAGGATAAAGATAAGGAGCGTGGTAGAAGATAGGAAAACTCCGACCAAGGCGCCGTTCTGGAAATGGCTTGCAACTCCAGCACCTGGCCGCTCCGATATAAGTGAAGGTATGGTCACCCTAAAAAATGCCATACAAAATATTGCTATAAAGCGTATATAAAGAAAACGATTTGATGTATGAATGTCTATGAAAAAAGGTTGTAGTTTTTTCTGAACTTCACCTGACCAACGTTTTTATACTCATTGATTCTTTGCAATTAATGAAAAACACCGGGTGCCTGCCCGCCATCGGCCTCGCCTTCCCCGTCCCGACCCGGAACGGGGCGGGACAGGCGAGGCGGGCGGGCATCAAGTCTGGCTAATATTGGCATACAAAAAGCCCATCTCCTTTATATATTCAGTTGGCAAATCGTTTTGGAACCAACGACCCCCTTTTCACTTGTACCAAGACTAGCGTAGCTTTCCAGAAAGATGATTTCAAAGAAGAGTTTGAAGGGAGGAGCTTTGACTGGCATTATTGTTTATTTCTTGATCCGCTTAATGGCTTGGGTGGGCGTAGAAGCAGATATACCACGGCGGGTGTCCTTGTTCACTTCCTCTTCGCGTCTAATCCATTCAGGGGCAAGCTCCTCTGCTGGCAAATCAGACATATCGGGATATTTTCGAACTGTTCGCACTGGGTAAAGGATAATCTGCTCTCCTTCAACCATGTATTCGAAAAGCGGTTCGTTTCGGAAAGGGGAAGGAAGGGTAATCCTTCCTCGGGAATCAGTTTTTAAGATATTAACCTCAGCCATTTGATACCTCCTGATGCAGTCATTTCTAACATAAAAATAATCATATACCCATCTGAGACAATTGTCAATATTGGGAAAATATCAAAAAAGGGGACATCTTGACAGAAATTGATTAAATTTGTTGTATCTGTCTACGGGTTTCCCGATTTCATCGGGAAACCTTTTTCAATAGTGAACGGTTAGAATTTATTTAAAGCAATTAATATTCCGGGAGTCCTACACCACATAATGGTAAGAGGTATAAACAAAGCAGATATTGTTATATATGATCAGGACAGAATGAGCTTCGTGCATGCGAGGGGACGTAGTTTCTGAATGAACTTGTGAAGGTAGGGACATCCCTTGACCTGGGACGAATAACCTTTTTCCCGAGAAGAGTAAACGGGGTTAGGTCCTCCAGAAAAACGGGGGGCAGGCTTAAGTAGTTGAGTGTTTTTCATCAAGAATAAGGGACATCCTATATTCCCCCTTTACAAGACAATCCTTCAACAAAGCCGTAAAACTTCCTTTTAGCTGGCACTTTCATAAACAGCGCGGCGTAGGTCCTCTGGAGCCACTGGTTCAGCTTTTTCAGGGAGCCCACTTCATTTGCAGTTTGCGGCGATGAACTGTGCAATCACGAAGGTAAAGATTGATCAGACTCTGATAAGGAATACCAGTTTCTTCCGCCACAGACTTGAAATAGGCAACGGTATCACGGTCTATCCGCATAGTTATCGGTTGCTTCAGATACTTAATGTAGGGGTTTTTACGCCCTTTCATTTTGGAAAAATCGTAGTGGTCTCTCATCTTTTATGCCTCCAATACTCATGTTCTTCATTTTTATCCGCCTTCCTGGCTGAAATAATTCTAACGACTGTCTCGTTTTCTCGGAAACAGTGACAGACAATTAGAATCCGCAGTTTGAAACTCATCCCGAGGAGAATGAAGCGGTCTTCATCTTCAGAATGATCTGGGTCGAAGAATTGAATGGCATTCTCATCATAAAAAACCGTGCGTACTTCATCGAAGGAAATACCATGACTTCTGATATTGGTCTTTTCCTGCCTGTCATCCCATTCAAACCGTAATTCATTCATATGTACATTATACGTATTATTGTATCTAGGTAAAGATGATTCTTTAATGAGAGGGGACGTAATTTCTGAATGAATTTGTGAACTTGTGAAGGTAGGGTCAGGCCCACCAGAAAAACGGCGGTCAGGCTTAAGCAGTTAAGTGCTTTCATGCCTATTTTAACTTGACGTAATCAGAAAATTACGTTATTCTTTTTCAGCATGATTAAACCTGACCAATCTCTTAAACCTGACTGGGACGAAGGCAACATCGACCACATTGCTATTCATGGAATACGCCCCGAACAGGTGGAGGAAGTTTATTACAATGAAGGCCCATTTTCGACTGTTGCCGTTAGAAGTAAAAAGAAACGAGGAAAATCTTCTGAATATCGATACCGTCTATGGGGTAGTGATGCCTCTGGGCTCTGTATCGAAGTAATTGTGGCCCCTTACCCCACGTATGGTTTGTGGCGATGTGTAACAGCATTTCCCACGTCAGATTCTACTAAGAAGACATATTTCAAGAGGATAAAAAAATGAGTAGACTCCCAAAAGAAATAAGGAATAACCTAAAGGAAGAAGCCAAGGAATGGGACAGTATCATCGCTAAAGAGAGTCCCGAGCAAGTTCAAAAACTGCTGGATGAGGCAGAGACCTTTAAAGTTCCACGTCCTGCCCGTCATCCAGTTTCCCTTCGTCTGGACCCATTTGATATCTCTATGGTAAAACGCCTTGCCCATAAAAAAGGTATCCCACACACACAACTCATGGCCATCTGGCTACACGAAAGAATCGACAAAGAAAAGGAGGCCGCTCCTAAATGAATTCCCCAAAGATTTAGCATGGGGCGTCTTTCCATCTAAAAAATGTAGAGAAATAGAGTAGTTGGTTCTAAAACAACTTAAAAATGAGCTTCGCGCAAGGGGTAGAAGGGAAATAAGCTATTCTTGGCTGGGAGGTGAATTCTCAAGTAGTAATTTTAATCTCTTGAGAAACTCACCTTTTTCTACAAAGCCTATGGCCCTTAGCCTCTTTTCTTCAAGGCCTTGACCGTTTATAAAAACCGCTGTTGGAATACCCCTGATCTGGTATTTTCTCATTATATCATCATGAAATGGCTGAGACCTGGTCAGGTCTAACCGCATAGTGATAGCATTACGGCTTAACTTTATCACCTTAGGATCCGTAAATACTTCCCTTTCCATCGCCACACAGGGGCCACACCAGTTAGCATAAAAATCTATGATCGCCGGTTTCCGTTCTTCCGCTGCCTTTTCAAGAATGGTCTGATTGTATGGAATCCATTCAATTTTACCCACGTTCTGGCTTGTGAGCGCGAGGTAGATGATCCCACCCACAACTAAGATAATTCCCATGACCTTTTTGAAATAGGGAAAAATTTTGAGCTTCTTTCCTGTTGTATCAAGCCAACCGAGATGGACGCCTGCTGCGACAGATACTCCGGCCAGAAGCCACTGCTTTCCAAAAAACTGTGATACCAAGGGGCCTATCATAAAGGCTGCCATACCGAGGAGAACCCAGCCCATCAACTTTCGTATCCAAAGCATCCAGTCTCCTGATTTGGGTAATCTGGCTATGGCCCCTGAAAAAATAGCCAGGACCGCGAGAGGAAGCCCCAGGCCTATGCTAAGGGTAAAGAGATAAAGAAAACCAACAAAGGGATCTCCCCTTTGCCCTACATAGATTAAAAGCCCCAGTATAAATGGGCCAAGACAGGGAGCGGCTACTATTCCCAGTGTCAGTCCCATAAAGAATGTTCCGGAGAAGCCAGCGTAATTTTTTGATGCTATCCGTGTCAGCCAAAAAGGCAGCCTGAGATCCCACAGCCCGAAGAAACTCAAGGCCATAGCAACCATTACGCCTGCTACAAAGATCAAGACATAAGGACTCTGAAGTGCAAAGCCGAGCATACCCCCTGATAAAGCGGCTGAAAGACCCAGCAAAGAATTGGTTATGGCCAGGCCAAACATATACAATATCCCATGAATTATAATATGGCCTTTTATCTTCTCGCTCTTTCCGCCGAAATAAGAAATAGTTATGGGGATAAGGGGATAGACACAGGGTGTAAGATTTAGAGCAAGGCCCCCTAAAAAGATTGCCAGCAAGGTAAACCAGACGCTGGCACGTGCTGCTCCCTCTTGCGAACCAGTCTTTTCATCTGAAGCCGCTTCTACTGTAACAATAACATGATGCCCTTGATCTAAATTTTGGGCATCTTCCTCATAGAGGGCTGGCCTGTACAAATTGTGAGAGTTATTTGGATTGACTAAACGTGGAAAAGTTTCTGTAGCCTGAGAAAAATCTTGAGAGTGGATGGTATTGGTTGTAACCGAAGAGAACCATATCATTATAAAAAAGAATAACAGAAATGCCCTTCTCAGCTTTTCCCATCGCCGGTTGAACAT
>Ga0315538_1002293_pt1 | contig 10804 bp, 12 predicted proteins | sample SalMarSW160230MG_2_FD_203834 | JGI IMG/M metagenome (GOLD analysis project Ga0315538, IMG submission 203834) | Salt marsh sediment microbial communities from the Plum Island Ecosystem LTER, Massachusetts, United States - Salt Marsh Sediment SW1601-230 ...
TGATATTGTATCTATTATCTAGTATAAATGAATCAAACTCGATGGTAAATGATTTTAATTCATTGCTTAGCAAATATGATAATATTGATACCACAGCAATGGGATTCCCTTCAGATTGGGGTAAGGAGTTATTATGGCAATGAACTGAAAAATTTAATAATTCATATTCGCTCGCTCTCATTTATCTACCACCTGCGTCAGACTAAGTCTTTCACTATCCGCCTTCTGCCTTTCGTCCGGCTTCTCCAGCCGTAGGACGGTCCCTCAGCCTTAACTTCTTGTTACACCCGTTAATCCTTCGTCTTTCGTCGTATAATTAATAGGTAGTAAGCTCATTGTTTTCACCTGAATGCTTCTCACCGCTCATCGCTCACCTCTTGTCCTGAGCGAGCCCCTTGCCCTGAGCTTGCCTGCAATGAGCAAAGTTGAAGTGTCGAAGGGAAGGGCGAGTCGAAGGGCTCATCGCTATTAATAGGGGACCTTTGGCCAGTACATTAATTCATTTTGCAGCAAGCGCATTGAAGCCACTTAGCTGCTTCACTTTTATCTTTTTCCTTTTATCTTTTGTCTTGGGAGTTGACCACTCCTGCTGCCGGTCTTTGCTGCCAGATAATTTTGGTCTGTCAGCAAATCCCCTGTTGTTCGGTCATACTTCCCTCGCAACGAATAAGGCTTTGCCTTATTACAGCAGTCGCTTACCGACCAATGACTTAAGACTAAAGACTAATGGTATTAACTATTTGTACTATTGATACTTTCCGTTCGTCTTTCGTCATTTGTCTTTCGTCGGTTATATAAACCACTTCAACCACTTCAACTTCTAAAGGATCGTGTGTTCACTACCTTTATCATTTAACAGTAAGCATATTGAAATCCCTCGGCTGCTTTCCCTGCTCCATGCTCCCTGCCCCCTGCTCTTTCTCATCGCTCATCGCTTGTCCTTCCCGTTAATCTTTAGTCTTTTATTTTAGCCTTTTCCCTATTTAAATAATTTTAAGTAATTATCAAATACATACATTCTACCTCTCTTACCACCGGTTACCTCTTTTAATATATCCATTTTCTCTAAATCAGAGATCAATTTATATGAAGACGGCATTGATATATCAGCAACCTTACAGACCTTTTCTGCATCTATCATCGGTCGTTGGTATAAATGATCAATAACCTTTCTTGCCTTTATCGCTCTACTGCCTAATCCTTGTATCTCTGAATCAGTTTTTTTCTGTAATTGTAAAATATCATCAAATGTCTTTATTCCGCTTTTTGCCGTTTCGACGATACCAACAAGAAAAAACTTAAACCACTGAGACAGGTCACTTTTTTCTCTTACCACCATTAAATTATCATAATACAATCCTCTGTTCTTTTCAAAAAAATGTGATAAATACAAAATCGGTTTTTGTAAAATCCCTTTGCTGACTAAATATAGAGGGATTAGTAATCTTCCGATTCTACCGTTTCCGTCCGCAAAAGGGTGGATGGTTTCAAATTGATAATGTACAAGTCCGATTCTTAATAACTCAGGGAAAAATATCTTATCGTTATGGAGAAATTTTTCCATATCACTCATCAATTCGGGAACATAAGAATGAACCGGGGGAATAAAAGTAGCATCGTTTATCGTTGCTCCTCCAACCCAGTTTTGGCTTGTCCGAAATTCTCCTGGTTGTTTTTTCTCTCCACGTACTCCTTGTAAAAGTACCCGATGGGTTTCTTTAATTAATATTGATGATAATGGTAGTTCTTTTAATTCATTAATAGCCCATTCCATCGCTCTAATGTAATTTTGAACTTCTTCCCAATCATCTCTTTTATCAAAAGGGATATCTTCCTTATCCAGGATGGCTTCATCCATGTTTGTCTGAGTTCCCTCAATTTTGCTGCTTTGAGTCGCTTCTTTTATAACGTGCATGCTTATAAATAAGTCAATATTGGGAATATACCTGGAATACATATCCAGTCTGCCCATCTCTCTGTCAGCCCGACTCAGTAATTGCATGACCTCCATATCATTAACATACAACTGTTTGTTTATTAAGGATGGTTGGAAACTTTTATAATACCCCTGATTAATATAGTTACCCGATTTGTAATTTTTCATGTAAAAATTTTAAACAAAGATAGGTTTTATTTAAGTTTTCAACAAATATCTTAAATAAGTGTTCCTGTTATTTAAATTTTCAGCCATATTTTTAACAAACTCAACAGCCCTTCGACGCGCTCTTCATTTTAATTCCGGGTTCACTCAGAATCCTTGGGCAAGTACATTAATTTATACAGCAGTAAGCATATTGAAAATCCTTGGTTGCACTCCTTGCTCCCTGCTCTTTCTCATCGCTCATAGTGTCCTCCGTAGCCCGAGGAATCGAGGGCGTAGGAGGATCTCTCATAACTCATCGCTGTTAATAGGGGACCTTTGGCCTCTGCATTTAATCATTTAGTAGTAAGTTTATTGAAACCACTCGGTTGCCGACTCATCACTCATCGCTTGTCCTGAGCGAGCCCGCAGGACGAGCCTGTCCTGAGCCTGTCGAAGGGTCGAAGGGCTCATCTCTTGTTTGTTTTCTGGTGCCGCACAAGGGGACTGTGGAATTCACGCTTAACCCCGGGCTATTTCTGTTCACCCCCTCCGACTTCGCCTTCGATTTCTCGTGCTATGTAGGACAAAGTCAAGGGGTATAGAGTTATTTGGATGGCAATTAGTAGATCAGCTTGCTTTTAACAATGGGGCATATTACCTCAGTTTAAGTAAGGTACGATTCAAGCTTGCTTACTAATTCAATGTGTTTTTCAGGATTAGATTTTATCAAATGTTGAATATTATGTAGTTTCCATTGGACAGCTGGCATATCCTTAAGTCCTTCAACTGGAAACAAGTTCCAGTCCGGATTCCCTCGTTTAAAACTCAGCAAAAAAGAACGATCATTTTCGGACAGACTAGATTTTACTGTATGGACAAGTTTTTTACGAGTAGCTTCGAAGTCTTCATATGTAAATGTAATGTCAGACATTCCCTGAAACTGGTTAGCAAATACAGACCGCTGGTCCAGCAGATGAGGCTGCAAAACCTCATACATTGTTCGCATATGGCTTACAAGTGCTTGAATCAAACCATTTTTTATATTTTCATTGTAACCAGATTCCTGAAATAACAAATACATATCAAAAAGATCCCTGGGATGTTGCCTGTCAAGTGCTGCACATATTTTACCCCCGTATAGTTCTGCATAGGAAACCACCTGGATTGCAGCAAACTTCTTAAACCTTTCCTGTACTGTATCATTGACCTGAAGCAATTTCACTGGATGAAGATGACCCCGTGTAATCGTGTTTACTTCGATTTTTATTTGAGCATTTTTAAACTGGACCAACAATTTGACATCATTTCCTTCAATGGTATGATTGTTAACGGTAGTCCCCTGGATTGATTTTGTTATCAATTCCCTGATTCTTCCAAGTGAACCAGAAATATTGGATAGAGCAGTTTCCCTGTTATCAGTTGGCAGATATGTGAGGTCAATATCGACAGATAACCGGGGCATGTTCCGCAAGAAAAGATTTATGGCCGTTCCACCTTTCAAAGCAAGAGTTTTTTCAGTTGCTATGTGAGGAATCACCTGCAGAATTAGATCGGCCTGGTTAATATAAGGTTGAGTGATCATTATTCAGTGAATTCCTTTGGTATGGATATCCTGTATACAGATATGTAAACACCTCCTTTTACAATAACCCTGTCGCCGGTTCCCAACTCTATCCTGGTTTGGTCAACAAAGTCCAACCACTTATGATTAGCTTTAGATGCCATAAATAAAAACAGACGTTTTACTTTAATGGAGGTGCAATTTTCGAGTAATTCCTGCAGGATTTTTGGACGAAGATTTGCAAGACCTTCAAGTATCTGATAACATTCCACCATATCAAATCGATTTGGGGTAAGATACAAACATTCCAGTATTGCACGTTCAGGGGATGATATTCGCAGTTTCATACCATCCCGGGAATAGTCAAACAATGCAAGGTCTGCAGGGAGAAATTTTGTTTTTACATGTATTATCTTGTCGCCCCATTCCTGGTCTAAAAACCACTTTGGCAGTTTAACATATTGAGGTGAAAAAAGATAAATAGATTCCTTCTCCATTCGGATATAGTGGGATAGTCCCTGAAGTGATATGGATATCAAACCACCAACATGTACGGGCAATTCGGTTTGTCTTTGTATTGAGTTCAAAGCTCCTGTCCATTGCACATTTTCATTCGGTCGTTTGAATGCTCCAACTCCATAAGATTCAAGCCAGCCGCTTTTAACATAATATTTTTGCAATTCCCGTGAGAAACCATTCTTCTCCAACCATGATGCAAGAAGTACTGTTCCTGGTACGTGGTAGGACAGGAGATTCATTAATTTTTTATCAGATTTGGTAGTCATACTACCAAAAATAGAACATTTTTAATGAATATCAAATTTTATAACACTATTTATCATTAATATATTTAAAATATGGGTAGTAATACTACCAATGTTGATAAATATATACTGATGGATTTTACCTGAAGCGGGAGTGCTACTAAATTGCACATACCAAGTTTGTAGACGCAAAGCTCCGTCCGCCGCAGGCATGCCGAAGGTGGTGGCAAAGGCAAACTTCGCTGTATTGCATCAGTCGCTGTGAAGCTGGATGAATAGGTTCTGAGGTGTAAGTTTTGCAGCTCTACATAATTATCTGGCAGTAAGATTCAACTTGAACTTAAGATTTTAGTTACAGAACGCATCAGCCCTTCGACTGATAGCGGTACATTGGTCAGGTTATTCCTGGGGTTTATCTATTACTCTGCATTTGCTATTATACAAATTTCGCTCAGGGACCTTTGGCTGGCACATTAAATAATCTAAGATCTCAATATATTGATACTCGTAGTCTGCTTTCCTTTTTCCTTCATACTTTTTACTTTTTCCCCCGGCGTTCGGTTTTTAACGCTCGGCCCTCTTTGTACTTTTTTCTTTTTCCTTGAACATAGGTTCCTACCTCGTATGTTGTAGCTCCACTAATCGGTGCAGAGGTAGTAGATCAATGTCAGGGGATAGTACTATTCCGGGAAAGTTATTATTTATATCAATGGTAAACATATAGATTGACATTAAAAGCATAAAAGTAAATTAATAAGTTTACATTATATTTGTATATGTCAACTAATACATTTACATTTGTGACCATATTTAATTACAAAAATTAGCAAGCATGCGGAATCAGAGGCAACTTTTAATAGAGCAACTTGATCGCAAACTGAAGCCCTTTTCGGTTTCGGAGTCAGTTATTGTTCCCGATAAGGGTTGGATTAATACCATAAGAACAACCTTAAACATGACACTTGAACAGTTAGGTAAAAAACTTAATATAACCAAACAGGGTGTCAAAAGAATAGAAGACAGTGAAGCTGCCGGGACTATAACAATAAACTCCCTTAAAGCTGTTGGCAATGCCCTTGAGATGAAACTTGTATATGGATTCACGCCAATTGACGGATCTGTTGATTCTCTTCTTGATCGTAAATCAAGGATTCTTGCGGAAAAGATCATTCTCAGAACCAATCATAATATGATGCTTGAAAATCAGGCAATAGGTGAATATGGTCTAAGAAAGGCTATTGATGACCTCTCACAAGAGATACGAATTGAACTAAAGAAAGCTATATGGGACTAGATTTAAAATACGTATATGGTCAGACGCCACTTAGCGAAGAAGAGAAGGATGGCAGGCACTCCAGGATTATGGCTGATATTATCATTGAGTCGATATTTGGGAAAGAAGTATTTACCTGGAATAATTCAAATCTTGTTAAACCAGATAATGCCCGTAAAGAATATTTAGATTCAATAAAGAAAGCCGATAATGGAATAATTAAACCCTTAATTGAATTTGCCCGATCCTGATATTCTTACTACTCACTTCTTAATGTGTCCTCTGTAGCTTAAATCCTTGATGTTTTTATAATTAACTGGTAGTAAGCTCAATGAAACCAATTGGGTACTTCACTTTTGTCTTTTGCCTTTCGTCGGCCCCGTTCGTCTCTTGCCCTGAGCTTGGTCGAAGGGTTCGTCGTTAGTCGCTTAGAAATAAATCTTCCGCAGGGCCACGGTCTTTGGTTCGAGTTAATTCGAACCTAAAAGGAAGTCAAGAAAATTTTCTCTGTCTATAACCTTAAATTCAGCTTCACTATATGTTTCAGTCCATAATCTGGGAGCTTTAATATTTTTTGCCTGCAGTTTGAATTCATAACCATACAGTTTCCCATCCCTTTCTTCCACCATATCAATTTCCTTCTGGTCATACGTTCTCCAGAAAAAGTTATTTGCATGGATCATAAGGTATTCCTGTGTTTTCAATCGTTCCGTGAACAGGAAGTTTTCCCATAGCATTCCTGCGTCATTTCTCATTTTCAGAGGATTAAAATTATTTATTATGGCATTTCTTACTCCGTTATCCCAGAAATAGTACCTATGAGTCTTACTGATCTCTTTCCTCAGGTTACGTGAAAAACCCTGTACCTTTTTTATTATAAATACCTTTTCGAGCAGGTCAAGATATCTTTCAACTGTTTGCTTGGCCAGTCCAAGCTGGTTGCTTAATTCATTCAGCGAGACTTCCATCCCTATCTGGAATGCGAGCAATCTCAGGAGGTCAAAAAGTTTGGACGCGTTTCTTATATTTTCCATTTCCAGGATATCTTTCAGGAGATAAGAATTACGAAGATTAAGAAGATATTTTATCCTGTTATCATTATTATCTGCAGTAAGAGTCTCCGGGTAGCTTCCAAAGACCAGGAGGTTATCAATCCTGCGCAACACTTCCATCCTGCCCATATGGTTCACAAGTTCCAGGATTGAAAGAGGAAACAAAAGATGCACATTTTGCCTGCCGGTAAGAGGTTCACCAAGCTTCCCCGACAACTGGAACGAAGAAGAACCTGTAAGAATTATGGTAATCCCGGGTGAATGATCAATCATAAGTTTTATTGCTTCCCCGATATTATTGATTTTCTGAGCCTCATCAATAAAGACCAGTTTATAACCACCGAGTGCACTCTGTATGACTGATAGCCTCTGGGAATTTAATATCTCCTGGAGATCAAGATCATTTCCATCACCTCTGAATACATCTTTACCCGTTTTAATAACCCTGTTTACCAGGCTGGTTTTTCCAACCTGCCTTGAGCCATGAAGAACAAGAACCTTATCTTCTTGAAGAATCCTGTCAAATTTATCCTCGTAATATCTCCTGATCCATTCCATAATACATTCAATAGACAATAAAATAGCAAGTAAACTTAACAAATTAATATAAATATAGCAAGTATATATGCTAAATTATATAAATTATAGCAAGTTTCACAACTCAAAGCCTTGTGGCGCTACAATTCCTGCCTTAAGTAAACCTAACTTCCACATGGTTGTTCGGTTTTTTTGAATGAATTTAGAGGTGGAATTACCGCAGGGCCCCGGTCTTTGCTGCCAGAGAACTTTAGTCTGGCAGTAAATCCCGTGTTGCTCAGTCGTTCCTCCTTCTCAACGTATACGTCTTCGCCGTACCGGCCCTGCTGATTACGACCAACTGGGCCGAGCGTAAATAATTAGCCCGGTGGGCTAATTTAGAGAGGAGCCAGACAGAGCAGAGGTAATCAATGACCAACGACTAACGGCATATACTACTTGCACTAAAGCTCCTTCCCGTTTGTCTTTCGTCGTTAGTCGTTCGTCGTCTTCGTTCGTCTTTCGTCGCTAGTCTTTATTTTCCTCTGGCTGATATTAACCTGTACAGCATACTTGCTATTGCTTCACACTCTTCAATCATATTGCCCAGTATACTTTTATCAAGATAACCTATCTCATGTGCGATAACCAGCTGGGTGTATAATTCAGCTGCTGATCCTTTTGCTGTGTAGAAGTATCTTATTGCCATTTTATCTGTTCCCGATTCATCTCCTTCAGCAATATTACTGGCAATGCTAACAGCTGATTTTCTGATTTGGTCACGGAAACCAAAATCCCTGGATAATAGTTCTTGCTTTGTAAGCTCATAGATCTTTTTAGCCATGTCCTTAGCACGAATCCAAACACGAAGTTTCTTAAAATTACTCATGATAATGCAGCTTTAATTTGACAAATTATTCCACATTGAAGCTAAGAAAAAAAATGATGCCGACAAACGACCAAGAACCAACGGCATTACCTGTCTACACTAAATATCCTATCCGTTCGTCTTTCGTCGTTAGTCGTTCGTCGTACTCGTTCGTCTTTCGTCGTTTATCTTTTGTCGGTTTCATTTTTTTCTTTTTTTTTTAAAATATTCCGCTCCTGCTGCCGGTCTTTGCTGCCAGAGAATTTTGGTCTGTCAGCAAATCCCATGTTGCTCGGTCATACTTCCCTCGCAACGAAGAAGGCTTTACCTTCTTGCAGCAGTCGCTTGGGTAGCTGGATGATTCCCGACCAACTGGGCCGAGCGTAGATAATTAGCCCGGTGGGCTAATTTAGAGAGGAGCCAGACAGAGCAGAGGTAATCAAAGACCAACGACTAAAGGCAATAACTTTCTACACAAATTATCCTCTCCGTTTGTCTTTTGTCGTTCGTCTTTTACTCGCTCCCACAGGCCACAATCACTATCCGCTCGTGAGCTCGCCTCGAGAAATCGAGGCTCGGTTGTCGTTAGTCGTTAGTCGCCTTAATGCAACCAACCACCTCTAAATTTTGTCCCATAACCTGAATTTAGGATAAAAAAATTTGCATTATTCAAAACATCGAGTAAATTTGTTGCTCAAACACTAAAACCTACTGTTATGCCTGATGCTTATTCAACTTTAGATTCATATATCCACCGGCTCCAGGTCCCTGAGTAAGCCCGTAGGGCGCATCGAAGGGGAGCCTAATTTTTTAGCCTATGATTAACTCATTAATAACCTCCCAGACAAGGATCAAGCTGTTAATGAAGTTTTTTCTTAACAGCAGCACCCGGGCCCATCTGCGCGGACTCGAATCCGAGTTCGGGGAATCAAGTAACGGAATCAGGATCGAGCTTAACAGGATGGAGGAAGCCAACCTGCTGCATTCAACCCGCGAGGGCAACAAGAAACTATACTACGCCAACAAAAAACACCCTTTATTCAGCGATATACATAATATTATTATCAAGGAAACGGGGATCGACCGTGTTATTGAGAAGGTCATACACCGTCTCGGTGAACTGGAATGTATCTATCTCACCGGCGACCTGGCACATGGTCGCGACAGCTCCATAATCGACCTTATCCTTGTAGGCACCGGCATCGACCGGGAATACCTGACACGTAAAGTTCAACAAGCGGAAGAACTTGTAGGACGCAAAGTAAGGTATATTATACTAAATACAGATGAGGCAGAAGAGTACTTGCTAAAATACAAACCCGGTGATCTGCTGCCCCTATGGAACTGTGAAGACGAATGATATGACCAAAGATTTTAGACATAGAGACGAAGGGACTAAGAGACTTAGAGACTTTGAGACGAAGAGACTCAGAGACAGTGACCCAAAACCCGGTTTGTCCTCCGTAGCTTCAGCGAAGGAGGGAACGCGGAACCCGGAACGCGGAACCGCGAACAATGAATCCGGAACGTTGAACTCTTCATGGTATGCTATTTATACAAAAGCCCGCAACGAAAAAAAGGTGCACGAAAGATTAACGGAGCAGGGAGTTGAGTCATATCTGCCCCTGGTAAAAACTCTCCGCCAGTGGTCCGACAGGAAAAAATGGGTTGAGGTGCCCCTCTTGAGTTCTTATGTTTTTGTGAGGGTGCCGCAGTTTCAGTTAAGGGAAATAATACAGGTTGACGGAGCAGCGAAATATATAAGTTTCGAAGGCAAGCCGGCGGCTATACCGGAAAAGCAGATAGATAATTTGAGACTACTGGTTAATGGTGAAGCAGACATTGAAGTAACAGGAGAACAATTATCCCCCGGAGACCCCGTAGAGGTAACAACCGGTAGCCTCCGCGGTCTCACCGGTGAACTGATAAAGATAAATAACAAAAACAAGGTAGTCGTCCGCATCGACCGGCTCGACATAAACCTTGTGGTTAAGATACAAAAGGCGTTCTTGCGCAAACTGCGATAGCGCCGCAAACGTTGGAACAATGGCTTTGTCAGGGACTTCAAGAGATGTAACTGACGGGGCTTTGCTATGCAAAGACAAAAGACAAAAGGCGAAAGACAAAAGTAATTGGAAAAAGAATTTACGACAGAAGATTTTTCTAACGAGCTGGCTGAACGTCTTTTTCGTTTTGCAGCAGATGTAATAAAATTTCTTGGAACATTGGCCAATGTACCGGAAGCAAAAATTATGAAGTATCAATTAGCTAAAAGCGCCGGGTCAAGTGGTGCCAATTACGAGGAGGCACAAGCAGGCTCATCGAAAGCAGACTTTACTAATAAAGTAAGAATCTCTTTAAGAGAAATGCGGGAATCAAATTACTGGCTTCGATTAATAAAATCTTCAGGATTAACCTGCAATTACGAAGAGCGAGACAGATTAATAAACGAATCACGCGAACTTAAAAACATCTTAGGTTCAATAGTTCAAAAAACCAGAAAATAAATAACAAAATTTACTAATGCCATACTTTTATCTTTCGCCTTTTGTCTTTTGTCTTAATTGGAGGAAGCTTGACTCATACCATTTATTTATTTAAATTAGATGAAATATTCAAAGTCTGTGATACTTTTTGTCTAATTTAAGTTTGATAACAATGAAACCTTATTTAACTATTCGGAAAAA
>Ga0315538_1002294_pt1 | contig 10803 bp, 8 predicted proteins | sample SalMarSW160230MG_2_FD_203834 | JGI IMG/M metagenome (GOLD analysis project Ga0315538, IMG submission 203834) | Salt marsh sediment microbial communities from the Plum Island Ecosystem LTER, Massachusetts, United States - Salt Marsh Sediment SW1601-230 ...
TCGACTCACAAGATCAGATCCCCCGGATTCCCCACTATCAGTTTCAATTTCGTTTTTTGTCGATGCAGGTTTCTTACCCCTGCTACCATCCGGCAACACCAATGGGTTCCCGAAATCAGGATGAGGGATGATGTGTAGCGGCACCTGGTAGACCTCATTGAGATATTGTGCGGAAAGGACTTCTTGAGGAGTCCCCAAGACTCGCATCTGGCCATTAGCCAATAGCGCCACCCGGTCAGCGTAAAGGGAAACTAAATTCAGATCATGCATTGCCATCAACACGGCCAGGTGTTGCTCATCGACCAATGCGCGCACCTGGTCGAGCAAGTTCGACTGGTGCTTCAGATCCAGGTGAGCCGTAGGTTCATCCAACAGCATAATTGGGCTTTCTTGAGCCAAAGCACGCGCCAGCAGCACCAGCTGTTGCTCACCGCCGGATAGTTCGTGCACCCTCCGTTCTGCCAATGGAAGTATTTGGGTACGTTCCAAAGCCCAACGAACCCGCAGACGATCTGCTACGTTAGCCTGCCCCAGCCACCCCAAATAAGGTGTTCGACCCATTAGTACCGTTTGCCAAACCGTGAAAACGGAAGGGAGATCACGAGCCTGGGGGACCACTGCCAAATAACGCGCTCGCTGAGCAAAGGAAAGTTTTAAGACATTGTATCCGGAAACAAATATCGAACCGGCTGATACCGGCACCACCCCGCTCACAGCTCGGATTAGGGTTGTTTTCCCCGCTCCATTTGGTCCGATCAGCGCCACGATTTCGCCCGGATTGACATCCAGCGAAATATTTACCAAGGCAGGAATGGGTCCATAATTAACTGTGAGAGACTTTACCGAGAGCATGGCGATATTTCCTGATAACCATAGGAATTTCCCCAAATAAGGATTGTGAGCGTAGGAATGATTTCTTCTCTAATTACCAAAACGCACGTCGCTTTGAACGCTGCAATACCCATAAGAAAAAAGGTGCACCAGCTAAAGCAGTGATGATGCCAACTGGTAATACCTGAGGTGCCAACATGATGCGAGCAAGTAAATCAGCTACTAATAAGGTGGTAGCGCCGCCGAAAATTGAAAGCGGTATAAGATGGCGATAATCTGTTCCCCATATAATGCGGACGAGGTGAGGGACAATTAAGCCAATGAAACCAATCACCCCAGAAAATGAAACTGCGGCTGCTGTTGATAATGAGGCTGCGATCAGGAGCAGCACTTTAATGCGCTCAACCGGCAGGCCAAGTTGTTGAGCTTGCTCGTCTCCAAATTGCAACACATTGAGTGCATGGCCAGCTGTGACCAGCACGCCCAAACCAAGGATGATGTAAGGAAGGGCGGCCCATACAGGATTCCAACCGCTCAGGGAAGCGCCCCCTAACAGCCAGGCAATCGCCCGGTGGATTTGCCCTTCTGACTGCAGCATAAAATAGGAAGTCAGCGCGGATGCAAAAGAACCGACCGCGACCCCAGCCAAGATCAAGGTTGTCGTCGGTAAAGCGTTGCCTGTACGAGCCAGACTATACACGATTAGAACAGTCAGACCAGCGCCCACAAATGCCGCGATTGGCACGGTGAAAAGCCCCAACCAATCACTGGGCCAACGAAAAGCCATAGCAATTACCGCACCTAATCCAGCCCCCGAGGCCACACCGATCAAGTAAGGATCAGCCAACGGATTCCGGAAGAGACCCTGGTAGGCTGCACCGCTACCTGCCAGGGCCGCTCCAGTCAGGGCGATCAGGGCGGTGTGAGGCAGGCGAATCTGAAAGACAATAACGTTGAGGGTTTCTGGCCAATTTTGCACGAGCCCAACACCTGGGATTCTGGAGAAAAACATCCGTGCGAGAATATCGGGTGGCACGAACACAGCACCAATCGCCACGCTTAACAGCAAAGCCAGGATTAAAAGCCAGAAATTGAGGATATACGGACGATTTAACGCCTTCATAAATTGAACTTTATGATAAGAATGGTGCCTGCCATTATTATCCCCATGCCTATCCCAACTTGATTGCTTAACCCCAGATCGGGTGAAGCCTCGTCTCGCCATGATGAAAGGCTGTCATTGTCGTAATCCCGAGCTGCCATTATTTAAACAAATCCGGGTGAATAATTGCGGCCAATGCTTCAAGGCCATCTACCAGGCGAGGCCCTGGACGGCTTACCAAATCGTCATCGAAAGGATAGACTTTCCCATTCTGGAAGGCCTCCATCGTCTCCCATCCGGGGCGTTGACCAACCGACTCGGGGGTAACACCATAAGCTGAATCGCCAAGCAGGATAATGTCAGGATTTTGAATGAGTAGTTCCTCAACGCTGATCTGACCATATTGACCTTCTAGATTGGCGCCAATATTATTGCCTCCGGCCAGGTTTATCAAAGTATCAATAAATGTACCGGAACCAGCTGTGTAAGGCGCGTTCGGGTCGGTGCTATCTAATTCATAAAAAACACTTGGTCTCTGATCAATGCCCGACAATTTACTTTCTACGGAGGAGACTCGCCTCTTCAAATTTTCAACAAGTCCCGCGGCTTCCGCTTGGTGCCCGGTCAGGCGAGCGATCGTATCTAAGCTGTCGTACATTTCATCCAGCGAAGTTGGATTAGCGACTAAGTAAACCGTCAAACCGAGGTCTTCCAAGGATTTGACCTGTTCTGCAGTGTTGATCTCAGCTGCAAGCACAAGATCGGGGTGTAGATCAACGATAGCCTCATAGTTGTAATCGCTGTAGAAGCCTCCTACACTAGGTAAATCTGCTACATCTGCAGGATAATTAGAAAATTCGTCTCTACCAACCACTTGCTCTCCGGCGCCGACGGCAAATAAGCTTTCACTGATAGAGGGTGCCAACGATACCACCCGCCGGGCAGGTGCCTGCAAGCTGACATTTCTCCCAAGACCATCGCTGAAGACCAGCGGTACAGCGGTGGGTTCAGCAGTGGGGGGTATGGGTGTTTGTTGATTAGCGCAACCCGCCAGAAGAATCGCGAGTGCAGATAGCATCAAACCCAAAGTGTTAATTGATTTACGCTTCATTGGAAAAGCCTCCGATGGTGAAGAAAGCTATAAGATTATGGTTCTAATGCGCCCATCTCAAAACTGCGGCGAGGAATTTAAGCGATCAAAAATAAAATACCCCTGTCGCCGGGGCAGGGGTGGAGATTCAGAGGAATTCAACTGGTATCTTCGCTGTTCCCACCTCCGTTCCACGAGGTTGTGGCAAACCCATTCAAGGCGGGCGGCCTGGCTTGGAGCACCTGACTTCGCTCAAGAAGAACAGATGCTCTTTACAGTTGCGGGACAGCACCGGACTCTCACCGGTTTCGCCATTAAACCTTCCCATCCGGGGGATGAGGTACCTTGCTGGTGAAGGTTATTCTTTTATAAATCTATTTTACGGTGGGTATCATAAATCGTCAAGAGACAAAAATTCTCGGGTTGCCTCCGGCGAGAATTTGGGGGTAATTTTCTACGCTCCTGAGTTGTTGAAAAAAATATAAAGGGGCAGTAGGGATAAATGACTAGAGATTTGCGATCAAAGGCTCCTAACAGATCCTGAGGGCTTCGTTAATCTCCTTAAAGTATTCGTTAATCCTCTCTTAGTGGATTGCAGAAAGAAATCCAATTAGAATAATAATCGGGTTTGCCTGGGCTTTTAGGCTGTTCTTTAAGCTGGGAACTGGTATATCTTTATCATAGCTATTTATTGCTGATCCGAGATGCATGAGATAAACACTGCCAATCACATTCTTAAAATAACTGCTCTGCTGATCATTACGTTCACCTTCAGCTTAGCACTCCTTACAGACAGCTCCTCGGCTGCTTATCAGAAAGCTGCTGAGGCTGAAATCAAGCAAACCTTTTCAGTAAGCCTGCCCTTGGTGGTCCAAGGGACGACTCAGGACAGCCCCACGGCAGCCGATTGGTTAGATTACTTGAATTACTACCGTACCCTGGCTAATTTACCCCCAGTAAGTGAAAACGCCGAGTGGAGTGTCGGTAGCCAGTTTCACGCACGCTATACCGTCAAAAATGACATTCTGGTACACAGTGAAGACCTCAACAACAAATGGTATACCCCCGAAGGGCGGGCTGCGGCCCAATCAGGCAACCTGATGGCCAGCTATGATGTCGAATCAAACGATAAACATGCAATTGACGTATGGATGCAGGCCCCCTTTCACGCCTTGGGCATTTTGGACCCCGCTTTGCAAGAGGTGGGTTTTGGCAGCTACCGAGAAGCGGATGGGGGCTTACAAATGGGGGCAACCATGGATGTCTTGCGCGGCCTGGGTGAAATCCCCCTTGCGATTAATTTTCCGATAATGTGGCCTGCAAACGGTGCGGTTGTCCCTCTAAGTGATTATTGGGGTGAATATCCAGATCCTTTGAGCAGCTGCCCCGGCTATGGCGTACCAAGTGGTTTGCCCATCATTTTACAGATAGGAGCGGGAGACCGCACACCAGTAGTTAACTCACACATGTTTCTCCGAGATAAGACGCCTCTCGAAAATTGTGTTTTTACCGAATCTACATATTCCAACCCCGACCAGGTTGCCCAGGATATGGGACGCGCCGTCCTCGACTACAGGGATGCCATCGTATTGATCCCCAGGGAACCATTAGTGCCGGGCGCTAGCTACACAGCCTCGATGGTAGTCGATGGACAAACATACACTTGGACTTTCGAGATAGCAGGGATAAACCAGGGGTCTCAGGGACTTTCCCTGCCTGCTGAAATCCGTTAAGGTGTAAGTAAATCGAATGACTTGGTATTTTCTCGCCATTCAATTGATACAAGAGTTATGTAGTTAAAAACCCTCTGGGGAGTTGTTGGGGGGTATGCCCTTATTGATGCAAATAGCCTGTGTAGCGCTCCAATGTTGCCCAAATCGGGAAACCGGTGTTCTAGAGAGGGGGCGATAGTGAAGGTCGTCTCAACGGGCACTATTGTGGATTAGAGGCGCCACATCGACAAGGTCTGCCAATACAATCCTCCGGCGTCGGTAACTGTGAGCATTTTCATCCCAATCCGTGCATGTCAATAAGGTAAGAACCGGCTTATCAGAAGCTGACATCACAAAAATATCGGTCGCATCAACTACATCCTGATCTCTGACAATATAGGTATACATGCTATCTTCGGTATATGTTTTGACTTGCTCTCCGGGCAAAAGCATAAACAGATAGCGAAAAGGACCGTTACTGGCATCGCTCAAGCTGATATGCCCCGCCAAGACATTGTTGTTGGTTGTATCCAAACCCGAGGGGGTTTCAAGCACCGCAACATCCCCGTTCAGGCCAGTGATATCCCACGTGAACCCATCATATGGCACAGACTTAACTCTGGCATCCAAATGCAATGAGGGGATGACCAGACGGGTTATGGCGGTTTGCATCCCTGATTCGCCCCCATCGCTAGAAAGGATCCGCGGTGAATAAAAGGAGGGCACCGGGGTTTTATGGGCAAATGAGATGGTCTCATGCTGAACTATTTCTTGTCCGGAGTGTGGTTGTGAAGGATCAGGCCCATTTGGCGCATCAGCTAGCAAGCGGGCGCCTAAGGCCTGCTCCTCTTCCAAGGATGGAGGAGCAGGCCTCCCTGGGGCAGGAAGCCGGATAGTCCCCACTATCAGCGCTAATGTGGTCATGGTCAGGCAAATGCCAATCCAGGTTGGCAAAGTAGCACTCAGCTTCTTGTGAATGCCGGGTTCAAAGGCGATGCCCGCCACCAGTCCCACTATCAGCGTGAAAAGCGTGAGGATCAGCAATCCTTGATTCTCTACCCCAGCCATTTTCTCAACTTTGATCCCATACCGGTGCCAAGCGCCAGACCCACGATCAGCCCAAGCAAAGGAATCACCAGCAGCCCGAGCCAATTTGAACCAGCCTGGGGCGGGGCGGTTGGGTAATCACCCGTAACCGGCAGGAGAGGTAGCCGGACTGTCGGCTCCGGTCCTTTTGGCTCTGACGGCTTTTCCGTTGGAGGAACAGAGGTTGGCGTTGGAGTGGGGGTGGGAGGTTGCACCTCGCTGGTAGCGGTTGCCGTCGGCACCACCGGCGTGTTTGTTGGTGCCACTGGCGTGTTCGTGGGCGCCTCGGGTGTATTCGTCGGTAGCTCTTGGGTTGTTGTAGGTGTTAAAGTGATTGCCAGCGGAAGCGAGGCCGAAGCCCGGCCTGGAAGGATCGCCAGGATTACAACCAGGCTGATTATCAACCCAAGGCTAAGGCTAGCGGGTTTGAATTTGAACATAGACCCTCCTCACAGTAATCATTATTGGACCAGCGGTAAGTAAATTAAGCGGGTATGTGATTGATTTAAACGTGTTGCTGGGTCTCCCAGCAGGGTAAATGTATCGATCAGGTCAGGAGAACCGGGATTTTGAGTTGACAAATGCAATTTTCCAGATAGTGTGGCTGTACCAATGTTTCTCTGGCCTCCCTGAAAGATGCTTTCATAAAAACCCTCAGCCAGCGATTCATGACCTGTGGCCACTCCTAATCCGGTTGGACCCCAAACAGCAACTGCCCCACCATCGGAATAGCGTAGGAGCGCTTCGTCAAGAGTGGGGAAAGCCGGGACCTGAAAAGATCCGGTAAAACAGGTCATTTCGAGCACCACCGGCAACCTGGCTTTATTCTTCAGGGCGGAGATGTCTTCTAAGTGGATGAACCGTTCAGCTGCCCATTGGTGGACAGAAGCGTGACCGGTGAACATGATTATGCCGGTGCCATCGTTCCAATCCTGAAAGAGGGTTTTGCTGATTTCCTCAGCGCTGAAAGTGGGAGGCGTGTAGTAAAGGCGCTGTGAAACCAAGGGAGGTTTGACAAAAGAGGTCATCAAGGCTTCTGAAGAGGCCGGAAAATTACCCCCCTCATCCGGATCGTCTGCCACAAATGTGATGTGACTGTTCCAGGGACCGGGTTCAGCAGCCTGCTCATACGCCACGATTTTTGCTACCATCGTTTGGGCTTCAGCCAGGTTATTGGCCGGCAAACGACCAATCAACATGTCCGGAAGGATGTCATCGCCATCGACCGTAACGTAGCGGTTATCGGCTGCAGTTTCCCCTGCCCAGGGATCGACATCGACCAGGTAAGGGGGAATGATCGTCGCTGATGATTCCGGGTTGTAGCGTTTGGGATCGGAAGTGCCATCCCCTACCAGAAGGACATAAGTTGGTCGCGGATCCCAGGAATTATAGGCGTAATCCAAGAAATTACGAATAGCTGCTGGATCGGGGCGTCCATCACCGAAGGTGTCATAAATCGCTTGAAGGTCCTCCTGTGCCACCCTCAAACCTTGCTTCTGGCGTAGAGAGATTAAATCGTCCAGAGCAGGGACAAATTCTGCGGGCGAGATGATCAAATAATCCGCACCGCTGAAATCTGCTTCAGTTTCCAAAGCAGGGACCAGGTGCAGGCGTTCTGGATTGGCAATACCGGCCTCACTGGTAATCCAATAATGCGGGTTTCCAGAGACGAGCCCATCACCGAGGGTGAGTTTGCCGGAAGTGTCAAGGGTAAATCCGCTCAAGCGCAGTGGTCTCCCTGGGTCGGTGACATCGTATGCGCGCAATCCTTGAGAGGAGTCCAGGCTAATGGTATAGGTATGCGAGGCTTCCTCTCCGCGGAAGAAAATTGACTCCCCAGATGAAGAGTCATCGCGGCCATAGTCAATCGAAAAAGCGTCCAACCAAGCACCTTCTACCTCAACGGATGGGATGCCTGGTAGCGACAAGGTTAAGGAGTTGCTCCCATTTATCAGCATTGATCCAGGAAAGTAGAAAGCCGCGCTGATAGATTCTTTGCCGTCCCATTCAACCTGCCCGATGTAATTCTGGTTAAGGGCTACCTGGACGTGATGATCGGGTTTAGCGCTCACATCTGTAAAGCCAATCAACCAGAGGATGAGCGTGGCTGGTTGAGATGGATCCACACCTGCGAGTCCGATGGAATATGACTGGGTCGGATGAGTGTCGCGCTGCAAGCGATCCCAGACCCAGCGATCGCCATCGCGCCCGGGAGGGATCGGGGCGCAAAAACAGTCTGGGGTGTAGATCCGGTTTTCCTCGGCAGTGATTTCCACCCTGGCGACCCCGGCTGGTAAGCCTAGCGGGTCTGCAGACCGGCTTTCCATTGACATACCAGGGGAATTACCTTCCTCCAGAAAGTACACATCAAATGGTGAATAACGGCTAAAACGTGGTGCCGCATAGAAGAGCAGACGCTCGCCTGGCTCAAAGCTGGTGTCGCTATCACCATCCCATTCGTAAGCGATCTCTTTACCAGCCAAGGTGAGATGTAACTGGTTTGGGTGGGCAGTGGTAACCGGGTAACCCACCGCGGAAAGGTTTTCATAGGTAATTTCTGTTAGGCCAGTTTGATTCACTTCCACCGCGACTTTAGGTGTATTGCTCCCTAATTTGACGGAACCTGTTTGGGAAACCCGCCCTGTATCCAAGTTGGGCTGGATATCCTGGGGATTGACCACTGCTGATTTCAACCTTTCCAGCATGGCATCTGCAGAGGAGCTGGTTAAAAGCGGGGCTGCTTCTGGGCTATTGAAGTGGAGGATGGCGTGCACATGGGTGGTTAGGCGAAGTTCGGATCCTCTCGGCCGGGCCGGGTAGAAGACCAGGCGGGCGATGCTCACCCCTCGGAGCAAGCCGAGGGGTTCTAAAGCAAGTGCCGGACGATTAAATTCAACGTTATCAGATACAGAGGTAAATGCCCCCCCAATGACCTGACCGTCAGGTGCGCGCAGAACACCCTCAGGTTTCCCGGCATGTGCAACCGACGCCGGGAGGTACATAGCACTTTCATCGACCTGACGGATTTCCAGCGTGGGATTTGCTCCAGGGGGGATGGCGACCAGGACAGCTGCAAAGGGGACTTCAGGCACACCTGGTTGCCTCAATTGCTCAAAACCAGACATGGTTAGTCGGCTTTGCCCTCCCGGCAGTGAGGAGATCTGAAGTGAAGAGGCGTTCCAGTCAATGGATAATCCATCTTGGGTGCCGGAGATGATTGGGTTTGAACCCTTATCCGTCTGAACTGTTCTGGGCAGAGGGCCTGGTGCGACCATGAATTCGAGCAGGGTCAGGGTAAAAGCCATCCGTCCTAGAAAGTTCACGGTTGTATCACAAGCGGCAAAAAGATCAGATTGCCCGTAGAACTGATACCTCCAACAACTTTGGCGTTTACCGGACCGTGAACGGTCTCTAGTCCGTGCGTGTCGACATCGGTAAGCCAGTAATACCACAGCCCGTTACCCGGAACTGTATCGGTATAGGTATAGTTCCCTCCGCCGATACCTCCAACTGGAGATTTTATCCCGATCATGTCGGCGCTTAGGTACTCATTTACTGAAGACCGGTAGACCTTGAAGCCGTAGTTATCAACCTCCGAGGCAGTCGCCCACTTCAAGGTTACCTGGCGTCCCTGGACGCCCTCCACCTGGAAATATAATAGCTTTACAGCCGTTGGTACAGTGGGCGTCGGGGTAGGCAAAGGTACGGGTGTGCCAGTCATTGTAGGCGTTGGCGTTTCGGTAGTTGTCGGTGTAGGTGTAGGCACCACTGACCAGGAGGTCAAACAATCGACGCCTTCATAGTCACCAGCGACTGTGAGCGGTTTTGCGGTGGACACATTCGCAATTCCAGTGGTCTTATCGATGCGGAAAAGCTTGTTATTCGTACTTGTAGGACCGTCCTTGCCAGTGGTCCCCAGCAGTTGCCCGGTTGGATCGAAAGTTAACCCTTCCATATCGTTTACGCCTAGAGACCCAACATCAACAGTTGCGCCTGTGAACTTATTAATCTTCACCAACCGGTCACCCGAACCGCTGTTATTTGCGATGCCGTACATTTGTCCGTCAACCGGGTCAATAGCAAGATCATCAATGTCATAAAGCCCCATGTCCGGCTGGATAATGACATAATCCACACCTGGACCGAAGGCATTTTCTACATGCAGCCCGCTGGCGGGGTCGGCTTGAAAGAGTAAATCTACGTTTGTGCCTCCAGAGCGGCGATCTGAGGCGTAGAGGATTCCGTTCGAAGGGTCAAAAGTTAATCCATCGGCGTCACTGAGGTTGATAGGACCCAGAGCGCCATTTCCAATCCCAAAGGTGTTGGGATTTGGAGTAAATGCTCCGGTGCTTAGATCGAGCGTGCCTAGCTGGCCTGCATTGGCGCCAAAGAGGATACCAGTACTGGCTTGAAAGGCAATGGCCTCTAAGGAATTTGTCCCGGGTGATCCTATCGGGATTTCAGTACCCAGGTCGAAATCCACCTGGGTAAGCATATCGTTACCAGGTGGACCACCACCGCTATCTCCAGATGCATAGCAGATGCTGTTGGCGGCTTGTAGATGGTTTCCAGCCAGAACCACAAACCTGTGGGTGGAGTTAGCTTGATAACCGGACAGGGAAAGGGCAGCTAAGACAATAATCAGCAAAGTAAGAAGGATGGTGAGACGATTTGGTTTCATTTTTTTATCTCATGTAATCAACTAACCGGTGCTTAACAGGAGTTTGAACACTTTTCCCGTCATGCAAACTTATTCAATTATTGATATCAAGCACAATAATCCAGTATTTACAAACGGGTTTCCACATGCCAGTAGATAGATTCCCATGACCACCTCCCCTTTCTGGATTCGAAGATTAAATCACCTTAATCTACCTAATTATACATTAATATGTCACATAGGTGTACTGTCGAGGGTGCATGTCAGATTGCTGGTTAGTTTATCACCTGCCCCCAATCTGGGAAGAAATTGGGGTGTTGTG
>Ga0315538_1002297_pt1 | contig 10786 bp, 9 predicted proteins | sample SalMarSW160230MG_2_FD_203834 | JGI IMG/M metagenome (GOLD analysis project Ga0315538, IMG submission 203834) | Salt marsh sediment microbial communities from the Plum Island Ecosystem LTER, Massachusetts, United States - Salt Marsh Sediment SW1601-230 ...
TTCATTAGCGTCCCGTTTTGACTTTTTTATTAATTCTTTTCTATGCCTTGAATCTTCCATTTTCGGAGACCCGTTCAGATCGTACGATCCGTCTGGACGAATCGTATGATCTGGTGTCAGAAGACCTGTATGGGCAGGATAGAGCTCTTTTAGTTTTTTCTCAAGCAACACTTCTATTAACAGGGATAAATAGCAGATCATCACATGACCCCTAATACGGGTCTCTCTACGAACAAAGACAGGACGGATATCAAATTCGTTTTTCAACACACTAAAGGCTCTTTCTACCTTTTGCAGAGATTTATAGGAATCTTCAACTAACTCTTTTGATAATTCTGACGCTTCTACTTCTGTTTGAATAAAATATCTTCCATCAATGCTTTCTTCATATTCTATTGCCCTATTACTCTTGACAATTCTTATAGTATATCTTTCTTCATCACCTTTATAATCTTTAGTATCAATCTTCTCCAATAAAATCTTGTAAAACTTAGTCATATGATATTTCGATAAGAAAGATTTTAAACTATGATGGGTGTCTTTTATATCTGACAATTTTCCCTCTAATTTTAAACTCTCAACCAATTTCTCAAAATTTGCAATATTCTTTTCTCTTGTGTAACTATTCATCTTTGCCATATCTTTGTTATAACAGGCAATAAATCTAACCTTTTCAGAATACTCTCTCTTTAACTCCTCCGACAGGTCTTCATAATAGCTAAATTCCTGTATCCGGCTGCTTTTGCCAGCCTTCAGTACAAGTGGCATCAAATATTTAACAATCCTGCGATTACGCTTCTGGAGACCCATGATGTAATTATTGCCACTTCGTTTAACCGACTCGATATTATCTACCGTCATCATCCCACGATCTCCAACAAAAATGATATCTCTTATCGAAAAGCGATTGAGCAGGTCTTCTATCACTTCATCAACCGTACTTTTATCAACCCGGTTACCTTCAAATATATGATGCGCTATCGGAATACCATCTCTGCTCATCACAAGACCTATGACAATTTGATCTGCATCAGGACGGTGATCTCTTGTGTGTCCCTTCTCTGCTATGGAAACCTCATCTCCCTCAAAGTAAACCGATGTAATGTCATACAATATCAGACTGTTATCTAAATTATAACACTTCAAACGATAATAAAGTGATCTCTCTATCTCATCCTTTAGGCTGCACAAGTAATCTAATGAGCGATAATAGTAATGAAGCTTCTCATCTTCAGTATCAGGAAAATTAACAAAACTCTTCAATTGGGAAAACATTGACCTCTCATACCAGCGGTGACAGGCTAATTTACTACCCGGATCAGAAAAGCGATTTGCCACCTGAATTAAACTAATGCGGGATACCGGTATCTTAACCCTTAAAGGTAACGACTCATCTATTATGCGATCCAATCCAAGTTGATACCAAAAAGCTATTGCAGGTAGGCATGTCCCGTAGTGATAGGCTTTCCCTACTGTAAAATTATTAATCTTGAATTTGTCTTCAACTCCTATAACTCGAATAAAGGATTTTGTCAATTTCTCTATCTCATCTTCAGGCATATTGGATATATTGCCAAGGTTTGCTAAAACCTTGGTTGCAGGTTGACCCTTTTTGTTCCGATATGATTTAACATATTGGAGATAAATATTTCTACCTGTCGTTGTTGTTCTAAATCTAGCCATAATTTCTAAATGTACCTACTTATTAATTTCAATAACATGGCATTAATATAAGGAATATTAATTACAATGTCAATAGGTATATTGTATCTACAAATATTTTGGAAATTGACAGGTTTTTAATGCTCTCCCGTCGAGAAACATTTTTTAAACCGCCTCTTCTTATAACGAACTGTCAAACTTGGGGTACATAAGTGTAGAACATAATTTTCTTTAGAAACTTAATTTTTCCTGTTCTTATTTTTTGCTCCGGAGGAGGGATCAGTCAGTAGCCTGATTTCGCTTTGCTCAACTCGAACCCCCAACCTGGTGGTTAATCCGGCTACTGCCGGACTCTACCATTGAGCAATTCTTTTCGGATAAAATCTCATTCTCTAAAACTTTTTATTATTTGCTCCGGCGGTAGGACTCGAACCTACAACCTAGTGGTTAACAGCCACCCGCTCTGCCAATTGAGCCACGCCGGAATGATCATTTGAAAAAAATCTTTTGATTTTTAGCCACTGAGTCTTAGAAAACCCCCAATCCGCCAGCTGGCGGATTAACAGCCACCCGCTCTACCATTGAGCCACTCCGGAATCGTTTTAAAAAAGCGAGGCTAATTTAATTAATTCAGATAGTATAGTCAATCAGTTATCTTTGTGGTCGAATTCTTTGCGTAATTTTTCCCATGTTTGTTGCAAGCCTTCACTGATGATTTTTATGTTTCCAAATATAGGCATAAAGTTAGTATCGCCTGTCCATCTTGGAACTATATGTACATGGAGATGATCTTTTACTCCAGCACCTGCAACAGGTCCCATATTAATACCTATATTAAAACCTTCTGCTTTCATCGCATTTTTTAGTACATAAGTGCACTTTTGAATCAGGTTCATTATCTCAATTTTTGTTTCATTATCCAGATCGGATAATTCTGATACGTGTTTATAAGGTGCAATCATCAGATGGCCATTAGTGTAGGGGTAGTAGTTCATAATTACAAATGCTTTTTTACCACGATATAAGATAAGCCGTTTTTTATCATCGTTTTCTTTTGGATATTTACAAAAGAAACATTCGTCTTCTTTTTTAGGATTTTCTATGTAATCTATTCTCCAGGGTGCCCAGATTTTTTTAAGTGTCACTTATTTCTCTTCTTCTTTTCTTTTTTTGGATTCTTCGACTACTTTTTCCCGAAACTCTTTAGGCATTGGTTCATAGTGAGACAGTTTTTGTCGATGAAGACCTTTTCCTTGCGTCATTGATCTGAGAGCAGTTCCATAGCGGTAAAGTTCAGCAAGAGGTACTTTAGCTGTGATTTTTTGGAAAGAGCCTTCAGAATTAATTCCAAGGATTTTACCGCGCCTGACTGATATGTCGCCCATAACATCCCCCATGAATTCTTCCGGAACAATAACTTCGATATCATAAATTGGCTCGAGTAAAATTGGATTTGCATCCATAAAACATTCTTTAAATGCTCCTTTACCTGCAATCTGGAATGCTATATCTTTAGAATCAACTGGATGCTGCTTCCCATCGTAAAAAACGGCTTTAAGGTCAGTGACTGTGTACCCAGCAAGAATTCCTTCTTCACAAGCAGCTTTTACGCCCTTTTCAACAGAGGGAACAAATACACGGTCAACATTTTGTCCAACTAAAGTATTGGAAAATTCTACACCTGCTCCTCTTTCAAGTGGCTCTACATACATCCATACTTCTGCAAATTGACCAGCGCCACCCGATTGTTTTTTATGGCGGTATTTAGATTCACCACGTTTTCTAACAGTTTCACGGTATGGAATGCGTGGGGGAATCTGAATGACATCCACATTATATTGATGTTTTAATCTTTCGAGTATAATTGTTAAATGGAGTTCACCCTGTCCTGAAAGAATTGTTTGTTTTAATTCAGAATCATAGTGAAATAAGAATGTTGGATCCTCATCAGCAAGAGTCTGTAAGCCGGCTGATATTTTTTCTTCATCACCACGTGACTTAGCTTCGATTGCAACCTGAATGACAGGGTCTGGGAATTTGATTTCAAGATACTTAATTAGTGTTTTTGGATCGGAAAGTGTATCTGTTGTACTCGTATATTTTAGTTTTACAGCTGTTCCCAAATCACCAGCATGAAGGTGAGCAACTTCTTTTTTATCTTTTCCATTCATTACAAATATTTGTCCCATTCGTTCAGATTTGTGAGTTCTCACATTTATTAAATCCATGCCTGTAGTAACCGAACCTGACATCACTTTAAACATTGAGAGTTCACCAATGTGCAAAGCACTGATCGTTTTGAAAACAAATAATGAAACAGGGTCGTCGTCGCTGATTTTTCTTTCGATTTCACTTTTATTAAGAATTGCTTTGACGGGTTTTGATTCAGATGGCGATGGAGCATAAATACTGATGATGTCCATTAAGTTTCTAACTCCAATATTATTATATGCAGAAACAGCAAAGACAGGAAAAAGATTTCTTGACATTATAGCTTTTTTTAATCCATTGAGAATGTCCTCTTCTGGAAGAGTACCTTCTTCAAAAAATTTTTCTAATAATTCGTCATCTGATTCAGCAGCAAATTCTATTACTTTTTCGTGAAGTGAGTCAACTTTGGATTTCAAATCAGCGGGAATTTCTTTTTCTGTTACTGTGCCTTTTCCATCTTTTGAATAGACGAGGATTTTTCGTGAAAGAATGTCAATGACACTGTCAAAGTCAACGCCAGCATTTACAGGTAATTGCAAAGGAAAGACCTTTTTCCCGAATGATTTTTTTAAATTTTCTAAAACTTTATCAAAATCTGCATGTTCTTTATCAAGTTGATTTACAATAAACCAACAGGGCAAATCATCCTCTTTGGCAAAATTGAAAACTAATTCAGTTCCTACCTCAATACCTGAGCGAGCATGGATAACAATAAGAGCCAGGTCCATAACACGTGTTATAGCTTTTGATTCACTGATAAAGTCAAGATAACCAGGCGAATCTACAATATTAATTTTTTTATTTTTCCATTCGTAATGCAGTAGAGATGATGATATAGAAAATTTTCGTGCTATTTCATCTTCGTGATAGTCTGATATTGTTGTTCCGTCATCGATACGTCCTAATCTGTTTGTAACGCCGGTGCTGAATAGCATTGCTTCTGCTAATGATGTTTTACCCGATGATGCATGTCCTAACAGAACGATATTTTTTATTTCTTCAGTTTGATATTCTTTCACTACTATCCTCCTTTATTTCATCAAATTAATTTAGAAGATTTCTTACAACTTTCCCTGAACTATTTCTAGGAATATTATCGTAAAATTCAACAATTTCAGGTTTAAGGTATTCCGGTAATTTTTTTTTACAGTACTTAAAGATTTCCTCTTGAGTCAAATTTTTTTTATCTTTTGGTACGATGCAAACTTTTATGTTTTGGTTAAGATCATTTATATCAAGACCCAATGCAATTACTTCTTCTACTTTAGAATGTTTTATAATGATGCTTTCGATGGATTTTGGATTAATATAATAACCGTATCTGTAGATAAGATCAGATTTTCTCCCTTCAAAGTAAAAATAGCCATCTATGTCTTGTTTTAATAAGTCTCCTGTAGAAAACCATACATTTTCATTGTATTTATTGTAAGAGTATTCACCAAGATAGCTAAGCATCACGTTTTTACCGCGAATTTGCAACTCTCCTGTCTGACCAATTGATACTCTAGCACCATTATTATCTATTATTCTCGTCTGATTGCATGAAAGAGCTAATCCAATAGATCCGATTTTACGGTCTTCAATGTTTCGATTTATGGTGACTATAGATGAAGCTTCAGTCAATCCATAACTCTCAAGAATTATGCTGTTATACTTTTCTTCCCATTTTTCAATGAGTGACTGTGGTAGAGAATCACCAATTGAAATACATAAATTTAAACTGCTTAAGTCGTTTTCTTTTAAATCCGGTAGTTCCGCAATTTTGCAGAGTAAATCTAGATTGCTAACAAATATAGAAATTTTTTCCTTTCTGATCAGTTTAGCAATTTCCTCGGGATTGTATTTATTTGTGAGAACAATTGTGCCACCAAGAATAAGAGCAGTATTCATAACAAGTGTGTGAGAAAAGCAGTTGGATAATGGAAAGAATCCAGAGAAACGTGTGTCCTTTTCTGATCTAAAAATTTCACAACAAGATAAAGCGTTACTTAATATATTTTTATGGCTTAGAATAACTCCTTTTGGAACACCTGTAGTTCCGGAAGTTAAAATTATCACAGCTTGCTCCTTACTGCCAACTTTGTAAGCGTTTTGCAAGTGTGAGTTTGATTTAAGTAGATTTGAAAGACTAATTTCGTTTTTATTGGGTAAACCCAATACAATTTTTTTTGAAAGGTTTCCGGAAATGGACTCTGTTTCATCTACTTGTTTTTTAAATTTATCAGAATATATAAGGGTTTGAATGTGTGATTTTTTTATGACTGTGGCTAATTCTTGGGATGAGGATGTCGTTGGAAGAAGAACTGCTATACAGTTATTTCTGAGAATTCCAAAGTAGGAAATTATAAATTCTGGAACATTAGGGAGAAGAATCCCGACAGCTTGATCAGAAGTAATTCCCAGTTTCCGAAGATTATACGCTAAGGAATTTACCTTTTCCCAGGTTTGTCTATAGCTCAACTCTTCGTTCATATACTTTATGAAAGGAAAATTCGGTTTTATTTCCGAGTAGTGTTTTATATAGTCGTAAATATTTTCCATTATTAAATTTACAAAAAAAGCGGGAAATTTTAAGGAATTTGACCTCTTATGTCAAGACATTTAGCATAAACTGTTCACAGCACCAAAAGGTGTCTCTTTTCCGAAAGCCACGTAGGTCACAACGGACTCCTTTGGAGACTCATTCGGAGAATTCCTTTGGAACGAGGCAGAGGTCGCCACAGCGGGATCAATATGAGAAAATACGATTCATAAATTGTCAGCAATATGAAAGTTCTTGCCTCGTCTATAAGAGGTCTTCGTGGGAAGGAAGACCTTTTTGAATAAAAGAAATTTTGCGAGTGGATAGCATAATTCTATTATTTACCAGCGGTATTGCTGGCAAGTGAATAAATCGGGTTGGGAGTTTCTTAAATACCAAAAATATTTCAGTAAAGATAGACAAAATGTTAAAACTTCAGATTTGTAAGTCTATATTTACCCTATAACGTCAGTTATTCAGCCCGTCCAGACGGATCCTCGGATTAAATAAGATGCTTTTTAATTTATCGTACTCTTTATTTTTAATTGTCTCATACTATTTCGTGATATCATTACCAATTCATATTTAATAGTGTGAATCTTGATACAATATATAGTTTAAATAGAAGTTAATAATCACAAAATACATTATGCTGAATATGTAAGTTACGTAGAAGGGTTTAAATCAAAATATATGCTATATATTTATAATCAGGGAATTGTTGTTTTGATATGACTTTCCAAAAACCTTGAGACCTTAAAAAAGCTAAGAACCTGATATCACATCCCCTGAAATAAGAAATTAAAAACATTAATGAATAATTTCGATGTGGTCATCAATTCCTAAATATTTTGCAAATTTAACGGCAATACCAATGATATTCTGGATATCCAGCGGTTTAAAGAGATAGCTGAAGGCTCCTATTTTCAGTGCTTTTTCCAGAATATCTTCATTCCTAAATCCCGAGATCATAATTGCTTTTAGATTAGGATTAATCACCTTCAATTCTTTTAATGTTTCAACGCCGTCCATACCAGGCATGCAAATGTCAATAAACGCAATATCACAATTGGTTTTTTTCAATTCTTCTATTGCCATTTTTCCATTTTCCGCTGTGAAAATTGAAAAATTTGAGTCCTTGAATATATCCTCAAAACATTTAAGTATCTCTTTTTCGTCGTCAACAACTAAAACATTGTTCATTTTCTGATTCATAGAATACTCCATGGGTTATATTCTAATGTTTTTTTAGAATTTTCAGATTGTATTTATTTATTTTTAATGTTCTTATCATTGTTCTTTATGAGTTTTTTCATTTTTTTATAGGCTTTATCGGATAGTTTTTGTTCAGGTACCAGTGACTGAACGGCGGCATCTTCCGTGACGATAGTTGGTGTAATAAAGATAACCAATTCGGTTTTCTCTTTTTTGTTTATCTTGCTTCGGAATAGAGCACCCAGGATGGGAATTGACCCCAGTATAGGAACTTTACTGATAGTTTGAACGTCTGAGTCCCGCATGAGTCCCCCGATTACAATTGTCTTACCATTATCTACTTTTACCTGAGTATCAGCTTTTCTGGTAGCAATAATCGGTACACCGTCCGGTGTTTGACCATTCTGGAAATCGGCATTCGGTTGTAATTTTATAGTGATTGTTCTGTCATTGTTGATACGTGGTTTTACAAGTAGTTTTACAGTTGCCGATTTAAATTCGTATGATGTTATTCCGTATTGACTTAAAACTTTGTATGGGATTTGATCACCAACCTCTATCGTTGCTTCCTGATTATCAAGTGTGACTAAATGTGGGCGAGAGAGAATATTCAAATTATAATCCGTCTGAAGAGCGTGAATCACGGCATCAATATGAATGTTTATGATTCCGATTCCAAGTCCCTGACCTATGGGAAGTGATAATGGGAAGGGGTTACCCTCTCCGTCTGTATATTAAGATTGTCCCTGTCCTCCACTTTCTCCACCGGTTTTTGTTTGACGCAAATCGAATTTTGTTCCTATCCTATCGGTGGAACTCGCCAGGTTTGGGTCTTTCAATAACCATTCGAGACCCGATTCACTATTTTTTGTCAAAGATATTTCTGCGACAGCCGCCTGAATATATATTTGTGGTGTCGGTTTATCTAATTCATCTATTAGCGCTTCCAGCTTATCAATTACTTCCGGATTTTCTTTGATGATCAGTGAATTCGCCCGTTCATCCGCCAACACCGCTCCGATTCCCGGCGTAACGATTTTATTTAGAATATCCCGCAATTTCACGGCCTCGGCAAACTGACAAGAAACTCGCTTCACTACAGTACGAGACATGATTTTACTTAAATCACTGACCATATAGACATCTACGCCCTCTATACTTCGATAACCAAGCCCGTTTGATTCCATAATGACCGAAATTGCGTCATCAGGTAACACATCGTTAATGTTTACGGTAATCCGACGGTTTTGAATTGCAGGGTCTACGACAAATTTAATGCCGGTTTTTTCTCCCAACACCTTTAAAACATTATTTATAGAAGCATCTTTCAGATTCATGGAAATAGGTGAATTCTGAGCGAATTTTAGCAATGTTTGGGTATAAATTCTGCTCGTTATAAAAATCAAAACAATAATTAATGATGTTAAATATTTTCTAAATAGTATTTTTTTAGTCATGGTTGTTACCCTAATCAAATGTTTTTTTAGTGAAGTCATTCAAGGGAATTTCAATCTTATTTTTCCCTTTTACCAGTACAATTTTATTTGAATCATATTCAACAATTTTATTTCCCATAAAGACATCTCCTTTTTTAATTTGCCTGTCTGTGGCGGAGAGCAGTACCATAAGAGAAAATATAGGACTTTTTCTACCTGAAACCGTATTAAGTTTATCTGTAAAAAAGCGTTTAATGTTACTATTCCGATAAACAGACCCGGCGTTTTTCGAGAAGGAGATGGATTCGAAAATGAAGATTGGAACGATAAGAATCATAATGAAAAAGAGCGAAAATTTGAGCCATAGTTTTTTCTTTGATATCATTTCCTCACCATCAATCAAACTCCGGCGCTTTTAAATAAATCTGATTGTTTCTTGAAACCAATTTGACGCCGTCTTTTGTAATACGCACGACTCGGTAACTTTTGATTAAATCTCCTTCTTTATAAACCGCTCCATTTATAATTGCCAAGGGATTTTCTTTGTCAAAGATGATGCCTTTGAGCTCAAGCTTGGGTATAGTATCCTCTAACTTATTTTTTGGTTTACCTTGTTTTACATCGGTTTTTTGCTGTTTGTTGACTATTTTGCTTTTGGAAGCCGGTGTCTTTGTTTTAGGAAAAGAAAACGGGTCTCTCAATTTATTAAAGATTTTATAGGTAAAAGTAGTTGAATCAATTGCTGGTTTATTAAGTTTCTTTGTTTCTTCATCTAAAATTTCTTTTATAATATTTTCCACTTTTATCAAATTTTCTTCGTCATCAATTATACTTTTAGCAAATTGAACATTTGGTGATGACTTTCCCGCTTTTATAAAATGTAACGACAATAATAATGCTAATATAAATATTAGAACCGATAAGATGATAATCTTGTTTTTTCCTTCTTTCATTTAGCTCACAATTGTAAAAATAACAATGTTATATGTATGATTTGATATATCTTTGGATCTATGAGATATACTATATGAATCGATCAACAGCCAATAGCGAGATTGTTCCAGGTTATTTAAAAAAGACAGGAAATTAGGATAGGAACCTTGAAATCTTATGCTAATAGGCTGTTTACGAAATTTTCCGAGTATTTTACCTGCTTCATGCATAGGGTCAATTGAATTGAGTTTAAGTCCAGATTTTTCTACTATCCAGTTCAATTCGCTTAGTACTACTGAGAGATGCTTTTTTTCCACGATGTGGGATTCAAATGATTTTTCAAGTGATTGACATTTTTCCAATTTTGCATTGAGATTATTCAATGCACGTTCAATATCAATTGAGCGGATTTTAAGATATATATTATCAAGATTTTCTTTCTTTACTCTTAAATCTTTATATGTTTTTAATTGTGGTTTGATGATGAAGAAATTACCAAAAGCTATAGCAACGGAATAGATAAAAATTGCTATTAGCAGCCAATGGAGCTTGAATATATTTTTATAAATTTGTGGTTTTTTTATCTGCTTATTTCCCATATCTAGTAGATTCCTATAATAAAAGTCATAATTGGTTTATTGCCCATTTTACCTATCCGACTTTCTAATAAGTTACTCACCATAAATATTTATAATCAATTCGTTCCATATTCCAATGCCAACATTTAGTGGTTTTACTAAGCTACCATTTCTCCAATGCCATACTATTTTTCTAATTCTATCCAAAATTTCATCAATTCCATTTTCTA
>Ga0315538_1002304_pt1 | contig 10770 bp, 8 predicted proteins | sample SalMarSW160230MG_2_FD_203834 | JGI IMG/M metagenome (GOLD analysis project Ga0315538, IMG submission 203834) | Salt marsh sediment microbial communities from the Plum Island Ecosystem LTER, Massachusetts, United States - Salt Marsh Sediment SW1601-230 ...
CAATTTCCTCGCCGGCATCTATAGTTGAACTAGACGAAGCTTGCCACAGTTCACCGTTAACCCGAACATAACCTTTAGGGGAAATGGGAGTTGTTGTTCGACCTCGACTACCAATGTCCGGCGAAATAATCGGCTTCTTAACTAGCGCCTTCTTGCTAAGTCGGTAATTTATATAATTATATACCCCGAGAGCAATCATCATAATGATGAGACCCCAGAGGGGGATATTTATCGCAACCCTTGGCAGCAGCCAGAGCACGACTGTCACCAAGGCCGCCTCTTCAAGTAAGGTTGTTGTAATGGTGAGTACTGTATATCTCCTGTATTTCATTTTGGTATTGAGATAAAGAGTTAGATCGGAATTAGATTAACCTTCAAATTTAATAGCTTCACTCAGGCCATCAGCGCACGAGTGGGTGGGATTGTTGGCAAAGCAAGCTTTAACTCCCTCCATTTGCTTTAGTTCTGGTCGCCCTTTGAACCGGGCATTAATGATATGCAAAGTAATAGAAATAGTCAAACAACAGGGCGATTGACAAAAACCAGTACAATGGTTAACATTTAGAGAATGAAGGTTAACGAAACGAAGAAGCAAATATTGAGAGCTCTTCGAGAGTGTGGTGGTTCTCTCTCTGGCGAGACACTTTCTAACCAGCTTGGCACCTCCCGGGTTTCTATCTGGAAGCATATTCGAAGCTTAAAGGAAGACGGCTACGTAATAGAGGCCTCGGCTAGAGGATACAGGCTGGTCTCCTCTCCGGATTTACTGCTTCCTTACGAATTTCCCGGTTTAGAACAAAGAATTCACTACTTCCCAGAGATTGGCTCGACTATGGATGCAGCAAGAGAGTTAGCCAGAAAGGGAGCAGGGGAGGGGACACTCGTGATTGCCGAAGCCCAGGCTCATGGCCGAGGAAGGTTAAGCCGGGAATGGCTTTCTCCAAAAGGTGGGATTTACTTTACTCTCATTTTACGGCCCAGGGTAAGTCCCGCATATGCTCCCAGGATAAACTTGATGGCCTCTGTTGCCGTGGCAGCTACGATTAGAAAGCTCTTTGGGTTAAAGGCCGAATTAAAATGGCCCAATGATGTCTTGATTGAAGGCAGGAAGGTGTGTGGCATACTGGCTGAAATGGATGCTGAAATGGATGTTGTGAACTTTGTCAACGTCGGGATAGGTATAAACGCCAATACCTCTATTCCCCAGTTTGAAAAAATGGTGACCTCCTTAAAGGATGCGTTAGGAAGGGAAATCTCCAGGAAGGAGTTTTTGAGCGTCGTGTTAGTGGAACTAGAGCGACGGCAAGCTCTATTGATGGAAGGAGCTTTACTCGATGAGTGGAAAAAACTCTCTGGGACATTAAATAAATATGTAAGGATATTATCGCCAGGTGAGGTGATAGTAGGGCGGGCAATCGACATTGATACTACCGGAGCTTTAATAATAAGAAAGAGGAATGGCTCTGTGAAGAAGGCGCTGGCAGGGGATTGTATTCACTTGAGGGAAGAGGCACCGGATACTGATATGGGAGCAGTCAGCCGTCAGTAGTCAGCATTCAGTATGAAGCTGATAGCTGAAAGCTACATCGTTGTAAGATGCCGCAACTAGCTATAATTGCCGTCTATTTTCTCGCCATAATTGGCATAGGGGTGTGGAGTAAGCGGAGAGCTGGAGGCCAAAATGGCTTCTTCGTCGCCCACCGTCGGGGAACTCTGCCCCTTATCACCGGCTCACTTATAGCTACTGCGTTGGGGGGTTCAGCAACCGTAGGGATGGCTGGCCTGGGGTTCAAGCAAGGTTTGACCGGTGCCTGGTGGCTTCTTGTTGGCTCCATCGGCCTCGTGATTCTGGGGGTTTTCTTCGCCAGGAAAATAAGAGGCGCTGCGCTTTATACTCTCCCAGAGTTGGTAGAAAGGCAGTATGACCGCCGTGTGAGTTTGGCAGCTTCTACTCTTATTGTTATCGCCTGGGTGGGGGTGGTGGCAGGACAAATCATTGCCGCAGGGACAGTTTTATCTATCTTGGGAATAGGGTCTGTTGCTTTCTGGATGACTGTCTTTACTATAGTTTTTGTAGCTTATGCTATTCTGGGGGGCCAGTTCTCGATTATCCGTACCGATGTTTTCCAGGCAGTGATTCTTTTCCTTGGGATTTTTGCCGCTTTGGCGCTGGTTTTCTCACAAGTAGGAGGACTTGATGGGTTGAAAGCCTCTCTACCCCTGGGCTATTTCTCTTTTCCAGTAAGTTCTGAATTCAGTTGGAAGGCGCTCCTATCCCTTTTAATTCTCGTTGGAGCGACTTACGTGGTGGGACCTGACATGTATTCTCGACTTTTCTGTGCCAAAGGAGAAAAAACAGCCCAACAATCAGCCATTTTGTCGGCGTTTCTTTTCATTCCCTTGGCCTTTGCCATCATCTTTATAGGTATGGCCGCCAAAGTTTTATATCCGGAGATAGCCGCCGAAGGAGCCTTTCCTCAGGTGATAGCCAGTGTGCTTTCCCCAGGTTTAAGCGGACTGATCCTTGCTGCCTTGGTCGCAGCGCTCATGTCCTCGGCGGATACCTGCCTGCTTACCCAAAGTGTCATTTTAACCGAGGATATAATTAAGCGAGCGCACCCTGCGCTTGACGAAAGGAAAACAGTTTTGCTAACTCGCTTAAGTCTAATTGGGTTAGGTCTGGTGGCGTTGGGACTGGCTTTGGCCTTAAAGGGGGTGATTTCATCTCTTCTTTTCGCTTACACTATATTCACTTGCGGCTTGGTTGTTCCGGTTGTCGCTGGGTTTTACAAAGAGAAGCTAAGGGTGACTCCGCGAGGTGCCCTGGCTGCTCTCATAGGTGGTGGGGTAGTAGGATTGCTGGGAAAGATACCGGGTCTTGACATTCCTCTCAAAGAAGACCTTGGCCTCATAGGTTTTGCTGTAAGTGCGGTGCTCCTTTTCGGAGTGAGCTTCCTCACCAGAAAGAGATAGTCTACAAGGCATAAAACCGGCCTTGCCTCTTGGGGTGGTGTCTCACACCACCTTGAACCAGTAGGCAAGATTCTCCGTATAACGGAGCACTCTACATCACCCTAGTTCCGCCATATATCCCCTGTAGATTCAACTACCCAAACAATAGGGTCAGCCAAGAGCTCCCTGACCAGGGTTCTCAAAAAGCTACTTTCTGATATGAAATCCGCGACAGGGGGGCTAAGCTGGTAGTACAGGGCGACAAATAGAGAGCCCGCGGTGCTTTCCAGCAACACGGTATCCCGGAACTCTCGCAACACATCGATCTGTTCAGCGGTGGGAGTTCCGTAGGCTGCGGTGGCGATGAAGCACCCCCCCCAGGGGTAGGGGAATAGTGACAATACCTCAAAGCTGGCGGTGATTTTGTAGTTGTCATGCATGGTGAAGGTGGTGGTGGCATCATTGACATCGGCAATGGTACTTACATTGCCAGTCCAGTTGGCAAAGCGGTAGAAAGCATTACCTGGAGTCGCCACCAGGTCAATTACCGTTCCTTCATCAGAGGTAAACACTCCCTCACCGGGCTCGGTTACCCAGCCTCCTTCCGTGCTTGAGATGGTGAGGTCGTACTGAACCGGCGCTATCTCCTCAAACTCGGCTGTGATGGAATAGTCGCCGTTCATGGTGATATTGGTCGCGGCAGCCTCGGCATCGGCAATGGTGCCCGCATCACCAGTCCAGTTGCCAAAACAGTAGCCAGCACCTGGAGTCGCCACCAGGTTGACTACCGCTCCCTCGTCATAGGTAAAAGTATCCTCACTAGGTGTGGTTACTGAGCCTCCTTCCGTACTGTTGGTGGTAAGGTCATACTGCCTGACAAACTCGGCTGTGATAGAATAGTCGCCGTTCATGGTGATATTGGTTGCGGCGGCGTTGACATCAGCAATGGTGCTCACGTCGCCAGTCCATTCATCAAACCGGTAGCCCTCATCTGGGGTCGCCATCAGGTCGACTACAAACTCCTCGCCATAGGTAAAGGTATCCTCGCCGGGCGTGGTTACCGAGCCTCCTTCCGTGCTGGAGGTGGTGAGGTCATATGTCACCCAGGTAATCACGACTTTCCCGGCAGCACCAGCGCCACCAGCTTGGGAGCCGTCATTTCTCTGTGTCCATGCTCCTCCTCCCCCACCACTGGGTACATCTCCGGGATTGCCGTCTGAAGTACCACTGCTGAGCGCAGCACCACCAGAACCACCGCCATAGGCACCGTCTCCACCAGCGCCCGAGCTAGTGTTCCAAAGCTGACCAGTGGCACCATCTCCTCCATCTCCTCCTGCAATCCTAGTTTGACCAATGGAATCTTCTACCGTACCACCGGCTCCTCCCTCCGGGCTGCCACCAGCTGTATTTCCCGTGCCGCCTGAACCGCCTGCGGCACGAACGAGTGCATCATCAGGGTCTGTAGTGGGCCCGACAAATGAGGGGCTGCCAGGGTTGCCATCATCTCCAGCGACCCCAGTTCCCCCTGCCCCAACGACAACCTGTAACTCCTGCCCGGGTTCTACAGTTAGTGTTGAACTTGCATAAGCACCACCACCGCCACCTGCGCCACCTCTTGCTCTCCTCCCACCAGCATTAGTACTTCCTCCACCTGCACCACCTCCACCCCACGCCTGTACGGTAATTTTCGTTACTGTTTCTGGAACAATGAAGGTATCGCTCTCTGAAAATTCCTCGTTGTGTGTAGCTGCGCCTACCTCGGCCTGGGGTATTATTACCAACACCAAGCTCACAACCAGAACCAATGCCGGCAGGACGCTAACGATTTTCCTTCTCATTTCTCCTTCTCCTTATCAATTCCATCTATTGCCTTATCACATCCCCGACTTGGAGCACCATAGCTTATCCATCTATAACTGCCATTTATTTCTACAGGCATATGCAATACTCACTAAGCCTAATTGAATGTAGTCTATGAGACATTCACTTTCTCGTCAATCACCTATTAGTAACCCTACTTTCGTAGGGGATATGCTTGTACCTTTTTTAATTTGTGGGGGAGCACGCAAGAGGCTCCCTACAGAGCCTCTTGCGAGATTGCCTCGCAGAGTTTGCCTGAGCAGAGGTGAGATTCTTCGCCTTCGGCTCAGAATGACAGGAGAAGAGGGCTGGCAATGACAGTCAGGCCTTACACTGCTATAATAATACTGTGCTGGTTACCATCATCGGTTTAGGGTTAATCGGCGGCTCAATTGGGTTAGCTTTAAGGCAAGGGAAGAAGCTTGGGTGGGAGATAGTAGGCTATAGTCGTCGTCAGGAAACTGTAGCCAATGCCTTAAGTTTAGGCGCCATTGAGCGAGGCGAAACCAGCTTGAAGGATGCGGTGAAGCAAGCTGATTTTGTCATCATCGCCACACCGGTTCTGACGGTAAAGGAAATCTTCTCCGAGATAGCTCCTCATCTTCCCTCTGGTTGCATTGTCACCGATACCGCCAGCACGAAAGTCCAGGTTGTGAAATGGGCTGAGGAAATACTGCCGCCAACGGTGGACTTCATTGGCGGACATCCCATGGCCGGGAGGGAAACTTACGGCATCCAGGCTGCTGAAACCGAATTATTTAAGGGGTGCACTTACTGTCTCACCTCATCAGAGAAATATTCACCAAAATCGATAGATACGGTGACAGGTATGGTCAAGAAACTGGGAGCCATACCTCTTTTCATTGATGCTCAAGAGCATGACGATCTGGTGGCTGGCATTAGTCATCTACCTATGTTGCTCTCGGCGGCCCTGGTATCGCTAACTACCAAGAACCCTTCCTGGTCTAAAATGTCCAGACTGGCGGCCTCCGGCTATCATGACCTTACTCGCCTGGCTTCGGGAAGTCCTGAGGTAAATGCCCATATCTGCCTCAGCAACCAAGAAGCTATAGTTAACTGGATAGGTAAATTCAGCCAGGAATTGGAGAGGTATCGCCGGCTGGTGGCTGGGGGGGATAAACGCTTGGAACAAGCCTTAACTGATGCTAACAAAGCAAGACAAGAATGGCTGAACAATTTATCGGCTTAAGGTCGTTTTCGCCAAGGGCGGAAATAAGAACCATCAAACCTTGTCCCAAGTTGGAAGGGGAGATATTTCTACCTGGCGATAAGTCTATTTCCCACCGGGCTGTCATCCTGAACAGCTTAGCTAAAGGTAAAGCCAAGATTGACAATTTTGCTCCAGGGAGAGATTGCCTGTCTACAGTCAGGTGTCTGAGAGCCCTGGGGGTGACAATTGGCAGAAAGGGGTCGCGGGACTCACCTACGCTTTTAGTCTCAGGAACTGGTGAAGATGGTCTTAAGGAGGCCAGCAATGTGCTTGATGCCCAGGATAGTGCCACTACAATGCGCCTTCTGGGCGGTCTTCTTTCCAGCCAGCCTTTCCTGTCTGTTATTACCGGGGATGCCTCTCTTCGTAATCGTCCCATGGGCAGATTGATTGAGCCACTGAGGTTGATGGGTGCTGAGGTGTGGGGAAGGGGGCGAGATTCCTTTGCTCCTCTGGTCATTAAGGGGAAAAAGTTACGGGGCATAGATTTTACCTTGCCTGTTCCCAGTGCTCAAATTAAATCGGCCATTCTATTAGCCGGTCTTTTTGCCCGCGGCGATACCATCTTACACCAGACAATCCCTTCTAGGGACCATACGGAAAGGATGCTTAAACGGATGGGAGCAAGTTTGGAAAGCCAGGGAAATTCGATTTCCTTGCTGCCTTTGAGCAGCCCTTTAGTTCCCGTCAACCTTCGCGTCCCGGGCGACATCAGCTCAGCAGCCTACTTTCTGGTTGCCGGAGCTATTCACCATAACGCCAGGATAGTGATAAAAGACTGTGGAATTAACCCGACACGAACAGGAATCATCGATATTCTCCTGGCTATGGGAGCCAGGTTAAAGATAAATAATGAGCGTCTGGAAGCTGGTGAACCCTTAGCCGATATTATGGTAGAATCTAGCGAGTTGAAGGGGATAGAGGTCGGTGGCGATATTATCACTCGCCTCATTGACGAGATTCCCGTGTTAGCCGTGGCTGGCTGTGTTGCTAAAGGAAAAACTGTGATCAGGGATGCCGGGGAGCTGAGGGTGAAGGAATCAGACAGGATTGCCACTGTGGTAAGTGAGCTTTCTCGCCTGGGTGCTAAAGTTGAGCCTCTGCCGGATGGCATGGTCATCTATGGCGGTAGACCTTTGTCGGGCACAGAGGTTGACAGCCATTTCGACCACCGATTGGCGATGAGCCTGGCAGTAGCCGGTTTGGTAGCCAAAGGAGAAACGACCATCAAGCATGCCCAGGTGGCACAGGTATCATATCCTGCCTTCTGGCAAACTTTGCAGCAAGCACTAAATACTGATAAATCCTGAGCATGGAATCCTAAATACTAAACAATGTTGAAGCACTACAGACAGATACAAAGTCTTCTGAGGTGGTGAATTATCAAGAATGTTGCGGTCAACTAGAATTAGAATTCAGGATTTAAGTTAGGAGGGCAGCATGTGTACAGAATTAGTTCATATTGGTTTTGGTAGTGTCATAGCTGTAAATAGGGTGATTGCTTTCCTCTCCATAGACCAGCAACCAATCAAGCGTTTCCTTCGGGAATCGAAAGAGAATGGACTTTTAATTGACGCCACTCACGGCAGGAAGGCCAAGACCGCTATTCTTTTTGACACTGGTTACATGATGTTGGCTGCCGTGACAGCGGAGACCATCGCTCATAGATTAGCCACTGCATCCATGCTGTCTGAGGAAAAAGTTGAGCTGTGAAGTGCCTGACCAGAGCCTTGAGTCGAAGCTTCGAATGAAGCGAAGAGGCGACAGGAGCTCTCGCCCCCTGCTCGTTGTTCTTTCTGGGCCTTCGGGAGTAGGTAAGGATGCTGTGCTTGCCAGGATGAAAAAGTTAGGGCGTCCCTTTCACTATGTCATTACCGCTACCACACGTCCTAAGCGTGCCGGGGAGAAGAATGGAGTGGATTATCACTTCCTTTCCCGAAAAGAATTTCAACAAATGATAGATAAACACCAGTTCCTTGAATGGGCCAATGTCTACGACAACTACTATGGTGTGCCAAAAAGCGAAATAACTTCGGCTTTATCCAAAGGAGTAGATGCAATAGTCAAAGTAGATGTTCAGGGTGCCGCTACTATTAAGGGAATCCTGCCCCAAGCAGTATTTATTTTCCTGATGCCTCCTTCAGTGGAAGAACTAGAAAAGAGGTTGAGAAGGCGACGCAGCGAGTCCTCAACAGATTTGACTCTAAGGTTGGAAAAAGCTAAAGGGGAAATAAAAAGCCTGCCGCTTTTCGATTATGTTATAACAAGCCGCCAAAATAAGCTTGATGAAGTTGTATCCCAGATAGACACCATTGTCGCTGCCGAAAAACGCCGTGTGAAACCCAGGATTGTGGAAGTTTAGCTTTCTGGTTTTCCCAGGAAGCTGCCTGAATTTTTTGACAAGATCCCCACTTCACTTCTACAATAAGCCCCAGCATGAGTTTGACAGGGCAACTTTACAAGTTGCAACAGCTTGACCTAGAGCTTCAAAGGAAGCAACAAGAGCTAAGTGAGGTTGAACATCAGTTAAGTGACAATAAGGCCTTGGTTGTCGCCGAATCTAAGCTTGCTTCACAGAAAGAACAACTGGAAGACGCGAGGAGAAAGCAAAAGAGTTCTGAATGGGAACTGGAAGACCTTCAAGAGAAAGTCAGGCGGATTGATAGCAAACTTTACAGTGGCACAACCAAGGACCCCAAAGAACTGGTTAACCTTGAGAAAGAAGTCAAGGGCCTTAAGAGCCAAATTGGGCCGAAAGAAGATGCCTTCTTAGGATTAATGAGCCAGGTGGAAGAGATAGAAGCCAGGGTAAAAACTACCACCGAGGAGATTAAACGATTGAAACGGGAATGGGAGCAGAGGCAGGAAACTTTTGGGCAAAGGAAAAGCGAAGTTGAAGCTCTACTTGCCAGGCTCAGAGGGGACCGTAATGGACTAGCGCAGCAAATTGACTCTGAAGCCCTCAACACTTATGAGCGAATCAGGCTAGAAAGAGGACAAGCTGTAGTCAAAGTGGAGAGGGGAAAATGTCAGGGATGCCACATCACCGTGCCTACGAGTCAATGGCAAAAGGCCAAAGCCGGCGATTTAATCCAATGCAATAGTTGCAGCAGGATACTGTACCTGGAGTAGCCTATACAGAATCGTGTTCGTGTCAAAATATTCCCAGGCACCCCGACCAGCTGCTGCTCAAATCTACTATAGGCGAAGAGAGCCTTGCACTAGAAGGCAGGCAATGCTACAAGGCCTTCACCATTGACAACCCCAGTGCAAGGGGCATAATCTATATGCAGGCCGAGGTACGCTAAAAAATTGGCTGTCAAAAGTCAGAGATGGGGATTTTGGTAGGAAGGCGGGACAGAGATTCGACGAGTAAAAATAAAGGAGGATTCAATTCATGGCTGGCATTATTTCATACGGTGCCTATATACCGTTATGGCGGCTCTCTCGAGATGCTATCGCCGAGGCTTGGGGAAGCGCTTCAACTAGGGGTGAAAGGAGCGTAGCCAACAACGATGAAGACACTATCACCATGGCAAGTGAGGCTGCGGTTGACTGTTTAGCTGGCTTAAAACGGGAGAGGGTAGATGGCTTATATTTTGCCTCCACTACCTCACCCTATAAAGAGAAGGAATGCTCTACCTTGGTGGCCATGGCTGCCGACTTACGACCGGAAATTATCACTGCTGACTTTGGCAACAGCTTGAGGGCAGCGACGGAGGCATTCAGAGCAGCGTTGGATGCCGTGGTCAGCGGCTCTGCCAGCCAAGTTTTAGTGACCGCCTCTGATTGCCGCATGGGTTATCCTCGGTCAAACTATGAACAGACCTTTGGTGATGCTGCAGCAGCTTTGCTGATTAGCAATACTGCCAAACCCGCTGTCATGGTGGAAGGCAGTTATTCCTTATCCAACGAACTATACGATGTATGGAGACTAGACAAAGATATCTATGTCCAATCTTGGGAAGATCGCTTCATCATTGAGCACGGCTATACAGAGAATATGGAGAGGGCAATTTCAGGATTACTGCGAAAGAAAGCTCTCTCCGTCCAAGATATCACCAAAGCTGTGCTTTATGCTCCCACGTCGAGGGCGCAGCAAGGGCTAGCGCGTCGCTTGGGGTTTGATGTTAAGATGCAGCTTCAAGATTTGCTTATCAGCAATGTGGGCATTACTGGTTGTGCGCACGCTTTGCTTATGCTTGTGGCTACTCTGGAGGAAGCCAAGGCTGGTGACAAGATCCTGGTGGCTAGCTATGGTAGTGGTTGCGACGCCTTCCTGCTCAGCGTGACGGAAGAAATTGAAAGGGTCCAGGGTAACAGAAGAGGTGTGAAGGGATACTTGGATTCCAAGAGACCTCTTCCTAGCTATGTAAAATATCTTAGCTATAGAGGACTGTTAGAGCCTCAACCTGGTGAACCGTTCAGGCTCTTTCCGGCAGCGACCACTAGCTGGAGGGAGCGCAACTGGGCCATTCGCATGCACGGCAGCAAGTGCAAAAATTGCGGTACCGTCACTTTCCCCATAGAAAGGGTTTGCTATAACTGCCGAAGCAAGGATAATTTTGAGGAAGTCAGGCTCTCGGATAGAAAAGCTAGTGTGTTTACTTTCACCCTGGATAACCTGGCTGGCAGGAGTGATGACCCCACAATACCACAGGTAGGGGTAGAGTTTGACTACCAAAATACCAGAACTTATCTTCCCATGACGGATTGTGACCCCGGCG